>JADMIO010603974.1_pt1 | contig 58615 bp, 52 predicted proteins | sample 8958161 | NCBI WGS metagenome assembly JADMIO01 (sample SAMN16585339, study PRJNA669376) | soil metagenome | isolation source: Crop rotation soil | place: USA: Cullars Rotation, Alabama | collected 2011
GCGGAAGAAGATGACCCAGGCAGCGCCGCCGACCAGCGCCGCCACGCTCGCGAGCCGGCGTGGCAGCTTCGATATAATCACGTGTCCGGCGCTCAGCATAACGCGAATAGGTGCAGTCCTTCATCACATGGGTCTACGGGCTCGCGCTCTCACTCGGCGGCCCGGGCCTCTTCGCCGTCGCCTTTCTTGACTCGTCGTTCATCTCGCTGCCGCAGATCAACGACCTGCTCGTCGTGCTGATGGTGGTGCGCAACAAGGCGGGGATGCCGTACTACGCGGCGATGGCGACGTTCGGATCGGTCGCCGGCTGCTACGTGCTCTACCTCATCGCCGAGCGCGGGGAAGAATTCCTCGCTCGCCGCATGAAGGCGCCGCACGCCGAGCGCGCGCTGGCGGCGTATCGCCGGCACGGCGTCCTGGCGCTGATGGTCCCCGCCATCCTGCCGCCGCCGGCGCCGTTCAAGCTGTTCGTGCTGATGGCCGGCGCGGCGGAGGTCACTCCGCTGCGGTTCGTCCTGGCCATCGCGGCGGCGCGCGGGCTCCGCTACCTCGTGCTCGGCGCGTTGGCCGTCCGCTACGGCGATACCGCGCTCCAGTTGATGCGCACGCGCGGCAGCGTCGTCGCCGTCTGGCTCGCCGGCCTGATCGTCGCCGCCGTGCTCATCTGGTGGCTCTTCAAGCGATTGTCGCGTGCTCGATCCTGAAATCTCCGTCGTCATTCCCCTCCGCGACGAGGAGGAGAACGTCGAGCCGCTGCACGCGGAGCTGCGCGACGTCCTCGATCAGATCGGGGTCGCCTACGAAATGATTCTCGTGGACGACGGCAGCACCGATCGGACGTTCGAGAAGCTGGCGGCGATCCAGGCGCGCGACGCGGCGGTGAAGGTCATTCGCTTCACGCGCAACTTCGGACAGACCGCGGCGTTCGCGGCGGGCTTTGCCGAGGCGCGCGGCGATTACATCGTCACGCTCGACGGCGATCTGCAGAACGATCCGCGCGACATCCCGGCGATGCTGGCGCTGGCGCGCCGCAAGGACATCGTGTCGGGATGGCGGCGCCATCGCAAAGACAACTACGTGACGCGGTATCTGCCGTCGGCGGTCGCGAACTGGCTGCTCGGTCTGGCCACCGGCGTGCGGCTGCATGACAACGGCTGCTCGCTGAAGGTATATCGCGCGAAGGTGGTCAAGCCGCTGAAGCTCCGACCCGGGATGCATCGGTATTTCCCGGCGCTGGCCAGCCAGCTTGGCGGCCGCGTCGCGGAGGTCGAGGTCAACCATCGTCCACGCCAGCACGGGCACTCGAAATACAACCTCAGTCGCACGTTCCGCGTGCTCGCGGATCTCTTTCAGCTGCGGCGCCTGATGCGCGAAGCCATCGACCCGAGCACGCCGGCGCCGCATCTGTACGACATCGCCGAGATCCGCGGCGCGACGCACTCGTAGAGGACGGAGCGGACGTCGTAAGTAGTAGACGTCGTAGGGGCGGACCTTCAGGTCCGCTTCCTTCAGCCGCCACGGCGGCACGGATCGTGGTCGGGTCGCGGCATGCCGTTGATCTATGCGCCACGTCTGCGATCGTTCGACTATGTCGGGTGTCACCGGTATTTCCTGACGATCTGCACCTTCGACCGCGCCAAAGTCTTTGTCGATGACTCCACTGCGCGAATGGTGATCGAGCAGTTATCGCGAACATCCGAGGGCGAGCATGAGGCTGCGGATCTGAGAGAGTGTGTCCGGCTCTTCAAGCAGAAGACATCATTCGCCTGGAAGCGTCAGCACGCGACGCAGTTGTGGCAGCGCGGCTACATTGATCACGTCCTTCGAGAGGAAGAGGACACGTTCGCGGTGGCACGCTACATCATCGAGAATCCGCTACGGGCAGATCTCGTTAGCAATCCTCTCGACTACCCGTACCTGGGGTCGTTGACCGTATCAGTGCGCGATTTGTTGTATTCAGTGCAGATAGATCAGCGTAGGTAGTCAGCGGACCTGAAGGTCCGCCCCTACGAAATGAACGCGGACTTGCCCTACGAAATGAACGCGGACTTGCCCTACGAAATGAACGCGGACTTGTTCAAGAGTTCGCCCTACGTTGCGTCGTCATAGGAGCCTCCGGCGTCGTAGAGGCGCACCTTTAGGTCCGCTGCGAGCGGTAAGTTACACTCCTAACGATGGGTTACCGCTCTCCGCTCGAAGCGCGCATCGCGAAGAAGACCACGAAGGCGATCAAGGACTTCAATCTGATTGAAGACGGCGATCGCGTGATGGTCGGCCTGTCGGGCGGGAAGGACAGCTGGGCGCTCCTGCAGGTGCTCGACGAGCTGCGGCAGCGCGCGCCGATCGATTTCTCGCTCATCGCGGTGAACGTTGATTCGGGTTACAAGGAGTACAAGCACGACGTCATCGCCAGGACGTGCGAGCAGCGCGGCTGGGAATACCGCATCGAGCACACGTCGATCGGCGACGTCATGGACGATCTGCTCGATGCCAACGCGACTCCCTGCTCGCTCTGCGCGCGGCTGCGGCGCGGCGTGCTGTATCGCATCGCCGCAGAAGTCGGCGCGGCAAAAATTGCGCTCGGCCATCATCTCGACGACTTCATCGAGACGCTGCTGCTCAATCTCTTCTTCGCCGGCGCCCTGAAGGCGATGCCTGCGCGCCTCGTCTCCGACAACGGCGAGCACGTCGTCATTCGTCCGCTGGTGTATGTCGAAGAGGCGGAGGCGCGGCTCTATACGAAGGAACGCGAACTGCCCATCATCGGCTGCTGCTGTCCGGCGTGCGGCGACCTGAGCCTGCAGCGCCAGCGCGTCAAGCGCCTGATTTTCGATCTCGAGCAGGAACACGCCGGCGTCAAGCAGTCGATGCTGAAAGCGCTCGGCAACATCATGCCTCGTCACCTGCTGGACCTGCGGCTCAACCCGAGCGGCGAGCTGCGCGACAGCGTGGCGCTGCGTGTCGCGGACGAAGCCGCCCCGACGCTCCTGCAGATTCGCCAGTAACGTGCGCGCCGTCGTGCAGCGCGTGACCGAGGCGCGCGTCCGCGTCGCGGGTCGCATCGTCGGCGAGATCGGTCCTGGCCTCGTCGTCCTGCTCGGCGTCGGCCGTGACGACGGGCCGCAGGATGCCGGCTACATCGCCGGCAAGATCAGGGACCTCCGAATCTTCGAGGGCGCGAGCGGCCGCCACATGGATCGCTCGGTCGCCGACGTCGGCGGCAGCGTCCTGGTCGTCTCGCAATTCACACTCTACGGCGATATCCGAAAGGGGAGACGCCCTGCGTTCGATGCGGCGGCGCCGCCCGAAGAAGCACGCGCGCTGTACGAAAGCGTCGTGAGAGAATTGCGTGCGGCACAACTGCCCGTTGCCACGGGCGAATTCCAGGCCATGATGCGCGTCGAGCTGGTCAACGATGGTCCGGTGACCGTGTTGATCGACAGCAAGCGGCAGTTCTGAGCATGAGAACACTCGTCATCAGCGTGATTGCTTTTCTGGCGGCCAGCGGCGCGTACGCGCAGCAGCGGCCGCTCGTGACCCAGGATCCGGAAACCGTCGGCGCCGGACGGTTGCTGATCGAGGGCGGCATCGAATACGACCGCGATGCGACCTACCCCGTGTCCGGCTTGAGCGGCAACGTCGTTCGCGTTCCGCTCGTCGGCCTGAGCATCGGCGTCAGTTCGATCGCGGAGATTCAAATCGATCAGGCGTCGCTCTCGCATCTCGCCATCAAGGACCGGCGGGTGGCGCCGCTCTCGGGCCTCGTCACGGCGACCGGCACGTCGAGCACGGACGCCGACGACCTGCTGATCGGCACGAAGGTCCGGATCGCGCCGGAGACGTCGTCGCGGCCGGCCTTCGGCTTCCGTTTCGCGACCAAGCTGCCCAACGCCGGCAACGAGAGCGGCCTGGGACTCGATACCACCGACTTTCTCGCGTCCATCCTCGTCGGCAAGACCACCGAATCGGTGCGCATCGTCGGCAACATCGGGCTTGGCATCCTCGGCGATCCGACCAACGGCAGCCGTCAGAACGACGTCATCACGTACGGCTTGTCGTTCGCGCGGGCGATCACCAACGGCGCCGAGGTGGTTGGAGAAGCCAACGGGCGCGCCAACACGCGGTCGGCCGGGCCGCTGCCGGGCACCGAATCGCGCAGCATCATCCGCATGGGCCTGCGCTACACGAAAGGCGGGTGGCGCGGCGACGGCGCCGTGCTCTTCGGCGCCACCAGCAACGATCCCGGCATCGGCTTCAGCGCCGGCTTCACGTACGCGTTTACGGCGTTCCAGGTGCCGTGACCGCGGAGCTGCGCGTCGCCAAGGCGCACGCCTACGGCAACGACTTTCTGTTTGTCGATCGGCGCGAGATGCGGGGCGACGCGGCATCGCTCGCGCGCGAGCTGTGCGCCCGCCACACCGGCGTCGGCGGCGACGGCCTGATTCTGTTCGAGCTGCGCGAGCGCGGCGCGACGATGCAGCTGCTGAACGCGGACGGGAGCGCGTCCGAGCTCTCGGGGAACGGGTTGCGCTGCCTGGCCGCGCTCGTCGCGCGCGCCCAGCATCTGCCCGGGGGCTCAACCGTCACCGTCGATACGACGGCCGGCGTCAAGACGCTGGAGCTGCAGGCGGTCGATGGCGCGCGCTATACGTTCCGTGCTGCGCTGGGACCACCTGCAGGAGTTCGCCAGGTGCAGATTCCCGTGCTTGGCGAAACGCTGACGGCGGTGGTGCTGTCCGTCGGCAATCCGCAGTGTGTGGTCCTGGGACCGCTTCCGGATCGCGATCGCTTCAATCGATTCGGACCGGCGCTCTCGACCCACCCCATGTTTCCCGCAGGCAGCAACGTCGAGTTTGCGCACGTCGAATCGCGCGATCGCGTCCGCATTCTGATCTGGGAGCGCGGCGTCGGCCCGACGACGTCCTCGGGCACCGGATCGTCGGCGTCGGCAGTCGCGGCGGCTGCGCACGGCGGTGCGGCGCGCGACGTCGAAGTGGTCGCTCCCGGCGGCACGCAGCGCGTCGAATGGCGTGACGACGGGATCTATCTGACTGGCTGGGCCGAAGTCGTACTGGAAGGAACTGCTTACTTCGACTGACGGATCCTGCGCGAAGATTGCACTGCCGGCGTGTCGAGCGCCCGCGTCGCCTCCCCGATTTTCTCCTTAACCCCCTGTAACGCCGTGCGCGCGGCGAGATAGTCGTCGGCCTTGATCGCTGCGCCCGCCTTTTGCACGCTGTCATCGACCGCGGCGAGCTCGTTGCGGGAACTCTCGAGGACGCGGCGCGGCACGCGCGCTTTCGTGGCGGCAGCGAGCCGCGAGTTCGCCCCGGCGAGGAGGGCGGCAATCTGCGCCATGTCGCGCTCGACCTCGCCACGGATCTGCGCCCGCTGGTCGGCCGCTTCACGCGCCGCGTTCTGCGCGTGCTCGCGGCTGTCGAGCGCTTCGTTGAGCGCCTGCCGGTAGTCGCGCTGCGCGACGGCGTCCTGCGCGCGCTTCAGCGCGTCGGTTGCGGCCGTGTACTCCGTGGCGGCGTAGCGATCGGCGCCGGCGGCATGCGCCGCATCGATCGCGCCCTGCGCCTGGTCCATCTCTTTGTTCGGAGGATCGCCGCAGGCGGTAACGAGCAGCGCGGCAACGATGCACGCGGACAGCCGAAGCATCATGAGGAATTGAGTATATCGCCATGAAAGAAGTCGCCACGCACGACCGGCCTCGTGAAAAGCTGCAGCGCCTCGGCGTCGCGGCGCTCGGCGACAACGAGCTGGTCGCGATCATCCTCGGCAGCGGCTCGCGCGCGTGCGGCGCGCTGGAGCTCGCGAATCGTCTGCTCGCCTGCGCGGGTGGACTGCACGGCCTGGCGCGCGCCACGCCCGACCAGATGCGCGTCGGCGGCATCGGTGCCGCGCGAGCGGCGCAGGTCGCGGCTGCGGTCGAGCTGGGCAGGCGGACGCTCGTGCGCAGCGCACTCGAACGGCCGCAATACCAGACGCCGCAGCAGCTGGCGTCCTACCTGCTGCCGCAGTACGGCACCGCGCCGACGGAGCAGTTCGGCATCGTCATGCTCGATACCAAGCATCGCGTCATCCGCACCCGGATCGTGTCGATGGGCGGCCTCGACGCGACGATCGTGCAGCCGCGCGATGTCTTCCGGGAGGCGACGGCGGCATCGGCGGCCGCGATCGTGCTGTTCCACAACCATCCCTCCGGCGATCCTACGCCCAGCGAAGACGACCTCGCGCTGACGAGAAGGATGGTGCGCGCCGGCGACATCATGGGCATCGACGTGCTCGATCATCTGATTCTCTGCGAGCAGCGCTACTACTCGGTCGTGGAAGCCGGCGGCCGCGGCGCGCACGTCAGGTAAGATTGACAGGTTGTGAAGGTCCTCTACTTCGACTGCTTCTCGGGTGCGTCGGGCGACATGATCGTCGGCGCGCTGATCGATGCCGGTGTCCCGCTCGACGACATCCGCGCGGCGCTCGGGAGCCTGTCGATCGATCGGGAAGCCGTCTGGACCGAGCGCGTGCATCGAACCGGGATCGGCGCGACGAAGTTCCAGGTCCGCGGCGAGGACCTCGGCGACGATCATCATCACGCGCATCATCAGCATGACGATCATCACCACCATCACGGAGCGGTCGCGACCGAGACACATGCCCACCGCACCCTGCCGGAGATCTACGCGCTCATCGACGGCTCCCGCCTGAGCGCAGCGGGGAAGGAGCGGGCGAAGGCGCTCTTCGCGCGGCTCGCGGACGTGGAAGGCGCCCTTCACGGCACGCCGCCGGAAAAAGTTCACCTGCACGAAGTTGGCGCCCTCGACTCCATCGTCGACATCGTCAGCACGGTTCACGCGCTCGAGTTGATCGGCGCCGGACGCATCGTCGCCTCGCCGCTCAACGTCGGCAGCGGAACGATCCGATCCGCGCACGGGTTGTTTCCGGTGCCGGCGCCCGCGACGACGAGGCTGCTCGAGGGCGTGCCGATTTATGCCGGCACCCAGCGGACCGAAATGGTGACGCCCACTGGTGCGCTGTTGATCACCGCCTATGCGACGGAGTTCGGCGGCATCCCGCCGATGAAGATCGAGAAGATCGGGTATGGCGCCGGCGCACGTACCTTTGAGGACACTCCGAATGTGCTGCGCGTGCTGATCGGCGAAGCAGACGCCTCTGTCTCGTCGCACACGGTGGTCGTCATCGAAGCTGAAATCGACGACATGAATCCGCAGATCTTCGGCGTGGTCATGGACAAGCTGCTGACATCTGGAGCGCTCGACGTGTTCTATACGCCGATTCAGATGAAAAAGAACCGCCCGGGGACGCTGCTCTCCGTGATTGCGCCGCCTGCCGCGCGCACGGCGCTGACGTCGACGATCTTCCGCGAGACGACGACGATCGGCGTGCGCTACCGCGAGATGACGCGCGAGTGCCTGGATCGGGAAACGCACACCGTGACGACGCCCTTTGGCGACATCAGGGTGAAGGTCGCGCGCCGCGACGGCGAGGTGCTCAACGCATCGCCGGAGTTTGACGACTGTGTCCGCCTCGCGGAGGCGTCGGGCCGCAGCGTGAAAGACGTGCAGGCGGCCGCGACGAAGGCGTGGCTCGACGCGCGGCGACCATGAAGCCGTTCTACATCACCACCCCCATCTACTACATCAACGCGCAGCCGCACATCGGCCACGCCTATACGACGATGGTGGCGGATGCGATCGCACGGTCGCGGCGCTTGCTTGGCGATGACGTCTTCTTCCTCACCGGCACCGACGAGCACGGGCAGAAAGTGGAGCGCGCCGCGCAGAAGGCGGGGATGGCAACGTCGGCGTTCGCCGATCAGGTCGCCTCGAGCTTCCGGCAGATGTGCGTCGATCTGAATATCTCGAACGACGACTTCATTCGCACGACCGAGCCGCGTCATCATCGCGCCTCGCAGGAGCTCTGGCGCCGTGTTGCCGCCAACGGCGACATCTACAAGGGCGACTACGAAGGCTGGTACTGCACGGTCGACGAGATCTTCGTTCCCGAGACACAGCTCGTCGACGGGAAGTGCCCGACCTGCGGCAACAAGGTCGAGCGGCTGAAGGAGGAGAGCTACTACTTCCGGCTCTCGAAGTATCAGCAGCCGCTGCTCGACTTCTACGCCGCGAATCCGGATTTTCTCCAGCCGGCCTTCCGGTTGAACGAGATCAGGACGTTCATCGAGGGCGGGTTGCAGGACCTGAGCATCAGCCGCACGTCGTTTCAGTGGGGCATTCCGGTTCCCGACGATCCGAAGCACGTGATGTACGTCTGGTTCGACGCGCTGACGAACTATCTGACGGCGCTCGGATTCGGCACCGGCGACGACAGCCGCGTCCAGAAATACTGGCCGCACGTCACGCACCTGGTGGGCAAGGAAATCATCCGGCAGCACGCGCTCTACTGGCCGGCATTCCTGATGTCGGCCCGCATCGCGCCCCCGCAGCGCATCATCGCCCACGGCTGGTGGCTGATGGGCGGCGCGAAGATGTCGAAGTCGATTGGCAACGTCGCGCGCTACCAGGATTACGCCGCCGCCTTCGGCGTCGATGCGCTGCGCTACTTCGTCATGCGCGAGATGACGCTCGGCCAGGACGCGAACTTCGCAGACGATGCGATCCTCACGCGCTACAACGCCGATCTCGCCAACGATCTGGGCAACGTGGTCAGCCGCACGGCGACGATGATTGCGCGTTACTGCGACGGCGTGGTGCCGGCAGCAGGCGCCGGTGACGATCTCGATCGCGCGCTCGAAGCCGACATTCAGAAGACCATCGACGCCGCCCGGAACGGTGTTGCGAATTTCGAATTGAGCGTCGCGCTGCAGGCGATCTGGGATGTGCTCGTTCGCGGCGTCAACCAGTACATCGTCAAGCGCGAGCCGTGGAAGCTGGCGAAAAAGCCCGAGGATCGCGCGACGCTCGAGAGCACGCTCTATCACTCGGCGGATGCGCTGCGCGTGATCGCGGCTCTCATCGAGCCGGTGATGCCCGATGCCGCCGCGCGCATCCGGCGCACGCTTGGCCTGCAGCGGGAACAGTGGACGGAGTTACGCGCGAACACGCTGGTCCCGGGCGCACGACTGGGCACCGTGGAACCATTGTTTCCACGTATTGAAAAGACGATTGAGGAGCTACGTTCGATGGATGAAAAGCCGATTGGCGGCGCGGGCGACGCGGTCGCGCCTGGCGCAACGCAAGCCGTAGGCGCAGGCACGACACCTGCCGAGGATGCCCGCATCTCGATCGAGGACTTCATGAAGGTGGAGCTCCGCGTCGCGAAAGTCCTCGAGGCGGAGCCCGTGCCGAAGTCGAAGAAGCTGATGAAGCTGAAGGTGGACGTCGGCACGGAGCAGCGGACGATCGTGGCGGGCATCGCGGAGGCGTATCAGGCCGAGCAGCTCGTGGGCCGCACGATTGCCATCGTCTTCAACCTGAAGCCGGCCAAGCTGATGGGCGTCGAATCGAACGGCATGGTGCTCGCCGCGAGCGTGGGCGACGGCAAACCGGTGCTCGTCAGCTTCGAGCAGGATGTGCCGCCGGGCGCACGCGTGCGGTGATCGACTCCCATTGCCACATCGCCGGACCTGAATTCGTCGACGACCTGGGCGCGGTCATCGCTCGCGCCAGGGGCGCGCACCTGGCGCACGCGCTCGTCATCCTTGCCGCAGACGATGAGCCCGAGATCGAGCAGGGGAGGACTGTTGCGGCGCAGTGGGAGGCGGTCAGGTTTTCCGTCGGCGTGCATCCGCACGCGGCCGGGAAGTTCGCGGCCAATCCCGCCGCTGCGGCGCAACGCGTCGAGCAGGTCATCGACACGCAGCCGCTGACGCGAGGGCTCGGCGAGATCGGCCTCGATTATCACTACGACCTGGCGCCGCGTGACGCGCAGCAGCAGGTGTTTCGCGAGCAGATCCGGCTGGCGCGCCGCCGCGCACTTCCGATCGTCATCCACACGCGCGAGGCCGAGGACGACACGTTCCGCATCCTCGCCGAGGAACACGCCAGCGAAGCGGGCGGGGTGTTTCACTGTTTTACCGGCGACCGCGCGATGGCACGGCGGGCGCTGGACATCGGTTTCCATCTCTCGCTCGCCGGCATCGTCACGTTTCCGCGTGCACTCGAATTGAAGGAAGTGGCGAAGCTGGTGCCGCTCGATCGGCTGCTGATCGAGACCGACAGTCCGTTCCTGGCGCCGGTCCCGTACCGCGGGAAGCGCAACGAGCCTGCGCACGTCGTGCGCGTCGCGGAGACGATCGCGGAACTGCGCGGCGTCGACGCTGACGAGATCGGTCGGGCCGCCGCGTCGAATTTCGAACGCCTCTTCAAGCCTTGATATGATGGTCGGGCTTGAATCCGACCGCGCAGAAGCCCTCGTCTGCCGTTCTCGCGCAGATGTTCGAGCCGATCCGTGGAGACCTGGAACTGGTCGAACGCGAATTCGTTCGTCATCTCGAATCGCAGGTCGCGCTCATCCCCACCATCGGCCATTACATTCAGCAGGGCGGCGGCAAGCGGATTCGGCCCGCGGTGCTGTTGATGGCGGCGCGGATGAGCGGCTACAGCGGTGAGCACGCGCCGCTCTTCGCCTCGGTGATCGAGTTCATCCACACCGCGACGCTCGTGCACGACGACATCATCGATGAATCCGAGGTGCGGCGCGGGCGCCAGGCGGTGCACTCGCGCTGGGGCAACGACGTCACGGTGCTGCTCGGCGATTTCCTCTACATCAAGTCGATGTCGATGGCGCTGTCGCGCGACAGCCTCGATTTCATCCGGCTGCTGTGCGAAGTCACGCTGCGGATGATCGAGGGCGAGCTCTATCAGCTGACGAAGAACGGTATCGTCGATCTCTCCGAGGACGAGCATTTCGAGATCATCCGCCGCAAGACGGCGTATCTGTTTGCCGGGAGCGCGCGCATCGGCGGGATGCTCGGTCCCGCCACCAACGTCGAGCAGGAAGACGCGCTCTGGGACTATGGCCTGAACATCGGCATGGCCTTCCAGCTTGTCGACGATCTGCTCGACTTCACAGGCGAAGAGGATGCGCTCGGCAAGCCTGTCGGCGGCGACCTGCGCGAAGGGAAGATGACGCTCCCCGTCATCCACCTGCTGGCCAGCGGGGATGCCCGCGCCGCCGTGCTGATTCGGAAGATCGTCAACGAGCGCAGCGCGTCGATTGACGAGTGGCGCGAGCTGCGCAACCTGCTGGCGCAGCATCGCTCCATCGAGTACGCGCGGCGCACGGCCACCGATTTCGTCGGCAAGGCGAAGGCGGCGCTCGAGATCTTCCCGGCCAGCGCCGAGCGCGACGCCCTGATGTATCTCCCCGATTACGTCCTCTCCCGAGATCGGTGAACGCCGCCGAGCGGATCGAAGAGCTCCGGCGCCAGCTTCGCTATCACGAGGAGCGCTATTACGTCCTCAACGATCCGGAAATCGCCGATGCCGAATTCGATGCGCTCATGCGGGAGCTCGAGCGCCTCGAATCCGACAATCCCGATCTCGTCACCTCCGATTCGCCGACGCAGCGCGTCAGCGGACGTCCCGCCGCCGGCTTCGACACCGTCGAACACGCGGAGCCGATGCTCAGCCTCGACAACGCCTACTCGGAAGAAGAGCTGCGCGAGTTCGATGCGCGCGTGCGCAAAGGACTCGCCGCCGTCGGCGAGCCGCTCGAGCAGGTTGCCTATGTCGCCGAGCTGAAGATCGACGGCCTCAGTCTCGCCCTCACCTACGAGAACGGCACCCTCGTGCGCGGCGCCACGCGCGGCGATGGGGCACGCGGCGAAGAAGTCACGTCGAACGTGCGCACCATCCGCGCGATCCCGTTGAAGCTGCGCGGCACGCATGCAGGCCGCATCGAGATCCGCGGCGAGGTCTATCTCCCGCGCAAGGTGTTCGAGCGGATCAACAACGAGAAGGCGGATGCGGGCGAGCCGCTGTTTGCCAATCCCCGCAACGCAGCGGCAGGCACGATGCGCAATCTGGATCCCGCGCTCGTCGCCAGACGCGGCCTGAGCGCCTGGACCTATCAGGTCGTCGGCGAATCGCCGGAGACGCACGCGGGAACGCTCGAGGCCCTGAAAGAGTGGGGCCTTCCGGTTGAACCGCACTGGCAACGCTGCGACGGCGTCGAGGCGCTCGTGGCCTTTACGCATGAATGGGAACAGAAGCGCCGCACGCTCGACTTCGACACCGACGGCGTCGTCATCAAGCTCGATCGCATCGATCTGCGCGCGCGGCTGGGGACGACGAGCAAATTTCCACGCTGGGCGATCGCTTTCAAGTTCCCCGCGGAGCAGAAGACGACGCTCCTCAAGAGCATCGAGGTGAACGTCGGACGCACCGGTGCGGTGACGCCGTTCGCGATGCTCGAGCCGGTGTTCGTGTCCGGCTCCACGGTCTCGATGGCGACGCTGCACAACGCGGACGACATCGCGCGCAAGGACATCCGCGCCGGCGACTGGGTGATCGTCGAGAAGGCCGGCGACGTCATTCCGCGCGTCGTCGGGCCGATCCTGAGCAGGCGGCCCGCCGGGTCGACGCCCTGGGTGATGCCGGCCGTCTGCCCGCGCTGCGGCAGCACGCTGCACAAGCCGGAAGACGAAGTCGTGTGGCGATGCGAGAACACGTCGTGCCCGGCGAAGCTGCAGCGCGGCCTCGAGCATTTCGCCTCGCGCGGCGCGATGAACATAGAGGGACTCGGCGAGTCGCTCATCGCGCAGCTGATCGGCGCCGGCCTCGTGCACGACTACGCCGATGTCTACGCCCTGACGCCGGAGAAGCTCGAGGCGCTCGAGCGCATGGGCAAGAAGTCCGCCGCGAAGGTAATGGCGCAGATTGAGAAGAGCCGCAGCAACGAGCTGTGGCGCCTCATTTACGGCCTCGGCATCCGCCATGTTGGCGAGCGCGCATCGCAGGTGCTGGCGCGCGGGTTTGGATCGATGGACGCCATCTGCGCGGCGACGATCGAGCAGCTCCAGCAGACGAACGAGATCGGGCCGGTCCTCGCCGAGTCGGTGCGAAGCTGGCTCGACGAGCCGCGGAATCGCGAGCTGGTCGAGCGGCTGCGCGCCGCGGGCATCAACATGGAAGTGCCAGAGGACCAGCGCGCCGCGGCGGCAATTCCCGGTCGGCTGACGGGGAAGACTTACGTCATTACCGGGACGCTGCAGGCGATGTCGCGTGAGCAGGCGACGGCGGCGCTCGAGGGGGTGGGGGCCAAAGTGGCAGGGTCGGTCAGCAAGAAAACGACCGGCGTTATCGTTGGGGCGGAGCCCGGCAGCAAAGCCGAGAAGGCGCGGACTCTCGGCGTCCCGATACTGGACGAAGCGGCCTTCCTGGAGTTGATTAAGTAGCGTGATAATGGAGAGGTGACCCGCCGGTTCGTGCTCGTGACGGTCTGCCTGACCGCGACCATCGCTTTTCTCATCGGCCTGGTCGTCGCCGGGTCGATGACTCCGCAATTTGCGATCTCGGCGCCGAGCGCGCCGCAGATTCCCATCCGGACACGAGGCGCGGCGACCGTTTCGCCGGCGATGTCATCGTTTGCCGATGTCGCCGAGCGGCTCAATCCCGCCGTCGTCAACATCGATGCGACCACGCGCGGCACCCCCCGCAGCCGCCGCTTCGGCGGGCTGCCGGTGCCCGATGGTCCGGACCTGTTCGATCGCCCGGGCGATCGAGATCCGCAGGGGCCACGGCGCGGCGCCGGCACCGGATTCATCATCGATGCGAGCGGTCTCATCCTGACGAATCATCACGTCGTCGATGGCGCCGATCGCATCATGGTGCGGCTCACGGACGGCCGCAATCTGCACGCGACGCGCGTCGGCTCCGATCCCGACACCGACATCGCGCTCATCAAGGTCGATTCGGCCAAGCCGCTTCCGTATGCCTCGCTCGGCGATTCGGATTCGCTGCGCGTCGGCGAATGGGTGGTGGCCATTGGCAACCCGCTCGCCTACGAGCACACCGTCACGGTGGGCGTCGTCAGCTTCATCGGGCGGAAGCTGTTCGACAGCTCGCTCGACCGCTACATTCAGACGGACGCCGCCATCAACTTCGGCAACAGCGGCGGGCCGCTGATCAATGCGCGCGGCGAAGTGATCGGCATCAATGCGGCGATCAGCTCGCGCGCGGCGAACATCGGCTTCGCGGTGCCGATCAACCAGGCGCGCGCGATCCTCCCGCAGCTGAAGGAGAAGGGGCGCGTGTCCCGCGGCTACATCGGCGTGTCGCTGCGTGACGTCGATCCGGACCTGGAGAAATCACTCGGTCTGAACACGACGGATGGCGCGCTCGTGCAGGACATCACGCCGGGTTCGCCGGGGGCGCGTGCCGGACTCCATACGTACGACCTGATCGTCGCCGTCGACGGGAAGCCCGTGAGCGGTAACGATCAGCTCATTCAGCTGATTGCGACGCGCCAGCCTGGAACCGTCGCCACGCTGCAGGTGGTTCGCGACAATCACCCTGTCAACGTGCCGGTGAAGCTCGCCGAGCGTCCGCAGCGCGAGAAGGTGGCGAACGACGACTATCCGGCGCCGCAGCCTTCGAGCCAGCGCGGCGCGGCGCTCGGGCTGTCGGTGCGCGAGCTCGATCGCGACTTCGCCGAGCGGTTCAAGCTGCCGGCGGGGATGCAGGGGGTGATCGTGTCGCGCGTCGAGCCGATGAGCCCCGCCTTCGATGCCGACGTCGAGCGCGGCCACGTGCTGCTCGAGATCAACCGCCACCCCGTGCGCTCCGTCGACGACTTCCGCCGGCTGACGGCGAATGCCAAGACCGGCGACATCCTCGCGCTGTACATCTACAAGCCCGAAAGCGACACGCGCGCCTTGCATACGGTGAAGATTGAGTAATGCAAAATGCAAAGTTCAAAATGCAAATGTCGCCGTGTTTGCATTTTGCATTTTGACTTTTGAATTACCGCGATGAAGCCCCGTATTCTCGTCATCGATGACGAAGCCGCCATCCGCGATTCGCTGCGGATGATTCTCGAATACGAAAACTACGAGTTCACCGGGGCCTCCAACGGTCAGGACGGGCTCGCGCAGATCCAGCGCGAGCGGCCGGACATGGTCCTGCTCGACATCAAGATGCCGGCGATGGACGGCATGGAGGTGCTGCGCAAGATCAAGGCGCTCGACGAGACGCTGCCCGTCGTCATGATCTCGGGACACGGCACCACCGCCACCGCCGTCGAAGCGATTCGCTCGGGGGCGATCGATTTTCTCGACAAGCCGCTCAGCAGCGAGCGCGTCATCGTCACCATCCAGAACACGCTCAGCCAGTCGCAACTGCGCAAGGAGAACCGCGAGCTGAAACTGGCGATGGAAGCGAAGTACGAGATCGTCGGCACGAGCCCGGCGCTGCGGCGCGTGCTGGAGGCGGTGCAGCGCGCCGCGCCGACCAACGCGACCGTGATGCTGCTCGGGGAGAGCGGCGTCGGCAAGGAGCTGGTGGCGCGCACGATCCATCGCAACAGTCCGCGCGCCGGGCAGCGCTTCATTCAGGTCAACTGCGCGGCGATCCCGGAGGAGTTGATCGAGTCGGAGCTGTTCGGCCACGAGAAGGGGTCGTTCACCGGCGCCACCGAGAAGCAGATCGGCAAGTTCGAGCAGGCGGATCGCGGCACGATCTTTCTCGACGAAGTCGGCGACATGAGTCCGAAGACGCAGGCCAAGGTGCTGCGCGTGCTGCAGGAGCAGGAGGTCGAGCGGCTCGGATCGGCGCGCACGATCAAGGTCGATGTGCGCGTGATCGCGGCGACCAACAAGAATCTCGAGGATGCGATCCAGCGCGGAGAATTTCGTGAAGATCTCTTCTTCCGCCTGAACGTCATCCCGATCCAGGTGCCGCCGCTGCGTGAGCGCCGCGAAGACATTCCGCTGCTCGTGCAGCACTTCGCCAGGCGCACGAGCGAAGAGCACAACCTGAAGCCGCGGCGATTCGATCCGCGCGCACTGGAGGCGCTGCAGCGCTACCGCTGGCGCGGCAACATCCGCGAGCTGCGCAACACGGTCGAGCGCGTGATGATCATGGCGCCCGGCGACGTCGTGCACGTCGACGATCTGCCCGCCGAAGTTCGCGGAGAGGCGTCGTCTTCGTCCCCCCGCCCGCTGGCGGCAGAAGCAAGCGCCGCGGCGCAGACCGCGGGAGGCGTGCCCGCATCCGGCAGCAGCCCGACGCCCGCGCCCGGCACGTTGCGCGAGTTCAAGGAAGCCGCCGAGCGAGCCTTCCTCGTCGAGAAGCTGCGCGAGAACAACTGGAACATCTCGAAAACGGCTGAAGCGCTCGACACCCCGCGCAGCAATCTCTACAAGAAGCTCGAACAGTACGGGATCCGGCAGGAAGTCGACGGGTAGTCTGCGATAATGGACGGTCGCAGTCAGCCAGACGATCGCTCCCGAGGAAGCGCGCAAGCGCCGAGTCGAGAGAGGAAAGTCCGAACTCCGAAGGGCAGTGCGCCGGGTAACGCCCGGGCAGGGCAACCTGACGGATAGTGGCACAGAAAAAATACCGCCTCGGGAAACCGGGGTAAGGGTGAAAAGGTGCGGTAAGAGCGCACCGCGCCGACGGTAACGCCGGTGGCAGGCAAAACCCCGCACGGAGCAAGACCAAATAGGGTGGCGCTATGAGGACGGCTCGTCCCAAGCCACCGGGTAGGTCGCTGGAGCCGGTAAGCAATTACCAGCCAAGAGGAATGATCGTCCTCGACAGAATTCGGCTTATCGGCTGACTGCGACGTCTTCCGATTTCCGACCCCGGCCGTTGCGGCCTGTTTTTTGCTCAGCTGACGATCGATATGGCGAATTATCTCGTAACCGGCGGCGCCGGGTTCATCGGCTCCCATCTTGCGGAAGAGCTCGTCCGTCGTGGCGAACGCGTGCGCGTCGTCGACAACCTCGTCACAGGCAAACGGCAGAACCTTGCCCACATCAAGTCGGTTGAATTCATCGAGGGCGATCTTGCCGATCTCGATGTCGCGCACCGCGCTGTCAGCGGGATGGATTACGTGCTGCACCAGGCGGCCATCCCCTCTGTCCCGCGATCGGTGCAGGACCCCATTACCTCGAACCGCGCCAACATCGACGCGTCGCTGAACGTCCTCGTCGCCGCCCGCGATGCCGGCGTGAAGCGCCTCGTTTACGCCGGCTCTTCGTCCGCCTACGGAAATACCCCGACGCTCCCCAAGGTCGAGACGATGCCGACGGCGCCGTTGTCGCCGTACGCGCTGCAGAAGCTCGTGGCTGAGCAGTACTGCCAGATGTTCACCGCGCTCTACGGCCTCGAAACAGTGACGATTCGTTATTTCAACGTCTTCGGGCCGCGGCAGGACCCGTCGTCACCGTACTCCGGCGTGATTTCGCTGTTCATCAGCGCGCTCTGCGACGGCCGCCGGCCGACGATTTACGGCGACGGCGAACACACGCGCGACTTCACCTACGTCGCCAACGTCGTCGACGGAGTGCTGCGCGCCTGCACCGCGGAGCGCGCCAGCGGGGAAGTGATCAACGTCGCGACCGGCGGCCGGATTTCGCTGAACAAGCTGTTCAAAACCATCGGCGAGATCGTTGGTAGCCATGTGGAACCGATTTACGCGGAGCCGCGTGCCGGCGATGTGAAGGATTCCCAGGCGGATATCGCGAAGGCCCGCCGGGTTCTCGGCTACGAGCCGATTGTGAGCTTCGAGGACGGCCTGGCAAAGACGGTCGCCTGGTATCGGAGCTCGCAGGTCACGGTCGCGTAAATCTGCGCAACCCATTGACCCGACCGCCTTTGGGCGGGATACTTTTAGACCATCTTCATGCCGATAACCGACAGAGTGCGTCTTAGTGCTACGTGTGTGCGCGCGCTGGCTGGCGCCGCGCTGATTGCTCTCTGCATCGGCATCGCCCCGGCCCGCGCAACGACCTACGCCCCGGTCACCTTCAAGGACCTGATCGACAAGGCCGACGTCATCTTCGTCGGCGACGTCGTCGATGTGCGCCCGTACGTGCTGCGCACGCGCGAGGGGTCCGTCATCAAGACCCGCGTGACGTTCAGCGTCGCGGATCCAATCTACGGGACGACGAGCGTCGTGGAGGTGTTCGATTTCCTGGGCGGCGAGATGAACGGTGTCGGGATGACCGTCGCTGGCATACCGAAATTCAAGGTTGGCGACCACCGCATCGTCTTCGCGCGCAACGACCGCAGCATCAACCCCATCGTCGGTTTCACGCAGGGTCTTCTGACGGTCGAGCGCGACGCCAACGGCATCGAGCGCGTGTTGACGCTCGAAGGTGCGCCGGTGAGCGGCCCCGAGAGCATCGGCATGCTGGCGCGTCCGGCCAGAATCAGCCGCGCGGCGTCGATGCGGCTCGCGGACTTCCGCGCACGCATCGCCGGCGCGCTGGCGGAGGCGCACAAGCGATGAAATCCCGCTGGATGATCGTCGCCGCCGCCGGCGCCATGCTCGCCCTCATGCCGTCGTTGAAGGCATTCAATCCGAACGGCCGTCATTGGCCGGCCGCTCCGGTCGTGATGACCCTTTCGCAGCCGTCGACAGGCGTCGCGCTTCTCGACGGCGCTCCGGATTGGGATTTCGTCACGGCGACCTCACTCTATTCGTGGAACAACGTGCTCAACGGCGTGTCGTTCACGGTTGGTCTCGATTCGGCGGCCGTGCCTGCCATGTCGAACAACGTCAACAACGTCGCGTGGAGCGACGATGTGTATGGCGACCCGTTCGGCGACGGCGTGCTGGCCGTGACGATGTCGCTCTACACGCTGCAGGACAACACGACCGTCGAAGCGGACGTCCTCTTCAATCGCAAGTACAACTGGAATTCGTATCGCGGTCCGTTGCGGCGTGCGGCGGACGGCTCGATGCTGATCGACATGCAGCGTGTGGCCATCCACGAGTTCGGTCACGTGCTCGGCCTCGACCACCCCGATGATGCGGGGCAGGCGGTCGTGGCGATCATGAACAGCCACACGAGCGACATCGACGCGCAGCAGCAGGACGACATCGACGGTGTCGTGTCGCTCTACGGCGCGAAGCCGGCGCCGCCCGTATCGACCGGGCTTCCGAACCCCGGCATTCCCGATCCCGGCATTCCCGACGCACCGCTGGCGACGCCTCGCAGCGCCTACCTGCGCTAGTGATTCCGGCGGCCGGTGACCGCCGTGAACCCGGGTTGTCGCTTTCACGCGCGCGGAATTCGCCGCCATTCCTTGCTGCCGCGTAAGCGCATTGCCTTCAGCCTTTTCCTCGCACATCCACTGACTGTCGTCGCGGGCAACCTCCTTGCTCGGCCGGACGTGTTCCGGCGGGATTCTCCAGGGGCCGTGTGCTCGACCTCACGCGCGCACTCTCCACGGGCTCGCCGGAGCTGCCATTCACAACGATGTCACGAGGAGGACACGATGACGACTCGCATCCTGATGGCCGCGATTGCGGCATTCGCCTTGAGCGCGCCCATGCTGAGCGCGCAGAGCAAGTCACCAGCGCCGAAGCAGACGGCGACGGCCGGCGCTCCCGTCAATCTCAACACCGCCACCGCCGAACAGCTCGCGACGATTCCCGGTGTCGGGCCAAAAATGGCGGAGCGCATCATCGACTACCGGCAGAAGAACGGCGGCTTCAAGAAGGTCGAGGACCTGATGAACGTCAGCGGCGTCGGGGAGAAAAGCTTTCTGAAAATGAAGCCGCTCATCACGGTGACGGCGCCGAAGCCCGGGCAGTAGACGCGGGATACACGCTGATTGAGCTGATGTTCGTCGCTGCGACGGCGGCCGTCCTGGCCGCCGCTGCAGTGCCGTCGCTCACGGCCGGCGTGGATCGCATGCGCGCGGCAGGCGCGGCGCGATATCTGGCCGGCCGGCTGGCGTTCGCGCGCTCGCTCGCCGTGTCGCGCTCGGCTAACGTCGCGCTGCGGGTCGCGGCGAGCGGTGATACGTTCACGTTCGCGCTGTACGCGGACGGCAACGGTAACGGCGTGCGCACCCGAGAGATCGATGCCGGCATCGATCCGCCGCTGATGCCGCCGCTCAGGTTCTCCGATCAATTCCCGCAGGTGACGTTGTCACTCAACGATCCGGCGGGCGTCGCGTCGGACACCGACGTCCTGGTGTCATTCTCCCCGCTCGGTACGTCATCCTCGCGGACGCTGTATCTGCGCGCGCGTGACGGATCTCAGTACGCGGTGCGTGTCCTCGGTGCCACCGGCCGCACGCGCGTGTTGCGATACGTGCCGGCGACGCGGGCGTGGGTCGAGGTGTTTTAGTGACGGAGCGTCGCCGCGCGCTGCGCCGGCCGGTCGCGGCGGACGAGCCGCTGGCGCGGGCCAAGCTGCGGACCGGCGGCCAGCTCCGCATCCTCGATGCCTCGTCCTGGGGCGCCCTCGCCGAAACGACCGAGCGCCTCCTGCCCGGGCGCCATCTCGACGTGCACGTCATTTCGGCGGCAGGCCGTGTCCTGGTGCGATCGCGGATTGCTCGCGCGCGCGTGTCGCAATTGGCCGCTGACACCGTCCTGTACCAGGCGGCGCTCGCCTTTGATCACGCGATCGAGGTAGGCATCGCCGGGTATGCCTTGCCCTCTGCCATTCTCTCCGCCCCACGCGACGCGGGCACCGCTTACCCGAACCCGGCCGTCGAGGCGGACATCACGTTCGTAGAGCGGCTGTCTGCTTAGCAAATCGCACGCGCATCGGCGTGGCATCGCGCTTGGTAATGCCCAGTCCGGAGGACGACACATGGATCCGCTGGGCGAGGTACTCGAACAGGTTCTGCGCGCGCTTGGCGACGCGCTTTCTGGTGATCCCGTTGAACGCGATCTGCAGGCGGTCTTCGAGCGCGAGCTGCAGCGCCTGGCGCACGTGCGCAGCGTGCGCCTGCGGGAAATCCCGGCGCGCTACCATGCGCGGCTCGTCACGCCGGCGCAGACGCCGCAATCGATCATTCTCGACGTCCCGAGCAGCGACCCGCGGCTCCAGGCCGTCCTCGAAGCGTCGTGTGATACGGACGCGCCGCTCGACACCCGGCAGCTCGATGTGCTCGCCGTGGCGTCGCAGCTCGCCGGGCTGGTGCTCGAGTCGTCCCGGGCACGCGTCTCGAGCATCGCGCGGCCGCTCGATGGCGTCGCGCCGCTCATCGGCTCGAGCAGCGCCATGCAGATGCTGCGCAGTCGCATCGAGCGCGTCGCGTTGACGGACTTCACGGTCCTCATCGAAGGCGAGTCGGGGACCGGCAAGGAACTGGTCGCGCGCCAGATTCACGAGGTGAGCCGGCGCCGCGGCGGACCCTTCGTGGCGGTCAATTGCGCCGCGCTGGTCGAGACGCTCCTCGAAGCGGAATTGTTCGGCATCGAGGAGCGGACGGCCACCGGCGTGCGGGGCCGGCTCGGCAAGTTCGAACATGCGGAGGGAGGCACGCTGTTCCTCGACGAAATCTCCGATTTGTCGCTCTCCGCGCAAGCCAAGCTGCTGCGCGCGATCCAGGACGTCGCGGTCGAACGCGTCGGTGGCCACGTTTCCCGCCGCGTGAATACGCGCTTCGTCGCGGCGACGAACCGGCCGTTGTCCGAGATGGTGACGCGGGGTCTCTTCCGGTCGGACCTCTATTACCGGCTGGGTGGCGTGGAGATTCACGTGCCGCCGCTGCGCGCGCGGCGTGAGGACATCTGCGAGCTGGCCGCGTACTTTCTCGCCCGCCACAATCGGGCACGCGAGCTCACGCTATCGGATGCGGCGGCCGACGCGCTGCGCATGTACGCCTGGCCCGGCAACGTCCGCGAGCTGGAGCGCTTCATCGAGCGGACCGTGGCGCTCGCGGATTCGGACCAGATCGCGCTGGATGATCTGCCGCCGCAGTTCCGCGGCGACTACCTGCAGGTGCTCGGGCCGTCGATAGCCTCGGGCGAGTCGATGCGCGCGTGGGGCAGCCGCTACGCGCGGCTGGTCTTCGAGCGGTGCGGCCGCAACAAGCGGCGCGCCTGCCGGCAGCTCGATATCAGCTATCACACGCTCGAAGCGTATCTGTCGTACTGCACCCGGCAGCCGGAATCCGGCCGTCAGCTGCCGGCGTGGGTGCGTTCCGCGATCGCGCCGCCGGACGACCCAGCAGCCGGGGCCGTCGATGAACGACTCGAGGAGGCATGAGATGCTGTACGCACTCCGCTACTTCCGCGTGGTGGCCGTCGTGCCGCCGCTGTTCCTCGCCGGCTTCGTCTTCGCCGCGCTGCTCGCGGCGATCCGTCTCACAAGCGATCCCTCCTCGGCGGTCGCCGCGTTGACACCTGTCCTCGAGCTGCAGTTGTTCGCCGCCGCGTCCGGCTTCGAGGTGCCGGCGCGGCGGGGCTACTACGACTTGCTGCTCACGTCGGGCGCCGCGCGGTGGCAGATCGCCATCGCGCATGGTGCTGCATCGACGCTGCCCGGATTCGTCACCTGGATGTGCGTCGGGCTGCTCGAATGTGCGGCGAGTCACGGTGCGCGGGACGCGTCGATCGCGGCGGGAACGTGCATGGCGTTTGTGGCGTGGTCGCTCATCGCCTGGGCAGTCGCTGTCTTTTCCTCGAGGACGGCGGCAACCATCGTCTGGATGCTCGTCATCGCGGTTCCCGCGTTCGCCCGCGTGTCGCCGGTCGTGTGGCTCGGTGTCCCGGCATCCCACATCGGCGTGGTGCCGCTCGCCGTGATGTACGCAGCGGCGGCCGCGCCGTTTGTGGTCGCGATGGCGTGGGTGATTCGTGGAATGACCCCGCTCGAGGCATCGCAGTGAGCGAAGCCGCTCTCGCGGTCCGCGATCTGGCCGCCCGCTACAAGCGGCGCGAAGTCTTTCACGGGCTCTCCTTCGAGCTGAAGCCGAACGAGGTGATCGGCATCTTCGGCCCCAACGGCGCGGGAAAGACGACGCTGCTGCGAGTGATTGCGGGACTGCTGCCGGCGGCGGAAGGGGACGTGCGGGTGAGAGGAATGCCGCCGCGCCAGGCGCTGCGCGCCGTGAACCTGGCCTACTTCGCCGGCGACTTCACGCTGCCCGGATCGGTCCGCGCATGCGACTGGGGAAGCCTGGCGACCGGCGACGCGATTACTCCGGAGCGCCGCCGCATCCGGACGTTGTCGCGCGGCACGCGTCAGCTCCTGGGCCTTCGTACCGTGCTCGCGCGTCCGCAGCCTGGCCTCGTCGTCCTCGACGAGCCGTGGGAGGCGCTCGACGTCGATGCATCACGCTGGCTGTCGCGAACGCTGGAGGCCAAGCGCGATCGCGGCGCCAGTGTCGTCGTGGCCTCCCACGACCCGCACGACCTGGCGGGCATCTGCGATCTGTATCTCTTCCTCGTCAGCCGTCGCGGCACGCTGTTCAAGGCACACGAACTGTCCGCGTCGGGGCCGGTCACGGCTGCGTTGCTCGGCAACGTCCTCGAGCGCCTGCAGGTCGACGCCACCGCACCGCTCCGCGCCGCGTCGTGACCGTGGCGGCCGTCGCGCGGGCGACCGCCGTGGGGTAAACTCGGATGGGCCGGCTGAAGCCTGCCCCTACAACACGTCCCGCGCGTTCCCCGATGGCCGAAACGATCACCTCCGAACTCAGGAAGACGCCGCTGTATGCGCGCCATTGCGCCTCCAATGCGCGGATGGTTCCCTTTGGCGGCTGGGAAATGCCGGTCGAATACTCGGGCATCACCGCCGAGCACATGGCGGTGCGCACGCGCGCCGGTCTGTTCGACGTCAGCCACATGGGCGAAATCGAGATCGCCGGCAAGGACGCGCTCGCCGCCGTCCAGCGCATCTCGAGCAACGATGCCAGCCGCCTGCAGGTGGGCCAGGCGCACTATTCCGCGCTGACGACATTTGAAGGCACCTTCGTCGACGATCTGCTCGTCTATCGCATGGCGCCGAACCATTTCATGCTCGTCGTCAACGCGTCGAACATCGCGAAAGACTACGCGTGGATTGCCGCGCAGGTGAAAGAGGCCGGCGAGGCGGCGGCCGTCGATTCGAGCAGCCGTTACGCGTTGATCGCGATCCAGGGTCCGGCGGCGCTCGAAGTTCTGCAGCCGCTCATCGGCGCTGACCTTGCTGACGTCAAGTACTACTGGTTCACGCATGGCGAGGTCGCCAACGCGCGTGCGCTGATCTCGCGCACCGGCTACACCGGCGAAGATGGATTCGAGATCTTCGTGCCGCCGAACATGGCCGACCGCGTCTGGCAGGCGCTGCTCGAGTCCGGGCGCTCCGCCGATGTGATCCCCTGCGGCCTTGGCGCGCGCGATACGCTGCGTCTCGAAGCGGCGATGCGGCTGTACGGCAACGACATCGATGAAACGACGACGCCGCTCGAAGCGGATCTCGGATGGATCGTCGGCTGGAAGAAGGAGTCGTTCATCGGACACGAGCGGCTGCGTGAGCAGAAAGAAAAGGGGATCACGCGCAAGCTGGTCGGGTTCGAGATGATCGACAGGGGCATCGCGCGGCACGGCTATCCAGTGGTCGCCGGAGACAGGCCGGTGGGCGTCGTGACGAGCGGCACGCAGACGCCGTATCTCAAGAAGGCAATCGGGATGGCGTACGTGCCGATGGATCTGACCGCGCCGGGCACGGAGATCGCCATCGACGTGCGCGGCCGAGTCGCGCGCGCGACGGTCGTCGCGCTGCCGTTTTATAAACGCAAGGTGTAGGGGCGGGTCTTCAGACCCGTCCGGAGCGAAGATATGGCTTCGTACCCGGCAGACCGGAAGTATACGAAGGATCACGAGTGGATTCGCATTGCCGGCGACACCGGCGAGATCGGCATCACCGACTACGCGCAGGAACAGCTCGGTGATGTGGTGTATGTGGAGCTGCCGGACGTCGGCCGCACGGTCGCGGCGGGGGAGTCGTTCGGATCGATCGAATCGGTGAAAGCCGTGTCGGAGCTCTTTGCGCCGATGAGCGGCGAAATCGTCGCCGTCAACGACCAGCTCAAGAACCATCCGGAGGTCGTCAACAGCGATCCGCACGGCACGTGGATGATCAAGGTCAAGCTCGCGCAGCCGACCGACTCCGGCGCGCTGCTCGACGCCTCGCAGTATCAATCGCAGCTGGGATGAACAGACTCGACGCCAGCGACTGGTTTGCCCGCCGGCACATCGGCCCCTCATCAGACGAACGCGATCGGATGCTCGAGACGGTCGGAGCTCCGTCGATCGACGCGCTCATGGACGAGGCGCTGCCGGCATCGATCCGTCTTGCCAGGCCGCTCAACCTGCCACCCGCTGAAAGCGAACACGAATATCTCCGCCGTCTCTCGACGCTCGCCCGGAAGAACCGGACGTTCCGCTCCTACATCGGTCTCGGCTACCACGACACGATCACGCCGAGCGTGATTCTCCGCATGGTGATGGAGAATCCCGGCTGGTACACGCCCTACACGCCCTACCAGGCGGAGATCGCGCAGGGCCGTCTCGAGTCACTCCTCAATTTCCAGACGATGGTGGCGGACCTTACAGGGATGGAGGTCGCCAACGCGTCGCTGCTCGACGAGGCGACCGCGGCCGCGGAAGCGATGACGCTGCTGCATCGTGCACACGCCACGGCAGGGCGCGCCGTATCAGGCGCGCCGGCCGAGCGCAGCCTCTTTCTGGTCAGCGATCGCTGCCTGCCGCAGACGATCGACGTCCTGCGCACGCGCGCCGAACCGCTCGACATCGATTTGCACGTCGGACCCGTGGATGCGATGAGGTTCGGGCCCCGCGTCTTCGGCGTCGTCCTCGAGTATCCGGACGAGTACGGGGAGGTTCGCGATCTCACGGCATTCATTGCGAAGGCGCACGCAGCGGGCGTACTGGTTGCCGTTGGAGCCGACCTCCTTGCGCTCGCGCTGCTGAAGCCGCCGGGCGAGATGGGCGCCGACGTGGTCTATGGCAACTCGCAGCGATTCGGCGTTCCGCTCGGCTATGGCGGCCCGCACGCCGCATTCTTCGCGACGCGAAGCGCGTTCGTGCGCCAGGCGCCCGGGCGCATCATCGGCGTCTCTGTCGACGTGCACGGCCGCAAGGCGTATCGGATGGCCCTGGCGACGCGCGAACAGCACATCCGGCGGGAGAAGGCCACCTCCAACATCTGCACGGCGCAGGCGCTGCTGGCGAACATGGCGGCGATGTACGCCGTGTATCACGGCCCGGAGGGATTGAAGGCGATCGCGGAGCGCGTGCACGACCTGACGCGCATCCTCGATCGCGAGCTGCGCGCCGCTGGCGTGAAGCAGCTCAACGCACAGTATTTCGACACGCTGCGACTCGAGGTGCCGTCCGTCGATGCGATTCGCAGCGCCGCACTCGAACAGGGGATCAACTTCCGCTACATCGACAACACGACGATCGGCATTGCCCTCAACGAAACGGTGACCACCGCGGACGTCCAGGCCATCGTCAACGTATTCGCCAGGGGGCTGGGCAGCACCGCGCGCGCGATCGATTGGTCCGACGACGGATCCCGGATCGCCGATCCCGCATCCCGACGTACGTCCGCGTTCATGACCCACCCCGTATTCAACACCCATCGCTCCGAGACGCAGATGATGCGCTACATCCGGTCGCTCGAGCGAAAGGACATCGGGCTCGACACGTCGATGATTCCGCTCGGCTCGTGCACGATGAAGCTGAACGCGGCGACCGAGATGCTGCCGGTGACGTGGGAGCACTTCTCGCGCGTGCATCCATTCGCCCCCGTCGAGCAGGCGCAGGGCTATGCGCACATCGTCCGCGAGCTGGAGGAGGCCCTCGCGGAGATCACGGGCTTCGCCGCCGTCTCGCTGCAGCCGAACTCTGGCGCCCAGGGTGAGTTCGCCGGCCTGATGGTGATTCGCGCCTACCACCGCGATCGCGGCGATGCACATCGTGACGTCGTCCTGATTCCGGCGTCCGCCCACGGGACCAACCCGGCGAGCGCGGCGATGGCGGGGATGCGCGTCGTCGTCGTGGCGACGGCGGCAAACGGCAACGTGGATGTGGACGATCTGCGAAAGAAGGCCGCCGAGCACCGGCAGCGGCTGTCGTGCCTGATGATCACGTATCCCTCCACGCACGGCGTGTTCGAGGACGAGATCAAGAACATCTGCGCCATCGTGCACGACAACGGCGGGCAGGTGTACATGGACGGCGCGAACATGAACGCGCAGGTTGGGCTCACCAGTCCGGCCGCTATCGGCGCCGACGTGTGCCATTTGAATCTGCACAAGACTTTTGCAATTCCGCACGGCGGCGGCGGACCTGGCATGGGCCCGATCGGCGTCGCGGTGCACCTCGTCCCATATCTGCCCGGACATCCGCTGGTGAAGACCGGCGGCGACCGCGCGATTCACGCGGTCTCGGCGGCGCCGTGGGGGAGCGCGAGCATTTTGCTGATCTCGTACGGCTACATCCGCATGCTCGGCGCCGAGGGGATGACCGATGCGACGCGCATCGCCATCCTCAATGCCAACTACATCAAGGCGCGGCTCGAGAACCACTACCCGGTGCTCTACGCGCGGCCGAACGGCCGCGTCGCCCACGAACTGATCTTCGACCTGCGCGCATTCAAGGCCGCGGGCATCGAGGAGATGGATGTCGCCAAGCGGCTGATGGACTACGGCTTTCACGCGCCGACCGTCTCGTTTCCTGTTGCCGGCACGCTGATGGTCGAGCCGACCGAAAGCGAAGATAAAGGCGAACTCGATCGCTTCTGCGACGCGATGATCCAGATTCGCCGCGAGATCGATGCCGTCGTCTCCGGGAAGGCTGACCGCGCAGACAACCTGCTGAAGAATGCGCCGCACACCGCGGAAGCTGTTGCGGCAGCAGAGTGGACGCATCCGTACTCCCGGGAAGAAGCGGCCTTCCCTTTGCCGTTTGTCCGCACCAACAAGTTCTGGCCGAGCATCGGCCGCATCGACAACCCGTACGGCGACCGCAACCTCTTCTGCTCCTGTCCGCCGGTCGAGGCGTTCGCCTGATCGCGGACAGAACCATTCGTAGTCCTTCCTTCGTCTAAGGAGTGGTCAGCCTGAAGACGCGTGCCTCGAGCGTTACGCCTCGTACTCGTGTATCTCGCTGCCGTGATTGCCGGCGGCGGCCTCGCCGTGGTCGCGACGCACTACGCGGCGCGCGACAACGTCTATGTCATGTTCGCGGTGCTGTTCGTGGTGACCGCGGCCATCCTCGGCGGAACTGGACCGGCGATCACCGTCGCCATCACGGCGGTGATCGGAGACGACGTGGTGCTCCGCGGCCGCCTGCCGCCACTGGACCAGTGGCGCGACGAGCTCGTGTTCGCTACGGTGGCCATCGCGGTCGGATTGATAGTCGCCGCGAAAGGGCGGCAGCAGCGGCGCGCCGAACGCCTCGCATGGCGTGAACGCGCGCTGCGGGTCGAGCGCGACGGGATCCTCGCCGCGATCTCTCATGACGTGAAGAATCCACTGGCCGTCATCATCGGGTCGGCGCGGCAGGGGCTGGCAAGCGGCGCGGCCGCCGACGTCGAGCGCCTCTTCAGCCGCATCGATTCCGCCGCCGTCCACGCGTCGGACCTGATCGATGAGCTGATCGACCTGCGGCGTCTCGATGGCAGTGAGATCGAGCTGGATCTCCATCGCTGCGACCTTCGCCGCTCGCTCGATGCGGCGATCGACCAGATGCAGGCCCTGTTGCGCGGCCATGCGCTTCACTACGCGGTTCCGGACGCGCCCGTCGTGGCGCCGTTCGACGAGCGCCGGCTGCAGCGCGTGTTTCAGAATCTCATTGGCAACGCCATCAAGTACTCGCCGGACGGCGGCGATATCGACGTCGTCCTGCGCGCCGCCGGACAGACAGCACGGGTCACCATTCGCGATCGGGGCATCGGGATCGCCGCCGACGAGCGGACGCGCGTTTTCGAGCGCGGCTATCGCGGGCGGAGCGCTGCCGGCATCGACGGCTCTGGGCTCGGCCTGTTCATCAGCGCGGAGATCGTCAAGCGGCATGGCGGCAGCATCACGTGCGCGCCCGCGCCGGACGGCGGAACGGAATTCGAAGTGCGGCTGCCGCTAGTCGGCAACGGCGCGTCGCCGGAACCCGTCGAGCAGCTTGCCGGTGACCGGTCCGGGCTTTCCGCTGCCGATCGTACGCGCGCCGACGGTCACGATCGGGACGAGCTCCCGCGTCGTGCTGGTGAGGAACGCCTCGTCGGCGCCAAGTAGGTCCTCGTCGCGCATCACCTGCTCACGAACCTCGACGCCGACGTCCTTCCCAACGTCGAACAGGAATTCGCGTGTGATGCCGGGGAGCAGTCCCGCCTCGAGCGGCGGCGTCACCGCCGCGCCGTTCTTCACGATGAACAGGTTCGACGTCGTGCACTCCGTCAGCTCACCGCGATAGTTGCGCATGATTCCTTCGAATGCGTGCTGCTTCAGCGCCTCCTGCATCGCCAGCGCGCTGTTCATCAGGTTGTTGCTCTTGATCATCGGGTTGACCGAGCCCGGATGATTCCTGACCACGTCGACGATGACGGCGTGCACGCCCTTCTCGTAGGCCTCGGGTTCGGGATCGTGCTGCTCCTTGACGATGATGACGATCGACGGGTTGGGGGTGGCCTTCGGATCGTAGGTGAGATCGCCGACGCCGCGCGTGACGAGCACGCGGATGTAGTGTTCGCCCTGGATGCCGGAGGCGGCCTGCGTGTCCCGGATCTGCGTCGCGAGGTCCGCATCGGTGAAGGGGAGCGGCAGCTCGATCATGCGCGCGGAGCGGCGCAGCCGCCGCATGTGCCGATCGTACAGAAACGGCCGGCCGTGATACGTGCGCATCGTCTCGTAGACGCCTTCACCGTAGAGAAAGCCGTGATCGAAGACCGAGATCACCGCCTCGCGCTCGGGCGAGATGCGGCCATTGACGTTGACCGTTGCCGACATACTGAGTCCTAATATCCCACACCGATGCGAATTCTGAACGCCGCGCAGATGCGCGACGCCGACCGCTTCACGATTGAAGAGATTGGTATTCCCTCGCTGGTGCTGATGGAGAACGCGGGGCGCCAGGTGGTGGCGGCGATGGAGGCGGCATTCGAGTCGCGGCTGAACGGGCGCGTGGCGGTGCTCTGCGGCCGCGGCAACAACGGCGGCGATGGGTTCGTCGTCGCGCGCACGCTGCTGCAGCGCGGAATCGACGCGGCGGTGTTCGTCATCGGCGCGCTTGGCGACGTGCGCGGCGACGCGAAGACGAACCTCGACATCCTCGGCCGGCTCGGCGTCACCGTCGTCGAGATCAACGATGAGCAGAGCTGGGAGCTGCACTTTTCCGAGATCTCGCAGTGCACGCTCATCGTCGACGCCATCTTCGGCACCGGGCTGAAGACGGCGCTCGGCGGGATGATGGAAACGATCGTCGCCGACGTCAACGCCTCGTCGATTCCCATCGTCTCGATTGATCTGCCAAGCGGGCTGTCGGCCGATACGCCGCACGTCATCGGCGATTGCATCGACGCGTCGATGACCGTGACGCTGGCCACGCCGAAGCTGCCGCTCGTGCTGCCGCCGGGCGAACAGCATGCGGGCGACGTCGTCATCGCGGACATCGGCATCCCGCACGAAGTGATCGACGGCGTCGAAGGGCAGCACATCGAGCTGCTCACTCCCGAGCAGCTTCGCGACATCGTCGAACCGCGCGCGGCGGATTCCCACAAAGGGGATTTCGGCCGGGTGACGATCGTCGCCGGATCGCGGGGCAAGACGGGCGCCGCGCACCTGGCGGCGATGGCGGCGCTGCGGTCGGGCGCAGGGCTGGTCACGGTGGCGACGCCGGCATCCGTGCTGCCGATCGTCGCGTCGATGGCACCCGAGATGATGACCGAGCCGCTGGCGGAGTCCGCGGACGGATCGGTGGCGGCGAAGGCCATCGAGCGGCTTCTCGGGCTGGAGCACGACGTGATTGCCTGTGGGCCGGGGCTGGGACGCGGCGCCGGGCCTGCCGAATTCGTCCGCGCCCTGCTCGATCGCGCGACCGTGCCGCTGGTGCTCGATGCGGATGCGATTACGGTCCTCGCTGACGATCCCGGCCGCCTCGTTGGCAGGGAAGAGCGCGACGTGATCATCACGCCGCATCCGGGCGAGATGGCGCGGTTGATCGGATCATCCGTCGAAGAGGTGCAGGGCAATCGCATCGACATCGCGATCGACTTTGCCACCACGCATCGCGTCTACGTCGTGCTGAAGGGACACCGGACGGTGATCGCGACGCCAGAGGGTCACGTGTTCATCAATCCGACCGGGAACGCGGGGATGGCGACGGGCGGCACCGGAGACGTGCTGACCGGCGTGATTGCCGCGTGGCTCGGCCAGCTCCTCGACGCCGAGGCTGCGTGCCGGCTTGGCGTGTTCCTGCACGGCGCGGCCGGCGATCTCGCCGAAGCGCATGAAGGGCAGGTCGGCATGGTCGCCAGCGATCTGATCGCGCATCTCGGGGAAGCGCTGACGCGGCTGTGCAATCCGGACAAGCCAGACAGTTAGTGGTTGGTGGGTGGTGGTTAGTAGTTCGGATGAAGAAACGCAGGCGATCGCGCGCGAGCTTGCGGCCACGTTGAAGCCCGGCGACGTGCTGCTGCTGTCAGGCGATCTCGGTGCCGGCAAGACAACGTTCGTGCGCGGCCTCGCGCAGGGACTCGGGATCGATCCGTCAGAGGTGAGCAGCCCGACGTTCACGCTGCTCCACGAATATCGCGGCGGCAGGCTCACGCTTTACCACGCCGACCTCTATCGGCTGGACAAGACGGCGACGGAGGATCTCGGGCTGGAAGAGACGGGCGTGCGCGACGGAGTGCTCGCGATCGAGTGGCCGGATCGTCTGTCGCACGAGATTGCCGGCGCGCGGTTCGTTCGAATTGCGCTGGTGGATGATGCGACCAGGGAAGTCACGATCAACTAACGACCAACCATTACCACCGACACCCGCCCCTACTCCATGCGGTAGTTCGGTGCTTCCTTCGTAATCTGCACGTCGTGCACGTGGCTCTCGCGCGCGCCGGCCGGCGTGATGCGAATCAGCTTGGCGCGGCGCTGCAGTTCGGGAATCGTCGGCGAGCCGCAGTAGCCCATGCCGGCGCGGAGGCCGCCGACGAGCTGATGGATCATCGCGGCGACGCTGCCCTTGTGCGCGACGCGCCCCTCGATGCCCTCGGGCACGAGCTTGTCGGCCGCGCGTCCGCCTTCGAGATCGAATTCGTCCTGGAAGTAGCGGTCGCGGCTGCCGCGGCGCATCGCCCCGATCGATCCCATGCCGCGGTACTCCTTGTAGCTGCGCCCCTGGAACAGGATCAACTCGCCGGGACTCTCGTCGGTGCCGGCAAACAGGTTGCCGATCATCGTGCAGCTCGCGCCGACGGCGAGCGCCTTGACGATGTCGCCGGAGTAGCGGATGCCGCCGTCGGCGATCACCGGCACGTTGCGCGCGGCGGCGGCGCGCGCGCATTCCATGATCGAGCTGATCATCGGCACGCCGATGCCGGCGACGACGCGCGTCGTGCAGATCGAGCCGCCGCCGATGCCGACCTTCACCGCGTCGACCCCGGCATCGATGAGCGCTTCGGTGGCTTCACCGGTGGCGACGTTGCCGGCGACAAGGTCCGTGTTGGGGAACTCGCGCCGCACGCTCGCGATCATGTCGATCACGCCCTGCGAATGGCCGTGCGCCGTGTCGATGACGAGCACGTCGACGCCGGCGTTGACGAGCGCCCGCGCGCGATCGAAGGAATCCTTCGCGACACCGATCGCCGCGCCGCACCGCAGCCGGCCGAGCGCATCCTTGCACGCGTTCGGATACTTGACGGCCTTCTGGATGTCTTTCACCGTGATGAGCCCCTTCAGGCGATAGTCACGGTCCACGACGAGCAGCTTTTCCACCTTGTGCTGGTGCAGGATCTCGCGCGCCTCGTCGAGCGTGGTGCCGACGGGGACGGTGTAGAGCGGCTCCTTCGTCATCACATCGGCGATGGGGCGGTTGTTCTGCGTTTCGAAGCGCAGATCGCGGTTGGTGAGGATGCCCACGAGCCGCCCCTCTTTGCTGCCGTCATCCGTGATCGGCACGCCCGAGATGCGGTACTTCTTCATCAGGTCGAGCGCTTCGTGGATGCGATTCGACGGGCCGAGGGTGATCGGGTTGACGATCATCCCGCTCTCGGAGCGCTTGACGCGATCGACTTCGGAGGCCTGCTCCTCGATCGACAGGTTCTTGTGGATGACGCCGAGGCCGCCATGCTGCGCCATGGCGATGGCGAGGCCCGATTCGGTGACCGTGTCCATCGCCGCGCTGAGCAGCGGCACCGCGAGCCGGATATTGCGCGTCAGCCGCGTCGAGACATCCACCTGCGTCGGCAGCACCGTCGAGTGCTGCGGCACGAGGAGGACGTCGTCGAAGGTCAGCGCGGTGGCGAGCTCGGTTCCGGTGGGAAGGAGGGTGAGGGATCCGGTCTTCAGTTCCATTCGATCCTCAGGCGGCTTGGCCGTGGCACTTCTTGTACTTCTTTCCGCTGCCGCACGGGCACGGGTCGTTGCGGCCGACCTTCGGCTCCTCGCGGCGGACTGTCTTGATCACGTCGTCGCCGCCGGTGCGCGCGGGCGTTCGACCGCCCTGGTTCGCCGCGGCAGGGGCCGCAGCCACGCCCGCGGCAGCGGGACGCGCGGTGCCGAAGGCTGACGCGGCTTCGGCCTTGTTCATCGTGATCGGCGTCGCCCGGCGCTGCACGGGGCGCGGCGCGGGCGCCTCCTCGTTCAGCACGGGCCGCAGCCACATGACGTAGCGGACCATCTCTTCCTCGATCCGCTGCTTCATGTCGGTGAACAGGTCGAAGCTTTCGCGCTTGTACTCGACGAGCGGATCGCGCTGGCCGTAGCCGCGCAGGCCGATGCCTTCCTTCAGGTGGTCGAGCGAGTAGAGATGATCCTTCCACTGCGCGTCGACGATCTGCAGCATGATGTCGCGCTCGACGCGCCGCAGCAGATCGCTGCCGACGAGCTTCTCCTTGTCCTCGTAGCTCTGTTTGATCAGCGACCAGATCGCGTCGCCGATCTCCTCGGTGTTCATCTGATCGAAATCGATCGTCTCGAGCTGCGCCGTGTCGAGGCCGAACACGCGGTTGACCTCGCGCTCGAGCGCCTCGATATCCCACTCTTCGACGTCCATCTGCCTGCCCGCGAACCGCTCGACCAGATCGTCGAGTTGATCCTCGGCCAGGGCGAGGAGGTAGCCGCGCGTGTCGTGGACTTCGTCTGCGGAGAGATGAATGGTGCCGTCGAGGATCTCGCGGCGCAGCGTGTAGATGCTCTCGCGCTGCTTGTTCATCACGTCGTCGTATTCGAGCAGGTGCTTGCGGACGGAGAAGTTCTGCGCTTCGACCTGTTTCTGTGCGCGCTCGATGGCGCGGCTGACCATGCCGTGCTCGATCGGGACGCCCTCTTCCATGCCGAGGCGCTGCATCAGGCCGGAGATGCGCTCGGAGCCGAAGATGCGCATCAGGTCGTCTTCGAGCGAGAGGTAGAAGCGCGAGGAGCCCGGATCGCCCTGGCGGCCGGCGCGGCCGCGCAGCTGGTTGTCGATGCGGCGCGCCTCGTGGCGCTCGGTGCCGAGGATGTGCAGGCCGCCGAGGTTGACGACCTGATCGTGGTCGGCCTCGGTCGCGCGCCTGAAGTGCGCGAAGATGCGCTCCCAGTCGGCGCGCGGCACGCGGTAGAAGCTGTCGACGTGGAAGAAGTAGACGAACTCCTCATCGTCGACGAACTTCTCCTCGCCCTTCGGCAGCTTCTGCGCGACTTCCTCGGCGAGCGCCTGCTGGCGCGCCATGTGCTCGGCGTTGCCGCCGAGCAGAATGTCGGTGCCGCGGCCCGCCATGTTGGTCGCGATCGTGACCGTGTCCTTCTTGCCGGCCTGCGCGACGATTTCCGCTTCCTGCGCGTGGTACTTCGCGTTCAGGACGACGTGCTTGATGCCGCGCTTGCGCAGCAGGGCAGAGAGCCGTTCGGACTTTTCGATGGACACCGTGCCGACCAGCGTCGGCCGGCCGCTCGCCTGCTTCTCGAGGATGTCGTTGACGATGGCGTCAAACTTCTCGCGCTCGGTGCGGTAGACGAGATCCGGTTCTTCGATGCGCTTCAGCGGGCGGTTGGTCGGGATGACGAGGACGTCGATCTTGTAGGTCGTCGCGAATTCCTGCGCCTCGGTCTCCGCCGTGCCCGTCATGCCGGAGAGCTTGTCGTACTTGCGGAAGTAGTTCTGGAACGTGATGGTGGCGAGCGTCTGGTTCTCGCGCTCGATCTTCACCTTTTCCTTGGCTTCCACCGCCTGGTGCAGCCCGTCGCTCCAGCGGCGGCCCGGCATGAGACGTCCGGTGAACTCGTCGACGATGACGACGCCGCCGTCCTTGATCATGTAGTCCACGTCGAGACGGAACAGCGTGTGCGCGCGCAGCCCCTGGTGGACGTGATGGAGCAGCGGCATGTTCGCCGGGTCGTAGAGACCGTTCGAGCCGGGGACGAGCCGGTGCGCGAGCATCTGCTCGGCCTTCGCCATGCCCGTCTCGGTCAGCGACACCGCCTTGTGCTTTTCGTCGACGATGTAGTCGCCGGTCTTTTCGAGCTCCTCGCGGTCTTCTTTCTTGACGTCGCCCTGCGTGACCGCGCCCGGCTTCAGCTTCGGGATGATGCGATCGACTTCGTAGTAGAGGTCCGTCGATTCTTCCGCCGGGCCGGAGATGATGAGCGGTGTTCGCGCTTCGTCGATCAGGATGCTGTCGACTTCGTCGACGATGGCGTAGTGGTGCCCGCGCTGCACCATCGACGAGAGCTCGAACTTCATGTTGTCGCGGAGGTAGTCGAAGCCGAACTCGTTGTTCGTGCCGTAGGTGATGTCCGCGCCGTAGGCGATCTGCCGCTGCTGATCGGTGAGCTCGTGCTGGATGACGCCGACGCTCATGCCGAGGAAGCGGTAGAGACGTCCCATCCACTCCGAGTCGCGGCGGGCGAGGTAGTCGTTCACGGTGACGACGTGAACGCCCTTGCCTTGCAGCGCGTTGAGATAGGCGGGGAGCGTGGCGACGAGCGTTTTGCCTTCACCCGTCTTCATCTCCGCAATCTTGCCGCCGTGCAGCACCATGCCGCCGATCAGCTGCACGTCGAAGTGCCGCATGTTCAGCACGCGCTTGCCCGCTTCGCGGACGACCGCGAAGGCTTCCGGCAGGACGTCGTCGAGCGATTCGCCGCCGGCGACGCGGGCGCGGAATTCGTCGGTCTTGGCGCGCAGCTGCTCGTCGGTGAGCGCCTGGATTTGCGGCTCGAGCGCGCCGATTTCGGCGACAACCGGGCGGAGCCGCTTGATCTCACGCTCGTTCTGCGTGCCGATGACCTTGGCGAGGATGTTTCCGATCATGAAGCGTAGGACGCACCGCGCGGACGCGGCGGTATCTCCTTAGTTTACGGGAAAAACAGTGAACCGGTCGTACGACGGGACGCCGGCCGGACCTCGCAGGGCGGACTTTCCAGTCCGCGTGCCGGCGAAATTACTGGGCGCGGGGTTTCTGCTGCGAGAGCAGCTGGAGCGGGTTGAGGAGCTTGCCGTTGGCCAGCACCTCGTAATGCAGGTGATATCCGGTGGAACGGCCGGTGTTGCCGACGTGGCCGATGATGTCGCCGCGCTTCACCTTTGCGCCCTGCTTGACGGTGTAGTTGAGCAGGTGGCCGTAGCGCGTTTCGAGGCCGAAGCCGTGGTTGATCGTGATCAGGTTGCCGTAGCCGTTCGCCCACCCCGAGTGGATGACCGTGCCGGCTGCCGTCGCGTAGACGGGCTGGCCGCGTTCACCCGCGATATCGAGTCCGGCGTGGAAGTCGTCGTCTCCGGTGAACGGGTCCGCGCGATGGCCCATCGTCGACGAGATCCATCCCTGGGCGGGCCACATCGACGGCGTCGCCGCCGCCAGCGCGTTGCGGCGATCGACGTTGCGGCTGACGATCGTCAGGCGTGATTCGAGGCTTTCGAGCACGGTGCGCAGCATCCCGAACGTGTCGTCCGGTGTGCCGAGCGCCGAGAGCGTCTGCGCCGCGCGGTCGGCTTCGGTGCTGCCACCCATCGCCCGCGACTTCACGACCGCCGGCAGCTTGTCCATCGTCTTGGCGACGCTCGGATCGAGGGCGGAGCGCGCACCGAGATCCTGGATGGCTGCTTCGAGAGATGAAATCTGCGTGGAGAGTTCCGAGGTGGCGGCGCGGAAATTCGCGTTTTCGACTTCGAGGGCTTGATGGCTGGCCTGAAGGTCCGCCACGTCGCTCTTCGCCTTCCAGGCAGCGCCGATACCGATGAGCACGGGCAGCGACGCGAGGACGCCGACGCCGATGAACAGCGGCCGAAGCGAGACCGTCAGGCGGCGTACAACGCCCGAGCTGCGGTCAGCGACAATAATCGTGTAGCGCTTTGAAGCCATTACAAATCTGGATTTATTGTTGGGCCGACGGCTGAGCTCCGTCGCGGTTCAGACTATCACAGGGTTTCGGGGCTTCTGCGATGAAACATTAACTGGTGCTGGTCTAATTTCGGTTTTGTAATTTGATCGCCTGACTTTCGGCCGTGCGACAATCCGCGCATGCCTTCTCGAGCAAGCAAACCGAAGCGGCCGCGCGACGCAAATCAATTGGCGTGGCAGATCGTCAGGGAGGCGACCGGCGAGGTGCAGCCGGAGCCCGAGCAGCCAGACACGCGGAACCCTGCCGCCGTCACGCTCAGTAAGTTAGGAGCGTCGAAGGGCGGCAAAGCCAGAGCAGTGGCTTTGTCCAAAACAAAAAGAGTTGCGATTGCGAAACGCGCTGCGGCAGCGCGTTGGAAGAAGTGACTATCGGCGGTTAGCGATCGTAATCTCTTCGAGTGGGCGTTGACGGAGATCAGACAGCAGATCCCTGAGATCCGACACGCTCTTCCGTCCCGCTGTCGCCGCTTCCGTTAACTCGTTTGCCACTACGACCTTTGCCGGAACGCTTGGCCGTGGGCACTGACCCTGCGGCGCCTGCCGCTGGCTGCTGCGGTGGAGGTGGTTGTGGAACAAATCCATGATACGAATCCTCTTCGATGGCCACAATTGCGGCTGTTAGCCGGCGGTCCTGATCGGCTGGCAACCGCTCAACCGGAAGGCCGAGCGACATTGCCTCTTCAAAATCGATGCAAAAGTCGTGTGAAGGATACCCCCACACCGCGCTTCGGATAATTTGCCGCGCATTTGGATGGCCAGTGAGGGCCAACATGCGCTTTGCGTATTCCTCTCCGATGGCTATCGCTCGCCTGTACCCGCCCATCTCAACCGGATCGATCTGCTCGAACACCGGCCGCATGACGGCAGTAACGAGAGGCACGCTGTCTTTCAACGCTTCCTTAATGCTAAGGCCATAACGCGCGTTCATCACTGCGGCGTAGTAGTCCATCCATTCGAGCGCCTGTTCACGCAGGAATTCTAGAGACTTAAACTCGTCCAAGGGCGAAAAACTCCGTCGCCCGTGTTCAACGTTGTCGTCAATCTGTATATCGATCGGTCCCAGGTCGGCGAGTTCTCCGAAGTAAATCTTGTCTGCGCCTAGGCACATGATCGTCGCCGCACTCTTGGCCGTCAACGGAACAATCACGTTGACCTCCTTGAATCGGCGCCGAAAAAACTTCATTACCCGATACGCAATATCTGGGTGACCGCCACCGGAGTGCAACAGCAATTCGACGCGCTCACCTGAGCCGATCGCATCGCGGTTCTGAAGGATCGAAAACATAGTCGGCCCACAAATATGGGCTTCGCCGCTGCAGTGAGCCATGCACCAGATGCGGGACTGGCGTTCCTTCTCCAGTTCCCGGATGAGGTCGTGGAACGCCGACATTTCACCAGAAAATTGCTGAGACATGGCTGCGTACGGAGTCTAGCACAGAGGTAAAAAGCTGGGTTCCACTTGACATTGCTTGCACGAGCAAGCATAATGTCCAATATGAATCGCCTCGACACCGGACGCCGCGCCCAAGTTCTGAAGTGCCTCGCTGAAGGAATGTCTCTCCGTGGAACCGCCCGCCTCACTGGCGTGGCACGCATGACGATTGAAAAGCTGCTGCGCGAACTCGGCGCGGGGTGCGCGGCCTATCAGGACAAGGCGTTACGCGACCTCAAATCGCGGCGCGTCCAGTGCGATGAAATTTGGTCGTTCTGCTACGCGAAGAACAAGAACGTCACGTACGCGATGCAGGAAGAACACCCGGACGCGGGCGACGTGTGGACGTGGACGGCCATCGACGCGGATTCAAAGCTCGTGATCACGTGGCGCGTTGGTAGCCGCACGAACACCGATGCATACGAATTCATGGCGGATCTGGAAAGCCGCCTCGCAGGCCGGGTGCAGCTCACGACGGACGGCCTGCGAGCCTACGCCGCTGCTGTGGACGCGCACTTCGGCGTGGACGTGGACTTCGCGATGCTGAACAAGATTTACAAGAACACGACGGAGCAGGGGAAGTACAGCCCGGCAGAGTGCATCGGCTGCGAGAAGAACATCATCAGCGGTGATCCCGATCCGAAGCACATCTCAACGTCGTACGTCGAGCGTCAGAATCTCACGATGCGGATGCACATGCGCCGATTCACGCGACTGACGAACGCATTCAGCAAGAAGATCGAGATGCACGCGCACGCGGTCGCGATTCATTTCATGTGGTACAACTTCGTCAAGATTCACAGCAGCCTGCGCGTCACACCCGCGATGGCGGCAGGCGTCGCGAGCAAGGTATGGGAGGCCGAGGACGTCATCGGCCTCTTGGAAAGTTCAAACTAGACCACGACCCATTAACTCTGGCGAACATCGGGCGAAGATGCGCCGTCATTCAACCAGCCGATATTGCAGCGCCTCCGCGACATGCTCGCGACGGATCGAGCGAGCGTCGGCGAGGTCGGCGACGGTGCGCGCGACTTTGAGAACGCGATCGAATCCACGCGCGCTCAGACCCAGTTGCCTGGCGGCGCCGAGCAGCAAGTCGCGGCTCGGCGGATCAAGCCGGCAGTGCACCGGCACCGTGTCGCTTTTCAGATCCGCGTTGGTCCGCGGCCCGGCAGCCCCATAGCGATCGTGCTGCCGCCGGCGCGCGGTCACGACGCGCTCGCGAACGACGGCAGACGATTCGCCGGGTGCGGCATCGGCGATCGCCGCGATCGGTACCGCAGGCACTTCGACGACGAGATCGATTCGATCGCGCAGCGGGCCTGACAGCCTGCTTCGATAGCGCGCGATTTCACCCGGCGTACAGCGGCAGGCGCGCCGTTCGTCACCCGCGTAGCCGCACGGGCACGGATTCATCGCCGCGATGAGTACGAATCGAGCGGGAAAGACGGCGGTACGGGCGGCGCGCGCGATCGTGACGTGCCCTTGTTCGAGCGGCTGACGAAGCACTTCCAGCACCCGGCGATCGAACTCCGGCATCTCGTCGAGAAACAGCACGCCGTTGTGCGCGAGCGAGATCTCGCCCGGGCGCGGAATTGATCCGCCGCCGACGAGCGCGACATTCGAGACAGTGTGATGCGGGGCGCGAAACGGCCGTGCGGTCAACAGCCCGTTGCCAGGCGGCAGCGTGCCGGAGACGGAATGGATGGCGGTGCATTCGAGCGCCTCGTCGAAGGCGAGCGGCGGAAGAATCCCGCCGAGCCTGCGCGCCAGCATTGTCTTGCCGGCGCCGGGCGGGCCGATGAGGAGCAGGTTGTGGCCGCCCGCGGCCGCCACTTCGAGCGCACGGCGCGCGAAGAACTGACCGCGCACGTCCGCGAGATCCCCGTCGCATGGCGTCGCGGTCATTTCTGGAATCGCGACAGGGGACGCGACGATGGTCTCCGGGCGCCGCAGCACCTCGAGCGCTTCGAACAGCGAGCGCACGACGCCGACGGTGAGACCATCGACGACGCAGGCCTCGGGGGCGTTCTGTGGAGCGAGCAGGAGACGGGTGAGCCCCAGGCGGCGCGCGGCGACGGCGATCGGCAGCACGCCCCGGATGGCGTTGATTGCCCCGTCAAGCGACAGCTCTCCGAGCACGAGCGTGTTGTCGAGGGCGACCGGCGGGATCTGGCCGGTCGTGGCGAGGATGCCGAGCGCAATCGGGAGGTCGAACGACGACCCCGCCTTGCGCACATCTGCAGGCGCCAGGTTGACGGTGATGCGGTGCGGCGGGAATTCGAGCCCCGAATTCCGAATGGCGAGCCGCACGCGGTCGCGGCTCTCGCGCACCGTCGCATCCGGCAGGCCGACCATCGTAAAAGACGGCAGGCCGAACGAGACATCCACCTCGATTTGGACGGGAAACGCTTCGACGCCGAAGACGGCGGCTGAACGCAGGCGCGCGAGCATCCGCGTCTGGGCTGCAAACCGCGTGATGCGCGCAAACGTGCGGGATTTCGCGCGGCCGGCGGCGAAGGTCGCTATTTCCGCCACCCTTCAGAGCCGATAAGAATGCAGATTTAACTTGTGGTAAACGTTGAGTTTAGGCGTGGCTCCCGGTATCCTGTGTGCGCGCGTGCCGCCCACCGGCGGCCGACATCGACATCCCACTCCCATTTTTTGATGAAGGACACAGCATCATGCTCGATGCGATTAAGGGCCTGACCGGCGGCGGGAAGGCGCAGAAGCAGACCGACGACCTCCAGGGTTTGATTGCGGCCGCCAGGGAAGAGCGCAGCGCGCTCAGCACGATGCTGACCCAGATCTCGATGCGCAGCGCCAAGCTGTCGCAGCTCGGGAAATCGCTGGAGCAGGTCGACCAGAAGGCGGCCACGACGACGAGCAAGCTTGACGAGATCGTCAAGCGCGTCGAAGGCCTCGAGGAGCGCGCCAGGTCGTTCGGCGAAGTCGAGAAGCGCGTGCAGACGCTGCTCGAGTCCGCGGCGCAGGCGCAGGTCGCCGCCGAGAAGCTGATGGCGCCCGACGGCGAACTGCAGAAGCATCGCCAGCAGATGCAGCAGCTCTCGTCGCAGGCGCTCGAGACGCAGGCCAGCGTCGACGCGTTGAAGCGCGAGCGCGCCACGCTCGAGGAGTTCCGCAATCAGCTGCGCGCGGCGCAAGGTGAAATCAAACAGTCGGTCGATCAGGCGACGGCGCTTCGCGGCGAGCTCGATCAGGTGCGCGGCACCGCCGGCCAGCTGACGCAGGATTACAACCGGCTGCGCGACACGTCGCGCGAGGCGCGCGAGGATTCGATTGCGGCGAGTGAAGCCGTCAAGGACGTCGAGAAGCGGCTCGGTCCGCTCGTGCAGCTGCAGGAGTTGAGCAAGACGACGGAAGAGAAGCTGACCTGGCTGAATTCGCTGGCGGAGCACGTCGCGCAGAAATCCAAGGCCCTCGAATCGCAGAAGCACACGGTGGAGCGCGCGGTCGTCGAGGCCAATCGCCTCAACGAGCTGGTCTGGAGCATGGACGTCCAGATCAACAAGCTCAATGAGGGGCTGAAGCAGGCGGCGCGCAGCGAAGAGCAGCTGACGAAGGTGGAGCAGCTGGTTGCCGAGACGAACGCGCAGGTGGAGGCGTCGACGAAGATACGCGACGAGTTCGCGCGCGAATCGGCGCGCTTCGAGAAGGACGGCCGCAGCCTGGTCGAGGTGCTGCGCACGAACCTCGAGAAGCTGTCGCTCGAGAAAAAGGAATTCGAGTCGTTCGACCAGAGGTTGCGCGCGCTGCAGTCCTCCGTCCGCGAGGCGGAGAACCGCGTCGACGCGCTCAGCGCCAAGGAGAAGAACCTCTCGCTGCTCAACCAGAAGGCCGACGCGCTCAGCAAGGAATTCCAGACGCTGATGACGCACGCCGACGAATTGACGAAGAAGCAGGCGAGCCTGGAGACGCTTTCCGAGCGGCTGGCGCAGGTCGAGGACCTGTCGAAGCGGACCGCGACGCAGTACGACGGCCTCAAGCAGAGCCGCCAGGATCTCGAGACGCTGCGCAAGGACATCCAGGACTTCCACAAGTCGCACGCGGAAATCGCGCAGCTGCGCGACAAGCTCGGCGCCGATCGCTCGGCGCTCGAGGCGTTCGGCGATCGCCTCACCTCGTTCCGCGCGCGCACGCCGGAGCTCGAGGCGACGATGGACGCGATTCTCGGGAAGCTCGGACAGGTGGACGAGGGCACGAAGCAGGCGACGCGTCTCGGCGAAGTCGCCGCGGAACTCGATGCGCAGCTGACGCGCCTGACCAGCCGCATTCAGTTCGTCGACAAGCTAGAGGCGCGTATCAACACGCTGCACGTGATGACCGCCGACGTCGACCGCAAGCTCGCCGAGCAGCTGGCGCGCCGCACCGAGCTCGATACGCTGAAGACACAGTGCGACGGCGTCATCGCGCAGATGCTCGATGCGCAGCAGAAGATCGATCAGGTCGCCGCGGCGCAGGGCAAGGTGATGCCGCTCGCCAACCGCCTGGACATCCTCAACGCCCAGCTCGACAAGGCGCAGGCGAAGATCAAGGAGGCCATCCGCGACGATGCGTCGATCAACGAGCAGCAGGCGAAGGTGGCCGAGCTCGCGGAGTCGGCGCGCGTGCTCGCCGCGGAGACGCAGGAGCGCATGAAGCAGGTGCAGGCGCTCGGCGAGGAGCTGAATCGCTCGGCCGTCGCGAAGGACGAACTGATCGCCGAGCTCGCCCGCATCCAGGCGCGCCAGCGCGACGCCGTCGCCCAGGCCGAGGCCGCCGAGGATCAGCTCAAGCGCGCCGAGACGATGTACAAGTCGCTCGAGCAGCGCCGATCGCAGCTCGCCTTCTCGGAGAAGAAGATCAGCGCCGTCGAGGCGAAGATGGCCGAACTGGCGCAGAAGTCGAACGACATCGACCAGAAGATGAAGGCGATCACCGAGCGCGAATCGCTGGTGACGGCGGTGAAATCAGAGGTCGAGAACGTCTATCAGATCAGCGCACGCAGCCGCGCCGACCTGCAGTACGTCAGCGACCATCGCGAGGAAGTCGCCGCGCTGCGGCGCCAGGTGCAGGACCTGCTGGCCACCGCCACGGCGACCGACGACAAGATCAACGCCATCGACGCGCGCCGCAAGACGGTGGACGAGGTGCAGTCGAAGACCAGCCTCATCTCCAACCTGCTCGAGGATGTCCGCGTCAACCTCGAGACGCTCGGCGAGCAGAAGGCCGTCATCGATCACGTGGCGGAACGGCTGGCGCGGATGGAGTTCGTGATGCAGGAAGCGCAGAACACGCTCAGCAACCTGCAGCACGAGCGCGAGCTGGCGGAGCGCATCGAGGAAAGCATCAAGCAGCTCCGCACGCGGACCGCGGCGAAGGCCGACGAAGGACGGAAGCCCGCGGCGAGCGCGTAGCGCCCGGAGTCAGCGCGCAGCGCGCCGAATCAGCGCGTAGCGACGGCGGCGGCGCGTGACGTGAGAATCGTCAGGCGCTGCCCGATCTTCAGGGAGTTGCTGCGCAGGCTGTTCCACTTCTGCAGCAGCGTGACGTTGGTCTGGAATACGCGGGCGATGGACGCCAGCGTGTCGCCCCGCTTCACCCGGTAGACAATCTTCGACTGCGCCGAGGAGGCAAGCGGGCGATCCGGGATCGTGGCGCTCGCCTCGACAACCGGACTCGCTTTGCGCGTTTCGACGGGGGGCGCCGCATTGTCGGTGCGCGCGGCAAGCAGCAGCGTCGGCGCGCGCGGAACGATCAGCTGCTGGCCAGGCGTGACGCGCGATTTCACCGACAGGTAATTCGCCTCTGCCAGATCGGCGCGGTTCACTTTCAGCTTGCGGGAGATCGACAGCAGCGTCTCGCCCTTGCGGACGGTGTGCCACGTCAGGCTGGCGGCGTCGGAACCCTGCTCGGCCAGCCTGGCGCGCACGACATCAGCCGACCCTTCCGGCACTTTCAGCTCGTAGTCCTTCGACCGGATCGGCGTCGTCCAGCGACGTAGTTCGGGATTCAGATTCTGGATCGTCTGCACGGGCGTGCCGACCCATTCCGCGACGCGACGCAGGTCAACGGCGACCGGCAGCGTGACTTTCTCGAAGTTCGGCGTCGCCAGCGGCGCCGGCTCCAGATCCATTCCGTACTGCACCGGATTGCGGGCGACGATCATCGCGGCGAGGATGAGAGGCACGTAATCGCGCGTCTCGCGCGGCAGATACCGCTTCGACGCACTCAGCTTCCAGAAGTCCTTCACACCACCCGAGCGGCGGATCGCCGCCTGCACGCGGCCGGGGCCGCCGTTGTAGGAGGCGAGCGCCAGGTGCCAGTCGCCGAACATGTTGTAAAGCGTCTTGAGGTACTTGGCGGCGGCGCGCGTCGCCTTTTCCGGCTCCGCGCGTTCGTCGATGTACCAGTCGTGCTTGAGCCCATTCTCGAGCGCCGTGCCGCGCATGAACTGCCACATCCCCTTCGCCTTGGCGCGCGACAGTGCATCCGGCTTGAACGCGCTTTCGACGAGCGGCACGTAGGCCAGGTCGAGCGGCAGCCCTTCATCCCTGAACACGCTCTGGATCATCGGCAGGAACCGCGCCCCTCGGCTCAGCCCGTCCTGCAGGTAGCCGCGCAGCCGCCCGGTGAAGAGCTCAACAAAGGAGAGGACTTTCGAATTCAGCGGAATGTCTATGTCGTGGTCGTTTGATTCGAAGTCCTGGGCGACCGCCTCTTTGGTCTGGGCGGACGGATTCGGGAAGGTCGACAGTGAAAGGAGCTCGTCAATCGAGGCCGGCTCGTATTTCTGCTCGGCGAAGCCGTCGCCCTGGGCGAGCGAGGTCAGTTCGGTCGCGCTGATGCGTTCGACCAGTCGATCGTAGTGCTCACGGATCCTCGGCTCGGTCCGCGCGCCCCACGGCGATTCCAAAAGCACGTCGAGCGCCTTGTTGAACTCGGCCCGGGCGGCATCGAGGTGCCCCTGCTGCAGCTCGGACTGGCCGGCATCGAAGCGCGTATTCGACGCGGCAATCAGGTCCGTGATGGGATCCGCAGCCAGTTGAGGTGAGGGCAGCGCCGCCACAAGGACCGGTCCGGGCGTTTTCACGGGCGCCGGGGCCGTCGTGACGACCTGCGATCGGGCCGCGCACCCGCCGGCGAGGGCCGCGATGAAGAGAATCGTCGCCGTTGAGAGGTGAGGCGTTCTCAGCACGGCAGTTAGCCTAGCATCCCGATGAGATCATGGTCAACAGTAAGTCCAATTGGCTCAACAGTTGTAGCTGATCCGCAGCGATTAGCGCGGCCAACCGGCCTGTACGAACAGCTTTTGGGCCTCGCCGAGGTCCCGGGCTGATGGCGTGACGATGGTTTTTTCGTCAATCAAGACTTTCCGGCCCGCCTTGATGGCAGCCCTGACGTCGTCCTCGCACACAAAGTCCGCGGGCTTGTCCGACCCGCTGGCGGCTGGCAGCTGGCTGCTGGGAGTGCCGCCCGCTGCCGGCTGCCCGCTGCCTGCTGCAGGCTGCGCGCTGTTTCCTATATCGGCAGGTGCGCGGTATCCCCTTGATTCGAGGAAGCTATCGATGCGGGCCGCCAGAGCCTGGGTTGAAATTCCGGACGGTTCCGGCTTCGTTGGAACCTTTGGCAGCCGGGATGCGGGATCCGGGAGCCGGGATCCGACGACGGATCCCCGTTCCCCCATCCCCGCTGCCGGCTTGGCCGCGGGGCGCAGCTCGTAGGCCAGCCGTTTGATGTTCAGCAGGTGCTTCGGAGAAATGTTGTCGGACGTGATGTTGCCGCCCCAGCCTCCGCACCCGAGCGTCATCGCCGGATCCAGCCCTGTCGTCAGACCTATTGATCCGTGCGTCGTCGGGGTGTTCACGCAGATCCGGAAAGCTGGTTTCTTCAGTCCAAACTGCAGGATCACATCCTCATTCTTGGAATGAATGGACATCGTGTGACCCATGCCACCGTAGCGAAGGATCTGGATGCAGCGCTCGCACCCCTCCCGCCAATCCTTCACGACGTAGAACGAGAGGACCGGACAGAGCTTCTCGATCGACAGCGGAAAGTCGCGGCCGACGCCATTGAGCGGCGCGATGAGAGCACGCGTGCTGTCCGGGACGGAGATGCCAACCTGCCTGGCGATAGAGGTGGCCGGCTTGCCGACCAGCGCCGGGTTGGGGAGCCGCTGCGGCGTCACGAGGACTTTCGCCAGCGCATCCATCTCCGCCGCGTTCATGAAATAGGCGCCTTCAGCGACCAGCTGGCGACGGACTTCTTCGGCGACTTCTTCGTCAACGACGATTGAGTTGGGCGAGGAGCAGAGCACGCCGTTGTCAAAGGTCTTGCCGAGCATGATGTCGCTGGCGGCCTTCTTCAGGTCAGCGCTGCGCTCGATGTAGCAGGGCGCGTTGCCCGGACCGACACCGTAGGCCGGTTTGCCCGAGCTGTAGGCCGCGCGTACCAGCCCCATGCCGCCGGTCGCCAGGATGACGGCGACATCGCGGTGCTTCATCAGCTCCTGCGTGCCTTCGAGCGTGACGGTGGTCATCCACCCGATGGAGGCGGCGGGCGCGCCAGCGCGGCACGCCGCTTCGCACATGATCTCAACCGCGCGGGTGATGCAACGCACGGCAGCGGGGTGCGGGCTGACGACGATAGCGCAGCGCGCCTTCAGCGCGATCAACACCTTATAAATGGCAGTCGACGTCGGATTGGTGGACGGCACGATGGCGGCGACAACGCCGAACGGCTCGCCGATCTCGACGATCTTCTTCTCTTCGATGCGGTTCACCACGCCGACGGTCTTCATCGGCTTGATGAAGTCGTACACCTGGCGCGAGCTGAAGAGGTTCTTCTGCACTTTGTCCGCGACGACGCCGTAGCCCGTCTCCTCGACGGCAAGGCGGGCGAGCGCTTCAGCGTGCGGCGTGACGGCGTCGGCCATCGCGGTGACGATGGCGTCGATTTGCTGCTGGGAGAGCTCCGCGAGCTGCGCCTGCGCCTGCTTCGCGGCGGCGGCAAGGGTGCGAGCCTGCGCGATCGATTCGAGATCTCTGTTCGAAGCGGAAGCCTTGTCCTGGACGGCCATCGACGAGGTTACGACTTGGGCAGGATCCGTTCGACCTCGCCGTGCGGACGGGGAATGACGTGGACGGAGATGAGCTCGCCCACGCGGCGCGCCGCGGCGGCACCCGCGTCGGTCGCGGCCTTCACCGCGCCGACATCCCCGCGCACCAGCACGGTCACATATCCGGCGCCGATGTACTCCTTGCCGACCAGGACCACGTTGGCCGCCTTGACCATCGCGTCGGCGGCTTCGACCGAACCGATCAAGCCGCGAGTTTCAACCATCCCGAGCGCTTCGCCTGCCATGTGGTGTGGGCCGCACTCTAGCAGAATTACGCGTTATCATTCCACCCTCGATGCCGCGTTTCTCGATGCGCCTGCGCATGTGGGCACTCCTGCTTGCCGCGCTCGTCCCTGCCTGCAGCCGCGCTCAGCAGGCGGAAACACCCGTCGCCACCGCGACCGTGACGCTCGGCCGCGCGGATGCCGCGATCGGCGTGCCGATCGAGATGACCTACCGGTTTGTGGTCGCCCGGGACGCACCGAAAATCGCCGAAGACGACACCGTCTTCGTCCACTTTCTCGATACCGACAACGAGTTGATGTGGACCGACGACCATCAGCCGCCGATCCCGACCTCGCAGTGGAAACCGGGGCAGACGATCGAATACACGCGGACGATGTTCGTGCCGAAGTTCCCGTACTCGGGCGACACGAGCGTGGTCATCGGCATCTACTCGCCGAGCACCAGCGCGCGCCTGCCGCTGGCCGGGCAGACGCGCGGCCAGCACGAGTATCAGGTCGCGAAGTTCAACCTGCACCCGCAGACCGACAACCTTTACGTCGTCTTCAAGGATGGCTGGCACGAGACCGAGGTCGCGGAAGAGGCGACCGGACTCGAGTGGCAGTGGTCGAAGAAGACGGCGACGCTCGTGTTCCGCAACCCCATGCGCGACGTCACGTTCTTTCTGCAATGCGACCAGCCGGTGAAGGCGCTCGGCGCGCCGCAGCACGTCGAGCTGCGACTCGGCGACATGACGATCGACGCCTTCGATCTGCCCTCCGGTCCGCGGATGCTGAGGAAGATCGATCTCAAAGCTGCTCAGCTCGGCACTTCGGAAACCGTCGAAGTCACGGTTGTGGTGGACAAGACCTTTGTGCCGGCGAACATTACTGAGCTGAAAAACACGGACAGCCGCGAGCTCGGGATCCGCGTATTCAGGGCTTACGTTCAGCCGAAATAACCCGTACAATTACGCCCTGATGCGCTGGGCGGTGAGCCTCTGCACAGTTCTGCTGTCGATAACGGCCGCGGCGCCTGCGCGGGCCGAGCTCGTTTTCTTTCAGTCTGGCCGCGCGATGTCCGTGCGCGCGATCCGCTCGGACGGCGATCAGCTCGTGCTGCAGTTGAGAAGCGGCGGCGACATCCACTGCGACAAGAGCCTGATCGTCAAAGTCGAACCCGACGAGTTCGAGTATCCGGAGGACGTGCTGCAGCAGCTGCCGTTGTCGCGTGCGGTGCTCGAGCCGCCGGCGATCCCCGCGCAATATCGCGACCTCGTCACGAAGACCGCGGCGAAGCACGGCGTGGATGCGCGCGTCGTGGCCGCCGTCATCGAGGTCGAATCGGCGTACCACAGCCGGGCGATGTCGCCGAAAGGCGCACGCGGCCTGATGCAGCTGATGCCGGCGACCGGCCGGCAATATGGCGCGCTCGATCTCTTCGATCCGAAAGTCAATCTCGACGCCGGCATCCAGCATCTGAAGAAACTGTTGACCCGGTACGATCGTCTGCCGCTCGCACTCGCCGCGTACAATGCGGGAGAAGCGGCGGTTGATCGATTTGGCGGCATTCCGCCGTTCCGAGAGACACAGGACTACGTCACCCGCATCCTTCGCATTCTCAGCCGGAGCTAGGGCCGGCCGACAGGGGCGTCGGCCCCCGTTCCCGGCCGTGCCGCCGCCGGGCCGGTCTAATTCGGCAATACATCATGGAATTCCGCTGTAGGGTCGCCACCGCCGGCGGCGAGATCGTCGAGGGCGTCTACGTCGCCGACAGCGAAGCGCATTTGCGGCGCGAGCTCGAAGACAAGGGTCTGTTCGTGCTGTCGCTGCATCGCCGCGGCGTCCTGCCGGCGTTCGGCTTCTCGCGCACGCCGCGCCGCCGCATCGGCCGTCAGGAGCTGCTGGTCTTCAATCAGGAGCTGGCGACGCTGCTCAAGGCGGGCATGCCTCTGGTGCAGTCGCTCGACATCCTGCGCCAGCGGGTGGCCAATCCGACGTTCAAGGCGGTCCTCGACGGCGTCTACGACAAGGTGAAAGCGGGCACGGCGCTGTCGGAAGCCTTCGCCGAGCATCCGGATCTGTTCCCGGCCGTCTATTCGGCGTCGCTGATGGCAGGAGAGCGCGCGGGCAATCTGGACGAGGTCATCCGCCGATACGTTGCATATGAAAAGGTGATCGGCGCGGTCAAGCGGCGGACGATTTCCGCGCTGATCTACCCGATTATCCTCGTCACGATGATGCTGATCCTGGTGGGGATCATCGTGCTGCGTGTCGTCCCGGCGTTCTCCGAGTTCTACAGCACCTTCGGGAAACAGCTGCCGCTGTCGACGCGCATCATCATCGGGGTCTCGAACCTCGTCGTCGGCAATGTCCCGCTGATCGTCGTCGCGATCATCGGCGGGGCGATCGGCATGGCGGCCTGGTGGAAGCAGCCGGGGCAGCGGGTGCGCATCGATCACATGCTGCTGGATCTGCCCTGGGCCGGCGAGACGATGCGCAAGTTCTCGACGTCGCAGGTGGCGCGGACGCTGGCGACGCTGCTCGGCGGCGGCATTCCGCTCGTCAACGCGCTGGAGATTGCGGCGCGGGCGATGACGAACCGGTACCTGGCGGCGGAGCTCGTGGACGTGACGCGCAGCGTGCGCGAGGGTGAAAGCTTCGCGGCGGGCCTGCGCGCGCGCGGCGTGTTTCCCGACGTGGCGGTGAAGATGGTGGAAGTCGGGGAATCGACGGGCGCGCTGCAGGAGATGCTGAACAGCCTGGCGGAGTTCTACGACGAGGAGATTGAAACCGAGGTCGCTCGCTTCATCACGCTGATAGAGCCGGTGATTCTCATCATCATGGGCGCCGTGATTGCGCTGGTGGTGATGGCGCTCTACATGCCGCTGTTCGAGTTGAGCTCGGTCGTGAGCTGATTATGGCGACTGTCGATCAAACCAATCTCGTCACCACCCCCGAGGATTACTCCGAGGAGGTCGCGCGTTCGCGCAAGCTCGCCGAGCGCTATCACGTCGAATTCGTCGACATGGACGAATTCCGCATCGACCAGGAACTGTTCCGCACGATTCCCGCCGACCTGATGCTGCGCTACGGCTTCGTGCCGCTGCGCCGCGACGGCAAGTCGCTGGTCATCGTCGTCTCCGACCCGACCGACCTGCCGATGATCGACGAGCTCGGCGTCGTCCTGAACACACCGATCCGGGTGACGGTAGGCGCGCCCTCCGCGATCCAGTCGATTCTGAAGAAGAGCGAAAGCTCTCAGCGCGTGCTCGAGGAAGCGACGGAAGGCTTCCAGCTGAAGGTGGTCAAGGAGGACGAGAGCGGCGAGGAGAGCCTCACCGTCGACAAGCTGACGAGCGACACGAGCCCGGTCATCCGTCTCGTCGACTCCACCGTCTACACCGCGATCCAGCGGCGGGCGAGCGATATTCACATCGAGACCGGCGACGACGCGGTGCACGTCAAGTACCGGATCGACGGCGTGCTGCAGCCGGCGATGCGGCCGATTGCGAAGGAATTCCACAGCCCGATCATTTCGCGCATCAAGGTCATGGCGGAGCTCGACATCGCCGAGAAGCGCATCCCGCAGGACGGCCGCTTCCGCATGCGCATGCCCGGCAAGACCATCGACTTCCGCGTCTCGATCATGCCGAGCGTGCACGGCGAGGACGCCGTGATCCGCATCCTCGACAAGGAATCGATCAGCGAGCAGTTCACGGAGCTGAAGCTGGACATCCTCGGGTTTCCCGAGCAGGAGATGCGGCGCTTCCGCAAGTACATCCGCGAGCCGTACGGCATGGTGCTGGTCACCGGCCCGACCGGCTCCGGCAAGACGACCACGCTCTATGCGGCGCTGTCGGAGATCAGGACGATTGAAGACAAGGTCATCACCATTGAGGACCCGGTCGAGTATCAGCTGCGCGGCATCACGCAGATCCCGATCAACGAAAAGAAGGGGCTGACCTTCGCCCGCGGGCTGCGATCGATCCTGCGCCACGACCCGGACAAGATCATGGTCGGCGAGATCCGCGATCCCGAGACGGCGCAGATCGCGATCCAGTCGGCGCTCACCGGCCACCTGGTGTTCACGACCGTCCACGCCAACAACGTCGTCGACGTCCTCGGACGCTTCCTGAACATGGGCGTCGAACCGTATCAGTTCGTCTCCGCGCTCAACTGCGTGCTCGCGCAGCGCCTGGTACGGCTCATCTGCTCGCACTGCAAGCGCCCGACGAAAGTCGATCCGAAGCATCTCGAGGAGTCAGCGCTCGATCCGAAGCTGGCGCAGACCCATCAGTTCTTCGAGGGCGCCGGCTGCATCGAGTGCGGCGGGACCGGCTTCAAGGGGCGCACCGCCATCTGCGAGCTCCTCGATCTGTCGGATCGCATCCGTGAGATGATCCTCGACAGGCGGCCCAATTCCGAGGTCAAGAAAGTTGCGCACGAGGAAGGGATGCGCTTCCTCCGCGAATCCGCGGTGGAGAAGGTGCTCCTCGGCCTGACGACGCTGCGCGAAATCAACAAGGTAACGTTCGTCGAGTAGGACGTTGGTCGAATGAGTCTGTTGACGTCATGGCTGGCGAGCCCAACGCCCGATGCGGCGATCGAGATCGCGACCGATCGCGTGGCGGTCGCGGCCGTCGCGGCACGCGGCGGGAATCTCGTCGTGCAGTCGTATACGACGGTGGCGCTCGCCCCCGGCCTCGTCACCCCGTCATTGACCGCGTCGAATATCAGCAATCGCGCGGCGGTGGCGGCCGCCTTGCGCTCGGCGCTCGAGCGCGCGGCGGTGCGGCCCCGGCGCGTCGCGCTGGTCATCCCCGATCTCGCCGCGAAGGTGTCGCTCGTCCACTTCGACAGCATCCCGTCGCGCCGCGAGGATCTCGAGCAGCTCGTGCGCTGGCAGGTGAAGAAGGCCTCACCGTTTCCCATTGACGAAGCGCTGGTCACTTCCACGCCTGCCGGCAAGGGCGCCGACGGCGGCGCCGAGTTTCTCGTGCTGACCGCGCGCCGCGACGTGATCGCGGAGTACGAAGGCGTCTGCGAGGAGCTGGACATCTACGCCGGGCTCGTCGACATCGCGACGCTCACCGTCGTCAACCTGCTGCTCGGGGCGTCGCAGGTGCCGTCCGGCGACTGGCTGATCGTCCATCTGCGGCCCGAATACACCTCGATCGTCATCATGCGCGGCGACAACGTGATCTTCTTCCGCAACCGGGCCGAGGGCGACGAGCCGGCCATCGCCGACCTGGTGCATCAGACGGCGATGTATTACCAGGATCGCCTGGCAGGGCAGCGGTTCTCGCACGTGTTTCTTGGCGGCGGAGGCCGCATCGTCGGCGCCGTGGAATTCGCGCGGCGCAGCCTCGAGGAACGTCTCGGCGTCGCCGTCGAGCCGATCGATCCGACGACGACGGCGAGCCTTACCGATCGCATCTCGGTGACGGCTGACGTGATGGACGTGCTGGCCCCCCTCGTCGGCATGGCGGTGCGCACGCAGAAGGAAGCGGTGACCGCCTGATGCTGCGCGCCAACCTCGCTACCCGCCCCTTCTACAACGAGCGCGCGGTGCAGATGGTGCTCGCGGTGGTGGGGATCCTCGTGCTCGCGGTGACCGCGTTCAACGTCGGTGAGCTCATCCGGCTGACCGCCAGCCAGCGCACGCTCGGCGGCCGCGCCGTGCAGTCCGAACAGGAGGCCGCGCGCCTTCGCACCGACGCCGCCGCGGTCCGCGCGCAGATCAATGCGAAGGAGCTGCAGACGGTCGCCAATGCCGCGCGCGAGGCGAACGGCATCATCGACCAGCGCGCGTTCTCGTGGAGCGAGCTGTTCGACCAGCTCGAACAGACGCTCCCGGACGATGTGCGCATCACGAAAGTAGACCCGCAGCTCACCAAGGACGGGCAGTTCATCATCCAGATCACGGTGCAGGCGCGGCGCTCGGAGGACGTCGATCAGTTCATCGAGGCGCTCGAGAAGACCGGCAGCTTCCACGACGTGATTACGCCGATCGAGCAGACCAACGATCAGGGGCTGCTCGACGCGGTGGTGCGAGGGCGCTACAGCCGTCCGGAGGGGCCGCGTGGCTAACGACGTGCACGGCGGGACGCTCGTCCAGCGCGTGACGCGCGAGCACCGGCGCGTGATTGTGCCGCTGGCGATCGCGCTCGGCGCCAACATCGTGCTGTATGCCGCCGTCGTCTATCCGCTCTCGCAGCGCGTCGCCAACATCGAGCAGCGCGACCGCACGGCGCTCGAACAGCTGACCGCGGCGCAGCGCGATTACCAGCAGGCGCACGGCACGCTGACGGGCAAGGATCGCGCGTCGGCGGAGCTGGCGACCTTCTACAACGACGTGCTGCCCACCGACTTGTCGGGCGCGCGCCGGCTCACGCACCTGCGGCTCGCGCAGCTCGCGCGCGATTCGAACCTGAAGTTCATTCACGCCACGTTCGAAGAAGTGCCGCCGCGCGATCGCACGCTGACGCAGTTGAAGATCGAGATGACGCTCTCGGGCAGCTACGACGACGTGCGCGCGTTCATTCATCAACTGGAGAGCGCGCCCGAGTTCGTCGTCATCGACAACATCGAGCTGGGCCAGGGCGCCGATGCCGGGCCGCTCATCGTCACGCTGCGGTTGTCCACCTACTACCGCGAGACCGCGCCACGAGACGAGGTGCGATGACGTTGACAGTCTCGCGGCCGCTGCTCCTCGGGGCGGCCGTTACGGTGGTGCTGGTGGTAGTCGTTCTTGCACGGCGTTCCGACACCCCGACCGCGAACGGGGCCGCGCCGTCCAATCCAGCACGGGCCGGCGTGGCGGCGGCCGACAAGACGCCGACCTCCGTTGCTGATGTGAAGCTCGACTTGCTCAAAAGTGCACCGAGCGAGCTCGGGCGCCCCATCCGGAACCCGTTTCAGTTCAAGCCGAAGGCGCCGCCGCCAGCGCCGCGGCCGCCGGCGTCGCTCGCGGGGCGAGGGGCGCCGCCGGTGATCGTGGCGCCGCCGGTGCCGCAGGGACCGCCGCCGCCGCCGCCGATCGCGCTGAAGTACATCGGCGTGCTCGAGACCGCGCAGGGACGCGTGGCGGCGTTCAGGGACACGGGCGGTGACATCGTCTACGGAAAGGAAGGCGATATCATCGATGGCCGTTACCGCCTGCTGAAAATCGGCGTGGAATCCGCCGATCTTGCGTACGTCGACGGACGGGGCCGCCAGACCATCCGGCTCTCTGGACAATGATGCGTGTACATCGTGTGAGACTGATCGTCGTGCTCGCGCTGGCCGTTGCGGCCGCCGGCTGCGGTGCGTCGCGTTCGTTCGGCCGCGGCGAGAACGCCGCGCGCGCGGGCGACTGGGACGCGGCCGTCGAGTACTACCGCACCGCCGTCCAGCAATCACCCGAGCGCGAGGACTACAAGATCGCGCTCGAGCGCGCGATGATCAACGCCTCGCACGAGCATCTGAACGCGGCGCAGCTCGCCGAGGCGCGCGGCGAGCTCGAAGAGGCGCTGCGCGAATACCGCCGCGCCAGCGACTACGATCCGCCGAACCGCCAGCTCGCCTCGAAGGTGATGGAGATGGAGCGGCGCATCCGCGATCAGTACGAGGCGGAGCCGCGCAACAACATCGCGCAGCTGCGCGAGCAGGCGCGGCAGGCGGGGCCGCCGCCGCTCATCAAGTTGAATGAGGTCCTGCCGGAGATCCGCTTCAACAACACCAGCATCCGCGACATCCTGAACTTCATCGCCAACGCGACCGGCATCAACGTCACGTACGACCGCGACTATCAGGACCGCGCCTACACGGTGCAGTTGAACGGCGTCACGCTCGAGCAGGCGCTCAACCAGATCCTGTCGGCCAATCAGCTCTTCTACAAGGTGATCAACCAGAACACCATCATGGTGATCCCCGACAACGCGCAGAAGCGCGCCAACTACGAAGAGCAGGTCATCCGCACCTTCTACATCTCGCACGCCGACGCGACGGAGCTGTCGCAGATGATCAACACGATCATCCGCGTCCCGGCGATGGCGGTGCAGCCGATGATCGCGCCGAACAAGACCAACAACACCATCACCATCCGCGCGACGACGGCGGTGGCGGCGATCATCGAGAAGATCATCGAGAGCAACGACAAGCCGCGCGCGGAGATCGTCATCGACGTCCAGATCCTGGAGATCAACCGCGATCGCGCGAAGACGTTCGGCCTGGACCTGACGCAATACCAGATCAACGGCGTCTTCTCTCCGGAAAGCGACCCGCGCGGGACCTCCGGCACGGGTTCTGCGGCGACGGCGACGCTCAATTCGACTCCGACCTTCAACCTGAACACAGTGACGCGCGGCGTATCGACGGCCGACTTCTATCTCGCGGTGCCGTCGGCGGTCCTGCACTTCCTGGAGACCGACACCGAGACGAAACTGATCGCGAAGCCGCAGTTGCGCGGGGCGGAAGGGCAGAAGATCACGCTGAATCTCGGCGACGAGATCCCCGTGCCCTCCACGGTATTCACGCCGCTCGCCACCGGCGGCGCGAATACGAACCCGCTGACGTCGTTCAACTACAAGGACGTCGGCATCAACGTCGAGATGACGCCGCGCGTGACGGTCGAAGGGGACGTCATCCTCGACCTGCTCGTCGAGAACAGCACGCGCTCGACCGACGTCAACATCGCCGGCCAGAATCTGCCGTCGTTCGGTTCGCGCAAGGTGACGACGCGGCTGCGGTTGCGCGACGGCGAATCGAACCTGCTGGCCGGCCTGCTGCGCGACGACGAGCGCAAGAGCCTGAAGGGGCTGCCGGGCCTGCTGCGGCTGCCGGTCCTCAACAAGCTGTTTGCCATGAACGACAACGAGATCAAGACGAGCGACATCGTGATGCTCCTGACCCCGCGCATCGTCAGGACGCAGGAGATCACGGCGAGCGACTTGAGCCCGATCTTCATCGGCACGCAGCAGAATCTCGGGCTCAATGGTCCACCGCCGCTGATTGCCGCGCCGCCCGAGCCCGCGCCTGCCGCGGCGCCGGCGGCTCCAGGCGCGGCGCAGCCGGTGCAGCCGGCTCCGGCGGTTCCGAATGCGACGCCCCAAGGTGGCGGCGCCAACGCTGCGCCGGGCGTGTCCATCATCCCGCCTGGCAGCTCGCAGATCCCGGGTACGACTGCGGTCACCGCGGCTCCGGCGCCCACTACGCCCGGCGCCGCACCTCCGGCGGCGGCGGGGGCTGGCGCGCCTCCTCCCGCCGCATCCACGACTGCGGCGGCCGGCGCGCAGATTGTCGTGACGCCGCCCGGCAATGATTTCCGCGTCGGCGGCGGTCCGTACACGGTTGCGATCTCCGCGACGAACGCCTCGCGTCTGTCCGGCTTGTCGCTGACGCTGACGTTCAATCCCGCCGCGCTGCGCGTGCGCGCCGTGCAGGAGGGGAGCTTCATGCGCGCCGGCGGCGCGCAGGCGACGTTCACGCAGATGGTGGATGCCGCGACTGGACGCGTCGACATCGCGATCGTCCGCACCGGCGATGCGACCGGCGTTGCCGGCACCGGCCTGCTCGCCGCAGTGCTCTTCGATGCCGTCGGCGGCGGCACGGCAAACCTGTCGGTGACGGGCACGGCCACCGCTCCCGGCGGGACGCCCGCGGCGCTGCAGGTGACGCCGGTGCCCGCGGTCACCGTCCGATAAATTGATGGGGAAGTTGCGCCTCCGCGAAGGCTACACATTCGTCGAGCTGCTGATCGTCGTCACGATCCTGATGATCCTCGCCTCGGCGGTGCTGCCGCTCGCGCAGGTGACGTCGCAGCGGCAGCGCGAAGCGGAGCTGCGTCGCAACCTGCGTGAGATCCGGACGGCCATCGACAAGTTCAAGGACGCCGTCGACACCGGGCAGATTCCGACGACGGAGCTGAAGCCCGAGAACGAGGGATATCCGTCGGACCTCGAGACGCTCGTCGACGGCGTGGCGCGCGCCAACGACGCGACCGGAACGAAGCTGAAGTTCCTGCGCCGGGTACCGATCGATCCGATGACGAACAGCACCGACTGGGGGCTGCGGTCGTACCAGGACAAGCCGGACTCGACCTCATGGGGCGGGCAGAACGTGTTCGACGTCTACACGAAGAACAGCGGCACGGGGCTCGATGGGACGAAGTACCGTGACTGGTAGAGGTGCGACGGTGCGAGGGTGCGGGGGTGCGGGGGTGCGTCCGAGGGTGCGAGGGTGCGGGGGTGCGGGGGTGCGTCCGAGGGTGCGACGGTGCGTCCGTGCGGTGATCTCTCTTCCCGCTCTCGAACCCTCGCACCTTCGGACCCACCCCCGCACCCCCGCACCCTCGCACC
>JADMIO010904355.1_pt1 | contig 58613 bp, 50 predicted proteins | sample 8958161 | NCBI WGS metagenome assembly JADMIO01 (sample SAMN16585339, study PRJNA669376) | soil metagenome | isolation source: Crop rotation soil | place: USA: Cullars Rotation, Alabama | collected 2011
CGCGACAACTTGTCCACGTGGAATTCTAAGCTTAGGATCCCAATGTGCTGGAAAGCACGAATCCTTCAAATGAAAAAAAATTTAAATTTGATATTAAAGCTAGAAAAAATTAAATTAATTATCAAGTTTTTGCGGATGTAAGATTGTAGATGTTAAGTGTTAAAAGTTTAGATTACCAATTTGAAATTTAATTTTCAAATTACAATTCTGACTTCTGGCATCCAAACTTCTTTATTCTACTCCAATCTCATCAACAAATAACCAATCTTTCATATTTGAATTCTTTGCAATTACTTTTACCCATCTCGCTTCAACTCTCTCAAAATCCAATCGTAATTTTCTTTGCATATAATTTATAGAGGCGGAGTCTAAGGTGTCAACTACTTTATAAACTTTACCATCAGTGCTAATAGAAACTGAAACTTCTTTTGGAAGATAAATTTTTCCTAATTCATCTTTTAAAACATCAACAAAAACTCTGGAGATCGTTTGTGTTGTTCCCAAGTCGATAGTGGCATCAAGGTCTGTACCTGAAAAGCCAAGCCACTCAGAGGGAATCCATGGAAGATTTCCAGTTACACCGTTCACAAGAGAAAATCCGCCACCACGGCTGTATTCAACATGCGGAGGGTTTCCCAACATAACTTCTTTTCCAGTTGCGAGATTCATATTGAATATCTGGGAAAAATTACTGGCTAGTTTTTGAACGCCTTCGTACAATGCTCCCTGTATAACGGTTGACTGATCAACATCGATCTTTCCTGAATAAAGTTTCGAACTTAGATCTGGAGTAGTGCCATTGGTCGTATAGTAGATCTTTCCTTTTGGATAGCTGGAAAACAACTCAATACTTATTCCTTTATCTCCATTTGGAAAAACTCTCGAAGAGATATCAAACAATGCAGTAGAAAATTTAAGATTGAGAAACCTCCAAAGTTTAAAGTGAGCAACTACCCGGGAAGAGAAGCCGGAAAAATCTTTTTTTTCTGCAGGCGTCCATAATACTTCTGACAATGCTGCAATGCGTGGAAAGATCATCTCTTGCAGTCGATCTTCATCTGCAATATATTCTGTCCAGACATTTCCCTGGGCGCCGATAATGTGTTTAGCCTGATTTGTATTCAACACATCAGGGACAGGTTCGAAACGATAAACGTTATCCAAAGGCAAGTAACCACCAATAGCCATTCTTCCGCCAGTGAAACGCGATTGATACATATCAAAATAGCAATGTGTATACGGACTCATGATAGCATCGTGATTTTTCAGAGATGCTGCTGCTCCACCATTGTATCCCCGCCACGACATAATCACTGCATTGCTGTCGAGACCTTCTTCCAGAATCTCATCCCAACCAACTGTAATTTTATTTTTAGTTTTCAGGAATGCAGCAATTCGATTGGTAAAATATCTTTGAATGCCATTTTCATCAATGAGATTTTCTCTCTTAATTAATTCCTGACAATGAGGGCATTCTTTCCAGCGATCTTTTGGACATTCATCTCCTCCGATATGAATATATTTACCGGGAAACAATTCACAAACTTCACTTAAAATATTTTCCAGGAAAACGAAGGTCTCTTCTTTCGGACAATATACATCTTTGAATACACCCCATGTTTTCGCAGATTCGAATGGGCCACCGGTGCAGGAAAATTCTGGATATGCTTCCAGAGCAGCGCTTGCATGACCCGGCATTTCAATTTCTGGAATTATTGTAATGTGTCTGTCGGAGGCATATTTTATTACATCGCGAATTTCTTCCTGAGTATAATAACCACCATATCTGGTCATGTCATACTTTTCCGGTTTATCGCCCAGATGTCCGATGAGTGTACCGCTCCGCCAAGCAGAAATCGTTTGAAGCTTCGGATATTTTTTAATTTCAATTCTCCAACCCTGGTCGTCTGTGAGGTGCCAGTGAAAAGTATTGTACTTGTACATAGCAAGATAATCGATGTATCTTTTCACTGCATCAACCTCGAAAAAATGCCGGACTACATCCAGGTGCATTCCACGGTATCTGAATCGTGGTGAATCATCAATTCTAAGGCGGGGGATGGCTAGTACACTCTTGTTATCAGGAGGAATTAACTGCAAAAATGTTTGCAATGCATAAAAGATTCCCACTTTGCCTGCGGTAATGTAAATGCCATTTGAGTCGACCGTCAGTTGATATCTCTCAGAATCCAGATCATAGGACAGATAAACATTTATTTGTTCTGATTTAGGCTTGGAAGATTTTTCTGTTTTTAATTGAAAACCGTAATTCTTATTGAGATACTTATTGAAGATTTCTAAATCTGTAACCACCCTTGCATCATTATAGACCAGAACAGTTGTAGAGGAAATTGAAAAATATCCAATTCCCAGATCCATTTTTTGGGGAGCAGGAATTACAGGAATTTTGTCGGAAGATGATTGAGCATATGAAGCCGGATGTGTAAACATTACTAAAATGAGAAAGGCAATAATTGATTTATTCATAGAGATTTTTGGTGCGATGTAAAATACGAAGCTTTATGCTAAGTCAAAAGTCAAAAGTCAAGAGTCAAAAATTGCATATAGAAGGTCGGAAATCAGAAGTCAGATGTTGTAGAACGGCAGTTAAAGGTCAAAATAGGTTTGTAAAATATCTATAGAAAGTCAGAGCATTGGTAGTTTTAAACTTGAATAATTTTAAACAACACTCAAAACTTAAAACCCAAAACGCCAAACTGCAAACGATGTAACGTTTGAAGCATAGGCAAAAAAAAAGAGAATCGTTGAGATTCTCTTTTTCCTTGTAGATCTTTGCCTTACTGTATCTTTCGGACATTTACTGCATTTTGTCCTTTTTTTCCATCGATCAACTCAAATTCTACACTATCGTTTTCACGAATTTTCTCGACGAGACCGCTATGGTGAACGAACACTTCAGCCTGATCATCATCAGAAACAATGAATCCAAATCCTTTGGCTTCATTGAAAAATTTTACTTTACCGGTTTTCATTGTGGTAATAAATTATTGTATTCACACTGGACAATCTACCCGCGAACAATTGCCAATGCGAGTAATTAATTTTTAACTGCGGGTAGCCCAAAGGTATAATTTTATTTTTTCCTTCCAAGAATTACATAAAAAATTCTTAACCAAGCATTTGCCTCAAAAATTGCGAGACTATCTTATTATCTGCTTTTCCAGCAAAATGCTTTGAAGCAATGCCCATAAGTCGCCCTAAATCGCCAGGACCCTTTGCATTATTCTGTTCGATGATGGTTTTTAATTCATTTTTTATTTCATCTTCCGACATTTGTTTTGGAAGATACTTCTCGATTACGGCAATTTCTTCGAGTTCGCTTTTAGCGAGGTCATCCCTGTTTTGTTGTTTATAAATATCGACCGATTCTTTTCTTTGTTTGATTAGCTTCTGAAGCATTTTCATTTCGTCATCAGCTGTAATATTTCCGCTACCTGAAGTTTTGGCAAGCAGTATAACCTGTTTTACGGCACGAAGACTTCTTAAGGCAGCTTCGTTCTTACTAAGCATTGCGGCCTTGATGTCAGAGTTAATTGTTTCTTCTAAAGACATGTTGTTATTGAAGATTGAAGATTGAAGATTGAAAAATAATTGGTTATTAGTTATTAGTTACTGGTTAATATTAATTATTAGATATGGTTCTACCGCATTTGAAATAAGAATGTGGTAAAATAAATAATAATATAATTCATTTCAAACAAGTATTGAATTTTGAATATTGCGTATTCTTCGATTTTCAATATTCAATCTTCAATAAAAAAGCCCTCGATGAGGGCTTTAAGGAACTAAACTTAACATGGAACATTTTAATCTACATTATCATGAAGAAAAGAATTATTCTGACGCAGGTCTGATTTCTTTTCATCTTCTGTACTTAATGTATAACGGGAAACATTTGATTCGCTGGAATGTGGAACAGAATCAAGTTTAATATTCCTGCGTTTATATGCAGGTTCTTTCTCCATGTCGGAAATGTTTGCATTTCCAATTCTATAGCTAAGTGATTTTAATTTTAAAATTCTTTCTTTCGATTTACGAAGCTGCTCTTCTGTAGAATCATCACTTATTTCATTGTCGTAAAGATCGTGAACAACTGAACTTTTCTTTTGTTCTTTATCTTCAACCTTCGTTTCAGCAACTGGTTTATTCACCGGATTCTCGTTGAAGGTGGTCAAGGGAAATTCGTAAGTTATCTCTTCGCTTTCTTTACTGACGGGTGCAACCGGAGGAACTGGATTTGGAGGAACTTCTTTTTTCAAAACAGGCTCGAGTATTTCAGGTTCCTTAGTAACAGGTGTTTCTATTTTTGCTTTTGGTAATTCAATCTCCTCGTCGAGTTTATGAATCTTCTTTGTCTTATCTTTTTCACGAATAATTTCGCTTCCGATTTCTTCGCGGGTTTTAAAACCAGTTGCAATAATTGTTACTGAGAGGCGCTCACCGAGATGTTCATCATGACAATTTCCCCAGATGATGTCGGCAGTAAGTCCTGCCTGATCCTGGATGTAATCTGTTATATCGCCGATCTCATCCATTGTAACTTCTCTTGAGCCCGAAGCAATATTCATCAGAATATATCTTGCACCTTTGATATTATTATCATTAAGTAATGGAGAAGCGAGTGCCTGTTCAACTGCTTTCGTAGCGCGGCTTTCACCTTCTGCAACGGCAGATCCCATGATTGCAACTCCGCTGTTATGAACTGCTGTTTTCACATCTTCGAAATCGACATTGATGTAACCAGTAACTGTAATTATCTCAGCTATTCCTTTTGCTGCTGTAGTGAGTACGTTATCGGCATGAGCAAATGCTTCAGACAGGTTAAGGTTGCCATACATCTCGCGTAATTTCTGATTGCGAATGACAATGATGGTATCGACGTTTTGTTTTAAAGCTTCAATTCCTTCATCGGCTTGTTGTCTTCTGCGTTTACCTTCGAATTCGAAAGGCATCGTAACAATGCCAACGGTAAGTATTCCCATCTCGCGTGCAGTTTGCGCGATGATTGGTGCGGCACCCGTTCCTGTACCTCCACCCATTCCTGCAGTAATGAATACCATTCGCGTATCAGCCAATAGAATCTTACGAATGTCTTCGATGTTTTCGATTGCAGCATTACGTCCTACTTCAGGAATCGCTCCTGCTCCCCTACCTTCAGTAAGACTTGCTCCAAGTTGAATTTTTTGTGGCACCGGCGATGTTTCGAGCGCTTGTGCATCTGTGTTGCAGACGACAAATTCAACGCCTTTAATTCCCTGGCGGAACATATGATTTACAGCGTTGCTTCCTCCGCCTCCTATTCCAATAACTTTGATGATTGACTCATTGTCTTTCAAAAGATCAAATTCCATGATAAATATTTTAGTTGTTTGTTTGTTCCTGTTCCGTTCTATAATGGTGTATCCTTCTCCTCCTTGAATATGTCTGAAAGCCATTCAAAGAGTGATGGAGTATGTTCTTTTGGTTGTAACACCTTTACTTTTTTTCCTTGTGTCTTCTTACCGTCCTCAACAATTTCAACAGGTGTTTTCTTTTTTCTTTCAAGTTCCTGGAATCCTTTGATAACAAGTCCAACACCGGTTGCAAACATTGGGCTCTTCAAATCATCTGAACCTTTTGCAAGATGTTCGTTCGGATAACCTACGCGTGTATCCATACCCGTAATATACTCGACAAGCTGAACGATATGACGGAGTTGTGCACCACCACCAGTGATAACGATACCAGCTATAAGCTTTTTCTCGAATCCTGAATTCTTAATTTCAAAATGCACATGCTCTATGATCTCTTCCATTCTAGCCTGTATAATGTGTGCAAGATTTTTAACTGAAATTTCGCGTGGTTCTCTTCCGCGAAGACCAGGTATAGAAACTATTTCATTCTCCTGGTTTTCGCTTGCAAGCGCTGAGCCGAATTTTATCTTAAGCAATTCAGCCTGCATACGAATAATCGAGCAGCCCATCTTTATATCGTCAGTTATCACATTACCGCCGAAAGGAATAACTGCTGTATGTCTTATGATACCATCCTGGAAAATCGCAATGTCTGTTGTGCCACCGCCGATATCTACAAGCACCACACCTGCTTCTTTTTCTTCATCGGTCAAAACTGCTTCTGAAGAAGCAAGCGGCTCGAGGAAAAGTCCAAGTGTATTGAGTTTTGCACGGTCAACACATTTGTAAATATTTTTCGCGGCTGTGATTTGTCCGGTGATGATGTGACAATTTGCCTCCAGCCTGATGCCCGACATTCCTATTGGATTTTTGATTCCCTGTTCGTTGTCGATGATGTATTCTTGGGGAATGACGTGAATGATCTTTTCACCCGGAGGCATTGCGAGCTTGTACATGTCTTCGACTATAGCATCGATGTCGCTTTGAGCAATCTCATCATCGAGAGAATCTCTCGTGCGCATGCCACGGTGTTGCAAACTTTTAATATGTTGACCTGCAATCCCTACATACACAGATCCGATGTCGACATTTGATTTCTCTGAAGCTTCCTGTACTGATTTAGAAATTGAATCGATAGTATTGACAATATTCGTCACTACGCCCCGCGTAACACCATGTGACTCATATTTACCATAGCCCAGAATATCGATTTTGCCAAACTCATTTTTCCGGCCTACAATCGTACATATCTTCGTTGTACCGATATCAAGTCCTACTACAATTTCATCTTTTTCCATATTATTTTTTTGTACAGACAACCTGGTCCTTATATTTTAAATTAATCTTGCTGTATTTGTCCCAGCCTTTCCTGTTCAGCCCTTCTTTGTAAAGCACCTTCAGTTTAGTAAACTTTTCATCTAGCAGTTTGTCATCACCCAAAATGACTGTGTGATTTCCAACTCTTGGTATGAATTCGATATCACCGTCGGAATTGATATAAAACTGCTGAACAATTGCATTCCAGAAATCATTTTTGCTTGTGTATGTTGCTATATGAAACAATTGTTCAATTTTCAATTTGTTTAATGAAGTGTCGGCTAGATCACCGTCACCATATACTCTTACTTTTTTTTCTGATTCTTTATCGAAGATATAACCATTTGCCACCGGCACTCTTGCAGTAAACTTATCTGACGTTGGCATATAGATTCCATCCTTGTCGATATAAAAACTTTCATTATTGAAGTTGATAATGCGGAGCAATGGCACCCGCTGTTTTACATCAATTTTGAGTTTTCCATCAATGGTTGAAAATACTTCGGCATCATAAATAAAAGGGTTGGTATTGATGATTTTTTCCAACAAAGAAATGTTAATAGATGATATAGATTTTCCTTCAAGAGAACCAAATTTATTTTGTATTATCTGGCGGATATCGCCGTCCTCCACAAAACCGGTTCCAATACTGTCGTGGATATTGACATATATGCCAGTACAAGGCATTGAGGCCTGTTCATGAGAGGCGAATCCCACTGAAATGAGAAAGGCAATCACGATTAATGCAATGGATGAGAATTTAAAAAGGAGCTGGCGATTCATTTTATTTTTTTTGAATTAAATAATCACGTATTGGTTTTACAAGTTGATCGATGTCGCCTGCACCCAGGGTTAATACAACTTCGCATGATTTTTTCTTAAGTTCATTCAAGACATTGTCTTTCGAAATCAGGACTTTATCCGTGATACTGACTTTGTTGAAAATGATTTCTGAAGTGACTCCGGGAATGGGTTCTTCCCTTGCCGGATAGATATCGAGCAGGATAAGCGTATCGAGAAGTGACAGACTCTTTGCAAATCCATCGGCAAAGTCTCTCGTTCTAGTAAAGAGATGGGGCTGAAAAATTCCAGTTACTTTTTTACCAGGATAAAGTTCTTTCACTGATGATATGCATGCTCTTAATTCCTCAGGATGATGAGCGTAATCGTCAATATAAACCATTTCAGGATTTCTAACCTGGTAATCAAATCTTCTCTTCACTCCACAATATGACGAAATCGCTTTCCTAATTTCTTCTTCGGGCACCTTGAGCAGCCTCGCAACAGCTATCGCTGCAATTGCATTTTCTACATTATGCAATCCTGGCATGTCTGAGGACAAATTTAAAATTGATGAATCAGAATTTTTCCAGTCGAATTGGTAACGATGATTACCAATACGAATATTCATTGCTGAATAATCAGAGTTGCCGTTTACAGAATAATTGCTCTTGTCCAGATTCAGATCATCAAGCGGTAATCCTTTCCGGAAAATCAACTTGCCACCTCGCTTCAATTTTTCTGCAAACATCCTGTAAGAATCGACCATGTATTTTTCATTTCCATAAATGTCGAGATGATCTGCATCCATGGATGTGATGACTGAAATTGTCGGCGCCAATGCCAAAAATGAACGATCATATTCATCGGCTTCAACAACAAAAATTGACTCACCCTTTGCCGAATGACTCAACAAAAGGTTGCTGTTGAAATTTTTCGAAATGCCACCAAGAAACGCAGAACAATTTAATCCCGCCGAATTTAAAATATGTGCAATCATCGAGGAGGTAGTCGTCTTACCATGTGTTCCTGCTACGGCAATCGTAAATGTATTTTCAGTGATCATTCCCAAAACCTCTGATCTCTTCTTTATTATGAAATCGTTCGATTTGAAAAAATTGTATTCATAATGATGTGATGGCACAGCAGGGGTATAGATAATGAGCGTCTGATTTTTATCTCCATCAAGAATTCTCTTACTTATAAGTTTAACATCGTCAGTAAAATGTATGTCAATACCTTCGTTGATTAATTCATCTGTAAGCGGTGTGCTCGTTTTATCATAACCGGAAACATTTTTTCCCAACGAATTAAAATACCTCGCTAAAGCAGACATGCCAATTCCTCCGATTCCCAAGAAGTAGATGTTTTTAACTGATGTGAAGTTCACTTTTGTTGGTTTGAGAGTATTGTTGGGTCTTACTTAATCCGGTATGGAGTTTGGCGTTTGGCGTTTCGAGTTTTTAGTTTTGGGTCTTAGAGGATTCCCATTTTTGACTTTTGATTTTTGATTTTTGATTTCTTTCAAGAAATCCTTCAATCCTACCTTTCATGGTGCGAAGATATTGTTAGAACATTAAATATTTCCGTTTGGAATTTATAGATATTAACCAATAACTATTAACGAATAACTAATAACCACTACTTACTTAACAATTGAATAAACCACTTCCGCTATTTTCTGCGCCGAATCTTTTACAGCAAGAGTTGTAATGTTTTTACTAAGGGATTTTAGTAATTCCTCGTTTTGAATAATTCTCAAGGTTTGGCTAACAAGTTCATTTTTTGCGTTCAAATCAGACACTAGAATGGCTGCACTTTTATTTACAAGTGCCATGGCATTTTTTGTCTGGTGATCTTCTGCAACATTAGGGGATGGAACGAGAATGGTTGGCTTTCCAACCAAAGCCAATTCAGAGACGGAGCTCGCTCCTGCACGTGAAATGATCAGATCGGCAGCTGCAAAAGCATAATCCATTCTTTGGATGAAATCAAATGTTTTAATTCCATTTGATTGATTCTTATTTATTGATTCAATGGCCCTTGTGGCAAAACCTTTACCTGTTTGCCAGATCAGTTGAATATCATTTTCCTTAAATAATTTTAAACCGGCATCAATACTTTCGTTTATCGTGCGTGCGCCCAGCGAACCGCCGATTACAAGTACTGTTTTTTTTCCTTGTTCAAGATTAAAAAACTTTAATGCCTCCGATTTTTTTCCTTCAACATTCACCATCTCTTCTCTTACAGGATTTCCGGTCATGATGATTTTCGTAGCAGGGAAAAAAATCTCCATTCCTTCGTAAGCCACACAAATTTTTTGCACTCTTTTAGATAATATTTTATTTGTAATACCGGCAAATGAATTTTGTTCCTGAATCAACGATGGTATTTTTGCTGACGTTGCCGCATACAATAACGGACCGCTTGCATAACCTCCTACTCCAATTGCTATGTCTGGAGAAAAATTCTTAATGATCATTTTAGATTTCAAAACACTCCGAATGATTTTAAACGGCAATAAAAAATTTTTTATACTTATTTTTCTTTGTATTCCACTTATGTCGAGGCCTTCTATTTTATAACCTGCTGCCGGAACTTTTTCCATTTCCATCCTCCCTTTTGCTCCGACGAATAAAAATTCACTAGCAGGATTAATTTTTTTCAATGCATTCGCAATTGCAATAGCAGGAAATATATGTCCGCCTGTTCCGCCTCCGCTGATTATTACACGCAGTTTACGCTGCTGCAAGCTCATGACCGCCCTCTTTTTTTTCCTTCTCTACCTGCCTGCTCACACTTAAAACAACTCCTAATGCAAGACTCGTAAACCAGATTGATGTACCTCCCATGCTCAATAACGGTAATGGTTGACCGGTAACAGGAAATAAATTCACTGCGACAGCCATATTAATTAAAGCCTGGAAAACGAGCATGAAAACACACCCCGCTGCGAGCAGGGTTCCGAAAGCCATGGGACTATGATGTATAAACCTGATGACTCTGAAGAATAATAGTATGTAGAGGAATAGAATGAAAGCTCCGCCTATAAAACCATATTCCTCTATGATGATGGCAAAAATAAAATCTGAATATGGATGAGGTAAAAAATTTCTTTGCATGCTGTTTCCGGGAAACTTTCCAACCAATCCTCCTCTTGCAATTGCTATTTTTGCCTGGGTACTTTGATAATTATCAGTTTCATCGCCTGAAACAAATTTTTCAATTCGCGATTTCCATGTTTCGATCCTTCCGGTTTTTCCTATGGCGAAAGAAATTACAAGGAATAAACAGAAACAAACAATACCAACACCGATCGTTCCGAAAATAAATTTCATCTTCATTCTTCCAATAAACATTAGGTAACATGCAGAAATAAAAATCATCGCCGAGGTTGAAAAATTTGCTGGCAATATTAAAGCACATACGATAATGATCGGAACTATTACAGGGAGGAATGCAGTCCTGAAATTATTTATCTCGCCCTGCTTTTTCGAAAGCATTCTTGCAACATACATGATCAAAGCAAGTTTTGCGAAATCCGATGTCTGAAATGTAATGTTTGTTCCGGGCAGTGTAAGCCAGCGGCTTGCTTCGTTTAGGTTTGTTCCTAAAATCAACGTCAAAACTAATAACGGAACAGTTATCCATAGTGCAATCTGTGAAATCCTTGAATAGTACGTGTACTTTACCAAATGTGCTACATACATCAAAACAAGTCCGAATGCAAGAATGATAAGATGCTTGATAAGATAATATTCCGTATTTCCACTTTGGAATTTATATGCAAGCGTTCCTGTACTGCTGTAAACCGCAAGGAGTGAGAAGATCGAAAGGATGAAAACTATCAACCAGATTGTCCGGTCACCCTTGAAATATTTATCGAGCCAGGTCGCTTTCATAATTATCGTATCGAATTATACTATAGATTTTTTACCGCTTTCTTAAATTGCCTTCCACGATCTTCATAGTTTTCGAATAAATCAAAACTCGCACATGCAGGAGACAACAAGACAACATCACCTTTCTTCCCTATGCCATATGCAGCATGGACAGCCTCATCTGCAGACAATGTCTCGACGATTTGCGGAACGACATCTTTAAAAGTCTTGATGATTTTTTTATTGTCCTTGCCAAGGCAGATGATGGCTTTCACTTTTTCGCTTACAAGATCCTTCAGCGCTGAATAATCATTCCCTTTATCAACTCCGCCGAGAATCAGGATAACAGGTTTATTGAAACTCTCAAGTGCATACCAAGTGGAATTTACATTTGTAGCTTTTGAATCATTCACGAATTCAATACCGTGAACTGAAGAAACAAATTCCAGTCGATGTTCAACATTTTTAAAATCGGAGAGGCTTTCCCTGATAACTTCTTTGCGGATATCGACGATTCGTGTTGCGATTCCGGCAGCCATTGAATTGTAAAGATTGTGTTTACCCTGTAGGGCGAGTTCATGTATTAGCATGGTTAGGTGTTTATGATTAGTTAGGAAATGAATTTCATTGTCTTCGAGCCAGGAACCTTCCTCCAGCCTCTTTTGTATTGAGAATGGATAGGTATGCGCTTTAATCTGCTCGAGAGGAAAATATTCTTTCGTCAGTGGATCGTCTGCGCAATAAATAAAGGCATCGGTTGATGTCTGGTTTTGCGTAATGCGAAACTTCGCCATCGCATAATTTTTAACATCGTACTCATATCGATCGAGATGATCAGGAGTAATATTCGTTAGTATTGCAACATCACATTTGAAATTGTACATGTCATCGAGCTGGAAACTGCTCAACTCAAGTACATAGTAATCGTAATCGTGTTCGGCAACCTGCAGGGCAAAGCTCTTTCCTACATTCCCTCCAAGACCGACATTCATTCCTGCTTTTTTAAGAATGTGATATATCAGCATAGTCGTTGTGGTCTTGCCATTCGTACCGGTGATGCCGATCATCTTTGCATTGGTATATCTTCCTCCAAATTCAATCTCGCTGATAACAGGAATACCGGCAGCTTTAATCTTTCCAAGTAAATCGGTCTTAGAAGGAACTCCCGGACTCTTCACTATTTCATTCGCATTTAAAATTTTTTCTTCAGTATGTTTTCCTTCTTCGAAATCAATTGCATGATGATTCAAGAGGCGTTTGTATTCTTCTTTTATCTTTCCGTTATCGGTCACGAATACATCAAAGCCCTTCTTCAATGCGAGGATAGCAGCACCCACACCACTTTCAGCAGCGCCTAGCACAACGAGCCTTGGCACCTTAACAACAGATGGTATGTTTTTCGAATTTCCTGTCATCTGAGTTTAAGTGTTACTACTGTTAACACTGCCAGCATGATTCCAACGATCCAGAACCTGGAAACGATCTTCGATTCGTGGTAACCTTTTTTCTGGTAGTGATGATGTAAGGGCGACATCAGAAAAATTCTGCGGCCTTCACCGTATTTCTTCCTTGTGTATTTAAAATAACTTACCTGTATCATCACAGATAAATTCTCAACAAGGAAAATTCCACAAAGGATTGGGATAAGGAGTTCCTTTCGGATAGCGATTGCATACGTTGCAATGATTCCTCCGAGTGCAAGACTTCCCGTATCTCCCATGAAAACCTGTGCCGGGTAAGCGTTATACCATAGAAATCCAACACAGGCACCCGTAAATGCAGCGATGAAAACAACAAGCTCGCCGGCATTCGGTATGTACATGATGTTTAGATAATTTGCAAACACTGTATTACCGGAAACATAAGCGAGGATTCCGAGCGTTGCACCGATGATTGCACTTGAACCCGTTGCGAGACCATCAATTCCATCTGTAATGTTTGCACCGTTTGAAACGGCAATGATGATGAACATGACGATTGGTACAAAAACCAGCCATGCATATTTTCTCATCGAGGGGCCAATCCACGAAATGAGAATTGAATAATCGAATTCGTGGTTCTTTATAAATGGTATAGTTGTCTTCGTTGACTTGATTGCATTCGGTGAATAAAGAGCATTTTCATTCTGACGCATGTCTTCAATCACATTTCCATGCTGATGCGTGACGGTAATTGCATCCTTCTCCACCCGCTCTTTCACTACAACATTCTCATTGAAATAAAGGGTAAAGCCAATTATAAGTCCAAGTCCAACTTGTCCCATGACTTTAAACTTTCCTGCTAATCCGGATTTGTCTTTCTTGAAGACCTTTATGTAATCGTCGATAAAACCAATGATTCCAAGCCACACGGTTGTTATGATCATTATGATTACGTAAACGTTTACAAGTCGTGCGAATAATAATGTAGGAATGAGTACTGCTCCGAGAATAATGAGACCACCCATGGTAGGTGTGCCTTGCTTTTCTATTTGTCCTGATAAACCAAGGTCTCTTACTGTTTCACCGATTTGTTGTCGACGCAGAAAATTGATAATTCGTTTTCCAAATAACAATGAAATAACAAGAGATGTAATCAATGCTAATGCTGCACGAAAAGAGATGTATTGAAACACTCCTGCACCAGGAATATTAAAATGTTCTTTTAGGTATGCGAAAAAGTAATACAACATCTTATGCCATTATTTTAAAGAGTTCGAGTAAAACTTTTTTATCATCAAAAGGAGTTCGTACGCCTTTTATTTCCTGGTATTTTTCATGACCCTTTCCTGCAACGAGAACAACATCTCCAGGCATTGCAAAAGACACAGCTGTTTTGATGGCTTCCTTCCTGTCGCTGATCGAAACTGCTTTGCGTTTGTCAGCCAGTGGAATTCCATTTTCCATTTCATGAATGATCTCAGCAGGATCTTCCGAACGAGGATTATCGCTGGTGAGAATTACCTTATCGCTCATTTCGCAGGCAATACGTGCCATTAGTGGACGCTTAGATTTATCTCTATCGCCTCCGCATCCAACGATTGTTATTACCCGACCATGTCCTGCATTCACATCGTGAATGGTTGTAAGCACATTCCTTAATGCATCAGGTGTGTGGGCATAGTCAACGATACCAGTAATCTTATTTGGAGAGTTGATGAAATCAAATCTTCCCTCGACAGGGCCTAATACGCTTAAGGCAGAAAGTATGTCCAGTTTCTTCTCGCCAAGCTGTAATGCCGTAGCGTATGCCGCAGTGAGGTTATATGCATTAAAACTTCCAACGAGGCGGCATACTACTTCCTGTCCGTCGATGTTCAGAAGCAAACCTGAAAAATCATTCTCTATAAGTTTACTTCGATAATCGGCCATCGAACGCATGGCATAGGTGTACTTGGTTGCTTTGGTATTCTGAAGCATGACCAAACCATTTTTATCGTCGACATTTGAAATTGCAAATGCACCTGAAGAAAGATTATCGAAAAATTCTTTTTTCGCTCGCAGGTAATTCTCGAATGATTGATGATAATCGAGATGATCGTGAGTGATGTTTGTAAAAACTCCTCCCTTGAAGACGAGTCCTTCTGTTCTCTTTTGTACAATGGAATGTGAACTCACCTCCATGAAAGCATGAGTACATCCGGCTTCTACCATCTCTGAGAGCAATAAATTTAATTGCAGTGAATCAGGTGTAGTATGAGTTGCCGGAATTATTTTATCGTTAACCAGGTTTTTAATAGTAGAGAGTAAACCGCATTTATAACCTAGCTCCCGGAATAAATGATAAAGAAGTGTGGCTGTTGTTGTTTTCCCGTTTGTGCCTGTAATGCCAACGAGATTGAGTTTGTCAGAAGGATTACCATAATAATTTGAAGCGATGTGCGCAAGAGCCGAAGAACTGTTTTGAACCTGCACATAAGTTATTCCTGAATGAAGATCATGAGGCAAAGTTTCACAAACGATAGCCACAGCGCCCTTCTCGATTGCGAATGGAATGAATGCATGTCCGTCAGACTGCAGACCTCTTATCGCTACAAATAAACTTCCTTCTTTGATAAGTCTTGAATCGAAGCAAACATCAGTTATTCCGATATTGACAGGACCGGCTACATTCAGTATCCCTGTTTTATATAATATGTCTTTTAGAATTATCATATACCCAACTCTATAAAGATTAACTGTCCCTTAGATATTTTCATACCCGGAGTGAGACTTTGACGAATCACACTTCCGCGTCCATTACATTGAACTCGCAGACCTGAATTTTCTAAAATATAGATCGCATCTTTTACACTCATGCCTCTTACATCAGGTACAATACCTGTAGTTGTTTTTCTTTCACCCAATATAACCTGGTCTGAGGTAATTGTTGAAGAGATGTTCTGCGCGCTTTCATCTTTCGTTGAAAAAGGCACTCTCAATTCAGCAAAAATTTTCTTCGCTTCTTTTTGCTGTCCTGCTTTAGCTATGGGGAAAAGATTGTTTATTGTATCACTTGCCGGAACTCCATGCAATTCGATGTGGTTAGAATAAACTTTATCTGCTATTTCTTTGAATATTGGTGCAGCAACTGCACCGCCGAAATAGACATTATTGGAAGGAGAATAAACAACCACCATGCATGAATATTTAGGTGCATCAGCAGGAAAATATCCTACGAAAGAAGCCTGGTATGAGCGATGGTTTTTATCATATCCGAATATATTCTGCGAGATCTGTGCTGTTCCTGTTTTGCCTGCAATTTTATAAGGAGATGTTTTCAATGTTGAAGCAGTACCGTGTTCAACGACTCCCTCCATCATCTTTTTTACTTTTTCAAGAGAAGAGGGAGATGCGATCGAATCCTTTATTACCTGCGTTGAAAACGATTGGATCAGTTTGCCATGATTGCGAATCTCTCTTATGAAATGTGGTTTTACCATCCTGCCATTATTTGCAACAGCATTATAAAATGTGAGTATCTGTATAGGTGTGAGCAATACTTCATAACCGATCGACATCCATGGCAATGAAACTGGTGACCAGAGCGAATCATCAACATCCTTTATATATGGATTGCCTTCACCTTCTATTTCAAGTCCAAGCGGTTTTCCCAATCCAAATGATTTTATTTTATCGATAAATTCCTGCGGCTTCTTTGCATACGCTGCCCAGACCATTTTTGAAATACCAACATTCGAAGAAGTCTCAAAGCTTTGTTGAACAGAAAGGCGAGTTGACTTCGGAGGATGTGCGTCTTTCATTGGCTGTCCGAAAAAGTTGTAATAACCATTTCCAACATTGATGGTATCCGTAGGCTCAACAAGTCCGTCGTCTATGGCAGCAAGCATAGAAGCAAGTTTCATCGTTGAACCTGGTTCTGTAGATTCGCCGATGACATAATTGAAATTCTCTTCGTAATCTCCATCATCGTTTTTAGAAAGATTGACGATTGCTTTGATCTCACCGGTAGCAACTTCCATCAGCACAGCGCAACCATGATCGGCACCGTGTTTTACGAGGTGGGATTTCAGAGAATTCTCTGCAACGTCCTGAATGTTTATATCGATCGTTGTGATCAGGTCGTTTCCATCTTTCGGCTCTACTACATCTTTATCTGTAATTGGCATCCATACATTGCCGCTGATTTTCTGCATTAGCCTTTTTCCGCCAACACCTTTGAGATCTTCATTGTATGCTGCCTCTATTCCCACAGGTTTTACATCGCGCATATAACCGATGGTTCGTGCAGCGAGTTCTTTGAAAGGCATTTCCCTTTTTTCTTTCTGTTCAATTCTAAGTCCACCTTTGAATCTTCCCATACGAAAAAGCGGGAAGGTTTTTAATTGCTGTAATTCAGCATAAGAAACGTTTCGCTTTATTAAAAAATACCTTTCGTGATTTGTTCGTGCTTCGCGGATAATGTTTTTGTATTCCGCCGGAGAATGATCTTTAAAAAGTTTAGAAAGACAAATCGAAAGGGAATCGATGTGAGCATTAAATATTTCACGATCGAATGCGTCGGTGCGTGTATCGATTCTTATGTCATAGATCGGAACAGATGTAGACATAAGCATGCCGTCAGCAGAAAAAATATTTCCACGACTGGCGGCAATATTAAAATACTTCATCGTCAGACTATCAGCGAGGCTTCTTAGCTTCTCACCGTCTTTGATTTGTATTTTAAGAATCTGGCCAAGGATGACCAGACCCATTAAGCAAAGGATAATGAAGGATCCATTGATCCTCCACATAATGTCTTTCTTAACCTGCATGAATTTTCGTGTGGTTTATTTTGCGGGTTCTTCTTTAATAAATATTTTTTCCTGTGGCTCTGTGTTTTCTTTTACCTGGTATACTTCAAGTGCTTTAGCGACTTCTGTCTGGTTACTTTGGTAATTTAACCTCGACATAATGGAAATATATTGTGCTCGTTTTTCTTTCAGATCAGTTTTTTTCTTATCGATTTCACGAATCACGTGTTCGGCGTAATAACTGTTTCCTATGTAGCCGATGATAAGAATTGTGATGAATAAAATGAATGGCATTGCATGAACTACCTGGTCGCGATTGAAAATCCCAAACATGTTCATCACCCTTATGATGTTTTTTCTAAAAGCCGGATTCGTTTTCTTCTTCGGCTTTTCGACCTCCACAGGTTTTTCTACTACCTTTTTTTCCTTTATTTTATTTTCCGGCATGCTCAATTACGTTCTGCTATTCTAAGTTTTGCGCTTCGTGATCTTGGATTTCTTTTCACTTCTTCCTCACTTGCTTCCAATGGTTTTTTATTTATTGCTTTAAAAGGATTTTCCAATAGGTTTCCGAAAAGATCTTTTTCAGCTTCACCTTCAAATTTTCCTTTTGATATCATATTCTTCACGAGACGGTCTTCGAGGGAATGATAAGAGATGACAACGAGTCTTCCTTTTGGTACTAAGGCACCATAAGTTTGTGCAAGCATATCTTTCAGTGATTCGAGTTCGTCGTTGACCTCAATTCTTAAAGCCTGGAAGACTTTTGCATAGTATTGCGTCTCGTGAAGTTTATCGGCACAATCGCTAATGGCCTCGCGAAACTCATCCACACCGGTAACTTTTTTACTTTCTCTTGCAGCGATAATTTTCCGAGCAAGAGTCTTAGCATTGAAAACCTCTCCGTATTGAGAGAAAATTTTAACAAGTTTATCTTCGGTATATGTATTGACCACGTCGGCTGCAGTTAATCCTTCCTCGCGATTCATCCGCATGTCGAGTGATGAATTGAAACGAAGTGAAAATCCTCGTGAAGCTTCGTTGATCTGGTAAGAAGAAATACCCAGGTCGGCAAGTATTCCATCTACAGGAATAGCATTATAGTAACGAAGAAAATTTTTGAGATACCTGTAATTATGCCTGATGATTGTTAACCTGGAATCTTTGATCTGATTATTTACAGCATCCTCATCACGGTCGAAAGCAAACAGGCGCCCTTTTGTTCCAAGCCTTTCAAGAATAGCCTTGGAATGCCCGCCGCCACCATAGGTAACATCGACATAAGTGCCATCAGTTTTTATCTGTAAGGCATCAATGCTTTCCTGGAGCATTACCGGCTCATGATAGGTTGATGTCATAATTCTTTTTCTTGCCCATTACTTCTTCTGCGAGTGAAGCGAAGTCTGTTGATTCTTCTTTCATCATACGCTCGTATTCTTTCTCTGCCCAGACTTCAACACGGTTTCCGTATGCGAAGAGAATGATGTCTTTTTCAATACCTGCATAATCCATCAATGTTTTAGGAAGCAATAGCCGGTTGGTTCCATCAAGTTCGATTTCTGTTGCGCCACGATTAAACTTCCTGAGGAATTCACGATTCTTCTTTACGTAAAGATTGAGCTGATTGACTTCGACAGAAATTTTCTCCCACTCCTTCTTAGTATATATCACCAGGTGTTTTTCGATTCCACGGTGAATGATAAAATGCTTCTGTTCTTTAGCAGGTATTTGTTTTTTCAAACCACCGGGAAGCAGGAATCGACCTTTTGGGTCTACGGTACTTGGAAATTCTCCTATGAAGCCGCTCATTCCGGTGATTTTTTTGATGCGCTAATGTAAACGAATTTTTTACACTTTTTACCACTTTTTTACACTTTGTTGAAAACTTTTTGAAAGCCGCTCCTATGGCTCTATTCAAAAGCATGATCATACAGCTTGCTGGAAAAAATTATAAGAATTATTAAGCGACTCTTAACCTATTGAAAATTGAAAAATGAAGATTGAATAATAATTTGATAGTGATTATTTGTTAATTTCTATAAGGCTTATTTAGTACTATAATTAAATCGTAAAACACATAAAATCACTATTCAATTTTCAATTTTCAATCTTCAATTATTTTTATGTTTACATTTGAAAAAAACTTTCTATGCAATACGAAATCAGGCGTGAGAATGATTTTCAATACATAGAAGAAGGCAATGGTCCCGTGCTTCTTCTTCTGCACGGTTTATTCGGCGCACTCAGCAACTGGAAAGATGTTGTAGAACATTTCAAAGGCAAATACAAGGTCGTCATACCACTTATGCCTATTTACACATTGCCTGTTTTAAATACCAATGTAAAGGCGCTGGCAGAATTTGTTCATGACTTCATTGCCTTTAAACAATTCAAAGATGTTGTACTTATAGGAAACTCTCTCGGCGGACACGTAACACTTGTTTATGTAAAAAAGCATCCGCAAAACATCAAGGCAATGGTTCTTACCGGAAGCTCTGGACTTTATGAAAATGCAATGGGTGGAACGTTTCCAAAAAGAGAAGACTACAATTACATCAAACAAAAAGTAGAGATAACTTTTTACGATCCGAATACAGCAACAAAGGAACTCGTCGACGAATGTTTCAGCATCGTAAATGATAAAGGCAAACTGATTCGCATACTTTCACTTGCTAAATCAGCGATACGACACAACATGAGCGATGATTTAAAGCATATGTCTCTTCCTGCATGCCTGATCTGGGGAAAGAACGATACTGTTACACCACCTGAAGTTGCAGAAGAATTTAAACGCCTGCTTCCTAACTCACAACTTTTCTGGATCGACAAATGCGGACATGCTCCGATGATGGAGCGACCGCAGGAGTTTAATGTTATTCTTGAGCAGTGGCTCTCCAGGATATAGTTTTTGGTTATTGATTATTGGTTATTGAACTAATAATTGATTTATAAAGTCAGAAGCGAATAACCAATAACAAGTAACCAGTAACCAACCTATGGAAATCAAAGAAGCTGAATTCAAAACTAGCAATACAACTTATGAGAAGTGCCCTGCACCGATAATGCCCGAGTATGCATTCATCGGTAGATCCAATGTTGGTAAGTCGTCTTTGATAAATATGCTAACCGCAAGAAAGTCGCTTGCAAAAACCTCTGCAACTCCAGGAAAGACTCAACTCATAAATCATTTCCTTATAAACAAAAAATGGTATCTGGTTGATCTTCCCGGATATGGTTATGCAGCAGCTTCAAAAACATCGAAGGCTGGTTGGAGCAAAATGATCAAAGACTATTTGGAAAAAAGAAAAAACCTGATGACGGTTTTTATTCTTATTGACATTCGTCTAGAGCCTCAGAAAATTGATTTAGCTTTTATAAAATGGGTAGGAGAAAATCAAATCCCGCTTTCACTTGTCTTTACAAAAGCAGATAAAATCTCAAAACAACAAATCATCTATTCAGTTGAACAATATAAAAAAGTGCTTCTTAAATCCTGGTCAGAACTACCGATTTTATTTATTACTTCTTCAGAAAAAAAATCCGGCCGGGAAGAAATATTAGATTATATAAATGATGCGAATAAAGATTTTGTTATTAAATATTAATGCTACAAGATTTTTTCTTAAGAGTTGGATTTAACCACAAAGTTCACAAAGAGTAATTTCATAAAACAAAATCTAAAAACTAAAGACTAAAGACTAGAGACTAGATACTGGAGACTGGAGACTGGAATTTATATCCCTATCCCTGCTTTCTTTCCAAAACTCTCGGCAAATTGTCTTATCTCTCTCGCTGATTCTTCATCGTTCGTTGCACGCATGTAAGTGTCGGCCATGGAGAGAAAATTCTCGAAGAAAAATCTTTTCATATCATCGACGAGCATGTCTTTTGTCCAGAGATCAATGCGAAGTGTTGTATTTTCCTTTGGATCCCAAATGCACATCATCGTTGCATTACAGGGTTTAACTCCTACCATGCCGCTGTCGCTGGCAGACCAACCGATTGATTCAGGAATTCTGTCTTCGTCGAGTTTGATTGTAAATTTTATTTCGGAAGTCATTTTGTTTTAATTAGCCAATTAGCTTTTTAGCCTATTAGCCAAAGCCCAATTTTCAAATTGGTTAATTGGCTATTTGACCAATTGGGCTAATTAACGTGGTTTGTATTTTGATTCATTGAAAATTTTTACAAGATCCTTTTCTTCCATCAATTGTCTTAGAGAAATTTCTTTATGATTGATCATGTACGATTTTACAATCTGCCAACCAATGAATTTGCCGATATTTCCAGGCGACTCTTTTGGAAAACCATTTGTAGTTGGGCCGTCGTTTATAAATTTATTCATGAGGTTTGGATCAAAGCTAAACAAAAGTTTATTGTCAATAAAAAAGCTCCAGATTTTTTTCTCATTTCCTAAACACCATTCTAGTTGATTAGAAGTATAGCCTGATTTAATGGTATCAGGTGCATCAATAACGATTTTATCGAGGAAATATATTAACCTGCCCTGTGCAATCATGAAATCGATCATGCGCGCCGACGATTCATCGATTCCATAATCGCTCTCAGCCCATCCTTTCATTGCATCGCAGACGAGGTAGTCTTTATGCATTCTGTTTCGAAGATATACTGGTAATGGAGGATCCATAGTTGAATAATATTTATATGTGGGACCCATATACATATCAAGGCTGATTCCAAGGTTTAAAGAGTCACAGATAATCGGGTAAGAAAATCCTGATATCAGAGTAATTATACGGGGAATATTTTTCCCCTGAAAAAAATATGAATACAACTTAAAAGCACTTGTTAATCCTGCGTTTTGTTCATTGAAATCTCCATACATTTTTTCACAGTCGTTGTAAATACTCCTGAAATTTGTATCGTTTATAAAATCATTGATATGTTGAGACATTAACACAGAATCAGGTGAACCAAGGGTAGTAATCTGGTAAACATAGAGATCAAAAAAATTCCCATACTTGTTTTTTAGAAATCTTGTCTTATCTCCTTTAGGTGCCGTATCGAATGAAAATAAATCCTGTTCAAACCTTTCGGCTTTAATATTTAATTGAATATCTGACACCTCTGGCCCTTCTTTTTTACTCTTACATCCACCGATGCCTGTCAATAAAAAGATTGTAAGCAAAATAGAAACGACTAAATAGACCTTTTTTTTAATTAACATTGTATTCCGATTTCACCGGCAAAAGTATAATTGAAAAGCAAATAATTTTAAAACAGAAAAAATAAATTCATAATGAAAAAACAAATAATATTTCTTTCACTAGTATTTTTTTCAATAGCGGCATCAGCTCAGGAAACATACGATGGCGGTGTCCATTTCGGACTCAAAGCTTCTCCGTCCCTGGCATGGCTAAGGAGTGATACAAAAGGATTGGATACCGATGGCTCCAAAGTCGGTTTCATTTATGGATTGATAACAGAATTTAAATTTGCACAACGCTACGCTTTCGCCACTGGCATTGATATAGACTACCGTGGGGGCAAATTCAAATCAATTCAGAATTTGAAAACTATTGCCAATGAGGATTCCATCGTCTCTACATCATCCACCTACAGTTTACAATACATAGAAATTCCTATTACATTAAAATTAAAAACTAATGAAATAGGAAGTATTACTTATTATATGCAGGTTGGTGTTGCCCCTGGCTATACTATCCGTGCCCGGATGGATTATGAGTCAACAACACAAACAACTACTTCAGGTGTTGTTGTTAATTCAAATGCATCAGATGAAAAAGTTGATATTCTTGAAGACATCAACAATCTGAATGTTTCGATGATTCTGGGCGCTGGACTTGAATACACCTTGAGTGGAACTACTGTATTATTGGCTGGATTACAGTTCAGTAATGGATTTACAGATATATATGATGGTGATGCAAAAGTGAACAGCAATTACCTCGCTTTAAATTTAGGTGTCTTATTTTAATAGCTAACTTTGGCCCTGTCGATTCAGGACAATTTTATGCGCATAGCTATAGTTCAACTTAATCTCACGATTGGTGATTTTACAGAAAACGTTCGACGGATTTGTGAGATTATCTTAAAGGCAAAAGAGAAGAAAGTAGATTTAATAGTTTTCCCGGAACTTTCTGTATGTGGTTATCCGCCACGCGACTTTTTGGAATTTAATGATTTCAATGCCCGTTGTAAAAGAGCAGCTCTGGAGATTGCCGAGTCTTGCATTGGCATTTCGGCAATTGTTGGTTTACCGTTAGTAAATCCAAAACTTGAAGGGAAAAATCTGTTTAATTCGGCTGCAATACTTAGTGATGGTAAGATCATCGATGAAGTTCATAAAGCACTTTTACCAAACTACGATGTCTTCGATGAATACCGCTATTTCGAGCCGGAGAGAAATTTTCATTGCATAAAAATTAAGGATACAACCATTGCTCTTACGATCTGCGAGGATCTTTGGAATATGGAAGACGATCCCATGTACATTCATTCACCGATGGAAGAGTTGATAAAAGAGAATCCTTCGCTGATGATAAACATTGCGGCATCTCCATTCGATTACCTCCATGCCGATCAGAGAAAAGGAATTCTTTTCAGGAACGTTGCAAAATACAAGCTGCCTCTGCTCTATGTGAATCACACCGGTTCACAAACGGAATTGATTTTTGATGGTGGCTCGGTTGGAATCGATTGTAATGGAAAAATTGTCGATGAGTTAAAATATTTCGAAGAAGATTTTTCAATATTTGAATTTGATGAGAAGTCGAAAGAACTATTCCATGAATCTAAAGAAAGAAAAATTCAGCCTGCTCAAAGCGAGACAGAAAAAATCTATCACGCACTTGTTAGCGGCATTCGCGATTATTTTGAAAAACAGAATTTCAAAAAAGCAATCCTGGGATTGTCAGGCGGAATAGATTCAGCATTGGTTACCTGTCTGGCAGCAGATGCACTCGGACCGGAAAATGTTCATGTCATTCTGATGCCCTCAGAATTTTCCTCCAAAGGTTCGGTCGACGATTCGATTGAACTAATAAAAAATACTGGAATCAGTCACGACATCATTCCGATAAAAAATATTTTCGATCAGTATCTTTCTACATTGAAACCATTCTTTAACGATTTACCATTCAGCATTGCAGAGGAAAACATACAGGCTAGAATTCGTGCAGGACTATTGATGGCGGAATCGAATAAGTTCGGCTACATACTTTTGAATACTTCAAACAAAAGTGAAGTCGCTGTTGGTTATGGAACATTGTATGGCGATATGTGTGGCGGAATTGCTGTCCTGGGAGATGTATACAAGACACAGGTGTATGCCTTATCACATTTCATTAACAGGAATAAAAAAATAATTCCGGATTCAATCATCAATAAAGCACCATCAGCAGAGCTTCGGCCAAATCAAAAAGATTCAGACTCGCTTCCTGAATACGATATTTTAGATCGCGTACTTTTTCAATACGTAGAAAACAGAAAAGGACCGGATGAAATTATTGCAATGGGATTCGATAAAGAACTTGTACAACGTATTTTGAAGATGGTGAATAAGAATGAATACAAGCGATATCAGACGCCGCCTATTCTACGTGTTTCACCTAAAGCTTTTGGAATGGGAAGAAGGCTGCCTATTGTGGGCAAGTACCTTTCTTGAACTATTGAATATTGAAAAATAAAAATTGGATATTAATTGGTTATTTGTTTATTGGTTATTTGAATGCTCGGCGAAATCTTAATCAAGTAATACGTTTAAATTAATGACCTTCCAAATGTTTGCGTGACTACGTCGCCAAACCAACCGACAAAAGTTTTTTTTTTTTGGGTTAAACACACTGCAATACATCACCCGACGTAGTCACGCGAACTTAATATCATACTATGATTGAAATGCATTGCTCGCTATAGACTACGCCGAGCGTTTGTGGATTTCCAGATAAGACTACTGCTATTAATAACCTATAACCAATAACCAACAACTCAGTTAATAGTCCAGGTCTCTCTACCTTTCAACAAAGCATCCAAATCCGCAGCTTTTTTCTTTTTGCTGTCATCGATTTGCTGTGTCATCTTGTCTTCGTAGCAATCGCGTGCTTCGGTGTAAAAAACTCCGAACGGTCGTGGTAAATGATTTTCTTTTTTCGGATTGTCGAAGAAGCGTGATAAGATTCCAGCCTTCACACGATCTTTCTCGTTGTGAATCCACAAATCGTTTTGAGAAGCTCCATTGCTTAAATCAACCACAACGGGAGTGAAACCATCGAGTTTAATTCCTTTGTCATTATTTTCGCCGAAGACTAATGGTTTTCCGTCTTCCATGAAAAGCGTTTCATTTTTCTTGGAAGATTTTTCCGTGAAGACTTCAAAAGCACCATCGTTAAATACATTACAGTTCTGGTAGATCTCAACGAATGATGAACCCTTATGCTCATTCGCACGGCGAAGAATTGCCTGAAGGTGTTTCGGATCTCTGTCCATCGAACGTGCTACAAATGTTGCATCTGCACCCATACACAAAGCAATCGGATTGAACGGATGATCGACAGAACCCATAGGCGTGGACTTGGTTATTTTTCCCTGCTCTGATGTAGGTGAGTATTGACCTTTTGTAAGACCGTATATTTCATTATTGAAAAGAAGAATGTTCACATTGAAATTCCTGCGAAGGATATGAATCGTATGATTACCACCGATCGATAAACCATCACCGTCACCCGTTACGATCCAGATGCTCAGCTCAGGACGAGATGCTTTCAGCCCGCTTGCAATTGCCGTTGCGCGACCATGTATAGAATGCATACCAAACGTTTCCATATAATACGGAAAACGCGAAGAACATCCGATACCAGATATGATTACGATATTCTCTCGTGAAATTCCCAATTCTGGAATAACAGTTTGTGCCTGCTTTAAAATACTGTAGTCTCCGCACCCCGGGCACCAGCGTATGTCCTGGTCGGTTACGAGGTCTTTGTTGGTGAGTTTGTCTGATTGGACGTCCATTTGATTTGGTTGTTGGAAAGTTGGTTGTTGGAAAGTTGGTTATTAGAAGTTGCTTCCAACAAACAACTTTCCAACAACCAACCTTCCAATTTTATTTAAGTATTTCTTCAATCTTAGTAAGTATCTCATCCGCCGCAAATGGCATTCCTTGTATTTTATTAAGTCCGATTGCAGGAAGAAGATATTTATCGCGAATTATTTTTATGAGTTGTCCTGTATTCATTTCAGGAATAAGAACCTGTTCGTAATTGTAAAGTACTTCGCCGAGGTTTTTCGGGAATGGCTTGATGTAACGAATGTGTGCATGCGATACATCATAACCTCTGTTCCTTGCATTGATGACTGCACTCTTGATTGCACCGAATGTAGAGCCCCATCCAAGGACTAACAATTTTCCTTTTGGCGCACCTACTTCGATTGTAAGTTCAGGAATGTAATCTGCGATCTTCTCAACCTTAGCATCCCTCATGCGAACCATGAACTCATGGTTTTGCGCATCGTAGCTGATGTTTCCTGTCTCGTGTTGCTTCTCGATTCCACCGATACGATGTTCTAAGTTTTTCGTTCCAGGTATTGCCCACGGACGGGATAATTTCTCGTCGCGCTTATATGGAAGGAATTTATCTTCTGAATTTTTTGTCTTTGCAAACTCAACCTTTATTTCTTTCAGATCAGCCGATTTTGGAAATTGCCAAGGTTCAGCACCATTCGCAATGTAACCATCCGTCAATAACATGACCGGTGTCATGAAACCAACAGCGAGTCGACATGCTTCATAAACCATATTGAAACAATCGGAAGGAGTTGCCGCAGCAATCACCGGAATAGGTGACTCGCCGTTACGGCCATATACAGCCTGCATGAGATCACTTTGTTCAGTCTTGGTCGGAAGTCCTGTCGAAGGACCACCACGCTGCACATTGATGATCACAAGTGGTAATTCGAGCATCAGTGCAAGTCCCATGGCTTCAGCCTTCAGTGCAATTCCTGGTCCGGAGGAAGCAGTCACACCCAACGAACCACCGAAGCTTGCTCCTATTGCAGAACAAATCGCGGCAATCTCATCTTCTGCCTGGAATGTCTTAACTCCGAAATTTTTTTGCTTTGAAAGTTCGTGTAAGATATCGGATGCAGGAGTAATAGGATATGTTCCATAAAACAATTGCAATCCTGATTTCTGAGAAGCGGCAATTAGTCCGAGTGCTGTAGCCTGGTTACCCATGATGTTTCGGTATGTTCCCGGGGCAATCTTTGCCGGACCAATGGAATAACGTGTAGTAAACTCTTCGCGTGTCTCTGCAAAATGAAATCCTGCTTTCAGAACTTTTACGTTTGAGTCAAGAAGCTCGGGTTTGCTTGCAAATTTTTCAGTGAGGAATTTGATCGTATGATCCATCTCGCGGTTATACATCCAGTAAAGGAATCCAAGCACGAACATGTTTTTTGCACGATCGATTTCTTTCACTCCAAGACTGGAATCAGAAAGAGCAGCACGAGTCATTTTGGTGACGTCGATTTTGATGACACGGAAATTATCGATAGAAGAATCTTCCAGCGGATTTTTACCCTCTGGAATATTTGCAAGTCTTAAATTTTTAGGATCGAACCCATCGGTGTTGACAATTAAAATTCCGCCTTTACGCAGAAAACGAATATTTGCTTTCAGTGCTGCTGCATTCATTACAACAAGCACATCGCAAAAATCACCTGGCGTATAAATCTCTACACTACCGAAATGAAGCTGGTATCCAGAAACACCGGCCAGCGTCCCCTGAGGGGCACGGATTTCAGCCGGGAAATCAGGGAATGTACTAAGATCATTTCCGAATAAAGCAGCTGTATTTGTAAACTGAGTTCCAGTAAGTTGCATTCCATCTCCGGAATCGCCTGCAAACTTGATAATTACGTTTTCTAATACTTCGTTTTGATGTTCCATGAATAAATTAGCTGTGCTTATAAGAGGTCGTTAAATATAAGAAAAATACAGGCAAAATATCCCACCTTAATTACCTGATATTAAGATGGGAGGTTGGAAAGTGGGGAGGTTGGTTGTTGGATTCCATTCTTTCCTACAACCTCCGATTTACAACTACCAACTTTCTAACTTTCCAACCTCCCAAATCACAACCATTTCTTCTCAAAAATATCTCTGGTATGATACGATATAATTATCCCGGCTCCTGCTCTCGCAAACGCATGCATATTTTCCATTACGATCTTTTCTTCTTCTATGAAATTAGCTGCTGCCGCAATTTTCACCATCGTATATTCTCCTGAGACATTATAACAAGCGACGGGCAATAAAGTACTTTCTCTTACTGCCCTGATAATATCTAGATACGCTAATGCTGGTTTGACCATGAGTATATCTGCTCCTTCTTTTTCATCGATCATCCCTTCAAGGACGGCTTCGCGTGCATTTCTGAAATCCATCTGGTATGACTTACGATCTCCTTTTCCGGGAGCAGAACCAGCCGCTTCACGGAATGGACCATAGTAAGCTGAAGCAAACTTTGTTGAGTAAGACATGATAGGCAAGCTTTCGTATCCTTTTTTATCGAGTAGTTCACGAATGCCTTTGATTCTTCCGTCCATCATATCGCTTGGCGCAACCATGTCGGCGCCGGCTTGGGCATGAGCCAATGCCATCTTTGCTATCACATCAACGGTTGCATCATTCTGCACATAATCGTTCTCTAAAATTCCGCAATGACCATGAGTAGTATAAGCACACAAACAAACATCAGTACAAATAAACAATTCATCACCGAAATTTTTCTTCAGCAAACGAATCGCTTCAGGAATTACAGAATGATCATCATGTGCCGAATGAGCATCTTCAAATTTATCTTCACCTGCACCAAACAATAAAAGTTTATTCACTCCAACCTTTAATCCTTTTTCAACATCGCCTAAAAGTTTATCAGGTGAAAAACGGTTGATGCCCGGCATTGCCTCCACTGGTATTACATGGTTATTTCCCTTTACAACAAAGTAAGGATAGATAAACATGTCTTTGGAAAGACAGGTTTCAGCTACCAGCTCTCTAAGAATGGGTGACTTTCGTAATCTGCGGAGACGTATCATTGCGTTGTTGGATGTTTTGTAAGTGTTGTAACTCGTTTTGAGTTTGGGGTTTGGAGTTTTAAGTTTTGAGTTAATTTCGTTTACTACATTTTTGACCTTTGACTTTTGACTTTTGACTTAATTCAACCCACTGACGCCGAATATTGCTCTCGCTAATCCAGTATCGTCGAATGAATCCGAAAGTGCTTTAGGAAATATATGATGCTGTTTCAATGCATTTGCTGTAGCGTCGCCCATGGCAACCACTTTTTGATTTTTATTCATCGTATATTTTTCAAACCAACCTTCAACATTCGATGGAGATGTAAAGACAAGAATGTCTGCGGTTGGTACAGAAATATCGTTTCTTTTTAATGTTTCATAAACTACCAAATCAACAATAAGTTCGGGTTTTACGAATTGCTGCTGCACAGACCGCATACTTTCTTTTGCACGGGGAAATAAAACCTTTGATGAGCCCGCAAGTGATGCAAATTGTTTTCCTATCATTCTTGTATCTGTAGATGATCCAATAAAGTCTGCACGTTTACCATACTTCCGAAGTTCATCCGAAGTGGGTTTCCCTACACAGGCAAATTTTTCTTTCGACAAGACTGGTTCCTGCTCAAAGAAAAATTTAACCGCATGCTTGCTCGAGAAAAATATCCAATCACACGTTGGAAAAAATCCAAAATGAACAGGTGTCATTTCTATTAAAGCATGTTCTTCCAGTGTAAAACCATTTCCCTTTAGAACATTTTTCAGGTAGCTGTCGCCCCTGGGCATTCGTGTTATAAAAACGCTGCAAGGTTTTATTGCATTTATTTTCTCCATAACACGATGTACCATCTGATCAGGACTCTTTGATTCCGTATAAACAGAAACCGGCATGTTGTCTTTTGATTTTGCAATCAGAGCTCTGACAGAATACATTTCGTTTTCGTCGTCGTAAGTGCAATAAACTCCAATGGGAGTATGGCAACCGCCTTCGAAGAGATTTAAGATTCTTCGCTCAACATTAATCTCTCTTGCTGTTTCGGGTTGGTCTATAGTTTTCAAAATTTCTTTCAGTTCTTTATCCTTCTCGCGAATTTGTAAAGCCAATACGCCCTGAGCTGGTGCAGGAATTATCTCAACAGGATCAATTTTTACAACCAGGAATTCTGATAAGTCAATCTCCAACCGTTCAACTCCGGCAGAGGCAATCATTATTGCATCGTATAAACCGGATCGAAGTTTTTCGATTCGTGTCGGTATGTTTCCTCTTAGATCAGCAAGGACAACATCCGGACGAAAAGCAAGTATCTGAGATTTTCTTCTTGCTGAAGACGTGCCTACTTTCGCATTTTTCTTAAAACTAAATTTCTTTTTTTGATCTACTGCATTCTTGTTTATGATCAACAGCTCAGATGGGTCTTCTCTTTGTGAAACTGCAGCTATAATTAAACCTTGCGGCGAAACTGTCGGAAGGTCTTTATGCGAATGGATGGCAAGATCAGTTTCGCCATTCAACAATGCATCTTCAATTTCTTTGGTAAAAAAACCTTTGCCTTCGAGCTTATCGAAACTTAATTCCTGTTTTTCGTCGCCTGAAGTACGAATTATCTTAAGTATACATTCATGTCCATTTTCTTCCAATAAATCTTTCACATAATTGGCTTGCCACAGAGCCAGATCGCTCCCACGTGTTCCAATAATCAATGGCTTTCGCATCCGATATTAAATATGAGTTTTTTCCTAAGAAGCCTGTAAATTGGGAAAAGCATTTTTGAAAAGAAAGATAAAATTATAAGGATATTAAATGCAAGATTATTGACTTGTCTCCAATATAATTTCTTTTGCAATGATCATAGGAACGGAAATACATTTTTTCTCCATATAGTCTAAAACCTTTCCTAATACTTCTTTTGAATGCGAATCGAGATTATTAATATCCTCTGCAAAGACATCATTAACGGCACGTTCGCGAATCTCACGAATCTTCTCAGGAACATCTTTCATCTTAACTTCGATGTTACGCGTACGATGCATATGGCGGAAATGACTTATGTTTTCTTCAATGATCTCATCTGCTGCAATCACCTCACTTTGCCTTTCCATCATATTTTTTTCAGCAACAACCTGCAACTTGCTGATGTCGATCAAATCAATCTTATATTTTGAATAAATAACCGGATCAACGTTTGACGGAACAGAAAGATCAAGTATAATTTTTTCAGCCTTCTCATTTCCTAAAAGGTGAGAATATATTTCAGGAGTAATTATTTTTTCTGATGATGATGTGCAGACAATTAAAATATCAAAGCCATTACTATAATCTTTCAGGCTTTCAAGTGAATGCGCTTCGGCTTTAACAGTATTGGTGGAAAGCATCTTAGCAAGCTTCTTTGCATTCTCAAGTGTTCGATTGAAGATTACTAAATTCGTAAATCCATCCTTAACCAGGTACTTGCTTAAATTCGAATTCGTTTCACCGGAACCAATAACTAATATTCTGGCATCAGAATTCAATTTGCGATTTCTCAATTCACGTTCGGCCAGAGAAACAACGGAAACTGGATTCACGGCAATTTTAGTTTCAGTATAAACTTGTTTTGCTGTTGTAATTGCACACTTCACAACGAGCCTTAGTAAATCTCCGGTTAACCCTTCGCTCTTACATGTATCATATGCTTTTCTAACCTGGGTAATAATTTCTCTTTCTCCAACAACAAGAGAATCGAGCGATGATGAAACCTTAAAAATATGTTTCAAAGCATCTTCACCTTCATAAACTTCTGCATGTCTGATGGCAAAATCTATTTCATCATAATCCCAATCCTGGCGGAAGTGGCTAAAAAACTTCTTTAGAAAATTCTGATCGCAGGTATGATGACTGGTAAATATAAATTCAATCCGGTTGCAGGTAGGAATGTATAAAATCTCATTTAAGTCGCAGGAATATTTTAAAAATTCTAAACGTTCTTTCCTATTCTCTTCATGGAGATAGAACCTGTTTAACTCCTTTAATGGAGTCAGCTTATGGGTAAAAGCAATCGACTTTAATTGATCCAAAACAGTTCTTTTTATACCTGAGCGCAAAGGTCTAAAAGAGGCCTTTTTCTCTGTCATAAGACTGTCATGAAGCCTCTTCTTAACCTAAAATTAATTAATCCTTCAATATTCAAAAATTAATAAATCGGATAATTACTTAATTCGTTAATTAGCATTTAATTCTAAAAAAGAATCTGACACTTTCACGACATTGTAAGTGCTGAATCACAACTTTATCGAATCATCTAATTATCAAATTATCGAATTTAAAATGAACGACGCCCATCTCCATCTTTTGACAAATCATTTCCCAATCATTGGAACTATTTTCAGCACATTAATTTTAGCTTATGCATTGATTTTTAAAAATCTAACATTAAAAAATACGGCCTTAGTCGGCTTTGTGATTACGGCTTTGCTTGCTATACCCGCATACACCTCAGGAGAAGGTGCAGAAGAAATTCTTGAATCAATCGGTCAGGATAATCATCACTTCATTCACGAACACGAAGAACTAGCCGAGACAGGAATGCTACTTTGTGTTTCATTGGGAATACTTTCTTTAGGATTATTATTGATGAGAAAGAATCCGAAAAAATATTTTAAAATTCTGACTATAATAATTCTATTCGCCGGAATTGTAAACTCCACGCTTATGTTAGTAGTTGGAAATACAGGCGGAGAAATCAGGCATACGGAAATTAGAGACGAGAATAAAGTCTAAAGTTAAAAGTCAAAAGTCAAAAAGCTATGATGTCAGGTAATGAACTTAATTACCCTTGAAAATTAACGCGAAGAAGAAAAGTTTGGAGAAATCAAAAAAGCGAATCCAACAGGACTCGCTTTTTTGATTTATAATTTTTGACTAAAAGTTAACCTTCGCCTTGCAAATTAGAACTCTTCGTCTCCGAATAAGGCGTGGTCTGAGGAATGAAATCGTCTTCTGCTCCGGGTTTTCCATAATCATATGGCCAACGATGAACGGTTGGAATTTCTCCAGGCCAGTTGCCATGTAAATGCTCAACCGGTGCTGTCCATTCGATCGTGTTTGACTTCCATGGATTTTGTACCGACTTCTTACCGCGATACATACTGTAGAAGAAATTGAATGCAAAGATTAATTGAGCAAGTCCACCGAGGAATGCAAATGCAGATACGATTACGTTAATGTTGATGGCTGCATCAAAACCTTCGTATGCTGTGTAAGCATAATAACGACGTGGTGCGCCTGAGAGTCCGATGAAGTGCATTGGGAAGAATGTTCCATATACACCAACTATCGTAAGCCAGAAATGAAGGTAACCCATTTTTTTATTCATCATCCTTCCGAACATTCGAGGGAACCAATGATAGATTCCTGCAAACATTCCGAAGATGGCTGAACTTCCCATTACAATATGGAAGTGAGCTACGACGAACATCGTATCATGAATATTTATATCAAGTGCCGAGTCTCCTAAGATAATCCCCGTCAATCCTCCTGAAATGAAAAATGAAACGAGACCGATAGCAAAAAGCATCGCTGGTGATAATACAATATTTGCTTTCCAGAGTGTTGCGAGGTAATTGAAAACCTTCACCGCTGATGGTATCGCAACTAACAAGGTTGTGAATACAAAGACTGATCCCAGGAACGGATTCATTCCCGTAATAAACATGTGATGGCCCCATACGATGAATGAAAGGAAGGCAATGACGAGCATCGATCCGATCATCGCTTTGTAACCGAAGATAGGTTTACGCGACTGAGTAGAAATAACCTCTGATGCAAGACCTAATGCTGGAAGTAATACGATGTAAACTTCCGGGTGACCAAGGAACCAGAAAAGGTGTTGGAATAAGATCGGACTACCTCCGCTGTAATGTAATGGAGCCCCATTGATAAATATATCTGACAGGTAAAAACTTGTTCCGAAACTACGGTCGAACAGAAGCAATAGTGCTGCCGCAAATAATACAGGGAAGGAAAGTATTCCAAGAATCGCTGTAATAAAGAAAGCCCAGATTGTAAGTGGAAGACGTGTCATGCTCATTCCCTTCGTGCGAAGATTGATGATAGTAACCACGTAATTGATACCACCAAGAAGTGCAGATGCAATAAACAATACCATACTGATGAGCCACAGAGTCATACCAATTCCCGAGCCGGGTATGGCTTGCGGTAGTGCACTCAGAGGCGGATAGATCGTCCATCCACCCGAAGCAGGACCTGTTGAAACAAACAATGAAGCAGTCATCACAGCACAGCTTCCGAAGAAGAACCAATATGATAACATGTTCAAAAATCCTGAGGCCATATCACGTGCTCCAACCTGGAATGGAATCAAAAGATTACTGAATGTACCCGATAATCCACCGGTTAGAACGAAGAACACCATGATAGTACCGTGGATTGTAACAAGTGCCAGGTAAAAATTCGGATCTAGTTTTCCGTCCTTACCCCAGCTACCAATCAACTTTTCTAAAATTGGGAACTTCTCATTCGGCCAGCCTAATTGCAGACGGAAGATGAGTGACATCACCATGGCTAAGAATGCCATTAAAATTGCAGTTACAAGGAACTGCTTCGAGATCATCTTATGGTCCTGGCTGAACACATACTTTGTCCAGAATGTATCGTGATGCTCATGATGATCATGCGCTTCGTGCACATGGACAGCATGATCGGAATTATGAGTTGACATTATATCGTAATTTATATACTGAAGATAATAATTTTATTGCTTCGCTATTATTTTTGCTGACGGACTTGGAACTTCGGCAGTTTTAGTTGAATCAGAAGGGGGTGTAGCAGCTGCTTCCTTAGCGAAAACATATTGCTGATTTCTATACCATCTCTTGAAGGCTTCTGGGCTTTCAATGACGAGTTTCATTTTCATATTATAGTGAGCGACTCCGCAAATCTTATTGCAAAGTAAAATGTATTCGAATTTTGGATTGTTGGTAATCAACTTCATGCTGTCTGTAGATATTGTCGGCTCAACGTAAATTTCAGTCGTCATACCAGGAACTACGTTCATTTGCGCGCGCAAATGTGGGAAGTATGCACTATGAATTACATCACGCGAATGAAGCTTAAATAAGATCTTCGAATTTACAGGTAAGTGCAATTCATTCGCGTATTTATCATCCGCAGCAGCCGGATCAAGAGAATCAACTCCTAAAGGGTTTGCATCTGTAATCTTTTTGAAATTAGACTTACCTAGTTTATTATCCACTCCACTAAATCTCGCAGTCCAGTCAAATTGTTTTCCATACAGCTCTATAACCATTGCTTCCGGTGGTGCTGGAGCCGTTATACTAATCCATAGTTTCAATCCGTAAACGATTAAACCCATTAGTACAATAGCAGGAATTACTGTCCAGATAAACTCGAGTTTATGATTGACCGGAAAAAAGAAAGCCTTCTCACCTTCTTTATGACGATATTTAAAACAATACCAGAAAAGTAGAAACTGCGTGATGAAAAACACAACAGCGATAAGTGCGAAATTCCAATAGAGATAATTATCAGTGAGAACACCATGTTTACTTGCGGATACAGGCAACATGTATTTCTTGGCATCAATCGTAAAAATTACCATTCCTACAAAACATGCGATCATAAAGGCTACAGCCAATCTGCCGTTCATGAGATTATCCTTTGTTGTGATATGGTCATCTTCCCCGCGCAAATCACGCACAAGCTCCATCACTCTAATTAGCCGCCAAATGGTAATCACGGCTAATACAACAACTATGAGTGTTAACAGGTTTAACATGGATCGATTATTCTTTTTTCAATTAATTAATATTCCTGACTATTATATATGATGATGGAGACTTTCTGCTAACATCGGGTGATTCTTCGGAAGAAGAGCTGCTTTTGTTAATTCATTTAAGGTGACGAGTAAAAACGCTCCAAGGTAACCTATCATCGTTCCTATTTCTACAAATCCTATGTGCCAGTCTGCACCAACTGTTCCAGGCATCACCATCACATACACATCAAGCCAGTGACCTGCGAGTATGATAATACCTGCAACCCATAAGATTGCATTTTGTCTTTTCGCATCACGTGTCATCAACACAAGGAATGGCATGCAGAAATTAATGAGAAGATTTGCTGCCCATAATGTCCTGAAGTAATTCCATCGCACCTGATAATAGACAACTTCTTCCGGAAGATTCGCATACCAGATCAACATGAATTGAGAGAACCAGAGATATGTCCAGAAGATGGAGAATGCAAACATAAACTTACCTACATCATGCAAATGGTTTTCAGTCACGTGCTCCATGTAACCGCGAATACGCAAATAAAGAATCAGTAAACACATCATGGCCATTCCGCTTACGAACAAACCGATGAATGTATACCATCCGAACAATGTACTAAACCAATGTGCATCGATGCTCATTAGAATGTCCCATGCAGAAGTTGATGATGTAATTGCAAATAGCACAAGGAAAACTGCTGATAATGTTACACTCTTATTATAATGTGTTAATCCACCTTCCTGATCTTCCTGCAGACTGTGCTTGCGTAATAAATATGAAAATCCTACCCAGATAACAGCATACAATACAAGCCTGATTATGTAAAACGGAATATTTAAAAATCCGCTTTTTCCAGCAAGGATATGATCGAACTCCGGACTATTCTTATCATAGAATTGCGAATGAGTCCAATGATAAATGTCGTGATGCCCCAAAATAAATATCAACAAAAATCCGATCATCCCGAATTTTAAAAAACCTGTCTGAGCTTCAGCAACACGTTTAATCGAAACAGCCCATCCAGCCTGAGCAACGTAATTAAATGCCATGAAAAAAGTACCACACAATGATATGGCTGTGAAATAAAAATTATTTGTTAATAGTACTGCCCAGGCACGTGTACTATCATTCATGAATCCAACAACAATGGCCACGACTCCAATTGCCATCATAACAAGTGGAATCATTTTATTATTCTTAGTAAGCTCGTATTTTCTATCCATTTATCGTGACAAATTGGTAATTCCTATTACATTTTCTTTGTTTCTCCTGCCTTCGTCGAATCCTGTGCAGTGCTTGCTGTTTGCGTAGAAGTTGCCTGCATGGTTTGTACATACATCACAATTTTCCATCGTTGTGTAGGCGTAAGCTGAGAAGCATGAGAGCCCATCATATTTTTTCCCCACTGAATTGTGTGATACATCTTACCTTCTGGCAAACCTTTGAGCTGATCTGAATTATAAGCGGGTGGTTTAGGTCCATTATTCTGAACAACTAATCCATCTCCTTGTCCTGTCGCTCCGTGACAATGCGTGCAATAATTTTCGTACAATCTTTTTCCTTCTGCCATATTCAAATCCGTCTTATCAAGTGGATTGTGAATCTTCGTTGCGGCTTCTTCATAACCTTCAGGAGTATTTGGTAAAGGATATGGCAGTCGATCGTAATCAGTATAAATAGCATCGCCTCTTGCAATCGTACCTTCTACCGGTTGTCTTGCAGTCATGCTATCCTTAAAGTTTGGATTCGCAGAATACGTTTCGTAGGACGGAGATCGATACATGTCGGGCATGAATTCATAGCCTGGCATTTTCTTGTCGCTATAAGTGCAAGCAGAAAACTGCAAAAGAAGCAGGGCGGGAATGATATAAAGGAATATTTTTTTCATCACTATGTTCACGAAAATTGCAGGGATTTATACAAGACTTCCGAAGCACCGCTTGATCTCAGCATTGCTCCTACTTCTTCTGTTTTACTTTCGTCTTTCACATCAACATGAAGAACAAATTTATCGTCGGTAATTCCTGAATGTGGAATTGGTGCTGTAACTCCAGGGAGAATTTTGCTTCGCAGCAAAAACGTAAGCGCCATACCGTGAGCAGCACAGAATACTGTCAACTCGAATGTAACCGGTATGAATGCAGGAAGGTTCATATACAACATGAAATTTGGTTTACCTCCAATGTTAATCGGCCAGTCATGAATCATCATGTACCAGGTCATCCACAATGCAAATGATGTCCCGCTGATTCCAAATAAGAAAGAAGCAATAGAAATTCTTGTGCGCGGAATGTTCAATAATGCTTCAATGCCATGTATTGGAAACGGACTCTGAACATCTTTGCAAACTACTCCCTGTGCCTTCAGCCTGGGAATAGCTTCCATCAATATTTCCTCGTCATTGTAAACTCCAAATATCCTTTTTGCCATGATTATTAAATTCCTTTTTTCTTATACTGATTTCCTGTCTTCTTTATAATAGTCTTTAATTCTGCCAGCGCAATCACAGGGAAAACACGGGAGAATATCAGGAAGCAGGTAAAAAATAATCCAATAGTTCCAACGAAGATTCCGACTTCTATATAGGTTGGCGAATACATTACCCAGCTTGAAGGAAGGTAATCACGATGAAGAGAAGTAACGATGATCACAAATCGTTCAAACCACATTCCGATGTTTACGAAAATGGAAATGATGAATGTTGCCATTACACTCGTGCGAATTTTTTTCACCCAGAATAATTGCGGCGTAATTACATTGCAGGTCATCATGCTCCAGTAAGCCCACCAATAAGGACCAAAGGCTCTATTCATAAATGCATAACTCTCATACTGCACTCCTGAATACCATGCGATGAAGAACTCTGTGATGTATGCTATACCAACGATCGATCCTGTCAAAATGATAACCTTATTCATCAACTCGATGTGTTGAATGCTGATGTACTCTTCGAGGTTTAAAACTTTTCTAGCAACGATCATAAGCGTCAATACCATTGCAAATCCCGAGAAGATGGCACCTGCTACGAAATATGGAGGAAAGATCGTTGTATGCCAACCAGGAACAATGGATGTGGCGAAGTCAAAGGATACGATTGTATGAACCGATAATACAAGTGGTGTAGATAATCCAGCAAGTACAAGTGATACTTCTTCAAATCGGTGCCAGTCGCGAGCAGTGCCTTTCCAACCGAATGAAAGTATGCCGTAGATAAATCTCTTTGTTGGATTCACACAACGGTCTCGTATCGTAGCGAGATCAGGAAGTAATCCTAAATACCAGAAGACTAGAGACACCGAGAAATATGTTGAGATCGCAAATACGTCCCATAACAATGGTGAATTAAAATTCACCCACAATGAACCAAACTGGTTTGGCAATGGAAGCATCCAGTAATCTAACCATGGTCTACCAGTATGGAATAATGGAAATAGTCCTGCACAGATAACGGCAAAGATTGTCATTGCTTCTGCAGAACGGTTAATAGACATTCTCCAGCGCTGACGAAACAATAATAAGATTGCAGAGATAAGAGTGCCGGCGTGACCGATACCGATCCACCAAACGAAATTTGTAATGTCCCATGCCCAACCCACTGTTTTGTTTGCACCCCACGAACCAATACCATTTCCGATTGTGTAAGCAAGACATGTCATTCCCCATAACATTGCGGTAATAGAAATGATCAGAGAAGCCCACCAATATTTATTGGCCTTCCCCTCTACCGGACGACAGATGTCTTCTGTTATCTGGTGGTACGTCTTCTTTCCGAGAATTAACGGGTCCCGGACGACCGATTCGTAATTACCACTCATGCTTTATGATGCTCTTTAGATTCTTCTACATTTCTAACCTTCGTCTGATAAAATACATTTGGCTGAACATTCAGCTCGCCAAGTAAATGGTAGCTTCGCTCTTCAGGCTTCCACATTTGATTCAATGTGCTTCCTGAAATATTATAATCACCGAATGTAATTGCATTCGTCGGGCAAGTCTGTGCACATGCAGTATTGACTTCGCCGTCTTTCATTTTTCTTCCTTCTTTCTTGGCAATCAGTTTTCCGTCCTGCAGTCTTTGAACACAAAGTGAACATTTCTCCATTACACCTCGAGAGCGAACAACAACATCCGGATTCAATACCATCTTTCCGAGATCATTATTCATCGAGTAATCGAATTTCGGATTATCGGAATAACGGAACCAGTTAAATCGGCGTACTTTATATGGACAGTTGTTTGCACAGTAACGAGTACCTACACAACGGTTATAAATCATTTGATTCATTCCTTCGGAACTGTGGCTGGTTGCGATAACCGGACAAACAGTTTCACAAGGTGCATGATTACAATGCTGGCACATTACAGGCTGAAAAACAACCTTAGGCATGTCGCTAGGATCCTCCATCTTTTTGATGTCACCCGACTCACCTTCTTTAGGATCGAAGTCACTTGTATAATAACGGTCGATGCGCATCCAGTGCATTTCCCTGCTGCGCATCACTTCATCTTTTCCTACGACAGGAACATTATTTTCTGCAGTACAGGCAACCACACAAGCGCCACAACCAATGCAGGAATTAAGATCGATCGACATTCCCCAATGGTGATTGCCAACTTCATGCTCGTTCCATAGTGTGACTTTTTCAGGAGCCTGCTTTGTTGCTTCCTTACCTGCCTTCACTTCGATCAGTTCAGGATGATTTCCTGAATTCGGATTCTTTATATAGTCTTTAAGAGTAGTCTCTTTTACAATTGCACGACCCATCATAGTATGATGTGATTGTGTTGCAGCAAACTGGTAATCGTCGTCAACTGTTTTTTGAATATCAACAGTTGCTGAATAAGCAAGCATGCCATTCACCATATTCAAAAGAGGAAACGAATTTACACCAATGCTGTCAGCTACTTTTCCTGCATGTGTACGTCCATAACCAAGAGCAATCGAAGCTGTTCCCGGAGTTTGACCTGGCTGAATTAAAACAGGAGCCTTAATAGTAGCAGTAGAGGTTTTTATGCTAACGATGTTTCCCTGCTTCCAGCCTTTTTCACGTGCATCGCGAGGAGAAACAGCTAAGTAATTATCCCATGTAATTTTAGAAACAGGATCTGGTAATTCCTGCAGCCATGGATTATTTGCCTGAGCACCGTTACCGATACCGGCTTTTTCATACACGACAACTTCAAAACCTTTTCCTGCAGAACTGTTATCGTTCAACGAAGAAAGATCTGCAGCGAAAGAATATTTTGCAGATCCGGCAGCTGAAGTTTTTTCATACACGCCGTCCTGTAATAATTTTTCAAATGTTGCTTCACCTGCCCAGCTCTTCCAGTTTGCTGACATGTAATCATGGAATGTAATATTGTTTCCTGACCACTGTAACAAACTTTCCTGCATTTGTCTCGTGCTGAAAAGTGGTGAAATAGTTGGTTGGCCTAATGAATAAATTCCTTTTTTCGGTTCTGCATCTGACCATGATTCAAGTGGATGATTATCCGGACAAACAATCTTGCAAACTGATGCTGTTTCATCGGCACGGTCAGCAAAAGAAACTGATAACTCAACTTTCTTTAATGAATCTGCAAAAGCTTTTCCATTAGGCAATGTATAAACCGGATTAGAATTGTAGATAAATAATGCTGCAACTTCACCTCTATTCATTTCATCAACAAGCATTGCAACATCTGCATCGTTTCCTTTCCGGAGATTACAGTTATTATCTAAGTCGATGGTATTTCCATAACTATCGAGCATGGAATTAATACCATTTACTAATTTCTGAATATTAACATCGTTGATTCCACAAACAACGAGCGATTTGCCACGATTGCTCCAAAGTTCTTCTGCAAGTTTATCGATCACTTCGTTTTTCACTGAAGTTGATCCAGCTGATTTAGCACCTGACTTACCGGAAATTGCATTATGTAAAGCAATGATATAACCTAGTTGTTGAGAAGGCTTAATGCCTGTTCTTACATCAGCATTACTACCTGTGAGAGATAATGCAGTTTCGAACTGGTAATGGCGCGACATCTCTTTACGTCCGTTGTTCAATTTGCGAGTCTCGGCATATTGTGCAGCATACTCAACAGGAGAAATCCAGTTCAGCAGAAAATCACAATCAAAACCAACAATTGTATTTGCTTTATTGAACATGTACGATGGAATGACATTCATCCCGAAACTTTCTTTGTTTGCCTGAACCATTGCAGCGCAGGAAACAGAGTCGTATTGTATATGTTTTGCAGTTGGATATTTAGTTGTAAAATCTCCAATGACTTTTAATGTTGAAGGACTGATTACTGTCGAAGACAAAATTCTTATTTTACCTCCACGACCGGAAATTTCTGCAAGCTTTTCAATAATAGTTTTGTCGATCGTAACCCAACTGGTAGGATTGCCATTCGAAAGAGGCATGCGTAATCTTGCATTATCATATAGAGAAAGTACAGCAGCCTGAACACGTGCATTGACCTTACCTTTTGAAACAGAACTTAAAGAATTGCCTTCAATTTTAATCGGGCGACCTTCACGTGTTTTTACAACAACACTCGCATAGTCGTAACCATCGGCATAAGTTGACGCATAGTAATTAGCAATACCCGGTGTGATTTGCTCAGGACGTATGAGATAAGGAATCGTTTTACGTACAGGCGTTTCGCAAGCAGCCAGTGAAGCAGCAGCAACACTAAAACCTAGAAACTTCAAAAAGTCTCTGCGAGGAGTTTTTCCTTCATCATCGGCTTTTTTACTTATTACTTCATCAATAGGAACAGGCTCAAAAAACTCATTGTTTTTTAAACGAACAAACTCTGCATCGTTATGCAGCTCATCTACACCTTTCCAGTATCTTTTTTCCATCTTAGGATCTTAATGGTTTTTTCTAAACCGGATATTTTTAATGCACATTACGTGCGTTACAATTCTTAATAATGACAACGTGCACACTCTAATCCACCAATGCTTTCAACAGTCATGACCGTATCTCCTTTACTTAGCAATGACTTATGAAGATCATCGTAATATCCATTACCTGCCATTTTTACTTTTGTCTCGCGATGACAGGTAATACACCAGTTCATTGTCAATGGTGAATATTGTTTTGCTACAGTCATGCTGTCTTGAACTTGTCCGTGACAAGTCTGACAAGCAATTTTTCCTACAACATAGTGTTGACTGTGATTGAAATAAGCGAAGTCAGGAAGATTATGCACGCGAACCCATTGAATTGGTTTTGGATTCGGACCGTATGTTCCTTTGTCAGGATCATAATCTAATGCTTTATAAATTTTTGCTATTTCTTCAGTGCCGGTTTCAGGACCTTTACGTACAAACTTGTGGCAATTCATACAGACATTAGCTGAAGGAATGCCTGCAGTCTTACCTTTCTCTGCACCGCTGTGGCAATAAACACATGAGATCTGCATTTTACCTGCATGTAACATGTGTGAATAAGCAATAGGCTGATCAGGCTGATAGTCTTGTGAAATTCCCAACGCTTGTAATGCATACCAGCCTTTTACACTTCCAACAATGGTGATGAAAATTAATATGACAGCGATAAGTTTTTTATTCTGACGAATCCATTCCCTGTTACGTTTGCGTGGCGGAACATAAGGTAAAGGTGGAAGTCCTTCTTTCTCACGAACAGCCTGAGATAAGGCATCCTGAATTCTTTTTAGTAAACCACTGATGAAAATTAAAATTACTGCAATTGCAATCAGCCAAGGCCACATTGGTTTTGAAGCAACAGGCTGACCAGCTACAGGCGCACCTTCTTTAGGTTTTTCAACCTTGTTTTCTTCAGTTTTTATATAACCTAATATGGCTTTGATCTCATCGTCTTTCAGGTTGAAAGACGTCATCACAGTTTTATTGTAATCATTAAAAAGTTTGACACCGTATTCGTCACCACTCTTAACAACTGCCTGCGAATTTTTTATCCATTTAATCAGCCAGTCTTCAGGTCTTCTTTGAGAAACACCCTTCAATGCCGGCCCGATTAATTTTTCTTTAACAGCGTGACAGGAAGTACAATTTGCTTTGAATAATGCTTCACCATCTTGAGCGAAGGAAACGTTAAATGAAATTAACGAAATAAAAAAGGCTGTTTTAAAAAATGAAAAATACCGGAATTTTTGCGGGTAAATCATAGCTTTTTTTTAGTCCACCGTTTTAAAGAATTCGCTAATTCTGATAATTTAATGACCAGGTCATAAGAATGTCAGTTTTTTCGAACGGGTGCAAATTTATCAGAAAGTAGTTTCTGTAAAAGTTTTTCTGAAAATTTTTTTAAAAAACAATTAAATAACCCTTCATAATTGTTGATAAACTCGAAACAAATGATCGACTGATTTTTAAAAATAAAAAATTTATATCTAAGTAATTAATAATTAATAAGTAAACAAAAATGTAAAAGAAGGATCGAATTTCACAAAACTAAATACAAAACCGGTTTACTAGGACTTGCATCATTATCGAAGCTTGCGATTTGAAGATTTAGGAGATATGAACCGTCTTTAATTGCATTATCAACAAAGATTAATTCGGTAATTGTACAATCTGTCCGTGGTGAAACCGGATAATTCCAAAATGCATGATGCGCTAGTAACATTCCACTATCTTCTTCTCTGTCAATACTTGGCACGTCTAACAATACATGTTTAATATTTTTGTCTCTTAAATAAATTGCTCCCTGCTTATCCATATAGACTGGATTCGTTCCTGAATAATGTGCATTTATTTTTTCTGATGTATTAGGCAGTGTGCGGATAATCAATGCTTCAGGTGATTTGTCTTTCAGAGCATTTTCAAGTTGAGTTTGTGTTATCGTCTTATCACCATCCTTATTTTGTGGATCGATAGTGATTAACTCAGCAAAGAAAAAAAAAGTCTTAAGGCATTTATAAATAGGATACTTTTCGGTAGATATATGTCCAACGGTTTCAGTGTGTGTACCATTTCCATGAGGATTCATATGAATGTTGAATACATTACATGAACCACCCTGGTTTACATCTCCAATAAATCCTCCCGCCTGAAAAGCTTCAAATCGTACAGGAGGCATATGAAATGCATTTACGTTTTCCTCTCCAGCTCTGATTGGTATGGAAAGATCCAGAGGCTTTGAAAAATCGACTCTTACAGTTCTCTCTCCTATTTGTATACTACATATCATAGTTTTGATGTTCCTTTAATTAAATCAAAGTCATTATCGAATCATCGAAATATCAAATTAAAAGTACATGGTAAACAACTTGGCAAAAAAGTAAGCAGCAGTAGCGGCAAGCACACCGATCATTGTAGTACTCAGTGATCCTTTTATTGGATCTTGTCCAGTGACTTTGCTTTTGAAATAACCGAAGAATAATAAACAGGCAACTGTAATGATCGCCGAATAGAAGAGTCCGGTCGATGGCAAATCGGTAAAGAAATATGCCGATAGCGGAACAATGCCTCCTACTATATAAGCTACACCAATGTTTCTTGCACTTTGTCTGGCTCTGTTGACATCCGGCTTCTCAAGTCCAAGCTCAAACTTCATCATAAAATCCACCCACTTATCGTGGTCTTTTTCCATTTCATTTATGATGATCTCCTGAGAATTATTTGAAAGACCATATCCGGCAAATATGTCCATTACTTCTTGTCGTTCGGTCTGGTAATGAGTTTTAATCTCAGCATATTCTCTTTTCAATTCCGAATCATAATGTTCGATTTCAGTTTTGCCGGCTAGATAGCCGCCGAGTCCCATAGCAATTGAGCCGGCAATTATTTCTGCCAAGCCCGCTGTAATGATTATAGAATTACTATGGACAGCGCTGCTTAATCCAGCGGCAAGTGCAAACGGCACCGTTAGTCCATCAGACATACCAATTACGATATCCCTGATTGTTTCTGACTGCTGAAAATGTTCTTCAAGATGTTCTGACGGACCGTGCATTTGAAAGAATTTAAATTTATGTAAAGGAAAGAATTTAGGTTTGTTATCGAAATAATACCAGAATTGAAAAACAGGAATCAGTTAAGATTCCCTATTCTTTTGAATTCAGAAACGACGTATTCAATTTCTTTTTCAGTAGTATATCTTCCCAAAGAAAATCTGACGGAAGAAAAGGCTTCACTTTCTGATAATCCCATTGCCAATAGCACATGCGAAGGTTCTGGCAAAGCTGAAGAACAAGCACTTCCGGTAGCAACTGCAATATTCGTGGCTTTGACAATTAGTTCTGAAGCTTTTAATCCATGAAAAAGCAAATTGGTTGTGTTAGGAAGCCTGTGTTTAATATTACCATTTACAGAAACCTTTCCTGTTAATGTAAGTTCTTGTTCTAGTTGAGTTCGTAATAATGACATGCGTGCATTCTCATCCCAATATTTTTCCTGTGCGAGAAGACATGCTTCGCCTAATCCAACAATTCCGGGAACATTCAGAGTTCCGCTTCGAAGATTTCTCTCATGTCCTCCTCCATCTATTTGGGCGATTAAACTGACACGGGGATTTTTTCTTCTTATATATAATGCACCAGAACCTTTTGGGCCATAAAATTTATGAGCGGAAATGCAAACAAGATCAGCCCGGAGTTCATCCACGTGTATTCTGATTTTTCCGGCAGCCTGTGTTGCATCCGTTAGTAACAGGCTACCCTTTTCATGAACAATATCAGCGATAATATTCACGGGATGAATTACACCCGTTTCATTATTCGCCAGCATCACACAAACTAAAACCGTATCGTCGCGAATTGTTTTTTTCAGAATGTCATGATCGATAGTTCCATCATTTAAAACAGGAATAATACTGATATCAAAACCTGTTTTTTCAAGATGACGGCATGTGTCCAACACAGCCTTATGTTCTGTTTCGACTGTTACAATATGTTTTCCTTTTGAAATATAAGCTTCGGCCACACCTTTTATTGCGAGATTGATTGCTTCCGTACAACCGGATGTAAAAATTATTTCTGACTCACTCGCATTCAAAAAAGAAGCAACCTGCTCCCTAGATTTTTTCACGGCTTCATTTGCTTCCCAACCAAAAGAATGTGTGTTGCTTGCAGCATTTCCAAACTTTTTACCATAATAAGGCAACATCTTTTCAAGAACGCGGTCATCAACCGGAGTAGTTGCATTGTAATCTAAATAGACCCTCATTCTTAGTTGATTATATTTTCAAAATAATATCGAACATCGATTAACGAATAACGATTTATGAAGTAAGGCGAAGACATCATTCATCATTCGATGTTCGACATTATTTAAATTGCACTAACTCCAAACTCTAATCTCCAAACTTTTTAAACTTTTTAAACTTTTTAAACTATTCAAACTATTTAAACTTAAGAAAGACCAACATTATCAATGAGTCTGATCCCTTCACAAAAAACAGCTGCAAAACTTCTGACATGTTTTTTTTCGTTCCAGCTTTTAATTGGTTCCAAAGTTTTTTCGTCGGCAATTTCTATATACTCTGTTTTAAGTTTGCCGGATGATTCTATCATATCTATAGCTTTCTGTTTTATTTGGTCAGGATCATACTTTTCTTTATTCTCCTTAATAAAGTACAAAGCCTTAGAAATCGTTTCAGCTTCTTTCTTACCATCCTCCGATAGTTTAAGATTCCGGGAGCTCATAGCAAGTCCATTCTTTTCTCTGACTGTTGGACAAGCAACAATTTCAACATTAAAGTTAAACGACTTTACCATAAATCGAATGACTGTTAGTTGTTGAAAATCTTTTTCCCCAAAATATGCCTTGTCGGGTTTTACAATATTGAAAAGTTGTGATACAACCTGTATGACTCCATTAAAATGACCAGGACGATACACCCCTTCCATCACTTCTCCCAATTTTCCTATATCCAGTTTTTTCTCTTCACTCCTTTCCGATGGATACATCTCATCCGTTTCCGGTGAGAAAACAATATCTGTTTTACATTCCTCAAGCATCTTATAATCACTTTCCGGTGTTCGGGGATAATTTACCAGGTCGGCTTTATTGTTAAACTGGGTTGGATTTACAAAAATGCTTACGACCACCAGGTCATTTTCACTTTTAGCTCTTTCTACAAGAGAAATATGACCTAAATGTAATGCTCCCATGGTCGGAACAAAGCCAATTGTTTTATTTGATTTCCTTAAATAATTTTGTAAGTCATTGATTTTATGGAAAATATACATTCTTTGAATTTTAACACATTTAAATTAAAAGTTACAGTATAAGTAATGCTTTAATACTAGTTATCAAGAAATTAACTCCTAGGTCATCAATAATAATTGTCTCAAATCGTTCCACAGGCCTTAAAAGACTTGAAGAACTCCCCTAAAAAGCTTATCTTTGCGTGCCAAATTTATAAATCCAACCTCAAGAATGAAGAAAGCGAAAGTTTTATTTGTATCACAGGAAATAACACCCTTCCTTGAGTTGACTGAAATTTCAAAAATTGCCCGTTACCTTCCCCAGGGTATACAAGAAAGAGGGAAAGAAATCCGAACATTCATGCCTAGATTCGGATTAATCAATGAGCGCAGAAATCAATTACATGAAGTTATCCGGCTTTCCGGAATGAACCTCATTATCGACGACTCAGATCATCCATTAATTATTAAAGTTGCTTCCATCCAAAGTGCCCGGATGCAGGTTTACTTTATTGACAATGAAGAATATTTTCAACGCAAATCAGTATTCCGTGATGTCAAGAAAAAGTTCCACAAAGACAATGAAGACAGAATGGTATTTTTCTGTCGCGGTGTACTCGAAACAGTTAAAAAATTAGGATGGGCACCCGATGTGATTCATTGTCACGGCTGGATGACTTCTCTTATTCCATTTTTCGTAAAGACAGGTTATAAGGATGATCCGATGTTTAGAAATAGTCGAATAGTTTATTCTTCTTATTTTCAGGATCTTGAAGAGACAATGTCTCCAAATCTTGTTAAAAAAATGAAAATGGATGGAGTAACTGCCGATGATTTAAAACTCTATAAAGATCCGTCAATGGTAAATGTTAACCTTGCCGCAATGAAATGGAGCGATGGTGTTGTTAAGAGAACTACTGAAAAGAATGTTTCTCTGGATAACTATCTGAAAAAAGCCAACAAGCCGGTTTTATCATTTGAATCTACTGATGATGAGCCAGGATTTGTTGCCGCTTGCTCTGATTTTTATGATGAGTTACTCGAGACTGAGCCCGTACTTTCTTAATTTATCATTTTTTATTTTTCGGTTCTCCCCTTGCCGGTTAACTATTGAAAAAGACATCTCAATTTATCAATCTATTCAGTAAAAAGATTTCCTTTGTTTTTAAGCGAAGGAAATCTTTTTTATTTTTTATCATTTCCACGCTCCTATTTGCAGCAATGATTGGCTGTGAAGATGCTGAAGAAACTGGTCTGAACTTATTACCATCGGAAGATGTTATTAATACAGTTTTCTGTGATACCGCCACGATCAATACCGTAACAGTAACCGAAGATTCTATAAGTGCAGACGAGCTCACAAGCCAGCTTTTAGGTAGTGATTACAGCACCACTTTCGGATTATCAGTTGCTTCGGTTTTCACTCAGGTAATCCTTGAAGGAACTCCTGCATTTGGTGATCAACCAGTTGCCGACTCTCTTGTATTATTATTAGCATACAAAGGACATTATGGAGACACGACTGGATTACAAACAGTAAATGCTTACAGGCTCAATCAGGAAATGATTGTATCAAACAATTATTATTCTGTCGATACATTTAGTTATTTCACGACTTCGCTTGGCTCAGTAACTTACTTACCTATGCCTAATTCTGGTGTTGTGATAGGTGACGATACAATTGCTCCACATTTAAGATTAAAACTGGATCAGGCTCTAGCAGATGAAATAATTGCATTAAATGGATCCGAAACACTTTCATCCAATGCTGACTGGCTGGCTTATTTTCAGGGGTTATACCTGCAATCTCAAGCAGTAAATTATCCTGGGGCTATTTCCTATTTTGATTTTTTCCGTTCCGGACTTTCACTTTATTTCCATAATTCTAATGATACAACAGTATATAATTTTTCCCTAACAGGTGCCCGGGTAAACAATTTCAAACATGATTATGCCGGTTCCAGGGTTGGTTTACAACTTAGTGATTCAACTGCGCTGGATTCTATTAACTTTATACAATCAATGGCTGGTGTTAAAACCAAAATTACCTTTCCTCATTTGAAACATTTTCTCGATTCTGGTAGTATTGCAATAAACAGAGCCGAATTAACCATTTCAGCAGGAGAGGTTATATTTCCTTATTCTCTGCCAAATCAAACGTACGTGGTAACAACAACTGATAATGGCACAATGATTTTCCCGATAGATTATTTTGAATCTTCGAGCTATTATGGCGGTGGATTGAATTCTTCAACTGGAGAATATAAATTTAATATCGGGCGACAACTCCAGAGATACCTTATCGGAGAAGCAAATAGTGCAGATTTTTATCTCATTACATCGGGTGGCGGAGTTGAAGCTACAAGGGCAATTATAAAAAGCGGAAGCAATCTTTCTGGAAGAATGAAGCTTTCTATTTTCTATACAAAAATTAATTAATAAGAAACATCATGTGTGGAATTGTCGCTTACATCGGACATCGTGAAGTATATCCGATTCTTATAAAAGGTTTACAACGTCTGGAGTATCGTGGATACGACAGTGCAGGTATAGCTATTTTGAATGGAGACTTAAAAGTTTATAAGAAGGCCGGCAAGGTTAGCGAATTGAATAATTACGCAAAGGACAAAGATATTTCCGGACATATTGGAATGGGTCACACCCGTTGGGCAACACACGGCGAACCAAACGATCGTAACGCTCATCCGCATTTTTCTCAATCAAAAAAAATTGCTGTCATACATAATGGAATTATAGAGAACTATGCTTCCATTAAAGCTGAACTAAGCAAAAGAGGACATACATTTTTAAGTGACACAGACACTGAAGTATTGATCCATCTTATAGAAGACATTCACGACAATGCAGGAGTTAGTCTAGACGAAGCTGTCAGGCTTGCTCTTGGAGAAGTCATCGGCGCATATGCAATTGTCGTTTTATCCAAAGACAATCCAAACGAATTAATCTGCGCCCGCAAAGGAAGTCCGATCGTTGTTGGTGTCGGAAAAGAAAACAATGAATACTTTGTTGCATCTGACGCTACACCTATAATTGAATATACCAATAACGTTATCTACCTGAATGATGGCGAAGTTGCTTTTATTAAAGACGGCCAACTTACTGTCAAGACAATCGACAACCAGGTGAAGTCGCCATACATTCATGAGCTCGAATTAAAACTGGAGCAACTTGAAAAAGGTGGTTACGAGCATTTCATGTTGAAAGAGATTTATGAGCAACCTCGTTCAATCTGGGATAGTATGCGTGGACGTATTGATGCCAAGAAAGGCTTTTTAAGACTTGGCGGTGTTGCTGAATATGAAACGAAATTTACCAAAGCAAAACGAATTGTAATTATTGGTTGTGGTACTTCATGGCATGCAGGACTTGTTGCCGAATATCTTTTCGAAGACCTGGCGCGCATACCGGTTGAAGTAGAATATGCTTCCGAATTCCGTTACAGGAATCCAGTTATTTATGAGGATGATATTGTAATTCCAATTTCCCAATCAGGCGAAACAGCAGATACTCTAGCCGCAATCGAACTTGCAAAATCTAAAGGCGCAACGATCTTCGGTGTTTGTAATGTTGTTGGTTCATCCATTCCTCGTGCTACACATGCAGGAGCATATACACATGCAGGACCAGAGATTGGTGTTGCTTCTACAAAAGCATTTACTGCACAGGTTACAGTGCTCACTTTAATTGCACTTCAGATTGCACGATACAGGGGAAGAATTACTGATTCAAGATTCCATCAATTGATGGCAGAACTCGAAGCAATACCGGCTAAAGTTGAAAAGGTATTGCAGACGAATGATCAGGTTAAACAACTTGCAAACAAATTTAAGGATGCAAGAAATGTATTGTACCTGGGCCGTGGTTATGGTTTTCCAGTAGCTCTGGAAGGTGCTTTGAAACTGAAAGAGATCTCTTACATACATGCAGAAGGTTATCCGGCAGCAGAGATGAAGCATGGACCGATTGCCCTCATCGATGAAAACATGCCTGTCGTTGTCATCGCAAATAAAAACGAGACATACGAAAAAGTGGTTAGCAATATCCAGGAGGTGAAAGCACGTAAGGGAAAGATCATTGCTATTGTAACGGAAGGCGATACCATCGTTAAAAAATTAGCAGATTACGTAATAGAAATCCCTGATGCAGATGATTTATTAATGCCTTTGATTGCTGTTGTTCCGCTACAGCTTCTTTCATATCATACTGCTGTAATACGAGGATGTAATGTAGATCAGCCGAGAAATCTCGCAAAATCGGTCACTGTAGAGTAACAGATTTCTTTTATTCCTTTCTTTTAATTTTTTCTTATCTTAAATCGTGTAGAATTTAATACCTTGTCTATTATTTATATCTCTGGACAATGAAAATTTTTAAAAATTATCTTTCACTGGTATTTATTTTACTGGTTGTTGGCGCTAATGCTCAGGATACCATCAGAACAAAAAACGATACTATCATTGCAAAAGTCGTTGAGATAGGACTTGAAGAAATTAAATACAAAGATTTTAGTAATCTCGAAGGCCCGGTAATAGTTATTGAAAAAAATAAAGTCCGTGAGATCACCTATCAAAATGGCACAAAATATTTTTTAAAGAATGATCCTTATGATGTAAATAAGGAAATTGAAGTAAGGGGTAAAACACATTCCATAAAGTTTGAACTTTTTTCTCCCGCAACAAATGACTTAGTCTTTGGTTATGAAAGCATGATTCAGGTTGGCAAGAATCTCGAATTTAAATTAGGTGTAATTGGTATTGGGAATAATAAGGACAGTAGAAATCCTTCAGGTGTCTTTGTTAAAGGAGGATTAAAATTTTTAACCAGTCCGCAATACATAATGAATGGATTAAAATATGTTCACCCATTAAAGGGAAGATATATTAAACCTGAATTAATTTTTAATTCTTTTTCGGAGGACCGTTTCTATTATATAAACACATATCCTTATACCACCTCCATTAAAAAAGTACAAGAGACAAATATTGCCTTTGCAGTTAATTTCGGAACCCAGCATATACTTGGCAATGTAATGACGATCGATTATTACGTTGGTGTTGGTTATGGATTTAGGATTACAGAAGCGGAAGAAACTATAAATGGTGTTACTGTTTATTCAGATAGCGATAGTGATTATGCTTATAGCCATTTATATTTAGGAACATCTTCGATAATTCTTACAGGTGGCTTTACAATTGGTGGCCTTTTCTGACAAATCGATTTTGTTATTATTATGAACCTGTTGATGAAATGGGGATATTAATCTGAAATTTTCCATTTTAATTTAATCTTTGTGATTATTTTTATCGTTCAAAACAAATAACAGGTATGAATTCAAAATCCTTATTCCTGCTCATCGCCGGACTATTCATCTTTACGGGCAAATCTTTTTCATTGAATCCTTCTAAGGAATATAAAATGAAACCCGAAAAATATGGTATGGTTTATAAAGAAGAGAAGATTGCTACAAAAGACGGAGCTAATTTAAATGCATGGTTTTTTGAAACTCCTAAAAAGACAACTAACTGGGTTATCATAAGTGGTAGTGGGGATGGAAACATGGCCGATAATATTGAAGTCGCAAATCAATTTTTATCTGCCGGATGGAATGTCTGCCTGTATGATTACCGCGGATACGGTGCAAGCAGTGAATTCGCAATTGATCCTGACACATATATTTATCCGCAGTTTTTAAATGACTTAAATGCAGCGTGCGATTATCTTAGGAAATCAAGAGCAATTACTAAATTCGATCTTTATGGTCAAAACATTGGAGCAGGACTTTCTCTTGGTGTAGGTTGCAATAGAACCGAAACCAGGAAAATCATCGCCGATGGTTCATGGACTGGCCTCGAAAACATGAAGAAAAAATATAAGGAGAAATTAAATAAAGACATCATCATTCCATTCGGCTACGATAAAACTTACGAGCCAATGTATGCCTGTGATAAGATGAGACCATCCTTAAAAGGCGTGTTGTTGATTGTATCAATGAAAGATGAGATGATTAATCCAACCGACATGAAATTACTTCGATGTGCAACCACAACGTATATTGTTCCTGGTAGTGCAACCAATGCAGAAAACTTCTCGGCCGACAAGAATTTTTATTTCGAAAAGGTGAGTAAGTTTTTAGCGCAGTAATTATTTGCGCATCTCTTTCTTTTGTTATTTTTTGTTGGCTATTTGCCTTCGGGAATTGCAACGACTCCTTTTATTTCAGGGACCATTCTTAAAATTGCATGTTCGATTCCGGCTTTTAATGTCATTTCACTCATACTGCAGGAACTGCACGATCCAAGGAATTTCAGTTGAACAACCATTTCATCTGTTATACCCAAAATAGAAACATCACCGCTGTCTTTTTCCAGATAAGGCCTAAGTTGACTAAGGGTCTCTTCCACTCTCTTATACAATTCCGGATTATCTGCAGGAAGTATCATGCTTTAAAATTTCAATAAGCCGCTGCAACGGTTTGTTTGGATGGAGGCATTGTAGCATTTCTGATTGCAATGTTCCTGATCAGGTTATCAGTTGCTTCCATAAAAGCGACGGATGCCGGAGTATCTTCATCAAGTGTTACAGGCAAGCCAGTATCGCCGCCTTCTCTTATGCTTTGTACAAGTGGAATCTCTCCAAGAAATGGAATATTTAATCCATCTGATAGTTTACGTCCACCCTCCTTTCCAAAGATGTAGTATTTATTTCCGGGTAATTCTGCAGGAGTGAAATACGACATGTTCTCTATCAAACCAAGTACAGGAATGTTTATGCTTTCTAATTGAAACATATTAATACCCTTCTTAGCATCTGCAAGTGCAACATGTTGTGGTGTCGTAACGATGACTGCTCCGGTTACGGGAACGGCACTTACGAGAGTAAGATGTATATCGCCAGTTCCTGGTGGAAGATCTATTAACATATAGTCCAGATCTCCCCACTCTGCATCACTGAATAGTTGCCGAAGTGCTTTAGATGCCATCGGTCCACGCCATGGAATAGCTTTATCCGGATCTACCAGCATTCCTATTGACAAAACTTTTACTCCATATTTATCGATGGGAATCATGAATGTTTTTCCATCCTTCTCATTGACAAATAATCGTTCATTCTCAACTCCAAACATTATATGTTGCGATGGACCATAAATATCAGCATCGATCAATCCAACCTTGCTTCCTTTTCTTGCAAGTGCAATAGCCAGGTTTGCCGCCACTGTTGATTTACCAACTCCACCCTTTCCTGAAGCAATTGCAATAATGTTTTTCACTCCAGGGAGGAGCTCCTGATTTCCATTCCGCCCACTAGTTGTTTTGGAAGTCATGTTCGCTGTAACGATCGCCGATTCATCAACAAAATGAATGATTGCATTAATGCATGCATTCTGAATAAGAGCCTTTAAAGGGCAAGCAGGAGTAGTTAGGATAACATCAAAACGAACATTCTTACCATCAATCTCAATGTTTTCAACCATATTGAGAGTGATCAAATCTTTTTTCAAATCCGGTTCGATGACGTTCCGCAGAGCATCTATGACATGTTCACGAGTAATTTCCATAGGGTAAAGATACAACTCTAGTTTAATTTGATAATTCGATGATGTGAGGATGTGAGGATTATCATATCATCAAATTAACTAATTGATTTCAAGCTCAACTGCCGGATCCCAATAAAGTTTTTTAAAATCAACAACCTGGTCTTTCCTGACTTTCACGCCTTCTTTTTCAAGAAGTTGTTTCATTTCATTTGCTGTTCCAAAATGATGTTTACCTGTAAGCAGGCCAATGCGATTTACAACCCTGTGTGCGGGCACCTTAGGTTTTACTGAATGTGCGCCATTCATAGCCCAACCTACCATCCGCGAGGAACGTGCAGTACCAAGGTATTTTGCAATGGCACCGTAAGAAGTGACTCTCCCTTTTGGAATCAAACGCACAACAGCATATACTTGCCCGAAGAAAGAGTCGAGGTTATTTTTTTCTTTCATGATCAGGATTTATTTTAAACTTTAAAAAACAAATCTTCGAGCCTTGTTTTAACCACACTTTTTCATAGGTAGTTTGGATTAACAACAGCTCATCGATGTCAGCTTTAGAATAAACATCCTCATCTGAATAAATCACACTTAAATTCTCCTCTGAAATTATTTCCATAGTATAATCGAAAAATTCTTTGCTGTCTGATTTAAGATTTACAATTCCATCAGCAATCATAAATTGCCTGTAAAGATTTAAAAAACGTTTTGAGGTGAGACGTTTATTCTCGTCGGATTTCAGAGGCTTAGGATCTGGGAATGTAATCCAGATTTCTTCTATTTCTTCTTTTCCGAAGAAGGCATAAATGTTTTGAATCTGAATCCTGAGAAAACCAACATTGCTCATTTTATCTTCGAAGGCAGTCTTGGCTCCTCTCCATAGCCTGGCACCTTTCCAATCTACGCCAATAAAATTTTTTTCCGGAAATTTTAATGCAAGATTAACAGTATACTCACCTCGCCCACAACCTAATTCCAAAATGATGGGATTGTTGTTCCTGAAAAAATCACTCTTCCACCTCCCTTTCAATTCATGATCTTCAGGAGGAAAAACCATCTTTGGCTGGATAAGGTTGGTAAACGAAAGATTCTCATTGAAGCGCTTTAATTTATCTTTTCCCATATTCCACGAAAATACATATTAAGTCAAAAGTCAAAGGTCAAAAGTCAAAAATGCATTCAAGAGAGCTTCTTGCTTTGAAACAGGGTAATTCATTTTTGATTAACCTTTTCGCTCAAAGAAGTAGTTAAATCCTTCCTCTCAAGGTTCATTTTTGACTTTTGACCTTTGACTTTTGACTTATTAAACATATATTTATCTGCAAACCCAATACAGATGAAGGTTTTAAAGGGTAAGAAAATTTTAATTGCAGCAATGGACTGGGGCATGGGTCATGCAACACGTTGTGTTCCCATTATTCGCAGGTTGCAAAAACAGGATTATGAAATTATTCTTGCTTCAAGTGGCAACGGTTTTGAATTTTTTAAAAATTATTTTCCGGAATTAAAAGTAATAGAAAAGCCTGCATACAATATTACATACCCGGCACATAAATCAATGGCCGCAATTGTCCTTCGTAAATTACCATCCCTTGTTAAAACTGTTATTGACGAGCATCGTTGGCTGAAAAAAATAATACGGCAACATGGAATTAATGAAGTTGTATCTGACAATTGTTATGGATTATGGAATAAAAAAATTCATTCTGTTTTTATAACACATCAACTGAATGTAAAATGTCCTACCGGATTAAAATTTCTTGAACCGCTAATCGCGCTGATCATAGGTTTTTTTATAAGGAAATATGATGAGTGTTATATTCCAGATCTACAGGGTAACTTTAATTACAGCGGAGAATTATCACATTCAAAAAAACTTTTTCCCAATGCAAAATTCATCGGACTCCTTAGCAGGTTTAGTGATACAAAAACTGAATTTGTCCCCGAATCATACGACATCGTTATTTTATTAAGCGGACCAGAACCACAACGGACAATTCTTGAAAATAAATGCGTTAAATTATTGAAAGGGCAGGCAAAAAGTTGTTGTATAATTCGAGGATTACCTGGAGAAGACAAATTAAAAGAAAACACGAAAGAAATAACCTGGTATAATCACCTTGCCGATACAGAACTTAAATCAATTTTACTTTCTTCAAAAAAAATAATTTGCCGTTCCGGTTATTCTACCATAATGGATCTTGTACAACTGGGAGTTAAAGCAATGCTTGTTCCGACACCTGGACAAACCGAACAGGAATACTTAGCTTCTTATAATAAAGAGAAAGAACAATTCGAAACAGTCAGGCAGGACAAACTAAAAGTTAGTGATTTAATTCGTGAAGTCAATCAGCCTGCCATACGTCGAATCGCTCCCTATTATACTATGGAGTGGTAAGGATGATTGCAGAAGTTGCTTTCCAGCACAGTGGGATCCGAAGCTTGGAATTCACGTGACTTGAAGTCGCGGC
>JADMIO010921766.1_pt1 | contig 58606 bp, 56 predicted proteins | sample 8958161 | NCBI WGS metagenome assembly JADMIO01 (sample SAMN16585339, study PRJNA669376) | soil metagenome | isolation source: Crop rotation soil | place: USA: Cullars Rotation, Alabama | collected 2011
AACGAAAGGCCCAGTCTTTCGACTGAGCCTTTCGTTTTATTTGACCATGTTGGTATGATTTAAATTAATACGACTCACTATAGGGTCAGTGCGGCCGCGACTTCAAGTCACGTGAATTCCAAGCTTCGGATCCCACTGTGCTGGAAAGGACGTGCGCAGCGGCCACGACGTGCACGCCCAGCTGGTGCGCGCGGTCACCGCCGAGGATCCCGATCTCGTCATCGGCACCGGCGATCTCGTCGACGGCGGCCACGACGAGGCCGAGTGGCAGCGCTTCTTCTCCATCGAGCAGCCGCTCATGGCGCAGGTGCCCGTGTACCAGGCCATCGGCAACCACGACTACGGCCGCCGCGGCGACGGCCTGGTGCGCTTCCTCTCGATGTTCCCGCGCCCCGAGCTGACCACGTGGTGGAGCTTCGACGTGTCCGGCGTGCACTTCGTGCTCCTCGACTCCGAGTCCTACCGCAACCCCGACCAGCTCGCGTGGCTGCGCCAGGATCTCGCCGCCGCGACGGCGAAGAAGGCGCGCGCGATCTTCGCCTTCACCCACCACGGCCCCTACTCCGCCGCCGTGCACGGCGACAGCCGCGAGGCGCAGCAGGACTACGTGCCCCTCCTCGAGGAGGCCCACGCCACGATCCTCTTCTCCGGCCATGACCACGACTACGAGCGCGGCCACGTCGGCCGCCTCACCTACGTCGTGAGCGGCGGCGGCGGCGCCGAGCTGCGCCCGGTGCGCTGCGGCGTGCCCGGCAAGAAGCGCTGCGACCCGCGCATGCAGGCGTTCGTCAACGAGCACCACTACGTCCTCGTCGAGCTCCTGCGCGATCGCCTGCGCCTGTGCCCGCGCCGCCCCGACGGCTCACCCCTCGAGGAGTGCGTGACCCTGCCGCTGCGCCCGTCGGCACCGGCGCCCAAGCCCGGGCGCGACGAGGTTCCGGTGCGCGCACGGCGAGCCCCGCCGGAGCCGAACCCGGGGCGCTGAGTCGGCGCGATCTACTGCGCGCGCGCGGCGGTATTGCTGGGCGGCGCGGGAGAGGTGCTCTTCGCCTGGGCGTTGAACGTCAGGCGGTACACGCTGTTCTCCGTCTCGACGTACACCGTGCCACCGTCGGGCTCGCCGAGGATGCGCTTCACCGGCGTGGTGATCATCCGGTGCCCGTTGGGGTCGCGGAAGATGACCATGCCCCGGCCGACCACCGGGTAGCTGACCAGGAAACCGTTGTAGACGCGGCCCACTCCCAGAGCGGCTCGCTCTCTACCATGATCCCTGATCTTCCGCGCAGAGACGTTGACCATGCTTCACAGTGGGTCGCGGCAACGCGGCGACCGCGTACGCCTGGCTCTGAGTTTAGTGTGGCAGACAGGCAGAGTCATCTGGAAAAGTATCCCTCACCGCCGAGACTCACGCCAAGCCAAACACGCAAGATCCAGTCCGCCGAGCGCCTCATCGGGCATGCCCGCGGGTTCCGCCTTACACTTCCGGGACGCGCATGAACGAACCCATCCGCATGGCCGACGCCCCTTGGATCCGCCGTTTTGCCGTGCGGACGCCAACACTTCCGCCGGCCACGCACACCAACACCTACGTCGTCGGTGAAGAATCCGTGGTGGTGGTGGACCCGGCCAGCCCGTGGTCCGAGGAGCAGGCCGCGCTCGATGCGTGGCTCGAGGAGGTGGGCCTGCCGATCGCCGGGATCTTGTTGACGCACCACCACCTCGACCACGTCTCCGGCGCCACGCACCTCGCCGAGCGCGTGGGCGCGCCGATCTACGCGCACCCGGTGACGGCCGCGCTCTTGAAGGACCGGCTGGTGGTCTCGCGCACCGTCGAGGAAGGCGATCGGCTGCCGTTCGGGCCCGCCGGCCTGCTCGCGCTGCACACGCCCGGGCACGCGCCCGGGCACCTCGTCTACGTCGACGAGCCCTCGCGCACCATCGTCGCCGGCGACATGGTGGCGTCGGTGGGCACGATCATCGTCGACCCGCCCGAGGGCGACATGCGCCTCTACCTGGCCTCGCTCGCGCGCCTGCGCACGCTCGCGCCGCGCCGCCTGCTGCCGTCGCACGGGGAGCCCGTGGAAGGTCCCGAGGCGGCCGACGGGCTGCTCGCGTTCTACATCGCGCACCGCATGCAGCGCGAAGGCCGCGTGGTGGAAGCGCTCGCGCTGGGTGATGCGCTCGTCGAGGATCTGGTGCCGCGCGCGTATCCCGACGTCAGCCCGCACCTGTATCCGCTGGCCGCGCGCTCGCTGCTGGCGCACCTGATCAAGCTGCGCGATGAAGGCCGCGCCGGCGAGCGCGACGGGGTCTGGTCGACGAAGAACTAGAGCTACAGCTTGCCGACGTCGCGGGCGCGGGTCCAGCCTTCGAGGCCGTTGGCGAGGCGGATCTTCAGCCAGTCCTGGTCGTGCTCGACGATGCGTACGCGCAGGCCGGCGTGGATGAGGAACGAGGTCTGGGTGTTGCCCTCGGGGCCCTCCTTCACGACGATCTCGTCGGGGAGCACGATGCCCTGCTCGACGTGGGTGTTGAGGTACCAGCGGGCGGTGAGCGCGCCGCCGGCGGCGAGGGAGCCGGCGGCGAAGAACAGCAGCAGCACGGCCATCGACACGCGCGCGAAGCCGGCGGGGAGGAGGTACACGGCGAACGCGAGCAGGAACGTGAACGCGTACACGCCGAGGAACACCAGCGTCATCGCGCCGGGCGAGAGCAGCGACAGGGCGCGCATCCAGTAGGGATCGTGCTCGGCGCCCTGCAGCTTGTCCTGCCAGCGCGTGGCGGCGGCCTCGCGGGTGAGGCGCAGGTTCGCCTGCGTGTCGTCGCGCGAGGGGTCGAGCACCAGGGCCTTCTCGTAGTGGAGGATGGCGGGGCCGAGGCGGTCGGCCTTCACGTAGGCGTTGGCGAGGTTGTAGTGCAGATCCTCGTGCTCCACGCCGGTGGCCAGCACCTGCTCGTAGGCGTCGATGGAGCCCTGGTAGTCGCCGTGGACGTAGGCCTGGTTGCCCTTCTCGTAGAGCGCGTCGCTCGCGGCGTCGGCGCGCGCCGGCGACGGGAATGCGCTGCTGGCGAGGCAGGCCGCGACGAGCAGGGGGATCATGCGCAGCGGGTGTCTCATGCCGCCGCCTCCTGTCCGCGCGGGCGCCCATCGGAGACGCGCGCGCCCTCGATCCCGTCGAGCAGCTCGCGCACCCGCCGGATCGCCGCCTTCATCTCGCCGGGGCCCGACGCCGAGGGGGCGAAGCGCGCGAAGTCGCAGCTCTCCAGCTCGGAGGCGATGCTGTCGGCGAGCTTCTCGTCGATGCCGCGCTCGACGAGCACGCGCCGCAGGTGGTCCATGGTGAAGGCCTCGAACTTCATGCCGAGGCGGTACTCGAGGTGCTCGTAGAGCACGCGCGCGCACTCGGCGAAGAACTGCGAGGGGCGCTGGCCCTTGATGTGGATCTCGCAGTTGCGCAGGCGCCGCCGCGCCGCCGCCCGCGCCCGCCGCCGCCGCGTGCCCGCCGTCTCGCGCCGCAGCGTGGCCCGCACCGCGCCGCCGAACATGGTGATCAGGAGGAGCGCCGGCGGCACCGCCAGCGCGATCCACAGCACCGGGCCGCGCAGCACCTTCTCGCCGAGGTGGCTCTCCACGTGGTGGGTGTTGCGCAGCCCGCGGATGCGCGGCCCGAGCACGTTCTCCTTGGTCTCCGCGCCCGCGCCGATCTTCTCGGGGTTGCCGACCACGGTGATCGCCATCGGCGCCGTCTCGGTCTTCTCGTACTTCTTCGTCTCCGGGTCGAAGTACCACAGCGTCAGCGGCGGGATCACCAGGTCGCCGCCCTTGCGCGGCAGCAGCACCCAGCGGAAGGTCTTGTAGCCCTGGATGCGATCGGTGCGCTCGATCGACTCCGTCACCGTCGGCTCGTACACCTTGAAGCCGTCGAGCTTGTCGAGGCGCGGCAGCTTCACGTTCCGCGCGTTGCCCTGCACCTTGAGCAGCGCGCGGTAGGTGATCGCGTCGCCCGCGTCGACCTTGGTCTTGTCGACGACGGCGCTGAGCTCGAAGCGGCCCACGTTCTGCGTCTCGAAGCCCTCGGGGCGGCCCTGCGCGGGCAGCGGCAGCGCGTCGATCACCACCGGCTTCGAGGCGCGCACCTTCGAGCCGAGCGCGTAGAACAGCGTCTGCTGCGTGGTGGCCTCGATCTCGAGCGGCGTGATGGTGAGGCGGCCCGACTTGAGCGGGAAGAGCGCGCGGCGCAGGAGCAGCGACGCCTGGTACTCCTGCCCCTTCACCAGCTTGCGCTCCGACGGCAGCTTGCCGCCGTTCGGGCCCATCTCCTCGCTCCAGAAGTCGTCGTGCTTGGGCTCGGCGATGGCGCGGTAGCGCAGCACGTCGCCGCGGCTGTAGATGTACCAGCTCACGACGACCTGCTCGCCGATGTACGCGGTGGTGCGATCGGCGCGCGCCTCGATGAAGAGATCCTCGTCGCCGCGCATGCCGTCGGGGTCGACGAGGCCGATGCCGGGAGACGCGTTGGCCTCGGGCTGTCCGGAGTCGCCGGGCGGCTTCTTCGCGGCCGGGCTCACCTTGACCATGATGTCGCGCGTCTTCCACTCGCGACCGTCGATGCGCGCCGTCGCCGCCGGGATGGTGCACGGGCCCTTGTGCTTGGGCTTGAGGATGTAGATGTGCTGCTCGATGGTGCGCGTGGTCTGCACCGCGTTGGTGACGGTCCACTGGGTGGACTCGGTCTCCGCCTGGTTGAGGATGTCGAAGTCCTTCAGCTCGGGCCGCATGTAGCCCTGGTAGGCCTGGGTCGCGTCGCGGCTGAGCGTCACCACCAGCTTGATCGTGTCGTCGAGGGTGATCGAATCCGAGGTCACCGTGGCGTCGAACTGCGGCGGCGCCGCGGCGCGCGCGGAGCCGGACAGCGCTCCCGCCATCACCACCACAGCGACGAGGAATGAACGGCTGTTCACCGGCTACCAATCCTTCCGGGGACGCGTCCGGCCCGCCTTGCGCTTCGCCAGGTCCTTCTGCACCGTCGGCTCCACGCGCTCGAACGCGTCGAGCACGGCCTCCGCGTCCTGCTTGTCGATGGGCCGCCCCTGCGCGCGGGCTGCGCCGCCCTGCTCCTTCTTCTGCTCGGCTTGCTTCTCATCCTGCGTCGGATCCTTCTGCTTCGCCGGATTCTGCTCCGGCTCGGGCGGCGGCGCTTCTTTTTGCCCGTCGGCTTTTTTCGGCTCCTGCTTCTGCTTCTCGTCCTGCTTCTGATCGGGCTTGCCCTGCTGCCCCTGCTTTTCGTCCTGCTTCTGGTCCTGCTTCTGGTCCTGCTTCTGGTCCTGCTTCGATTCCTGATCCTGTTTTTCGTCCTGCTTCTGGTCCTGCTTCTGATCCTGCTTCGACTCCTGATCCTGATCCTTCTTCGCGTCGTCCTTCTGATCGTCCTTCTGATCCTGATCGTTCTTCTGGTCCTGCTGCTTCTGCTCGTTCTGCAGCATCCGCAGCGCCAGCTCGAGGTTCCACTTGGCGCGGCGGTCGTCGGGGCGGAGGCGCAGGGCGCGCTTGTAGTAGTCGATGGCCTCCTTCGGCTGCGACTGCTTGAGGCGCACGTTGCCGGCGTTGTAGAGGCTGTCGGCGCGCAGGCCGGGATCGGAGGACTCGGCGGCGCGCTGGAATTCGCGCTCGGCCTCGGGGTACTTGCCGAGGAGGTACAACGCGGCGCCGCGGTTGTAGTGGATCACCAGATCGTCGGGGCGGGTGGCGAGCGCGCGGTCGTAGGCCTCGAGCGCCTCGGCGGCCTGCCCCGCGGCCAGCTTCCTGTTCCCGTCCACCACCTCGGGGCTGGGGCGCTCCAGCCAGTCGGCGCGCGCCACCGACGAGGAGATCGTGACCAGCACGAGCCCCGCGGCGCTCGCGCCGAGCCGCCGTCGCTTGCGTGGTCCCGGTGCCGCGGGCTTTGCGGGAGTGGCGGTGCCCTCGCTCGCATCACCCGGTGCGGGCTGCGACGGCTGCTTCATCTCCCGCCGCCGCTCGCGCAGCAGCGCCTCGGCGACGAGCAGCAGCACCGCGGCCAGCGCGAACCAGCCGTAGGCCTCCTGCGGCTCGTGCACCACGCGCGCGGTCTCCTCGGCGCGCTCCATCTGCGCGATCGCCCGCTGCACCCGCTCCACGCCGAAGCGCTGGGGGTCCATCTGGAAATACTCTCCGCCGGTGAGCGAGGCGATCTGGCGGAGCGCCGCCTCGTCGAGCTCCATGCGCACCGGCTGGCCCGCCTGATCCTGCACGTACTCGACGCTGCCGTCCTCGCGTCGCTTGAGCACCACCAGGTCGCCCTCGCGCGAGCCGATGCCCACGCAGTAGACCTTCACGCCCTGGATGGCCGCCTTGCGCGCGGCGTCGAGCGCCTTGCCCTCGGTGTCGGCGCCGTCGGTGAGCAGCACCAGCACCTGGGCGGGGCGCTTGCCGTCGGCGCGCGGGCGGGCGCGGCCGTGCTCGAGCAGCTCGAGGGCCGCGTCGAGAGCGGCGCCGATGTTGGTGCCGCCGACGGGGATGTCGCTCGGGGCGAGGTCGCGCCAGAAGAGCTTGGCGGCGGGGTAGTCGGAGGTGAGCGGGTACGAGAGCGTCACGCCGGCGAACGCCACCAGGCCCACGCGGTCGCCCTGCAGGCCGTCCATGAGCTTGTCGAGCTCCAGCTTGGCGCGCTCGAGGCGCGACGGGTACACGTCCGCGGCCAGCATCGAGCGCGAGAAGTCGAGGGCCACGGCGATGTCGAGCCCGCGCCGCGGCAGGATGCGGGCCGCGCCCTGGAGCTGCGGCTGGGCGAGCGCGGCGACGAGCGCGGCGGTGGCGAGCACGATCAGGAAGGACTTGAGGCGGCGGCGCGCGGTGCTCACCGAGGCCGCCATCTTGCGCAGCTGCGGCAGGTGGCCGATGCGCTCCAGCTCGCGGCGCCGTCGCTGGCCATCGAGCGCGAGCGCGATCACCAGGAGCGGCACCAGCGCGAAGGCCCACAGCGCGGCGGGGTGCGCGAGGGTCACGGGAACCTCCGGAAGCGGGTGAGCGCGAGCAGCACCTCGAGCATCAGCAGCGCCAGCGCCGGCGACAGGAAGAGCATGTAGATCTCGCGCGGACGCCCCTTCTGGTCCTTGATGTGCGAGCGGTCGAGCTCGTCGAGGATCGACTGGAAGCGCTGCTCGAGCGCGGCGGAATCGGTGGCGAGGTAGGGCGTGCCGCCGGTCTGGCCGGCGATCTCCTCGAGGAGGCGCGGGTTCACCGGGTGGGTCGCCTGCATCTGGCGCGGCAGCATCGGCAGGCCGGGGTCCGACGGCTGCTCGATGTCGCTGCCCATCAGCACGGTGAAGACCTTCACGCCGAGGTTCTGCGCGAAGCGCGCGGCCTGCTGCGGGGAGATGCTGCCGGCGTTGTTCTCCCCGTCGGTGAGCAGGATGATCACCTTGGAGCGCGCGTCCGAGCGGCGCAGGCGGTTGAGCGCGGTGGCGAGGGCGTCGCCGATGGCGGTGCGCGAGCCGTCCACGAGCCCGAGGCGCACCTCCTCGAGCAGGCCGGTGAGCGCGCGGTAGTCGAGCGTGAGCGGGCACTGCGTGAACGCCTCCTTGCCGAAGAGCACCAGGCCGAGGCGGTCGCTCTTCCGTCGCTGGATGAAGCGCTTCAGCACGGCCTTGGCGGCGCCGATGCGGTCGGGCTTGATGTCCTGATCCTGCATCGACATCGACACGTCGAGCGCGAGCACGATGTCGATGCCCTCCACCTCGATGACGTCCGCCGACTCCAGCTGCGGCCGCGCCAGCGCCACGGCGAGCAGCGCGACAGCGACGATGCGGAGCACGCGCGGCAGGTGCGCGAGGTGCGGCATGAGCCCCTGCTTCACCGCCGCGAGATCGTCCACGCGCGAGTAGAGCAGCGCCGGCATGCGGCGCCTGCGCAGGTGGAAGCCGGCCACCGCGAGCACCGGCAGCGTCGCGAGCAGGCCGAGGTACCACGGCCTCGCCCACATCAGCCGCGGCGCGCCGGGCTTGAGCAGCGTCACGTCGTAGTACGCGGCAAACGGCGCGGCGACGAGCAGGAGCAGCACGTAGGGGGCGAGCGCCGCGGCCACGCGGAACCACCAAGGCGTCGGCGGCGCCTTGCCGAGGGGCGCCACCCACTGCCGCCGGGACAGCTTGCGCGCGGCGCGGGCCGAGGCTGCGGCGGCCGCGGCCTGCTCCTCGCCCGGCGATGCACCGGGCCCCGCCGTGGCCGGGAGCACCGGATCGGAGGCGTTGGGCAGATCGGGCATGGACTCCGGGGGCTCGATGGGGGCGGGCTCAGCCATGGCCGGCCTCCGTCGGTGGCGGTGGTTCTTCGCGGGTGGCGATCGCGGGATCGATCGCCGGCTTCACCACGGGCGCGGACACGCTCTCGACGACGGCTGCGGGCACGGGCGCGGGCGCGATGGGCGTGCGCTCGGCCTCGCGCGCCGCGGTGGTGACGGTCTGCACGATGCCCTCGGCGGCGTCGAGCGCCTCGCGCACCGCGGGCTCGCTCGAGGGCGCGCGGGCGAACTTGATGAGGTCCGACTCGTCGAGGTAGCGGCGGATCGACTCGCGCACGCCTTCGGGGAGCGGCGCGATCGTCGCCCCCGGCTGCGACACCGCCTGCGGCCCGGTCACCGGACGCTCGCGCGCGATCCGCTCCAGCAGCTCGGTCGAGGTCAGCTCCAGCGAATCGAAGCCCAGCTCGGCGCCGAGGTGGCCGCGCACCACCTCCGCGATCTCGAAGTGCACCGCGCGGTACTGGTCGGCCGCGTGATCCTCGCGCGCGCGGATCGCCCGCAGCCGCTCGAGCGCCACCTCCAGCGGCGGCCGCGGCGGCGCCACCGTCACCTGCGCCGGACGCCTCCGCATCCTGCGCGTGATGCGCACCGCGACGAGGATCACGATCAGCGTGGCCAGCCCGATGGCCGCGGCCCACAGGGTGCGCTCCAGGCGATCGTCGTGGACGATCACGTCGCGCGACTGCCGCAGCGGCTGCATCTCCGCCTTGGGATCGTCCACCACCGGCACCACGCGCACCGCGATCGCGCGCGTCTCCACGTGGCCCGCGCTGCCGTCGGGGGCGCGGTACTCGAGCGAGAGCGCGGGGATGTCCAGCTCGCCGGTCTCGTAGGCCGCGATCTGCAGCACGAAGCGGCGGTTCTTCTTGCCGTTGCCGAGATCCACGTCGGCGCTGGAGCGATCGAGCAGCTCGAACTTGCCGAGCTTCACCGGGTCGGCGAGCCGCACGCTCTCGACGGTGGCGTCGCGGCCGATGGCGCTCACGGTGAGGGTGAGGCCGTCGCCCACGTGCACCTCGCTGCGGTCGAGGCTGGCGCCCACGGCGGGCGCGTTGGGATCGGGCGGCGGCTCGGGCGGGCCCTCGAGGTTGGTCGCGGCGAAGCTGCCCCCGTCGACGTCCAGCTCGTCGGCGAGCGCGGGCGCGGCGAGGCACAGGACCGCCATGCTGCAATGCAGCACGGTCCTGCTGCGCTGCAATATGCGCATCGCCGCCGCGCTCATCGACTCATCCGGCGCTCGCGGTTGCGGAAGAACGACACCAGCGGCTGCAGGTACGGCGCGTCGGTGCGCACGTCCACGTGGTCGAGCTTGAGGCGGCGGAACATCTGGTCGCGCTCGGTGCGCAGCTGCTTCACCCGCGCCGCGTAGCGCAGCCGGCCCTTGCCCGAGGTGTCGAACTCGTACATGCGGCCGGTCTCGGGATCCTCGAAGCACACCATGCCGAGGCGCGGCAGCTCCTCCTCCAGCGGATCGGTGAGCGTCACCGGCACCACGTCGTGCCGCCGCACCGCCACGCGCAGCGAGGACTCATAGCCGGCGGCGAGAAAATCCGAGACGAGAAACGCCACCGAGCGCCGGCGCGCCACGTGCCCGAGGAAGTCGAGCCCGCTGCGCAGGTCGGTGCCGCGCGAGATCGCCTCGTGGGTGAGGATCTCGGTGATCACGCGCAGCACGTGCTTCTTGCCCTTCTTGGCGGGCACGAAGCGCTCCACGCGATCGCTAAAGATGATCAGGCCCACGCGGTCGTTGTTCTTGATCGCCGAGAACGCGAGCAGCGCCGCCACCTCCGCCGCCACCTCGCGCTTCGACTGCTCGCGGCTGCCGAAGCGTCCCGACCCGGACACGTCGACGAGCAGCATCACCGTCATCTCGCGCTCCTCGACGAAGACCTTGATGTAGGCCTCGTCCATGCGCGCGGTCACGTTCCAGTCGATGAGGCGGACGTCGTCGCCGGGCTGGTAGGCGCGCACCTCGGAGAAGGAGATGCCGGTGCCCTTGAACACCGAGTGGTAGGCCCCGGCGAGCTGGGCGTTGGCGGCGCGCGCGGTGAGGATCTCGATGCGGCGCAGCTTCTTGATCAGATCCTTGGGAAGCACGGCGTTTACGGCACTTCGACGTGCTCGAAGAGCCGCCGCACCACGTCCTCGGCCGACACCTCCTCGGCCTCCGCTTCGTAGGTGAGCACCACGCGGTGGCGCAGCACGTCGGCGCCGATGGCCTTGATGTCCTCGGGGGTGACGTAGCCGCGGCGCTTCAGGAACGCGTGGGCGCGGGCGGCCATGTTGAGGAAGATCGAGGCGCGCGGGCTGGCGCCGTACTCGATGAGATCGTCGAGATCCTTGAGGCCGTAGGCGGCGGGATCGCGCGTGGCGCTCACCACGTCGACGATGTAGTCCTTGATCTTGTCGTCGATGTAGACCTGCGCGATCACCGAGCGCGCGGCCTGGAGCTGGGCCGCGTCGGCCACCGCGTTCACGATCGGGCGCTCCCCCATGGTCATGCTGTCCATGATGGTGCGCTCCTCGCTCTTCGTCGGGTAGCCCACCTTGATCATCAGCATGAAGCGGTCGAGCTGGGCCTCGGGCAGCGGGTACGTGCCCTCCTGCTCGATGGGGTTCTGCGTGGCCATCACGAGGAAGGGCGCGGGCAGCTTGTGGGTCTCGTCGCCGATGGTGACCTGGCGCTCCTGCATGGCCTCGAGCAGCGCGGACTGCACCTTGGCGGGCGCGCGGTTGATCTCGTCGGCGAGCACCAGGTTGGCGAAGATCGGGCCCTTCTTGGCCGTGAATTCCTGCGTCTGCGGGCGGTAGATGGTGGTGCCCACGATGTCCGCGGGCAAGAGGTCGGGCGTGAACTGGATGCGCTGGAACTTGAGCGCGAAGCAGTCGGCCACGGTCTTCACCGTGAGGGTCTTGGCGAGGCCGGGCACGCCTTCGAGGAGTACGTGTCCGCCGGTGAGCAGGCCGATGAGGATGCGCTCCACCATGGCCTTCTGCCCGACGACCACCTTGCTGACTTCGGAGAGGAGGCGGTCGGCGAAGCCGCTCTCGCGCTGGACCAGATCGTTGATGATGCGGACGTCGTACGACATCGGGGGGGCCTCGGGGCGCTCGTCGGGAACCGCGCCCTCGGGCGGACTGCTGCCTGCCGTCGGACACGAGCGGGGGCGCGGAGTGCTCGGAGATAACATGCTGCATGGGCCCGGGCAAACAAACCGAGCGTGCGCATCGACGAAGCGGTGACCCGCGGTGCGGCTTGCCGACCGACGGTGTGTGGCCATAGGCTGGCGTCTTTCACTCGCCCCGGAGAAACGCGTGCGTAGCCTGGCCCTGTGGTGTGTCGTTTCGGGAAGCTCGCTGCTCGCGCTCGGCTGCGGCGGCGCTCCCAAGAGCGCGGACGATGGCGCCGTCGCCTCCATCGACATGGCCGAGATCGCGATCGATTCCTCGACGAGAGCCGGCGATCTCCCGCCGGCGCCGGTGGACCTCGGGGTGGCGCCGGGGCCGGATCTGGTGAGCGTGGATCTCGCGAGCGCGGATCTCGCGATCGGCGACGGGCCGGAGGTGGACGGCGCGCCTCCCGACGTGGATCTGTCGGTCGACGTGGACTTGGCGATGGCCGCGGATCTGGCGCTCGGCCCGGACCTGACGATGCCCGCGGATCTCGCGAAGCTCCCGCCGGGCGATCTCTCCGGCCCGCTCTCCTGCCGCGACGGCGTGAAGAACAACACCGAGTCCGATCAGGACTGCGGCGGGATGGAGTGCGCGCCGTGCGAGTACATGAAGGTCTGCGTGCGCGCCGCCGACTGCTACTCCGGCGCGTGCGGCAACGGGCGCTGCGTCCACCCGTCGAGCTGCCTCAACGCGATGCAGGACGGCAACGAGTCCGACGTCGACTGCGGCGGACCGGACTGCTCCCCCTGCGCGGCGGGCAAGGCGTGCGCCGCCAACGGCGACTGCGCCTCGCAGGCGTGCGCCAGGCTCGTGTGCGTCTCCGCCCCGCCGAGCTTCAAGGCCGCGGTGGCCGTGCCGCTCGGCGCCGCGCCCCACGCCCCCGCGATCGCCGATCTCGACGGCGACGGCCGGCTCGACGTGGTGGTGACCGCGACCACGACCAACGCGATGCTGGTGCTCCTCGGCAAGGGCGACGGCACCTTCGCCGCGCCGGTGAGCTACGCGGCAGGCGCGTTGCCGCAGTACCTCGTGCTGCGCGACTTCAACGGCGACCGCAAGCTCGACGCCGCGATCGCCAGCAGGGGCGACGGCAACATCGACATCCTCCTCGGCAACGGCGACGGCACCTTCCAGGCGGCGAAGTTCATCTTCACCGGTAGCGCCAACTTCGGCATCGCCGCCGGCGACCTCGACAACGACGGCCGCCTCGATCTGGTGACCACGCCGAAGGAGTCCGGCGGCATGAACGCCTACCTCGGCAATGGCGACGGCACGTTCCGCCACAGCGTGGAGATCGTGCGCGGCGGATACACGGGCATCGCGCTCGGCGACGTGGACGGCGACGGCAAGCTCGACGCGGTGGCGGCCGTGGAGTTCCCCGCCTCGTTCGGCCTGTACCTCGGCAAGGGCGACGGCACCTTCATGGCCGAGGCGCTCTACCCGTCGGGCGGCACGGTCGCCTGGGGCGTCCTCGCGGCCGACCTCGACGGCGACGGCTTCATCGACCTGGCCGCCACCAACCGCGGCGCCAGCAGCGTCGGCGTGCTCCGCAACGCGGGCTTCGGCGCGCTGCTCGCCGTCGCCACTATGGCAGCGCGTCGCAGCCCGACAGCCTGATCGCCGCGCCCATCGATCGCGATCCCGTCGCCGACATCGTCGTCACCGCGTACGACGACGACCTGGTGGTGGTGCTGCAGGGCAACGGCGACGGCACCTTCATGCCCGCCACGGGCTTCGCGCTGCCGATGAAGTCCGGCCCGCTCGGCCTCGCCTCCGGCGATCTCGACGGCGACGGCAGGAACGACGTGGTCGTCGCCAACAGCCTCACCAGCGATCTCTCCGTGCTCATCAACGACACGCCCTGAGCCCCCACGTCCACAAGGAGATTTCCACCATGCTCGAAGCAGGCAAGAAGGCCCCCGCGTTCAAGCTCGCGTCGCACCAGGGAGGCGAGGTCTCGCTCGCCGATTTCAAGGGCAGGACGCTGGTGATCTACTTCTACCCGCGCGACAGCACGCCGGGTTGCACCCGCGAGGCCGAGGCCTTTCGCGACTCCGCCGCGGCCTTCAAGAAGCGCAACGCGGTGGTGGTGGGCGTGAGCAAGGACTCGATCGCCTCGCATTGCAAGTTCGTCGACAAGTTCAGCCTCAACTTCCCGCTGCTCTCGGATCCCGACGGCGCGATGATCGAGAAGTACGGCGCGTGGGGCGAGAAGGTGCTCTACGGGAAGAGGTCGATGGGCATCATCCGCTCGACGGTGATCATCGACGCGGAGGGCAAGGTGAAGAAGGTGTTCCCGAAGGTGAAGGTGGACGGGCACGCCGAGGCCGTGCTGGCGGCGCTCGACGAGAAATGACGGAGGATCAAACGGGGTTGTTGGCCTTCCAGCCTTCGTAGAGCTTCTGCCACTCCGCCGTGTCCACGTAGCTCTCGACGGTCTCGCCCGCGGGCCAGCCGCCCGCGTTCCGGCCGTAGGTCTCGAGCGCGTCGATGTGCGCGAGCAGCGGGTTCGCCAGCGGCTTGCCGTTGTACTTGTCGGTGTCGCCGCTGAGCACGGCCCACACCTTGAACTGCACGTCCTTGTCCCACTGCGTGCGGGTCAACTGGAAGGAGATCTCGCGCAGCTCGCCGAGCAGCTGGGTGCGTGCGAATTCCGGGTTGCTCATCGGTGCCTCCGACGGGAGAAATGGGGCCAGAAACGAGGACGGAAAAGATAGCACCGCGGGCCGGAGGGCGGGAACAGGTATCCTTCGCGCATGGCCATGACCACCCGCCGCAAGCTCGCCATCGCCACCTGGAGCGCGCCGCGCGAGGGCAACATCTACGGGCGCATCACCGTCGACGCGACGCGGGCGCTCGGCTACGTGGAGCACCTGCGGGAGAGCACGGGGGAGCGGGTGACGATCACGCACCTGGTGGGGAAGGCGGTGGCGCTGGCGCTCGCGCAGGCGCCGATGCTGAACGGGCGGATCGTGTTCGGGACCTATGTGCCGCACGCGACCGTGGACGTGACCTTCCTCGTCGCCGTGGAGGAAGGGCGGGACCTGGCGAAGGCGAAGCTGGAGCGCGTGGACGGGCGGTCCGTCGTCGAGATCGCGCGCGAGCTGCGGGCGCGGGTGGAGCGGCTGCGCGCGGGGACGGACGTGGAATTCGAGAAGGCCAAGGGCCTCTTGCGGGCGCTGCCGACGTGGCTCATCCGGCCGCTCTTGCGCGTGTCGGGCTTCCTCACGGGCGTGCTCGGCGTGAGCCTGCCGGCGCTCGGCCTCGAGGCCTTTCCGTTCGGGTCGTGCATCATCAGCAACGTGGCGATGTTCGGGCTCGACGAGGGGTGGCAGCCGCCGACGCCCTTTGCGCACGTGCCGGTGTACGTGCTGGTGGGGGCGGTGCGCGAGCGGCCGGCGTTCGTGGAAGGGGTGCTGGTGGCGCAGCCGCAGCTCACGCTCACGGCCACCATCGATCATCGCTTCCTCGACGGCGCGCAGGGCGGGGTGCTGGCGAAGATCGTGCGCGATGTGCTCGAGGATCCGTGGCAGCTCGAGGAGAAGAAGTCGCTGCCGCAGGTCTCGGCCTCGGGTTAGGGCGGCCACCAGCGCGGGCGCTGGGAGCGGGGGAGGTTGTCGAGGGCGCCGGCGAGCAGGGGCATCCACTCGTCGAGGGTGAGGCCGAAGGCGGCGGCGACGGCGTCGTCGAGGGCGCGCTCGGCGCGGGCGGCGGCGGGTTGGTCGTCGAGGAGGGCGCGCAGGGAGCGCACGCGATCGCCGAGGCGCGCGAGCAGGGCGGGCAGATCCTCGTCGAGCGGGGGGAAGGGCAGGGCGCGGACGTCGTCGATGGTGAGCTGGGGCTGGAGGCGCTTGCCGGAGGTCCAGCGGTAGAAGGCGTAGGCGCAGGAGAGGGCGCCGGCGATCACGGCGGCGGCGCCGTCGAGGTCGAGGCCGTCGCGCAGGTGGAGCACGTAGACGGACTGGAGCGCGGGGAGATCGTCGTCGACGCGGGCGACCACGGGGCCGGCGCCGGTCTTCACGAAGAGCAGCTTGGGGCCGCGGTAGTAGTCGAGGTTCTTGCGCAGCGCGGCGAGCGGCAGGCGGCGCGCGGGGGCGGCGGCGTGGAAGCGGCGGACGTCGGCGCCGGCGTAGATCGCGCTCGTCTTCGTGCGGCCGCGCGCGCGAAGTTTCTCGTCGAGGCGGCTCTTGCCGAGCTCCTCGCCGCGGGTGATGCCCTCGGGGCCGGGGCGCAGCAGATCGCCGAGCGTAGTGCGGGTGGCCTCGAGGCGCCGTCGCAGGCCGGCGGGGCCGAACCATCCGGGGGGCGCGGCGATGCACCAGGAGGCGCCGCTCGGGTCGACGATCTCGGTGAGCGCGATCGTGCCGGCGGGCTCCGCGTGGTCGCCGCACCAGCGATCGATGCGGCAGGCGTCGTCGGGCCGGGGAGCGCGTTTCTCGACGAGGATCGCGGCCGCCGACACCCCCACCGCGCGCGCGCCGCTCGGGTGCTCGAACACCTTGCCGAGGTGGGCGAGGCGCACCAGCGTGCCGTGGCGGGCGATGAAGGCGCGCAGGTCGGCGTGCTCGGCGCGGGCGAGGAGCGCGTCGGGGATCACGAAGGCGTGCGTGCCGCCGTCGGCGAGCAGGTCGCGGAAGCTGCGCTCGTAGAAGAGCTTGAAGAGATCGGGCTGGCCGCGGCGGCCCATCTCGAACTCGGGCAGGCGCGCGCGCAGCGACGGGGAGAGGTGCTCGCCTCCGACCCAGGGCGGGTTGCCGAGGAGGATCGTGCAGCGCGCGTCGGGCGCGGGCCAGGGGCTGGAATCGAGCAGGGCGTCGCCGTGGCGCAGCGTCGCGCGCAGATCGGGCAGGGCGCTCAGCGCGACGGCGGCGCGCGCGTGATCCAGCCAGCGGAGCTGCAAGGATCGGCGCGCGATCTCGAGCGCTTCCTCGTCGAGATCGATGCCGCGCAGGTGATCGGTGAGGAGGCGCGCGAGGTGGGCAGGCCAGGAAGGATCGGACGGATCGCGCAGCGCCCGCTCGCGCTCGACGAGCAGGTCGAAGGCGGCGATCAGGAAGGCGCCGGCGCCGCACGCGGGATCGAGGATGGTGGGGAGCGCGGAGGGGCGCGACGCGAGCGCGGCCTCGACGAGGAAGCGGGTGACGGCGCCGGGGGTGTAGCGCGCGCCCCGGCCGCGATCCCCGCCGGCGGCGAGCGCGAAGCGTGCTTCCTCGTCGAGGATGGCGTGGAGGCCCAGCCAGTGCTCGTGCAGCTCGCCCAGCCACGCGACGGGGATCTCGATCGCGTCGAGGTCGGCGCGCGCGCGCGCGAGTCGTTCGGTGAGGAGGTCGCGCTCGGCGGGGGGCAGGCCCGCCGCGATCGCGGCTCGGGCACGGGCCTCGCCGGTGTGGGTCACCTGACGGGCCTCGGCGAGATCGAGGAAGACGAGGTCCGCGAGCAGCCGGCGCGCCGCCGTGTCGGCTGCGCGGAGCTCCTGCCCGCGCCGCCGCAGCTGCTCGCCGACGCGCCGGCGCTCGTCGGTGAGGGCGCTGAAATAGCGGGCGCGCGGGTGGGCAGCTCGCCGCGCGCGTGTCATTGGAGCATGGGCTGCAGCGTGTCCCAGGCGTAGCGTCCGATCACCAGCGTGATCACCACCAGGAACAGGCCGCGGATGAAGTGGTTGCCGCGATCGACGGCGAGCTTGGAGCCGACCACGGCGCCGAGGATGTTGCAGGCGCCCATCGGCAGGGCGAGCGCGTAGAGCACGTTGCCCGAGGCCACGAAGTAGACGAGCGCGGCGAGGTTGGTGGAGAAGTTGACCACCTTGGCCTCGGCGGAGGCCTCGAGGAAGGACAGGCCGAGCACGCCGATGAAGAGGAAGATGAGGAAGCTGCCGGTGCCGGGGCCGAAGAAGCCGTCGTAGAAGCCGATGACGGCGCCGATCGCCAGCGACGAGAAGACATCGCGCTCGCGGAAGGGGCGCTCGGTCGTGCGCTCGCCGAAGCCGCGCTGGAAGATCGTGTACACGGCCACCGAGACGAGCAGCAGCAGCACCAGCGGGCGCAGCACGGCGGGGTTGATGAAGTGCACGGAGCGCGCGCCCAGCCACGAGCAGGCGAAGGCCATGGCGGCGGGGGGCAGGGCGCGGGCCCAGCGGATGCCGACGCTGCGGCGGTAGCGCAGGACCGCGGTGCCGGTGCCGCAGATGGAGGCCAGCTTGTTGGTGCCGAACACCATCGGGATGGGTACCCCCGGCAGCGCCACGAGCAGGGCGGGCACCTGGATGAGTCCCCCGCCACCGACGATGGAGTCGATGAGGCCCGCGAGGAACGAGACCCCGGAGAGCGCGGCGATCGACAGGAAGTTGAGGTGCGGCAGGCGCGATCTCCGTCGGTGAAGGCGCCCACTGTACAACCCTGGCAGTTGACACGGGGCGGTGATCGCAGTACAGGAAGCGCCCACCATCCCCCACCTGTTGGTGGTGCAAGGCGATAGGCGATTAGATGAGCCGCGACGAATCGAAGATGTACGACGTACGCACCCTGGAGAGGAACCTTCGCAAGGGGGTCATCACCAGGAAGGACTACGACAAGTTCCTGAAGGGGCTGCCCGACCGCTCCGACAATGTCGCCGTGTCGCGTCCGGATGACGACGACAAGGACGACTTCGACGACCGCGCCGAGTAGCGCTCCTTCCGCCGCTTCGGGGGTCGAGATGAGCGAGACCGAGGACAACAAGGGCTTCAAGGTCGTCGATCGGCGCAGCGAGGGTCGCGATGACCAGTCGGAGACGCCGGCGGCACCCACGGCTCAGGACCAGGCGGATGCGAAGGCAGCGGCGCCGCCCGCGCAGCCGATCGACTTCGCGACCTTCGTGATCTCGCTCGCCTCGTCGGCGCTGATCCACCTGGGCGAGCTGCCCGGCCCGAACGACACGGCGGGCGTGAACCTGGCGCTCGCCAAGCAGACCATCGACATCCTCGGCATGCTCGCGGAGAAGACGCGAGGCAACCTCGCCGACGGAGAGGCCGAGCTGCTGCAGCACCTGCTCTACGATCTGCGCCTCAAGTTCGTCGAGACGCGCAAGTCGTCGAAGTAGTCTCAGCCCGAAAACCTCACTTGCCCGCCTACTGCGGAGCAGCTCTCGCCGCTGGTCCTGCGTTGCTCGTCGGTCACATACCCTCCGGGTATGCTCCCTCCTCGCGCCTTGTCCCAACGACGATATCTGCTCCTCGCCACGGCGTTCAAATGAGGTATTCGGGCTCAGCCCGCAAGCTCAGCGACGAGCAGGACGTTGCCGGGGTGGAGCTGCCCGGAGACGCCTTCGAGCCGCACGCGGAGGCCGAGGGATGCGAGCTCGCGGCGCAGCTCCTCGATGGGGCGGAAGCGCGTCTCGCCCTCGCCGCGGTTCCAGCCGATGCGCACGGCGAGCGCTTCGACGAAGCGGGTCCACCGCGCGCCACCGTCACGGCGGGCGTCGCCTTCGCGGATGAGGAGGCGGCCGCCGGGGCGCAGGGCGGCGGCGCAGCGGGCGAGGAGATCGCGCTGCGCGGCGGGGTCGTAGTAGTGGAGGACGTCGACGAGGGTGATCGCGTCGCACGGCGGGATCGGGTGGGTGCGGGCGTCGCCCTCGACGAGCTCGACGGTGTCGAGGCCGGCGCAGGCGGCGCGGCCGGCGGCGAGCTTGGCGGCGTCCCAGTCGATGCCGAGGGCGCGGCGCTGGCCGGGGAGGAGGGCGACGACCAGCGGCAGCATGCCGAGGCCGGTGCCGAGGTCGACGAGGAAGGCGCCGTCGGGGATGGCGGCGGCGATGGCGCGGTAGCAGGGGTCGAGGCGGTACTTGAACCAGGCGTACATGCGGAGCGGGCGCGGGGCGGCGGCGTAGCGTCGGGACGCGTCGAGGATGGCGCGGTGGATGGGCTCGGCGGCGGCGCGCTGGCGCGAGCGCGCGATCGGGTAGACCAGCGCGGCCATCGCGAGGCCGACGGCGGCGCCGACGACGGTGGCGCCGGCGAGCCAGTCGACGAACCAGCGGGTGGCCAGGGCGTGGTAGCCGAGGGCGTGGGCCTGGGCGCGGAATTCGCCGAGGCTGAGCGAGACCGCGCGACCGTGCAGGAGGCGCTCGCCGGCCTGGGTGCACGCGTAGCCGACGAGGGGCACCATCGGCGGGATGGAGATGTTGGCGGCGGCGTACACCGTCGGCTGGTTGAGGCGCAGCAGCCAGGCGAGCGCGATGCAGACCCAGAGGTGCAGGCCGAAGAGCGGGGTGCAGCCGACGATCGCGCCCACGAACACCGACGCGGCGAGCTTGCCGGGCGAGGCGTTGGCGTCGAGCAGCGCGCGGCCGTAGGCGTGGAGGCGCGCGCGCGCGCGGGCGATCCTCGACGGGGCGGGCGGGGGCGCGGCCGGGAGATCCGCCGGGGGCGCGGGGCTCACAGCGGCTGGAGGAAGCGCGCGACGATGGTCATCGCGCCCTGACCGGGGAAGTCCACCACCAGCTTCAGCGACGCGCCGGAGCCGCTCACGGTCTTCACGCGGCCGACGCCGAACTTCGCGTGCTGCACCGACTGGCCCACGCGGAAGCCATCGGCGGCGTCCTCGGAGGGCTCGTAGTCGACGCGGATCCCCGTCGCTGCGGAGGGTGCGGATGCGCCGGCGCGGCGGGCGCGGGTGCGCTCGCTCCAGGTCTCGTCGTGATCGCCGTGATCCTCGCGCTCGACGTAGCGACCGTCGCCGCGGGGCTCGATGCGCGCGTAGCCGCGGGCGTCGGGGGCGACGCGGCGGGTGCCGGTGCGCACGATGCAGTGGTCGGGGATGTCGGCGAGGTAGCGCGAGGGGCGGCGCTCGAAGGGGTCGTCGTTGCCCTGGCGGAAGAGGCGGCGGTGCTCGGCGCCGGTGAGGATGAGGCGCTCGCGCGCGCGGGTGATGGCGACGTAGGCGAGGCGGCGCTCCTCCTCGAGCTGCTGGGTCTCGGCTGCGCGATCCTCCTCCTCGCGCACCAGCGGGAAGGTGCCGTCCTCGAGGCCGGTGATGAACACCACGGGGAACTCGAGGCCCTTGGCGGCGTGCACGGTCATCATCGAAACGCCGCCGCCCTCCACGTCGGTGGAAGAGACCAGCGAGATGCGCTCGAGGTACGCGGTGAGGCCGGCCTCGGCGGGGTCGAGGGCCTCGCGCTCGAAGTCGGCGATGGAGTTGGCGAGCTCCTCGAGGTTGGCGAGGCGGTCCTCGGCCTCGGCGGTGCCCTGCGCGGTGAGCGCCTCGACGAGCGTGCTGCGGTGCAACACCTCCTCGACCAGCTCGGAGAGCTTCGCCTCGCGCTTGGCGCGCAGATCGTCGACGAGCTGCACGAACGCGGAGAGCTTCTTCTTCGGACCCGAACCGAGCGCGATCGCGCCGCCATCGCCGGGATCCACGGTGGGCTCTTCGTCGGGCGACGGGGACGGGGACGGGGACGGGGACGGGGACGGCCAATCATGCTCCGCGCCGAACAACGAGAGATTGGACGAGCGCTCGTCGTTGCCCCGCTGCGCGGGCGCGGACTGGGGCAGCGGGCGGTTGAGGCGGGTGCGCGAAGGAACAGTCCCGGCGCCGCCGGCGGCCGCGCGCATGGCGTCCCACAGCGACGAACCGCGGGCCCGCGCCAGCAGCGTGACCTTGTCGATCGTGGAGTCGCCGATGCCGCGGGGGGGCACGTTGACGATGCGCAGCAGGCTGATCTCGTCGGCGGGGTTGGCGATGACGCGCAGCCAGGCGAGCACGTCCTTGATCTCGGCGCGGTCGAAGAAGCGCGTGGAGCCGTAGATGGCGTAGGGCAGGCCCTCGGCGCGCAGGGCCTCTTCGAGGATGCGGGACTGCGCGTTCATGCGGTAGAGGATGGCGACGTCGCCCAGCTGGCGGCCCTCGTCCTCGACGAGGGTGAGGATGGCGCGCACCACGTCGGCGGCCTCCTGGCGCTCGTCGGGGCAGAGGCGGTAGACGATGGGCTCGCCGGCGCCGTGCTCGGTGAAGAGGCGCTTCTTCTTGCGGTAGACGTTGCGCGCGATGACCGCGTTGGCCGCGTCGAGGATGAGCTGCGTGGAGCGGTAGTTCTGCTCGAGCTTGATGGTGCGGCAGCCGGGGTGGTGGCGCTCGAAGTCGACGATGTTCTTCACGTCGGCGCCGCGCCAGCTGTAGATGGATTGGTCGTCGTCGCCGACGACGGCGAGGTTGCCGCGCGCGGCGAGGCGGCGCACCAGCTCGAACTGCACGCGGTTGGTGTCCTGGAACTCGTCGACGAGCACGTGGTCGAAGCGGGCGCGCAGCTGCGGGCCGACCTCGGGGTCGTCGGTGAGGCGCAGCACCTCGAGCAGCAGGTCGCCGAAGTCCACCGCGTTGGCGGCGCGCAGGCGCCTCTGGTACTCGACGTAGATCCTCGCCACCATGTCGCCGAGGTAGTCGTCCGCCGAGAACTCCGACGCGGTGATGCCCTCGTTCTTGGCCTGGTCGATGCGCGAGAGCGCCGCACGCGGCGTGAGGTGGCCCGAGAAGTTGAGCTCCTTCATGATGCCGCCGACGAGCTTGCGCTGGTCGTCGTCGTCGTAGATGTTGAAGTCGCGGGTGAGGCCGGCGGCCTCGGGGGTGAGGCGCAGGAGGCGCGCGCAGGTGGCGTGGAAGGTGCCGATCCACAGCTTGCGCGCCTCCTCCGCACCGACGAGGTGGGTGGTGCGCTCGCGCATCTCGGCCGCGGCCTTGTTGGTGAACGTGACGGCGAGGATTCGCCAGGGACGCACGCCGCGCTCGACGAGGTGCGCGAGCCGGTGCGTGATGACCCGCGTCTTGCCCGAGCCGGCGCCCGCCAGGATCAGGAGCGGGCCGTCACCGTACTCGACGGCCTCGCGCTGCGGCGGGTTGAGATCGTCGAGGTACACGGGGGGTGGTGATAGCGGATCGCGATCGGGGGTTCAAGGGGCGGGCTCGGCTCAGGGTCTTTGTAAGGAGCCGTAAGGCGCGCTCCGCCGCGCTCGGGTGCGACGCTCTTGCGACCAGGCGCGCCGCCGGTGGAGCGCGCGCCACACGCAAGGAGCACACAGACATGAATCGCCCGTTCACTCCCAGTCGTTCCTTCGCCTCCCTGATCACGATCACCGCCGGTCTCGCCGGCTGCGGCGGGGCGTCCCCCGATCCGGGCCGGCTCGCGCTGCCGCTCATCATGGATGAGCTGCACAATGGCGGGACCGAGGGGTTCCTCTTCCTGCCGCCGATGGTGCCGAAGCCCGGCGCGATCGGAGAGATCGTGCCCTTCCTGCCGATCGAGGTGGCGGTGGACGAGCTGGGCGACGACGGATCGGTGGTCGCGACCGTGGCGACCTTCACCACCGACGCGCGCGAGAAGGACGATCGCGTCATGTTCCACGTCGAGAAGGGGCGTCCCGCCGAGGGCGATCCCGATGGCGATGACGATCCGCTCGGCTACTACCTGGCGCGCTGGAACACCGACGCGCGCTTCGTGTCGAGCGACGCCACCTACCGGGTGCGCGTCCGGGTGCCCGCCTCGGCCGGCAAGCACCGCGAGCTCGGCTTCGCCGACGTGGACGTGGTGCGCAACCAGAAGCAGTTCCGCGCGGTGAACACGCAGGACTTCGTACCGCTCGTCGAGGGGAGGACCCTGCGCATCAAGTTCCGCGTGGATCGCTCGGCGGTCGACGCCGACAACGACGGCGTGCTCGACTGGAAGGACAACTGCCCGGGCGCCGCCAACGCCGATCAGACCGACAGCGTCCGCAACGGGGTGGGCGATTCGGGCCGCTGCGATCAGGTGAAGTGCGCCCCGACCGACGCCTGCCACGGCCCCGGCAAGTGCGATCCCAGGACCGGCGCCTGCATCAGCGCCGCGCTCCCGGACGGGACGAAGTGCGCGATCGCCAACGCCGCCGCGATCTGCAAGGCCGGGGTGTGCGCGCTGGTGGCCTGCAACGCGAGCTACGCCGATTGCAACGCGGCGCTCAAGGACGGCTGCGAGATCGACCTCTCCACCGACGGCAACAACTGCGGGGCGTGCGGCAAGGTCTGCGGCCAGAAGACGGCGTGCAAGGCGGGCAGCTGCGAGCCGATCTGAGCGGCGGGCTACTCGCGACCCGCGCGCCGCTTGAGCCATGCCGCGATGGCGGCGCGGGTCTCCGCTCGTCGCACCAGCAGCACGAAGTGCCCTCCATCGAAGCCCGCATACGTCGCGCCCGTTCGGGCGGCGAATGCGCGCGCCGTCGCTGCGGAGGCCATGGGATCGTGATCGCCCTGGACGACGAGGGTGGGCAGCGCGCTGCTCCCACCCGACGAGGGCGCGCCTGAAATGAGGATCAGCCCCTTGAGCGATGATCGCAGGCGATGCGACATCGCGGCCGCGCCCACGGCGCCGTTGGACAGGCCCGCCAGGTAGACGCGCTGGATGCCGCGCGCGCGCAGCGAGTCGAGCACGCCACGAACGGTGCGCTCGCCGTCGGAGCCGCTCCAGTGGCCGGAGAAATCCGCGGCCGGGCACACCGTCACCGCGCCGATCTCGCGGGCCGCTTCAGCGACGAGCCAGCAGGAGAGGGTGAAGCTCCCGCCATAGCCGTGGAGGAAGACGACGGCGGCGCTCGCAGGCGTGTTCCCGGGCGGCTCGATGACGAGGGTGTCGAAGGCGTCGGGGCGCTGTCGCAGGAGCAGCGTGTCGAGCACCGGGGAGGGGGCGGCGCCGTGATCGCGGCGGAGCGCGCTGCAGGCCTCCGCCATCGCCGGCACGAGCCGCTCGCGCTCGTCCTTCGGGAGCGGCCACACGTAGCCGATGAGGCGCGCGCCGGCGAGGGCGATGTCGCGCTCGTCGAGCGCTCGCCCGAACCAGCGCGACGAGTGGCCGTGCGGCAGCGTGAGCATGCGGATGTCACCCGAGACGGCCCCGATCAGGCGCTCGGCGAGGAAGAGCAGCGTCGAGAGGCGGGCGATGGCGGCGAGCCGGCGGCGCGTGATCGGTTGCGTGGCCAGCAGGATCGCTGCGAGCGCGGCGAGCGTGATCAGCGCGAGCCACGCCGAGGGCGACCAGGGGGCGGTCACGCCGAGGATGGCGACGACAGCGACGGCGGCGAGGAGCAGGGCGCCGATGAGACGAGCGAGCACCGGGAGAAGGTTCGGCCGGATCGCTCGGGCTGGCAAGGGAACGGCTCGGCGGAGCGACGAGCAAGGACGCGCATCGCGGCTTCCTTGACACTGCGGCGAACGGCGTCCCTGATAGCGCGATGGGCCACGGAGATGAAGGCGGGAAGCCGCCGGTGAGCCGGCGCGAGTTCCTGATCGCCACCACGGGCGCTGCGGTCGGGCTCGCGGCGCTCGGGCTCGGCTGCGCAAAGGACGGCCTTGCGGGCGGGGAGGACGGCGGTCTCGTCGACGCGGCGATGGGAGGCCCGGGACCGGGGGACCTCGCGGGCACGGATCTGTCGGTGCCTGCCGGCTCCACCAGCGTCGGTCTCGCGGGCGCGGGCAGCATCGACGAGAAGGTGCGGCGCGCGGTCGAGCTGGCGGGCGGGATCGACGAGATCCGCGCCGGGCAGACGGTGTTCATCAAGCCGAACGCGGTGCACAGCCTCACCGGGGGACGGCTCGCGATCGTCACCAGCAACGAGGTCCTCGCGGCCGTCATCAAGCTCGTGCGCGAGCGCAATCCCGGCCGCATCATCGTCGGCGATCGCTGCGCGCGCGGGTTCAACTCGAACGAGGTGCTCGACTCCACCGGCATGCGCGAGGCGGCGATGGCCGCGGGGGCCACCGAGGTCTACGGCGCGCCCACCCCGAAGGAGGCGCCCGGCGACTGGGTGCTCCTGCAGCCGCCCAGGTACGAAGAGACCTGGGCCGTGCCCGGCGGCATCCTGGCCATGCGCAAGATCGTCGAGGCCGATCACTTCATCAACGTGCCCGTCTGCAAGGATCATCGGTGGGCCGTCTACTCGATGACCATGAAGAACCTCATCGGCGCCGTCGGTGATTCATCACGCGACCTGATGCACTACACCGCCACCAAGCCCGAGCGCCTCTCGCGCGACGTCGCCATCCTCAACCAGATGTTCCACCCGCTCATCAACATCGTCGACGCGCGCGCGGTGCTGCTCAACGGCGGCCCCGAGGGCGTGGGCGCCGACGCGGTGCGCACCACCCCCGGGCTGATCATCGCCGGCAAGGATCGCGTGGCCGTCGACGCCACGGGCGTCTCGCTGATCAAGCTCGGCCTCACGCGCGAGACCGTGAAGCTCCCCGACGAGGCCAACCCGTTTCTGGTCAGCCGCGGTCCGTGGCAGATGCCGCAGGCGCTGGAAGGGATCGATCGCGGCTTGTCGGTGGGCAGCGCAGCGAAGGTGGTGCTGCGGTTCGACGGAGTGGCGGATGCGGCGGGGATCGAGGGGATCTTTCGGGCGTGAGCGACGCGCGGGTCCTACTCGTTCCACCGCCGCCGTCGCAGATCCACGAGCCATGCCTCGATCTCGTCGCGGTTCGTGGGCTCCTCGGGCAAGGGTGAGGTCTCCCGCGCGGCTTCCAGCAGCGCGAAGACGCGCGCCACCTCGCCGCGCCAGCGCTCGAGCGTGGGGCCGTCGAGCGTGACGCGCTCGCCGCTCTTCTTCTGCTCGATGAGCTGGCGCGCGTCACCGAGCTGGTAGTCCTCGAGAAGGACGCCGAGATCGGTGACGAGCTGGCCGGTGCGCAGCAGGTGGGTGCCGGTGATCGCGGTGCGCAGCACGTAGAGCAGCTTCTTGGCGGTGGGCGCGGCGGCCTTGTCGAGCTCCGCGAGCTGGCCGCTGGCGAAGCCGTGATAATGGTGGTGGACGCGGCGCGAAAGCGATCTCTCGACGAGCGGGCGCAGCGACTCGTGCTCCTTCGAGGTGGTGAGCGCGATCGGGCCGAGCACGCGCTCGAGGTAGTTGCCGTTGCCCTTCAGGATGCCGCTGAGCACCATCTGCAGCTCGTTGGACGTGTAGTCGATCTCGACGCCGTCGATGATCTCCATGCGGTCGAAGGTGAGGCGCGGCGCGCCGAGGCCGAGCAGGAGCGCGGTCGGCGCCACGTGGATCGCCTTGAGGTCGAAGTCGCTGTCTGGCGAAGGGAAGCCGTAGGCGTGCGCGCCGCTGAGCGCGATCACCACGTGCTGCCGGTTGGCCTGCTCCTCGACGAGGACGCGGTCCACCACGGCGCGCTGCTGGTCATTCATGATGGGCATGATGGGCATGATGGGCATCATGGGCATGATCGGCCTCTTCCTCCTTCCATGCGGTCTCGGGAGGCGGCGGGGCTTCGCGGCCGAAGGCGCCCGGAGCCTGCTCCGCCCAGCGTCGCGCCATCTCCTCGCGCACCCGTCGCAGCAGTGCGTCGGCGCGCGTGAGGTCGGCGCGCTGCGGCAGGATCGTCTCGCGTCGCGCCGCCTCCAGCTCGGGGGTCAGGGCCTCCGCCTCCCGCAGGACCTCGTCGAGCGGCACTTCGCCGCGCTTGATCGCGAGCAGGCGATCGCGCATCGCGCCTTCCACGCGGAGCGCGGGCGTCCCTTCGCGCAGCCAGCGGATCGCGGTGGTGATGAGCCGCAGGAGGTTGTAGGCGTTCTTCGGTCGCAGCTCGCGGGACGGCTCGAAGGGGGCCGAGCCATCGTCGCTGCGTGCGAAGGCCACGAGCGCGTTCCAGTCGCACGAGGGCAGGAGCGCCTGGTCGTAGAGCGAGCGGTAGAGCTGCTTCACGTAGTCGCGCGCGAGGTGCTGCGCGTCGGCCGCGCTCGGCGCCGAGAGGCCGGTCTCGGACGCGAGGCGGCTGGCGACCGCGTCGAGGCTCAAGCTCTCGGTGCGCAGCCACTCCAGGATCAGCTGCCGGTGGCGCGAGAGGCGCAGGGCCTGCTGCAGCTTCTTGAGCTGCGAGATCGCGTAGCGGCCAAAGGTGCCGTAGAGCTCTGCCGAGACGAAGGCCTCGCGCGCCTCAAGGATCCATTCACCGACGGGATCCACCGCGCGCACGGAGTCGACGTACAGGAGCTCGAGCGTGTTGGGATCGGCGCGCAGGGCCTGTTTCACGCCCTTGCCGATCTCCCACATCGTGGTGCTGCCGTCGGCGCTGACGAGATCCTCGGGCGGCGCCACCAGCCCGGTCGTCCACGAGAATGGCGCCACGAATAGCCCGCGGGTGTCGACGTCGGAGTCCGCTCCGGCGAGCCCCCACGCGTGCGAGCCGACGGTGGCCTCGAGCACCGCGCACCCGCGCAGCGCCGCCCAGCTCGCCGCGCGCCGGTGCGCATAGCGGAGCTGTCCCGCCTTGCGCGGCACCAGCTCGTCGCGGCGGTAGGTGGCCTTCTCGCCGCCGACGATCTGCACGTCGTAGAGATCCTCGCGGATCGCCACCACGCGCCCCACCGCGCCCTGCGGGATGCGCCGCTCACCGACGAGACGATCGACGCGCGTCGACACCTCGGTGCCGTGAGGGAGCGGGACGGCGCGCGGGTCGAGGGTGGAGAGCGGTGGGGGGCGAGGGGGCATGCGCAGGGGAAGGTAACTCGCGCTCCGCGTCGACGGCAGACCTTTGACCCCGCGCCGGGCTCCGCCTCGACGATCGCATTGGGCGGACTGGCCGCTGCCGTCGCGCGTACGCTAAACTCCATCTCATGGCCAATACTGATGAGGAGAGACGCGCGCGCGCCGCGCACAGGGGCTCGTGGCCAATACGGCGCTACGCGCTGGGCATGGAGCCGGGCGACAACCTGAGCGCCACTACGACGCCCGAGGAACGGCTCGCGATGGTGTGGACGTTGACGATCGACGCGTGGGCGATGATGGGCAGGGAGTTGCCGTCGTATGCGCGCAGCGAGATGCCGGGACGGGTGATCCGCGGCGGACGGCCGACCGACGAATGAGCACGCTTCCGCTGAACGCCGACTTTCTCGATCTCCTGCGGGAGTTCGGTGACGCGGGAGCGGAGTTCCTGATCGTCGGGGCCCACGCGCTCGCCGTGAACGGCGTGCCGCGCTCGACGGGAGACCTCGACGTGCTGGTGCGACCGACGGCGACAAACGCGGCGCGGGTGTACGCGGCGCTGGAGCGCTTTGGTGCTCCGTTGAGTCAACACAGCATGACCGTCGCGGATCTGGCAAGGGAAGGAACGGTCTACCAGATGGGGCTGCCGCCGAGTCGAATCGACGTACTCACGTCGATCACAGCGGTGTCGTTCGACGAGGCGTGGGCGGGGCGGCGGCAGGTCGACGTCCAGGGGCGAAGCGTGGCGTTTCTCGGGCGCGAAGCGCTGCTCAAGAACAAGCGCGCGACTGGTCGTCCGAAGGATCTTGCCGACGTGCACGCGCTCGAGTCGGGCGAGTAGTCGCGCTTCCGCTCAGAACTCGAACGCGATCCCCACGTTCCAGCTGAGGTCCGAGAACACCATCTTGTTCTTGAAGCCCAGGCCCGTGACCCACGCGTAGTTCAGCTCGGCGAAGACGTACGAGTGGTGGATCCCGACGTCGGCGTCGAGGGTGCGGGCGGAGGTGGGGTCGAGCATGTCGAGGGCGAGGGCGAGGCCGGGCTGGGCGATGAGGCCGGCGGTGCTGCCGATGCCGGTGGACTTGCCTTCGGGGGTGAGGGCGCGCGAGAGGTCGCCGGAGTTGTGCTCGATCCACCACAGGTACCAGGTGAAGCCGGCCTTCATGTAGGGGACGAGCGGGACCTTGTAGCGGAGCGCGAGCACGTCGAAGCGGTAGACCAGCATCAGCGACATGGGGATGAACGACAGGTAGGTCTGGTCGCTCGAGCGGATGCAGCCGGTGCCGCTGGGGTCGCGGTTGAAGACGACGCAGCCGGCGCGGGAGTTGGTGGTGTCCTGCGAGACCTCGAAGGCGTGGGTGCCGCGGCGCTGGAAGGCGACGGAGGCGGCGAGGCCGAGGCTGCCGAAGCCATGGAGGAACTGCCAGTCGAACTCGATGGTGGTGAGGAGCTTTCCGGCGGGGCGGCGGCCGGCGGGGAACTGGTACTGGTTGGTGAAGAGGTCCGAGAAGGGCGTGCCGCGCAGGCCGGAGGTGGCGTCGATGTTGGGGGAGTACGTGCCGAACTTCAGCTCGGCGAGGAAGCGCGTGGTCTTCGGGGGGCGCGGGGGCTTGTCACCCCAGTCGTAGCGCGCAGCGACGGGCGGGGCGTAGGCGAGGGCGGCGAGGGCGGCCGCGGCGGCGAGGGCGCGGCGGGTCATCGGCGTGGATGCGCGACGGCGCAGGCGCCTCCACGCGAGCGCGCACCCGACCGCGAGCAGCACCTGCTGCCACCACGCGAGCCACAGCCAGAGGGCGGCCGCGGCGATCACGGGCCACAGCGCCTGGCGCACCAGCCAGCGCGCCACGGGGCGGGCGGCGATGTACGCGGCGCAGGGCGGGCTCGCGTGGTAGTACCAGGCGACGAAGGCGCGGCCCCACGCGTGCGGCAGGAGCGCCTGGTCGCGGAAGTCGCGCAGCACCTTCACGTAGGGGCTCTGGTAGGAGCCGAAGGCGGCGGTGGCGATGAAGCAGAAGCCCTGGGGCCTGCCGCCCTCGGCGAGGAAGCGCTGGTAGAGATCCTGCGTCGGGCGCGGCGTGGCGATCAGCACGGGGGTGGGCATGGTGTTGCCGGAGTCGTCGATGCCCACGACCATGAACTGGTAGGCCACGCCGTTGGTGAGGCCGTCGATGCGCTTCGAGTAGCGCGTGCCGATCCGGGCGATGGGATCGGAGCAGACGAACTTCTTGTCGAGGCTGTTGAGCGCGCTCGCGCCGGCCACGGTCTGCGCGTCGGTGGCGAGCGCGGAGAATTCCTCGTCGAGCGGCGGGTCGGAATTCGCGGAGAGGAGCTGCGGCGGGGCGACGCCGGCGTCGACGGGGGGCGCGAGCGTGGGGCTGCCGGTGGCGAGCACGCGGCGCTGCAGGCCGTCGGCGGTGCAGGTGGAGTACTGCAGTAGGTGGAGGTCGAGGTGCTCCTCGCGGATGAAGTCGGTCATGTCGTAGGCGCCCTGGCCGGCGAGCGGGTTGCCGTCGACGTCGGCGCACAGCACCTGGTAGGCGGCGGGCGGGCGCGCGGTGCCGGTGGGGGGCGCGTTCCACTTGAGGACCACGGCGCTGTCCCCGGAGCCGGCGGTGAAATCCTGCGGGGCCGACGGTGGGATGGTGTTGGCGGGCACCACCACGGAGCAGTAGTCGGGGCGGTTGGGATCGCCGAAGAGCATCCACACCGCGTTGGAGATGTTGACGCCACCCTCGGGACAGGAGTGCGGGAGCGGATTCGACGGGCTCGACGCGCCGAGCGGAGCGATCAGGGCGCGCACGTCGATGCCTTGCTGCGGGCGCGCGCTGCTGCCGCCGTTCCAGAAGCTCATCGGGCTGACGGTGGCGCGCACCTGCTCGCAGACGTTGCCGGTGGTGGAGCGCGCGGTGACGGCGTTGCAGCCGGCGCCCTCCCACACCGAGAACGCGGGCTGGCTGCCGTCGGGGAGCGGCCGGAGCACCAGGCCTTGGAGGAAGAGGTCGTGCGAGTTGCAGGCGCACTCGGCCTGGTTGATCACGCCGCCCGCGGCGAGCGTGCCGATGTTGGTGACCTCGTCGGTGCCGTTGTCGATCACCATGCCGAAGTCCACCGACGGGGCGCCGATGCCCACGCACTGCGTTTCGATGCCGACCACCTGCGCCATAGCGGAGGACGAGGCCAGCCAGAGGGCACAGGCGAAGCAGAGCGCGCGCATCGAGGGGCACGCGGTGCAAACGGGGAACCCTTCATCGTCGCGGACGAGTTGAGGGGCCGCACCGATCAGCGGTTGCCGGGTCGGGCGCCCTTGATCGCGGCGCCCGTCGCGGCTACACCACTCGACGGACGCCGACCCTCCCATGCGCCACTCGCCCGACTTGCCTGATTCGCAGCCCCCCGCGCCCGGCCGCTCGCACCGGCACCGGTTCGAGTCGCCGTTCTGGCGCAAGGTGTTCCTGGCGGGCATCAAGCACATTCCCCCGTCGGTGCAGCTCGGGACGATGCCGGTGTGGGCGGGCATCTTCTACGGCCTGGTGCCGACCGCGCGCCGCGCCGTGGAGGGCAACCTGCGCCACGTGCTCGGCGATGTCTCGTCGGTGCGCGCGCACGTGGACAGCTACCGCGTGTTCGTGAACTACGCGCAGTCGATCACCAACATGTACGCGGCCTACCTCGGGCAGCCGCTCCCCGTCGAGCCGGCCTTCCACGGGCGCGAGAAGCTGGTGGCGGCGCGGGCGCTCGGGCACGGGACGATCATCGTCACGGGGCACATCGGCTACTGGGGCCTCGGGCCGTTCATCCTCGAGAAGACGGGCTTCGGCGCGCCGGTGATGGCGATGGCGGAGGAGCCGAACGCGGGGGTGCAGGACTTCGAGCAGAAGTTCCGGCAGCGCTGGAAGATCATCTACACCACCGGGTCGCCCTTCGCGTCGCTGGAGCTGGCGTCGGTGCTGCGGCGCGGGGAGACCGTCGGGATGCAGCTCGATCGGCACACGGGTGGGCCGCACGTGATGCTGCCGTTCTTCGGGCGGCCGGCGCCGTTTCCGCTCGGGCCGGCGATGCTGTCGCGGGCCACGCGCGCACCCATCGTGCCCGTGTTCATGGTGCGCGAGGGCCTCCACGGGTTCGCCTCGTACGCCGAGGATCCCATCGAGGTGTCGCGCACCGCGAACCGCGAGGCCGACCTGCACGAGGCGACGGCGCGGCTGGTGGCCGTGTACGAGAGCTACGTGCGGCGGCACCCGTACCAGTGGTTCACCTTCCACGACTTCTGGGCGGCGCCGCTGCCGCCCACGAGCGCTGCATGAGCGTCGGGCCGGGCCCGCGAGATCGAGGCGCGAGGCCGCGCGCGGTGATCACCGGGATCGGCGCGGTCTCGGGCTTCGGCGCGGGCGCGGGCGTGTTGTGGGACGGGCTCGTCGGAGGACGGCGCGCCATGCGGAGCTTCGCGGCGCTCGCGGAGGCGGGGCTGCCGTCGCTGCTGGCGGTGTCGCCCGGGGAGGATCCGCTCGCGCCGGGGGATCGCGCCACGCCGCAGGCGCTCGCCGCGGCGGCCGAGGCGGTGGCGGACGCGGGCGGCGTCACGGCGGGCGCGGGGCTCGGGGTCGCGGTGGGCACCACGCTCGGCGGGATCGGCGCGTGGCTCGACGTGCTGCGCGAGCGAGCGCCATCCGCGCAGGGTTGGACGTGGAGCGGGCCGGCGGTTGCGGTGGCGCGGGCGCACGGAGCGCGCGCTGCGGTGCAGACGCTCTCGGTGGCGTGCGCGTCGGGCAACGCGGCGTTCGCGGCGGCGCTCGAGGAGATCCGCGCGGGGCGGGCGCAGCAGGTGATCGCGGGCGGCGTGGACGTGCTCTCGGAATTCGTCGTCGCCGGGTTCGCCGCGTTGAAGGCGACCGATCGCGAGGGGTGCCGCCCCTTCGATGCGCAGCGACGCGGGCTCAACCTCGGCGAGGGCGCCTGCTTTCTCGTCGTGGAAGAGGAAGAACATGCGCGCGCTCGTGGTGCGCGGGTACGCGCGGTGCTCGCGGGCCACGGCAGCGCCGCCGACGCGAACCACATGACCGGCCCCGATCCGGAAGGCCGCGGCGCCGCCCGCGCGATCCTGGCTGCGCTCGCCGACGCGGGCGCCCACCCGTCGGAGATCGACTTCGTGAGCGCGCACGGCACGGCCACGCTCTTCAACGACCTGATGGAGGCGCGCGCCCTGCACGCGGCGCTCGGCGCGAGGGCGGCGACGGTGCCGGTGAACTCGATCAAGGGCTCGATCGGCCACACGCTCGGCGCCGCCGGGGCCTTCGAGGCGCTCCTGTGCGTGCGCTCGCTCGAGACCGGGCTGGTCACGCCGACGGCGGGCCTCGTCGAGCGCGATCCCGACATCGATCTCGACGTGGTGACCTCGCTGCGCCGCCTGCCGCTCGCCACCGTGCTCTCGACCTCGTCGGGGTTCGGCGGCACCAACACCGCGATCGTGTTGCGCGCCGCATGAGCCCGGCCTCGTCGAGCGTGGTGATCACCGGGGCGTCGCGCGTGACGGGCGACGTGGATCTCGCGACCGCGCGCTGGGAGCGGAAGCCGCCGCGCCTCGCGCGCATGGATCGCCTGTGCGGCCTCGCGCTGCTGGCCGCCGAGCGGGCGCTGCGCGACGCCGACCTCCGCGCGTGGGCACCCGAGCGCGCCTCGATCCTCGTCGGTACGGCCTTCGGATGCCACGCCACCAACGAGGAGTACTTCCGCGGCTATCTCGCGCACGGTCCGACGGCCGCGAGCCCGCGCCTCTTCAGCTACACCCTCCCCTCGTCGCCGCTCGGCGAGGTGAGCATCCACTTCGACGCGCGCGGGCCCGCGGAGACCTTCGTGTCGGGAGCGCACGCGGGTGTGGAGGCGCTGATCGCGGCGCGGCGGCTGTGCGCGGGAGGGCAGGCGGACGTGGTGGTGGTGATCGGGGTGGAGGTGGGCGGGCACTCGCTGCCGGGGCTGGGCTTGAGCTGCGAGGAAGGAGCGATCGCGTTTGTGGTCGAGAGCGCGGCGAGCGCGGGGGGGCGAGGGGTGAGGGGGAGAGCGGTGGTTGGAGCGGGCGCGAGCGTGTTTGCGCCGCGCGAGGGAGAGGGGATGGCGCAGCTGAGGGGCCTGGTGGGCACGTCGGAGGTGCTGCCGCTCGGCGAGGGCGATGGGGTGGTGCCGTCGCTGGCGGCGCTGCATGAGCGGGTCGTGGGAGGCGAGGTGCCCGGGGACGTGCTGCTGGTGGCGCGTGATCGCGAGGGCGCGATGGCGGCGCTTTGCCTCACGCCCGCTCGATGATCCCCGGTACCGCGGCACGCGCATCACGATCCGTTGCAGCCCCCCGGCACCCAGTTACAATGCACGACCCCCATGCGACACGCGGTCGTCACCGGCGGAACCAAGGGCATCGGGCTGGCGATCGCGCGCCGGCTGGCCCGCGAGGAGCACGTGGTCACCGTGACCTACGCGCACGACGACGCGGCGGCCAGGGTGGCGGAAGAGGCGGCGCGCGCGGACGGGCTGGCGCTCACCGCCCGTCGCTGCGATGTCACCAGCGCGGCTCAGGTGGAGGCGCTGTATGGCGAGCTGCGCGATCCCGGCGCGGACGTGCTCGTGCACAGCGCGGGGTTCACGCGCGACAAGTTCCTGATGATGATGCCCGAGGCCGACTTCGACGACGTGGTGGCGGTGCACCTGAAGGGCGCGTTCCTCACGGCGCGGCAGGCGATCCGTCCCATGATCGCCCGTCGCTGGGGGCGGGTGGTGTCGATCGTGTCGCCGACGGCGATCCGGGGGCGGGCGGGGCAGACGAACTACGGCGCGGCCAAGGCGGGGCTCATCGGGCTGACGCGCTCATTGGCGCTGGAAGTCGCGCGGTTCGGCATTACGGTTAACGCAATATGCGCAGGGCTCGTCGACACGGCGCTCACGGCGGAGCTGCCGGAGAAGGTGCGCGCGGAGCTGCTCTCCGCGGTGCCGCTCGGGCGCGCGGGTACGGCCGAGGAGATCGCCGCCGCGGTGTCGTGGCTGTGCTCGGACAGCGCCGCCTACGTGACCGGTCAGGTGGTGGCGGTGGATGGTGGACTCACTTGAATCTGAATCCCGCGCCGCGCTGCGCGTCGAAAGGAACGTGACCCCGGATGGACGCACTCAAGCAGGAAGTGAAGGAACTCATCATCTCGAGCCTCGGGCTGACGGACATCCAGCCCGAAGGCATCGACGACGCGGCCCCGCTCTTCCAGGAGGGGCTCGGGCTCGACTCGATCGACGCGCTGGAGCTGGCGGTGGCGATCGAGCGCAAGTTCCGCGTCACCATCCCCGACGAGGCCGTGGGCAAGCGCGCGTTCTCGTCGGTGAACTCGCTGACGGCCTACATCGCCGAGCGCAAGTCCGCCTGAGGCGATCGTGATCAGATCGCGCGCGTGGGCGCCGCGTGCCGCCTGGGCGCTAGTCGCTGCCGTGCTCATGGTGGCGCGACCGGTGCTGGCCGCCGACGCCACGGAGGCGCTGCTCGGGCGCATCGACGCGGCGTCGCGCGAGGTGAAGTCGCTGTCGGGCGAGTTCGTGCAGGCGAGCCGCGTCAAGCTCTTCAAGCAGGAGCTGCGCTCGCGCGGGCGCTTCCACTTCCAGCGTCCGCGGCGCGTGCGCTGGGAGTACCTCGATCCCGATCCCTCGACGCTGGTGGTCGACGGCGAGAAGGCCACGCTGGTCACTCCGGGAGCGCCGCCGCAGGTGTTCGACCTCGCCAGGGACGCCACCATGCGCACCGTGTTCGACCAGATCTTCCTCTGGTTCGGCGAGGGCTCGCTGGCGAAGGCGCGCGCCGACTACGACCTCGCCGCGGGCGGCACCGACACCGCGCCCACGCTGTCCCTGACGCCGCACGCGGGCTCGACGGTGGGCAAGGCCTTCGCGCGCATCGAGCTGCGCTTCGATCAGCGCCTGCTGCTGAAGACGATCCTGCTGCGCGAGCCCTCGGGCGACGAGAAGCAGATCGACTTCACCAAGGTCGAGCGCAACGGGAAGCTGCCGGAGAAGGCGTTCATTCCGTAGCCGCGGATTCAATCTCCCCGGCGATGATGCGCAGCCTGCGGCCGTCGTCGGCGACGAGGCGGAGCGCTCCGTCGGGGTCGAGGTCCTCGGCGATGCCGGTGATGGGGGCGCCATTCGCGTGGACCGTGACGCGGGTGCCGAAGAGGCGCGCGCGCTCCTTCCACGCGGCGAGGATCGGCGCGGGGCCTTCGGCGACGAGGCGGTCGTGCCAGCGCTCGAGGGCGGCGCACAGGGTGGCGGTGAAGGCGGCGCGGTCGATGGTGCGCGCCAGGGCTGCCGACAGCGACGTGGCGCGCGCGGCGAGCTCGGCGGGGAAGGCGCGGGTGTTGAGGTTGACGCCGATGCCGACGATCACGAACTGGATGCGGCTCGACGAGGTGGACATCTCGGTGAGGATGCCGGCCAGCTTCTTTCCGTCGAGGAGGAGGTCGTTGGGCCACTTCAGCTCCACGGTGGCGCCCTCGGCCTCCGCGGCCTCGGCGAGCGCGACGGCGGCGGCGAGGGTGAGGGGCGGGGCGGCGGGGGGCGCGAGCGGGGGGCGCAGCACCGTCGAGAAATAGAGGTTCTCGCGCGGGGGCGAGTGCCAGGTGCGGCCGAGCCGCCCGCGTCCCTTCGTCTGCGATTCGGCGATCACGATCGCGCCGGCGGGGGCCGGGGCGAGGGGATCGCGGGCCCAGGCGGCGGCCTCGTCGTTGGTGGAGGCGCAGCGCTCGAGGTGGCGCAGCGGGCGGCCGAGCCACGCGCTGTCGAGGTGCGCCGCGAGGGCTTCCTCGTCGAGCGGGGCCGTCACCTCGTTCAGGCCAGCTCGATCTCGAGGCTGAGATCGGCGGCGGTGACGCTGTGGGTGAGCGAGCCGAGCGAGACGAGATCCACGCCCGCCTCGGCGTAGGCGCGCACGGTGTCGAGGCGGATGCCGCCGGAGACCTCGACGAGGGCGCGGCCCGCGGTGCGCGCGACCAGGGTCGCGGCGGAGGCGGGATCCACGTTGTCGAGGAGCACGATGTCGGCGCCGGCGGCGAGCGCCTCGTCGAGCTGGGCCTCCGTGGAGACCTCCACCTCGACGCGGTGCAGGTGCGTGGCGGAGGCGCGGGCGCGGCGCACGGCCTCGGTGATCGAGCCGCAGGCGGCGATGTGGTTGTCCTTGATGAGCACGCCCGCGGCGAGATCGGCGCGGTGGTTCCTCGCGCCGCCCGCGCGCACGGCGGCCTTGTCGAGCGCGCGCCAGCCGGGGAGGGTCTTGCGCGTGTCGACGACGATCGCCCGCGTGCCCTCCACCGCGCGCACGCACGCGCGTGACAGCGTGGCGATGCCGGAGAGGCGCTGCAGGAAGTTGAGCGCGGTGCGCTCGGCGCCGAGCACGCTGCGGGCGTCGCCGGCGATCTCGGCCGCCACCTCGCCGCGGGTGAGCTCGTCGCCGTCGCGCCGCTTGCCGATGAAGCGCACCGCCGGGTCGACGCGCGCGAACACGGCGCGCGCCACGTCGATCCCGGCGAGCACGATCCGGCCCTTGGCCACGATGGCGCCGCGCGCGGGGGATCCGGGGGCGAAGATGGCCTCCGAGGTGACGTCGCCGCGGCCGAGATCCTCCTCGAGCGCGGCGTCGATGAGGGCGTGGGTCGCGGGCGTCACCATGACTGGATGTCCCATCCTTGCCGGCGGGCGTGGCGCCGCAGGCGGGTGTCGGGGTTGACCACCCGGCGCTCGCCGACGCGCTCGAGCATCGGCAGGTCGGAGTAGCTGTCGGTGTAGAACCAGCTCGCGTCGAGATCGATGTCGTGCTCGGCGGCGAAGCGCTCGGCCCAGTGCACCTTGCCGTCGCCGTAGCAGGTGGGCTTCACGTGCGTGCCGGAGAAGCGGCCGTCCTCGACGATGAGGCGCGTGCACAGCACGTGCTCGATGCCGAGGTGCGCCGCCAGCGGCTCGGTCACGTAGCGCGTCGACGAGGAGAGGATGGCCAGCACGTGTCCCTGCTCGCGGTGCCGCGCCACCGCCTCGCGCGCGAGCGGCGCCACCTCGTCGAGGATCTCCCGCTCCAGCCACTTGCGCGTGACCTCCGCCACCTCGTGCTCGGAGCCGCCCTTCATGTCGGCCGCGGCGATCGCGGTCACCGCCTCCATGTCGAGGATCGCCAGCTTGTAGCGCGCCAGCCAGGTCGCCGCGCGCAGCGCCTTCCACGCCGAGAGATCGCCGCGGCGCACGGCGTACTGGATCCAGCGCGTGCCCGTGTTGCAGCGCAGCAACGTGCGGTCCATGTCGAAGAAAGCAGCGACGGCCATCGAGCCCTCAGCCTAGCCGAAGAAACCGAGGAGCAGCGTCTCCATGTAGAGGTTGCAGAGCGCGTGGAACAGCGTACCGGCGAGCACGGAGCCGGTGGTCGCGCGCATCCAGCCGAACACCAGGCCGGGGAAGAACACCGCGAGCGTGCCCGGGTTTCCCTGCACCGCGAGGTGGGTGAGGGCGAAGAGGGCCGACGCCACGACGACCGGGAGGATGGGCGCGCCGAGCAGCTTGCGCGCGTCGGGCCAGGCCTCGCGCAGGCGCTCCTGCAGATAACCGCGGAAGAAGAACTCCTCGGGCAGCGCCACCACCAGCACCTCCGCGGCGGCGAGGCGCACGAACTCCGGCGGCAGGCGCAGGTGGAAGGAGAGCGCCGCGTGACCGCAGCCGCCGGGCGCGAGCGGGCGCAGCGGGGCGAGCGCGCAGGCGAGCTTCTGCCAGACGATGAAGCCGCCGAAGAAGAGCGGGAAGATCAGCGCCACCGCGCCGGCGAAGACCATCAGATTCCGGCGCAGCGGGTCGGCGGTGAGCCCGTAGCGATCGAGGCTCTCGCGCCGCAGCACCGTCGCCGGCAGGTAGAGGAAGATGGCGGCGACGAGGGCGTGGAACCACCCCTCGAGGAACTTCACCTGGTAGAGGATCGCCGCGGCCGCCGTGGCCAGGCCATACACTGTAAGGCCCTCGACCAGCGCGCGCCGCGCGGACCCGACGGTCGCGGGCGGCGGTGCGTCGGTGGGGTCGGCGGGCACGGCGGCGCAGTATAGCGGAGCACAAAAAGAAAGCCCCCGCCGGGTCGCGGCGGGGGCCTGGGTCAAACGCGAGCGATGACTGCGTCTACTTGGGGGGCAGGTCGACGATCGTGACGGCGTCGGCGATGACGGGCACCTCGGCCGAGTTCAGCTCGGTGAGCATGCCGCCGGCGGTCAGGATGCCCTTGACCGTGATCTTGCCCTTGCCGGGGGGCACGTTGAGCGCGGCGACCGCGCCGTTGCCCGAGGTCCACTTGCGCACGCGGGTCGGCAGCGTCGAGCCGCCCACCTTGGCGAAGTAGAAGATCTGGTTCTGCTTGGTGCCGTCGTACGGCTTGCCGTCGGCGCAGCTGGCCGCCATCGGGTCGCCGGGGTAGTTGCCGCCGGTGACCTGCACGGTGGCGCCGCCGACGTTGTTGTCCTCGCAGTCGCGGATGCCGCCGGCGAGCACGCCGAGGCCGTCGCGCTGGGTGACCGAGACGAGGCCGGGGATGGCCTGCTTGGTGGCGAGCTTGATGGCCACCGGGTTGCGCTCGTTCCACAGGCGGAAGAACTCGTAGGTCGGGATGGTCTCGAACTTGGTGCCGTTGTCGAGCGCGCGCCCGTCGATGTTGTGGATGATGATGCGCGTGGTGGTGACGTTCGGCAGCGTGTAGGTGATCGTGTAGGTGCCGTCCATCGCGGTGCCGAGGAGCTTGGGATCGATGTTCGGATCCGCCTTGAGCTGCTGCTCCTTGAGCGACGCGATCCACTTCTTCTCGGCCGCGGGCGCGAGCACGTCGTCGGCGCTGAGGAAGATCTTGATGTCGGCGTTCCACACCGGCTGATCGTCCTGGAAGTCGCGGATCTTGCCCTTGAGCGTGATCGTCGGCTTGCCGTTGTCCATCGTCACGACCACGTCGGGGTTGCCCGGGTCGGCGATGTCCTTGTCCTTGAACTTGCCGACGCACTCGTACTTGGCCGGCTTGTCCATCATGGGGACTTCGTCTTCGTTGTTGTAGAGCGGCTTGTCGGGCATCACGACCGGCTTCACCGCCTCGTAGCTGGCGCACGTCATGTCGCCCGCGCCGCCGTCCATGCCCCCAGTGGTCCCGCCGTCCTTGCCGGGGTTGGTGCCGCACGCCCCCAGCGACATCGTCGCGAGACCAAGACCAAGTCCGAGCGCTGCTTTGAAATACCGTTTCATCTGCACAAGCCTCCTGTTAGTCGAGCACCTTTTCAAACTTGCCACCTGCCGTCCACCATTTTCCGGATTTCACGGCTTCTTCCCCGTCGCCGACATCGCCAGCTGCCGCAGGCTGCCGACGATCTCTGGCTCGGCGCGCGAGCCGATCGACGTCGTCTCCTCGTAGTGGTCGCCCTCGGCCTCGCCGATGTAGGGCGCGACCTCGTGGAGCACGAAGTTGTAGCGCGGGATGACGTAGCCGAGGAAGTCGAGGGTGAGGCCCCACACCATGCGGTGCTCCGGCTCGCCGCCCATCAGGTCGATGAGGTAGGGGGGCTTCGGCGCCTTCGCCGGATCGGGCGCGTTCTTCCGCATGGTGTCGATGAAGCGGTAGCCGCCCGCGAAGCTGCCGTCGTAGCCGCCGACGAAGTTCTCGGGGAGCAGCTCGGCTGGGCAGGTGCTGATCGCCGCCGGTCCGAGCTCGACGTACGCGGCCTCGGTGGTGATGCGCGGGACGTTGTCGAATTCCTCGTTGCGGATGAGCGGCTTCGAGCGGTCGAAGCCGTAGAACTCGCGCTTGAAGAGGCCGAGCTTGCCGGCCACCTGGTAGGTGAAGTTCTCGACGTGGACCTCGAAGGTGGTGTGGCGGAAGGACAGCTTCGGCGCGGTCACCGGCTTGAGGGCCTTCACGCCCTTCAGCGCGATGCGCGCGAGGCCGAGCCCCCACGCCTGCGCGAACTTGAAGCCGTAGCGGTGCTCGACGCGCTCGGTGGGGTTGTCGAAGTCGTAGGGGTGCACGCCGCCGGGGCCGATCTGTCCGCCGAGCGGGCCGTTGATGAAGACCACGTCCGAGCCGGTGCCCTGCTCGACGCTGTCGCGCAGCCAGAAGACGTAGTCCGAGGTGATGAAGTGGTTGTCGGAGCCGGCGCTCTCGGGGTGGGCGGCGAAGTTCAGCACCGTGACGATCGGTTTGCCGTCGTCGGCGCCGTCGAACTGGAGCAGGTGCATGCGGTTGTCGATGACCACCGGATCGCGCGAGTCGGCGACGTAGGGGGAGAAGTCGGGGCCCATGGCGGTGTCGTCCTGCGTGCGCACCATGGCGATCGACATCTTCGCCGGGCGCATGCCCTTCACCGCCTCGCTGACGGCCTCGACGGTGAGCTGGCGGATGCGCTTCATGTACGCGGGATCGATGCCCGTCGTCGAGAAGTCCGAGCCCCAGATGCCGATGGTGTCCTGCGTCTCGTGCAGGTGCGTGCCGGCCATCATGAGGAGGTCCACGCCGAGGGCGGGGTCGAGATCGGCGCGGATCTGGGCCTGGTCGTTCTGGAAGAAGCCCACGCAATCGACGGCGCAGGTGACGAGGGTGGTCTCGTTCTGCCGGAGGGCGATGCAGCGCACCCAGGTGGGATCGTGCACGCCGAAGGCGAGGCGGTTCTTGCCGTAGCCGGCCATGTAGACCGGATCGAAGCGGCCGTTGCCGTTGAGGTCGGTGTAGCTCTCGTCGTCGTCGCGGGTGCCGTTGCCGTTCGTGTCGACGAAGGGCTCGACGAGCGGGGTGACGTCGCGCTTGGCGGTGCCCGCGTAGAGCTTGCCGTCGCCGCTGTCGGCGCACTTCGGACCGCCGGGGCACACCTGGTCGACGACCAGCGGGATCTCGTCGGGCATCAGGCCGGAGCCGGTGAAGGGAGCGCTCGCCATGTCGCCGGCCACCGGGCTGCCGCTGTCGACGGTGGCGTCGCTGCGGCAGCCGGAGGCCGCGCAGAGCGTCGCGAGCGCGGCGACAAGGAGGGGGCCGAACGAGGACGTCTTCATGGAGGATCTACGTTCCATCGCGCGACCGCGATCGTCAACGCCGGCGGTGCGGAGTTTTGGTGACGGGGGGCGCGCAGCGACGGTGCGCGAACGGAGAGCCTGCTCGGCGAGGCCGTGGTTGCGCCCTCAACGGGCCATGCTACAAAGCCGGGGCTCCCCGACGAGAACGAGCGGGAACGGAACGAACGAAGCGTTGAAACTCCTACTTGGCACTTCTACTTCAACGAGGCGGCGATGAGCCTCATGCGGCGGCGCAGGTGGTCGACGTTCTCGGACAGCGCGTCGAGCCGATCGAGCGCGTCCTCGTCGTCGGCGTGCGCGCGCAGCTCCGCCGCCGAGAGGTCCGCCTTCTCGAGCAGCGCGGCGGCCTGGGCGAGGAACGCCTCCACCGCGCCCAGCGAGAGCGCCGTCTGCCGCAGGTCGTCGTCGACGAGCAGCATGAGGTTCTTCAGCTCGTGCTTGCCGGAGAGCGTGGGGTTCGCGGTGGTGTCGAGCGAGGCGATGCGGTCGCGCGTGCGCCTGCGCGGGTTGGAGCGGCGGTCGCCGCCATCGGAACCAGGGACGGGAGTCGACATGTTGGCAGAGTCCTCCTCGGTCGGGGCGGGGGCAACTTTTCGGCGCCCGGCGCCTCCCGTAGGACTCGCCCCTCCGGCGGAGCGTTGCCTCGCCTTTCCAACCCAATTGACGGCGACTTTGCCGCCGAACATACTCCCCGCGATCCACGTAATGGGCCAGCTATCCAAGCGTTTTGCCTTGACAACCCGGGGCCGGCCCGTACCCTCCGCCACCTCTATCCTCATGGAATCGCCGCGTTGCCGCTGATCCCGGAAGACAAGATCGCCGAGGTCAGGGACCGCACTGACATCGTGCTGGTCATCGGCGAGTACGTGGCCCTGCGCAAGGCGGGCGCGAGCCACGTCGGCCTGTGCCCGTTCCACGCGGAGCGCACGCCGTCGTTCAACGTCATCGGCCCGAAGCAGTTCTTCTACTGTCACGGCTGCGGCAAGTCGGGCGACGTCTTCAAGTTCCTCACCGAGCACGACGGCCGGCCCTTCATCGAGGTGGTGCGCGACCTGGCGCGCCGCGCCGGGGTGGACCTGCCCGAGCCCGAGCGCACCCCCGAGGCGCGCGAGCTGCAGCGCAAGCAGGAGACCGACCGCGCCAAGGTGCTGCGCGCCAACCAGCTCGCCTGCGAGTTCTTCCGCCAGCAGTACGCCGCCGCCACCGGCGAGCGCGCCCGCGCCTACGTCGAGCAGAAGCGCGGCATCGGCGTGGCCGTGCGCGACTCCTTCCAGATCGGCTACGCGCCGCCCGGCTGGGACGGCCTCGTGCGCTTCCTCGAGAGCAGGAAGGTGCCGCACGAGGTGGCCGTGTCCGCGGGGCTGGTGAAGGCGCGCGAGAACATGCGCCTTCCGCCGGGCGCGCCACCGACGAAGGCGACGCACTTCGATCTGTTCCGCGACCGCGTCATGTGCCCGCTCATCAACCCGCAAGGCGAGGTGCTGGCCTTCTCCGGGCGCCTCCTCGACCCCCCGCCCGGCACCGCCCCGGATGCCGCTGACAGCGACGGTGGACGCGCGGCGCCCAAGTACATCAACTCGCCCGAGACCATCGTCTACAAGAAGGGCGAGCAGCTCTACGGCATCCACGTGGCGCGCGCCGCGATCAGGAAGGCCGGGCGCGCCATCCTCGTCGAGGGCAACTTCGACGTGCTGATGATGCACGAGCGCGGCGTGGCCGAGACCGTGGCCCCGATGGGCACCGCGCTGACGGCCGCCCAGGTGAACCTCCTGCACCGCGCGGCGCCCGAGCGCGTCTACCTCTTCCTCGACGGCGACAGCGCCGGACGCCGGGCCGCGGCGCGCGACGTGGGCCTGTTCCTCGACGAGGATCTGCTGGCCTTCGTGGCGCTCCTGCCGCGCGGCGAGGACCCCGACACCTTCGTCTCCCGTCACGGCCGCGAGGCCCTCGAGCAGCTCCTCAAGCGCGCGGGCGAGGCGGTGGAGTACTTCTGCGACTACGCGTGGAGCGGCAAGGGCGCGAGCCTGATGGAGCGCTCGAAGCTCCTCGAAGAAGAGGCCGCGCCGCTCATCCGCAAGGTGCGCAGCGAGGGCGCGCGCCGTCGCTTCGCGCAGCGACTCGCCCTCCAGCTCGAGCTCCCCATGGACGAGATCGAGCGCGTGCTGCGCGGGGCGCGCTCCCCGGTGTCGCCGGTGCGCGCCGAGGAAGCGCAGCCTGCCCGCGGGGCCGATGACGGGAGCCCGGTGGAGGCGCCCGACGTCCTCGACCTCGATCTGATCGCGTTGCTCTTCGATCAACCCCAGCTCCTGCAGCGGCTGCGCACCGTGCTGGCCGCGCTCAAGCACGCGGAGCTGCGCGAAGCCGTGCGCGACGTCGTCGAGCGCAGCGGCTCGGCGCGGCTCGATGCGGGCGCGCTCACGGAGAAGCTCGACCCCTCGTTGCGCGCGGAAGTGGCGCGCGCGGCGCTCTCGGGCAAGTATGCCGGCATCGCACAGCCCGAGCGCGCCCTGGACGAGATTGCCCGCCGACGAGAAATACTGGCCTCCACCGTGGAACGAAAGCGGCTCGTGAACGAGCTGCGCACCGCCCGCGAGCCGGAGGCCGTTGATGATTTGCGCCGGCGCATTGCCGAGCTGAACAAGAAATTTCCGAACTTCGAGCGCGACGCAGCCAAGCTTGCCCAGGAGAGCCAATCGTGAAAGCACCCGCGAAGCCCAGCAAGGGGACCGCCAAGACCGCCCCCGCTTCCCACTCCGGATCCACGGCCCCGAAGGCCACGGTGACGGCCACGGCCGCCAGCCGCGAGAACGAGAAGAAGAAGCAGCAGCTCATCAGCATGGGCAAGGCGAAAGGCTTCCTCACCTACGATGAGGTCGAGAAGCAGATGCCCGAGGAGATCGTCTCCGCGGACCAGATCGAGGACTGGCTCTCCTCGCTCAACAACGAGGGCATCGAGCTCGTCGACGCCGCCGCCAACGTGAAGCTGCCCGCGGGCGGGGCCACCGCCGTGGGCGTGGCGGTGAAGGAGGTCGAGATCGTCGAGGAGGACGACGACGACAAGGAGGAGGAGAAGGAGGAGGAGAGCGACTTCGAGGGCGGCTACTCGAAGACCAACGACCCGGTGCGCATGTACCTGCGCAAGATGGGCTCGGTGTCGCTGCTCACCCGCGAGGGCGAGGTGGAGATCGCCAAGCGCATCGAGGAGGGCGAGCGGCGCGTGCTGCAGATCGTGCTCAGCTCCCCGATCGCCGTCGAGGAGATCATCGAGATCGGCAACCGCGTCAAGGCCGGCAAGATGCGCATCAAGGACGTCGTCCGCGACGTGGATGAGGAGGACGCGGAGTTCGACGAGACCTGGCACACCGAGCGCGTGGTGCGGATCATCGACAAGGTGAAGCGCGCCGCCCGCGAGAACGAGAAGCTGGTCCTCGAGGTCGAGAACAAGAAGGCCGCCGACGCCAAGCGCAAGAAGGCGAAGGAGAAGATCGAGGAGAACCAGCAGGAGATGTTCGACCAGCTCACCGAGCTGCGCATCAACAAGAAGCAGATCGAGAAGATCGTCCAGAAGTTCAAGGGCCTCGTCGTCCGCATCGAGAAGGCGGAGGCGGAGGTGGGCGAGATCGAGCGCCGCGTCGGGCTCACGCAGAAGGACCTGCGCAAGACCGCCACCGAGATGAAGTCGTCGCCGCAGAAGGCGCGCGCGATCGAGAAGAAGATCGGCCTCACCGTCGAGGATTTGAACGCGGCGGGCGAGGAGATCAACGACGCGAAGAAGAAGGTGAAGCGCGTCGAGGAGGAGGCCAAGGCGACGGTGGAGGAGCTGCGCCGCACCTACCAGGAGATCCACGAGGGCGAGCGCATGGCGGAGCGCGCCAAGTGCGAGCTCGTCGAGGCCAACCTCCGACTGGTGGTGTCGATCGCCAAGAAGTACACGAACCGCGGACTGCAGTTCCTCGACCTCATCCAGGAGGGCAACATCGGCCTCATGAAGGCGGTCGACAAGTTCGAGTACAAGCGCGGCTACAAGTTCTCGACGTACGCGACGTGGTGGATCCGCCAGGCGATCACCCGCGCGATCGCCGACCAGGCGCGCACGATCCGCATCCCGGTGCACATGATCGAGACCATCAACAAGCTCATCCGGACCAGCCGCTACCTCGTGCAGGAGCTCGGTCGCGAGCCCACGCCCGAGGAGATCGCGGAGAAGATGGACCTGCCGCTCGACAAGGTGCGCAAGGTCCTGAAGATCGCCAAGGAGCCCATCTCGCTCGAGACCCCGATCGGCGAGGAGGAAGACTCGCACCTCGGCGACTTCATCGAGGACAAGGGCGTGATCTCGCCGTCGGACGCGGTGATCTCGATGAACCTCGCCGAGCAGACCCGCAAGGTGCTGGCCACGCTCACGCCGCGCGAGGAGAAGGTGCTGCGCATGCGCTTCGGCATCGGCGAGAAGAGCGACCACACCCTCGAAGAGGTGGGCCAGGACTTCGAGGTGACGCGCGAGCGCATCCGCCAGATCGAGGCCAAGGCGCTGCGCAAGCTGCGGCACCCTTCGCGCAGCAAGCGGCTCAAGAGCTTCGTCGAAAACTAGAGATTTCCAGCACGGAACGACGCGCCCCGGTCAGAGATGGCTGGGGCGTTTTTCTGTGCGCGGAGATGATTGACATCGTTCCGCGTGCGGTGTAATCGCGCGCCTTCTCATCGAGGTCCGAGCCATGAATCGAGTGTCGCGCAGCGGGTTCCTTGTCCTTGTCGGGGCGATCGTCGGCGGGTGCGGCGGTGGCGGCGTGGTGGGCGGCGACGGCGGCGGGGGAATGGAGGCCTCGGTGCCGGTGGACGCGGGCGCCGACCTTGCCGCCGGCGGCAAGGATCTCGCGCTCGGGCCGGACCTGGCCATGGCGCCCTCCGGCAAGCGCGTGTTCAACAGCCTGGCCTTCATCACCGGCATCACCACCGACGATCAGATCATCTTCGACGACGGCGGCGGGCAGCACGCCGTCGACGTGGCGGGGATCAACGAGGTCAACGTCGACGCCGACAGCGAATTCGCGCTGGTGCGCGGCAAGGTGGTCTTCTCCTGGAGCAACATCGACCAGGTGACCTCCGTCGCAAATCTCGTGGTGTGGACGGCCGCGGCGGGTCCGAGCAGCATCGCCACCGACTCCTCCGCCGGCGTCGCCGCCGCCAGCGACGACGGGGCCTGGGTGCTCTACACCGACAAGTCGACCGTCGACGGCAATACGGCCGAGCTGTGGATCGCCAAGATCGACGGTAGCGGGGCGAAGAAGCTGCTCGCGCTGCGCACCGACACCGACTGCTACCCGCAGGCGCGCTTCGGCGCGGGGCGCTTCGTGTTCTCCTACTGCGACCTGCCCACCGACGGCGGCGCGACCGGCGCCACGGTCGCGTCCCTCGATCCCGCCAAGGGCACCGTCGACACCCTCAAGACCGACGCCTCGCTCGACTTCTTCGTCGACAACAAGCTCGGCAACGTGCTGGTGATGACGGAGGCCGGGAGCGCCGCGCTGGTGCCGATCGCCGGCGGCCAGGAGAAGGCGCTCGACAACGACGTCAACGAGGCGCTCTTCACGCCCGACGGCATGGCGGTGGTCTACAGCACCCGCGCCGGCGCCCTCAAGCGCTCCCCCACGGCCGTGCCCGCCCCGACCACGCTCGTCGGCGCCGACGTCCTGCTCTTCCAGGGCAGCTCGCCCACGCTCAGCCACATCATCTACAGCAGCGAGACCGAGGATCAGTCCGGCAACAACTACGGCGATCTCTTCCTCGCCTCCGCCACCGCGCCCGGCGCCGCCACCAAGCTCCTCGGCACCATCACCGGCGGCATCTACGGCGACCCCTTCACCGCCGACGGCCTCAACGCGATCTACTTCACCGAGTGCGACGACGACGGCGTGTGCACGCTGAACACCCGCCCCGCGGCCGGCGGGGCCGAGGTGAAGCTCGCCGACACCTCGTGGCAGGCCCTCGCGGTGGGCGCCGGCAAGGTGGTCTACAACGACAACGTGGTCCTCGGCGCCGACTCCGCCGTCGGCGATCTGCTCCTGAAGGATCTCGCCGCCCCGGCCACCCCCGCGAAGCTGCTCACCAAGGGCGCCGACATCGACCTCTACCTCAACACGTCGAAGACGAAGATCATCTACACGGTCTCGGAGCCCGCGTCGGCCGAGGGCATCTACGTCATGGCGGTGCCGTAGCGCCGCTCGCTCACAGCGTCGCGGCGACGGTCTTCAGCACCCCGGCGGCGTCGCTCTCGACGGGCGATCCATGCGACGGGATCCAGCGGCGCAGGCCGGGGAGCGCGGCGAGGCGCTCGAGGTGGGCTCGAAAGGAGGGCTTTTCGGCGACGATCAGCCAGCGCGCGATGTTGGTCACGCGCGGGCCGTCGGTGGAGCCGAGGAGCTTGAAGAGCGCGCCGTCGATGCCGGGGAGGTGCGGGAGGTTGAAGACGGCGTCGCCAAAGACCAGCGAGTGCGCGCCGCCGCTCTCGACGATCATCACCGGCTCGGCGGTCTTGAGCCCCGAGAGGGCCTCGGTGCGCACCGCGGGATCGGGGGGCAGGAGGGTGAGATCCCCGTCCACCGGGGCCTCGGCCCGCACGCGCGCGGCGGCCGGCGCGGGGCACAGGATCTTGAGCGCGGGATATCGGGTTTTGTACGGCTGGATATCGAGTCGGTGAAATCCGTTGGGGACGATCAGGAAGGCCGGTTTGCCCCAGGATTCGAGCGCCTGCATCTCCGGCTCGCGCAGCGGAACGGCGTTGTAGAAGACGAGCCCACCGTCGCTGAGGCGGGCGATGGCCATGCGGCGCAGCATGTTTCCGCTGGGTAACTTCCCACCCACCGACCATAGATTCGATTCGTGCTTCTCAATCGGGTCATGTGGCGCGACGGTCCAGGGACGGGTTTTGGCCATTCGTCACTCCAAAGATGTGCTAAGGTAAATGCCATGACCCAAGAAGAAAAGCGCGCGCGCATCATTGCCGATCAAGCCGAACGTGAAGCCGCCAATCCTCCCCGCGTCGTCACCAAGAAGCCCCGCTCCAATTGGGCCGCCTCGCCCCCCATCGCTCCGCACCGCAAGCCGGGCGTCCGCCCCGGCGGTCCGTTCACCCCCAAGCCCTGATTCACCCCGTTTCTGCAGCAAATAGCCGGTAGCTCGGCGGGCTATTTGCCGCGATAGATCACCACGCCTTCGCCGCTCGCAATGTAGAGCGCGCGTGGCTGCACGCGCCTGTCGAGGTAGAGGCGGCGGATGTCGCCCACCGGCAACGGCAGCGTCGCGACCGTACTGGTGCGCGGATCGAGGCGCAGCACCTGGTTGGTGTCGGCGATGAAGAGCGTGCCGTCCACGTCGGCGGCGATGTCCACGGGCTGGCCCATGCCGGGCACGGGTACGCGGTGGATGTTCTGGTAGTCGTAGTTGCCGGGCAGCCACGCGGCGAGGCCCTCGGTGCGCGAGAGGAAGTACGCCGTGCCGTCGGTGGCGACGGCCACGCCCACGAAGTTCTCGCGATATCCGTGCGGGACCTCGCGCTCGTGATCGTCGGTGAAGACGGTGAACGAGAACTTGTTGTGGCCCTGGACCCAGGCGCGCGGATCGGGATCCCAGTTCTGCAGCCCGCAGGCGATCTTGCCGCAGGTCCACAGTCCGTTCGTGGCGGGGTCGAGCGCGAGGCCGTACCAGCTGCCGTAGGTGCCGGAGTGCTCGGGCATGTAGAAGGCCTCGACGTGCACGTGGTCGCCCCAGCGGTCGTTGTAGATGTGGCCGATGCCGTGGTTGCCGCCCATGAAGAGGTGGCCGGCGGCGGGGCCCTCGTGGATGTAGAGCAGGCGGTAGGCGCTGCGGGTGATCCAGTAGTTGTCGCTCACGTCGGTGTGCATGTCCCAGTAGTGCTTCGAGGTGATGGTGCCGTCGCGGTGCAGGGTGACGTGCTCGGCCTTGCCGGGCTCGCGGATGGCGGGCTCGTCGTCCTCGTTGCCGGTCTCCACGCCCTCCAGGCCCACGTAGCCGTCGTCGACGCCGCCGCCGGCCACGGACAGGATGCGCGAGAAGATGTGCAGGCCGTCGGCGTTGGTGTAGCGGCGGAAGGTGGTCTCGCCGTCGCGGCGGATGTAGAGCGCGTCGGGCGCGACCGCCCAGAGGTTGCCCGCCTCGTCGGGGCTGGTGTCGACGATCGGACCGCCGAGGCCCTGCGCGCCGCCGAGCACCTCGAGCTCGGTGACCGGTCGCGCGAGGTCGGGCGCACCCTGCAGATCCACGCTCGCCAGATCGGGTGGCGCGGCGAGATCGGATGTGGCGAAGGCCGCGTCGTCGATCGCGATCGCGGCGTCGCCGGGCGTGGCGCCGCTGCTTCCGCAGGCGGCCAGGATGGGGATCAGACAGGCGGTCAGCGGCAGGGTCTTCGTCGTGTTCGTCAGCGGGCGCATCGAACCTCCGACGAGGAATTACGCAAGGAGAAGGCCAGTCGCGGCCCGCTTGCGCGAGGTTCCGCGGTCTCCACAACAGCCATGTTCGCTTGCGCCAAGGGGGAGACCCGTGAGCTGGCAGAGCCCGGAGTACGTCGAGATCAAGATGGACGCGGAGATCGGCTCCTATCAGGAGGACGACTTCGACCCGCGCCCCGGCCCCGACGAGACGCGCGCAGCGACGGAGAATCCGCCCGCGCAACGCGAGCCGCGCTGAGCGCGGAGCGTACGCATGCGCATTCACGTGCTCGGCTCGGCGGCGGGCGGCGGGTTTCCGCAGTGGAACTGCGGCTGCGCCAACTGCGCCGACGCGCGGCTCGGCGATCCCCGCACCACGCCGCGCACCCAGGACTCGCTCGCCATCAGCGACGGGGAGCGCTGGTTCCTCTGCAACGCCTCGCCCGACGTGCGGCAGCAGCTCGAGTCCTTCGCGCCGCTGCACCCGCGCGGCCCGCGCGACACGCCCATCGACGCGGTGGTGCTCACCAGCGGCGATCTCGACCACTGCCTGGGCCTCTACTCGTTGCGCGAGGCGCAGCCGCTGGTGATCTATGCGACCGAGCCGGTGTGGCGCGGGCTCGTCGAGGACAACGCCACCGCGCGCACCCTGATGCGCTTCGCCGGGCAGCTGAGCGTGTGCATCCTCCCGCTCGACGAGGAGGTGGCCCTGGTGGGCGCGGAGGGGCGGGAGAGCGCGCTGCGCATCACGGCGATCGCGGTGCCGGGCAAGCTGCCGTCGCACCTCGTGGGGCTGCGCGCGCCGGATGTCGCCGACAACATCGCGCTCCTCGTGCGCGACGAGCGCGACGGGCGCAGGGTGCTCTACGCGCCCGGCGTGGCGTCGATCGAGACGCTCGCGCCGTGGCTCGATGGCCCCGATCGAATCGATTGCCTGCTCTTCGACGGCACGTTCTGGGCCAGCGACGAGCTGTCGCGGCCCGGCCTCCTGCCGCTGCGCGCCGAGGAGATGGCGCACCTCCCCGTCGGTGGACCGCGCGGGAGCCTGGCGCGGCTGGCCCGCTGCCGCGTCGGGCGGCGCGTCTACACGCACGTGAACAACACCAACCCGATCCTGCGCGAGGGCTCCGCGGAGCGCCGCGCCGTCGAGGAGGCGGGCTGGGAGGTGGCGGTGGACGGGATGGAGGTGATGGCGTGAGTGGCGCCGAGGACGAGGCGCCGCTCGCCCGCGAGGCGCTCGTCGCCGAGTTGCGCGCCGTCGGTGAGAGCCACTACCACGACCGCCACCCCTTCCACGCGCGCATGCACGAGGGCCGGCTCACGCGGCGCGAGCTGCAGGCGTGGGTGACCAACCGCTACTACTACCAGACGCGCATCCCCATCAAGGACGCGTTCATCCTCGCCCGGTCCGAGGACCCCGCGTTCCGTCGCGCCTGGATCCACCGGCTCGTGGACCACGACGGCGAGCGCGCGGGCGAGGGCGGCCTCGCCGAGTGGCTGCGCCTCGGGCGCGGCGTGGGGCTCGACGAGGAGGAGGTGGCGAGCCTGCGCGGGGTGCTGCCCGCGGTGCGCTTCGCCTGCGACGCCTACGTGCAGCTGGTGCGCGAGGGCACCCTCGTGGAGGCCGTGGCCTCGTCGCTGACGGAGTTCTTCGCGCCCGAGCTCATGGAGCGCCGCATCGCCGCGTGGCGGCAGCACTACCCGTGGGTGGACGCGCAGGCGCTCGAGTACTTCCGCGGCCGGGTGCCGCGCGCGCGCCGCGACTCGGAGCAGGCGCTCGAGTTTGTCTTGACGAACTCGCCCACGCGCGCGCTGCAGCGGCGCTGCGTGGCCGCGCTCGGGCGCAAGTGCGAGATCCTGTGGGCGCTGCTCGACGCCGTGGAGGTGGCCACGAGCCCTGCGCGGGAGGCTTCCAGTGCGCGCGCATGACTTCGCGCTCGACGAGAAGCCGCGGCTGGTGGCGTGGGCGCGGCTGCGCTGGGACGCGGCGAGCGGTCGCCACCTCCTGCTCTCGCCGGAGCGCGGCCTCTCGCTCAACGCCTCCGCCGCCGCGATCCTCGCCCGCTGCGACGGCGCGCGCACCGTCGCCCGCATCCTCGAGGAGACGGTGAGCGCGCTGGCGGCCGCCGAGGTGGCGCGGGCGGTGCGCGAGACGCTCGCCTTCCTCACCGATCTCCGCGCGCGCGGGCTCGTCGACGCTCGGTGAGCGCGCCGCGTCCGTACACGCTCATCGCGGAGCTGACCTATCGCTGCCCGCTGCGCTGCGCCTACTGCTCCAACCCCGTGGAGTGGGCCGCGATCGGCGACGAGCTGTCGACGCAAGAATGGCTGCGTGTGCTGGGCGAGGCGCGCGCGCTCGGGGTGGTGCAGGTGCACTTCAGCGGCGGCGAGCCGCTCCTGCGCGAGGATCTCGCGGCGCTGGTGGCGCGTGCGCGGGCGCTCGATCTCTACACCAACCTCGTCACCACGGGCGCGGGTGGTGCGTTCGGGCGGCGGCTCGGCGAGCTGCGCGCGGCGGGCCTCGATCACGTGCAGCTCAGCGTGCAGGAGCTCCCCGCCACCGACGCCAAGATCGCCTCGGCCAGGCAGGTCCGCGCGACCGGGCTGCCGCTCACGATCAACGTCGTGCTGCATCGCGACAACATCGATCAGCTCGACGCCATCGTGGCGCTCGCGGAGCGGGTGGACGCGCAGCGGCTCGAGCTGGCGAACGCGCAGTACCTCGGCTGGGCGCTCGTCAACCGCGACGCGCTGCTGCCGGCGGAGTCGCAGATCGCCCATGCGCGCGAAGCGGCACGGGCCGCGCGCGAGCGGCTGCGCGGTCGCATGGAGCTGGTGTTCGTGCTGCCGGATCACCACGCGGACCGGCCGCGCGCGTGCATGGACGGCTGGGCGCGCCGCTTCGTGGTGGTCGCGCCCGACGGGCTGGTGCTGCCCTGCCACGCGGCGCGCTCCATCGCCACGCTGCGCTTCGAGGGCGTGCGCGAGCGCGGGCTCGACGTGGTGTGGCGCGAGGGCGAGGCGCTCGGCCGCTACCGGGGCCACGCGTGGATGCCGGAGCCCTGCCGCAGCTGCGCGGAGCGCGACGTGGACCACGGAGGATGCCGCTGCCAGGCCTTCCACCTCACCGGCGATGCGTCCGCCGCCGACCCGGCGTGCGCGCTCGCGCCCCGTCACGCCCTCATCGAATCCGCCCGCGCGAGCGCCTCCGCACCGCCACCCCTGCTCATTCCGCGCGCTCGTCTCGCCCAGCGGCGCTGAGTTACGACAATGGAACTCGCGAGCGGCGTGCTCCGTGCATCGATTGCTGGCGCGGGAGGGCGGAGCGATGCGGCGGCTCGAGCGGCGGATCGACGGGGGAGCGGGGCGAAAGCGGAGGGACCACGGCGGGTCGCGCAGCGCGCCGTGGCTCGCGGTCGCGGCGCTCCTCGGGGCCGAGTGCTCCGAATCCGGCACCACTCCGCCGCCCTTCCGCAGCGACGCGGGGGCCCAGATCACGGTGGTCCCCGATGCGGACGTGCCCGCGGGCGATCCCTTCCCGCTTCCAGGCCCTGTCCCCGCGCCCGGACGGCCCGCGCCCGTGCTCACCTACCACAACGACAACCAGCGCACCGGCCTCTACCCGTGGGAGACGAAGCTCACGCCGCAGGCCGTGGCCGCGCGCGGGCTCGCGCTGCGGGTGGTGCGCCCCGTCGACGGCGGGGTCAATGCCCAGCCGCTCTACCTGCCGGACGTCGCGATCGGCGGCGGGCTGCACGACGTCTTCTACGTCGCCACCATGCGCAACTGGGTCTACGCCTACGACGCCAACGACGCGAGCGCCTCGGGCACGAAGGCGGGGCTCCTGTGGTCCGCCGAGTTACGTGATCCCGAACTCGTGGCCCGACCCTACGCGCGCGGCATCTCCAGCACGCCGGTCATCGATCCCGACAGCCACACGCTCTACGTCCTCGCCAGCACGCGCAGCCAGCTCGACGAGCCCCCCGGCGAGAACGACGTCGACATCGTCTACTGGCTGGTGGCGCTCGACGTGCGCGACGGCCACGAGCTGCGCCGCGTGAAGGTGGCCGGCAGCGCCCCGCGCCGCGACGGCACCACGCTCCCCTTCCTCGCGCGCAACCACCGCAACCGCCCCGGCCTGCTGCTCAGCAAGGGCTCGCTCTACCTCGCGTTCGGCGCGCGCAGCAAGGAGGAGCTCATCGAGTACCACGGCTGGGTGATCCGCTACGACGCGCAGACCTTCGCGCAGCGCGGCGCCTTCTGCACCTCGCCCAACGCGCGCGCCAGCATCGATCACGCGGGCGAGGGCGGCGGCGTGTGGCAGGGCGGCGGCGGCCTCACCGCCGACGAGGACGGCAACGTCTACTTCATCACCGGCAACGCCCCGCCGGACCTGGCGATCGACTCCTACGGCAACGCCATCATGAAGGTCACGCCGCGCGGCGATCGCCTCGAGCTCGCCGGCTTCTTCACGCCCGAGGACCCCATGCAGCTGCTCTACATCAACGACGTGGACCTCGGCTCCGGCGGCGCGCTCCTGATCCCCGGGTCGCCGCACGTGCTCGGCGGCGGCAAGACCGGCATCTGGTACCTGCTCGACACCGCCACGATGGGCCGGCGCCAGGAGCTCGCCGCCTTCATCAACGTCTACAACCCCTCGTTCGTCGTCGATAGCTACTGGGAGGGCGGGCCGCATCTGCACGCCACGCCCGCGTGGTGGCGCGGCGGCGATCCCACCGGAGCGTTCCTCTATGGCTGGTCGGAGCAGGACCACCTCAAGGCCTACCGCTACTCCTACGTCACCGGCCGCATCGATCCCGCGCCCGTCGCGGCGAGCGAGATCATCTCGCCGAAAGACGTCATGCCCGGCGGGATGATCTCCGTCTCCTCCGATGGCTACCGCGCCGGCAGCGCGATCGTGTGGGCCGCCCTGCCCGCCTCCGGCGTGCCCGATCCCAACTTCGGCGCCTACCCCGGCCGCCTCCTGGCCTTCGACGGCGAGACGCTCAAGCTCCTCGCCGAGGCCCCCTTCCCGACGCTGCCGAAGTGGATGCCCCCGACCATCGCCGACGGCAAGGTCTTCATGGCGACGTCATCGAAGGAGGTGCGGGTGTACGAGTTGGGAAACTGAAACTCGTCAGAACCCGCAGATGCTCGCCCAGGGGTCGTCGAGCTTGTTGCAGGTGGCCTGCATCTGGATGAAGCGGGCGATCTCGATCTTGTCGAGCGCGCAGATGCAGACCATGCCGTCGCAATCGAGGGTGTAGTCGCTGCCGTTGCAGCTGCCCTGCTGGCCGCACGGCGGGAGCTGCGGGGGCATCTGCACGCCGCCGTAGCCCTGGGTTGCGGGGCAACGTGCGAGGGCGCGTGCCATGTCGCCGGCGGGGACGGCGAGGTCGGACTCCATGGCGGCGAGATCGGACGGTATCGCCAGATCGAGCACGCCCGGGACGCCGAGATCGGCGGGGCGCGCCAGGTCGGGCCCAGGATCGGAATCGACGCCGCGCCCATCGGGGACCGCGCGCAGATCGCGCGCAGCGACGGCGAGATCGGCGACGGCGAGATCATCCGGCGCGACGCCGGGAGTGCTGCCGCAGCCGGAGCAGAGGAGGACGATCGTCGCCAGCACGCGCTTCATGGGACCGACACGATAACCGTTCCGCGCGTGCTTGCGGGCCCTTGCCGCGACTCGTATCCTCCGCGCCGTCGCCCACCAGCACGCATCGCAGCGCAAGGAGTCGCCCGTGATCCTCGACCCGCACACCCACAAGGCCAATGGCGCCGGCGCCACCCACGGTGCCGCTTCCACCGTCGCCGGCCCGCGCTCGATCGCGCGCACCTGTCCGATCGATCTGCGCCCGCTTCCGCCGGTGCCGTGCGCCACGCCCGAGGAGATCGCCAAGGCGGTGGCGCGCGCGCGCATCGCGCAGGAGACGTGGCGCGAGCTGTCGTTCGAGGCGCGTTGCGCGGCGATGAAGCGCGCGGCGAAGACCCTGCTGCGCCGCCGCGCGGAGGTCATCGAGCTGGTGCGCGAGGAGATGGGCAAGCTCGAAGTGGAGGGCCTCTTCAACGAGGCGCTCGGCCCGCTCGACGTGCTCTCGGGCTGGATCGCGGTGGTGAAGCGCGCGGGCGGGCGCCACGACATCAAGCTCAACCCCTTCGCGTTTCCGGGGAAGAGCGCCTACGTGGATCTGGTCCCGCGCGGCGTCGTCGGCGTGATCGCGCCGTGGAACTTCCCGGTCTCGGGCCTCTACCGCTCGCTCTACCCGGCGCTGCTCACGGGCAACGGCGTGGTGCTCAAGCCCTCGGAGTACACGCCGCGCACCAGCGAGTGGTTCGCGCACATCCTCGCCACCGAGCTGCCCGAGGGGCTGATCGCGGTGGTGCACGGTGACGGCGTGGAGGGGACCGCGCTCGTCGAGGCGGGCATCGACGCGTGCATCTTCACGGGCTCGCCGCGCACCGGCGCCAAGGTGCGCGTGCGCTGCGCGGAGCTGGGGATCCCGTCGAGCATCGAGATGGGGGGCAAGGACGCCGCCATCGTGCTCGCCGACTGCGACATGGAGCGCACCTGCGCCGGCATCACCCAGTGGGCGCTCAGCAACGTCGGGCAGGCGTGCGGCGCGATCGAGATCGCGCTCGTCGAGGAGCACATCGCGGACGACTTCGTGGCGCGCATGAAGAGCGCCTGGACGCGCCTCCGCATCGGGCCACAGGACTGCGCCGACATCTCGCCGCTCGCCAACCAGCGGCAGTTCGATCTGGTGAGCTCGCACGTGGCCGACGCCGTCGCCAAGGGCGCGACGCTGGTGTGCGGGGGGCAGCCGGTGGGGCAGGGCCTCTTCTACCCGCCCACGATCCTCGATCGCTGCACGGACGAGATGGCGGTGGTGCGCGACGAGACCTTCGGCCCGGTGCTGGCGGTGGTGCGGGTGGACGGCGCGGCCGACGCCGTGCGCCGCGTCAACCGCTCGCGCTACGGGTTGGGCGCCTCGATCTGGACCCGCGACTACGCGCGCGCCGAGCGCCTCGCCTCGCGCATGGAGGTCGGCATCGTCGACGTGAACAACCACGCCTTCACCGGCGCGGTGCCGGCGCTGCCCTGGAGCGGCACGCGCGAGAGCGGCTTCGGCGTGGCCAACAGCGAGTGGTCGCTCGCCACCTTCGTGCGCCCGCGCGCCGTGGTGCTCGACCGCTCGAGCGGCCCCGAGCCCTTCTGGATGCCCTTCAACCGCGCCCTCTTCGAGATGGGCGACATCCTCTCGGACGCGCAGCTGCTCAACATCCTGCGCGCGTGGAAGCTGCCGCTGATCATGCGCGAGCGCGTGAAGACCATCCGCGAGTTCTTCCGCGGCTAACTCAGCGCCGCGGCGATCCCCTCGGCGGCGCGCGTGGCCATGGCCATGATGGTGAGCTGCGGGTTCACGCCGATGGGGCCGCGCACGGTGCTGCCGTCGACGATGTAGAGGTCCTTGACCTCGTGCGTCTGGTGGTCGAGGCCGACCACGCTGGTCTTCGGATCCTTGCCCATGCTGCAGGTGCCGAGCGGGTGGTAGCTGAGCAGGCCGAGGTCGTTGGGGGCGGGCGCGGAGCGGCGGTAGCGCTCGAGCTCGCCGAGCTCGACGATGGGGATGGAGGTGCGCGCGGGGTAGAGGCGCTTCGCCCCGGCGGCGAGGAGGATCTCCATCACGCGCACCATGCCGCTGTGGAGCAGCGCGAGATCGTCGCGCGTAACCGAGTACGAGATCGCCGGCTTGCCGCCGAGCGCGCGCCACACCCGGCCGTTGGGCGTGGCGTCGCTGATGAGCACGGCCATGGAGGCCATGTGGGGCAGCAGCTCGAGGGCCTCCATGAGGCGGCGGCCGCTCAGCTGGAAGGTCTGGCCCGCCATGTTCACGTCGGGCTGCGCGGCGGTGATGAGCTGGCCCTCGCGCAGGAACTGGTCGCAGCCGTAGCCCTGCGGGATGTGGCCGGAGCCGTTGATGGTGTCGTCGAAGAGGCCGGTCACGCCGGTGGAGGGGTGGAGGGTGAGGTTGCGGCCGACCTGGTCGCTGCCCTTTCCAGCACATTGGGATCCTAAGCTTAGAATTCCACGTGGACAAGTTGTCGCG
>JADMIO011711116.1_pt1 | contig 58587 bp, 52 predicted proteins | sample 8958161 | NCBI WGS metagenome assembly JADMIO01 (sample SAMN16585339, study PRJNA669376) | soil metagenome | isolation source: Crop rotation soil | place: USA: Cullars Rotation, Alabama | collected 2011
ACAACTTGTCCACGTGGAATTCTAAGCTTAGGATCCCAATGTGCTGGAAAGGGAAGAGAAGAAGGCGATCCGTCCGTCGGACATCGATGTGGTGTGGGTGAACGGCTATGGCTGGCCGGTCTATCGCGGCGGCCCGATGCACTATGCCGACCAGGTCGGGCTGGACAAGGTGCTGGCGAAGATGAAGGAGTTCCAGGCGACGATGGGCGACGCGTTCAAGCCCGCCCCGCTGCTGGAGAAGCTGGCTGGCGAAGGGAAGAAGTTCGCCGATATGCGCTGAGCGCTTCGCCATTTGACGGGATCAGGGGAGGGTTCGCCCTCCCCTTTTCTTTGGTGCATCCGTTTGCGCCTCGGCCGCATCCAAGGTCTCAACACGGGAGATTTGGATGCGCACGGTTTTGGCCGCGGTGGCGGCTGTTCTGGTTTCGGCTTCGGCGGCGTGGGCGGATGATTGCCATGTTGGCGCCTATCGCTTCGCGAATGGTGACGTTGCCGACATCGGGCAGGCGGATGAAGGAACCCTGCGCTGGAAGATGTTCGACGGGGAGGTTGGCACCTTGCACCCCAAGGACGGCGGCTGGACGAGCACGTTCGGGTGGACGGACCGGCCGGACGGGCATCGCGTCGCGCTCCCCGATTGCGCCAGTGGCGAACTCACATTCGATGGCAAGGCGGCACAGCGCATCGCGTTCGATGTGACGGACACGACCTTTGCCGGACGTGACGGCGTGAAGCTGCGCGGGCGGCTGGTGCTGCCGAAAGGCGCGGACAAGGTCGCGGTCGTCGTGCTGGTGCATGGGTCGGAGGATTCGTCGGCGGTGCAGACCTATTCGCTGCAGCGGCTGCTGCCGGCGGAAGGCGTGGGCGCGTTCGTCTATGACAAGCGCGGCACCGGTGGATCGGAGGGCAAGTACACGCAGGACTTCGACGTGCTGGCGGATGACGCGGTGGCGGCAATGCGCGAGGCGCGGCGGCTGGCGGGCGCACGCGCGGGACGCGTCGGCTATCAGGGCGGCAGCCAGGGCGGCTGGATCGTGCCGCTGGCAGTGAACCGTGCGCCGGTGGACTTCGGGATCATCAGCTTCGGGCTTGCGGTGACGGTGCTCGAAGAGGATGCGCAGGAGGTGGCGCTGGAGATGAAGCTCAAGGGCCACACAGAGGCCGAGATCGCCAAGGCGCTGGAGATCTCGCATGCGGCCGGCGTGCTGGCCGGGGAAGCGATGGCGTCGACGGCGATCCAGGACGCGTCCTATGCCGCCTTCGACGCCGTGCGCGAGAAGTATCGGGGCGAGCCGTGGTTCAAGGACGTGCATGGCAACTTCACCCATTTCCTGTTGCCGCTGAGCAAGGAGCAGTTGCGGGCGTTCGCGGCGGCGCATGACTGGCGCACGCCGGTCCACTACGAACCGATGCCGACGTTGCAGGCGAGCACGACCCCGCAGCTGTGGATCCTGGGCAGCGACGACCTGGATGCGCCGAGCGCGGAGACCTCGCGGCGGATCACGTCGCTGATCGACCAGGGCAAGGCCTTCACGCTGGCGATCAATCCGGGTGCCGAGCACGGGATGACGGAATACGAACTGGACGCGAAAGGCGAACGCGTGTCGACGCGGTTCTCCGCCGGATATTTCGCGATGATGCGCGATTTCGCACGGGATGGCGCGCTGAACGGCAGCTATGGACGGGCGGCGATCACCCGGCCCCGCCGCTAGCAACTTTTCGCGCTGCGTCTGTCGGTTTCCGCCCAGCCCGTTCGTCTATTGGACATGAAACGCGGCGAGAGGAGGCCGGAAATGTTGGAATTCCTGATGAATCTGCATGCCGGCGATCACCTCGCCTCCATGCTGGCGGCGCGGGTGATGCTCTGGGTGGGCGCGGCGGCGCTTCGGCAGTACGAACCCGCCCTGCCTGGCTGGGCGCGGCTCGCACTGTTCGCCTGGCGGACGCGTTAATAAGCCTGGGTGTCGATCAGGCCCATCTTGTAGAGCCCGTGGTGCTGGGTCTTGACCATGACCCGCATCACCGAGTCATAGCGCGCGAGCCGGTTGGCCATGATGTGGACCTCGGGCTGCGGGTCGGAGTGCGCGGCGTCGAACAGCTTCCTGTCGAGCGTCGCGTCGTCGATGCGCCAGCCATTCCAGATCGGCGTGCCGTCGAAATCGACTTCCAGCATCACGGTGGGGATCGGTTTCCCCGGCCCGTGCGGCAGGTCGATCTTCACGGCGTGAGTCTGAAGCGGCAGGGTGATGATCAGAAGCGTGAGCAGAACAAGCATCACATCGATCAGCGGCGTGGTGTTGATGTCGGAAAGCACATCGCCGGCGGCGGTCTGTGCAGTCATGGCCATAGCGGGTCCCTCTCCCATTCGGCAGGGAGGAGGCTGCGCGCCGATTGTGCGCGGATTGCGGCGAAGGGTTCGCTGTGCTGTGTAAATGAGTGACTTGTTGTCAGCGCGTCAGTTGGTGAGCGACGCGGCGACTATAGGACGCTCAATAGGTGCGGGCGGCGGATCGACGGGCGCTGAGAGCCAGACCTCATGCTCGCGGGTGCGCACTTCGGCAACGCGGTCGCCGAGCCAATCACTGCCGAGACGGCCAGAAACGGTGCTGCCGTCCGGCGCGCAAGGAGCGTCCGCCGCAGAGGGTCGGAAGGTGACGAGTTCGGCGATCGTGCCGGTGCGAACCGTCGCGCGGGCCGGATGGGCGGCGTAAAGCGTCGAGCCCGGCGAGTTAAGATCGAAGGCCATCCAGACCGGCGCGGCGTTGTTCAGGCTAACCTTCAGGTAAACCTGACCGTTCTGGAACTGCGCCGGGATGCGGGTCATCTGGGTCGGCGCGGCTTGCGCCGCTACCGGCGCCAAGAGCGCGGCAACCAAGGCAAAAGCGCGGAAAGCCCGTTCGATCATCACACGAGAACGGGCGGGTGCGACGCCGGTTGCGTCCGGCGGAAGAGACTCACGGGAGAAAATTCGGGTGTAGGCTTCCTGCAACAACAAATGGGGGATGGCGGCGATGGCTGTAGCGAAGGTCGGCGACCTGGAGATGTATTTCGAGCGCGCAGGCGACGGGGAGCCGCTGCTGTTCATCTCGGGTTCCGGCGGGGATCTTCGCAACAAGCCGAACCAGATGGACGGTCCGCTGGTGCGCAACTTCGACGTGCTGAGCTACGACCAGCGCGGATTGGGGCGAACCAGCAAGCCGGACGCGCCTTACACCATGGCGGATTACGCCGACGACGCGGCACGGCTGATAGATCACCTCGGGTGGAAGAGCGCCAAGGTGATGGGCGTGTCGTTCGGCGGGATGGTGGCGCAGGAGTTCGTGCTCAGGCATCCCAAGAAGGTCGAGCGGCTGGTGCTGGCGTGCACCTCGCCCGGCGGGGCGGGGGGCGCGAGCTATCCGTTCCACGAGATCGAGCACATGGGCGCCGAGGAACGCGCGCGGCACATGATCCCGATCAACGACACGCGGCGGGACGCGGCGTGGCAGAAGGCACACGCCGAGCAGTACGAGCAGTTCGTGGCGCTGGCGATGAACGACCCGCACAAGGACGAGCCGGGGCGAGCGATGGGATATCACCGCCAGCTCGAGGCGCGGTCGCATCACGACACTTATGACCGGATGGGGCAGATCGACTGTCCGGTGATGATCGCGGCCGGTAGTTATGACGGGATCGCTCTGCCCCAGTCACAGCACAACATGCACGCACGGATCAAAGGTTCGGTGCTTCAGTTCTTCGAAGGCGGGCACCTGTTCATGATCCAGGATCGCGCGGCAATGCCGGCGATGATTGCGTTCCTGAACGAATAGTGAGAGTTCTGCTGCGCCAATAGAGGGTTCAACCGTGCCCAGGCCGCCGAACTACGCTCAAGACCGCTCCCAGCGCGAACGCGCCCAGCGCCAGAAGGCCGAGGAGAAAGCACAGAAACGCGCGGAGAAGACGGCCAAGCGCAAGGCTGAGGCCGAAGCCGCGACGGCGCAGGACGACAAGGACCGGACCTAGAACAGCAGCCGATGTTTCATCTGTTTCCCACCGCGCTCGCGACGCTGTTTGTCGCCATCGGTCCGGTTGAAGTCGGATCGATGTTCCTGGCGCTGACCGCAGGCATGGCGAAGGCCGAGCGCCGCAACACGGCGATCGTGTCGGCGGCAGTGGCGACCGGTGTGCTGGTGGCGTTCGCGCTGGGCGGAATCCAGTTGCTGGGGCTGATCGGGGTCGGGTTGCCGGCGTTCCGCACGGCGGGCGGGGTCCTGCTGTTGATGGTCTCCGCGGACCTGCTGCTGGCGCAGCATTCAGGCGTGTCGGGCATCACGCCGACCGAGGAAGGCGAAGCGCAGCGGCATGAGACCGATGTGGCCGTGTTCCCGCTGGCGATCCCGCTGACCGCCGGGCCGGGCAGCATGACGGCGGTGGTGCTGCTGATGTCCAAGTCGGCAGGGCCGATGGACATGGCGGCGGTCCTGGCCGCGCTGGGCGTGATCATGCTGGGGACGTTCGTCACCATGCTGCTGTCGGACCGGCTGATGCGGCTGTTGCGGAAAACGGGCGCCAACGTGATCGCGCGCGTGTCGGGCGTGCTGCTGGCGGCGCTGGCGATGCAGTTCATTTTCGACGGATTGGCAGACAGCGGGCTGTTCCGCTAGGGCGCGTTTGACTCGGCTGTGCGTCCTTGGGAACGATATCGCCCAAGAACACAACAGTTGAGGAAACGGGAATGGCGGAACCGGGCACACCGGAAAATCCGATCTCCATCGGCGCGGCACTCGCGCGGGTTGCGGAGACGAAGCCCAACGCGCCGGCGATCACCTGCGAGGATGTGACGCTCACCTGGGCGGAGCTGCACAAGCGCACCAACCGGATGGCGCGCGGCATGGCGGCGCGCGGGGTGAAGCTGGGCGATTTCGTCACCATCGCGCTGCCGAACTCGGTGGCGTTCATCGAGGCGTGTTACGCGGCGTGGAAGCTGGGCGCATGCCCGCAACCGGTGTCGTCGCGCCTGCCGCTGAGTGAGTTGAATGCCATCGTCGAACTGGCGGAAACGCCGATCGTGGTGAGCGACGTGGCGTTCGAAAGCAGCAAGCCGGTGGTGTCTGCGCGGGCGCTGCTGGAGGCGTCGCAGGACGAGAGCGATCTGCCGGATGTCGTGTCGCCGTCGTGGAAGGCGCCGACGAGCGGCGGTTCGACCGGGCGGCCGAAGCTGATCGTGTCGGGTCAGGCGGGTCTGGTCGACGGGCTGGGCGCCGCGTTCTGGCGCATCGGCAAGGACGATGTCTGCCTGATGCCGGGGCCGATGTATCACAACGGGCCCTTCGTCACCGTCTTCCCCGCGCTTCAGATCGGCGCCCGTGTCGTGCTGATGACCAAGTTCGATGCGGAGGGCGTGCTGCGCGAGGTGGAGAAGCATCGCGCGACCTGGGTGTATCTGGTGCCGACGATGATGGGGCGCATCTGGCGGCTGCCGGAAGACGTGCGCACGAAGTACGACCTCTCGTCGCTGAAGACCGTGTGGCATCTGGCGGCGCCCTGCCCCGCCTGGCTGAAGGAAGAATGGATCAAGTGGCTCGGATCCGAGGTGATCTGGGAGCTGTATGGCGGCACCGAGGGGCTGGCGTCGACGATCCTGTCGGGCACCGAGTGGCTGGCGCATCGCGGATCGGTCGGGCGTGTGCAGGCCGGCGGCATCATGAAGGCGTTCGGGCCGGATGGACGCGAGCTGCCTGTTGGTGAGACCGGCGAGATCTACATGCAGCGCGACACAGGTTTTCCGGCGACCTATCGCTATGTCGGTGCGACGCCGCGCGTGTTGCCGGGTGGCTGGGAGTCGATCGGCGACATCGGGTGGTTCGATGCGGACGGTTATCTGTACCTGGCGGACCGGCGCACCGACATGATCCTGGTGGGTGGCGCGAACGTCTATCCGGCGGAGATCGAGGCGGCGCTGGAAGAACATCCGCTGGTGGCATCGTCGGCGGTGATCGGCATTCCCGACGACGACCTGGGCAACAAGGTGCATGCGATCGTCCAGCCACGCGAGGGACTGTCGATCGAAATGTTGCATGAGCACATGGCGGACAAGCTGGTCGTCTACAAGCGGCCGCGCACCTATGAGCTGGTAACGGAGAATGTGCGCGACGATGCCGGCAAGGTCCGGCGCACGGCGCTGCGCGACGAACGTATCGCGAAGATGAAGCAGGGAGCGTAGCAATGTCGAGCATGGGGTCGTTGGGCGCGCCAATCGCAGAGGCGATCTCCATCGGAAGAAACCTCGCGCGGAACGCCGCCGAGAAGCCGAATGCGCCGGCGCTGACGGTGAGCGGCAAGACGTTGACCTATGGCGAGCTCCACAAGCGCACCAATCGCATGGCGCGGGCCCTGCTCCAACGCGGCGTGAAGCTAGGCGATTTCGTCACCATCTCGATGCCGAACAGCCATGGCTTCATCGAGGCGGAGTTCGCGCTGTGGAAGATCGGCGCGACGCCGCAGCCGGTCTCCTATCGCCTGCCGCCGGGCGAATTGAAGGCGATCATCGAGTTGGCCAATTCGCCGCTGGTGATCGGCGACAACAAGGCGATGGACGTCGGACGGCCGATCGTGTCGCCGGAGGAGCTGCTGGCGGCGAGCGACGACGACTCCGACCTGCCGGATGCTATCACGCCGCACTGGAAGGCGCCGACCAGCGGCGGATCGACGGGAAGGCCGAAGCTGATCGTCGCGGGCAATCCGGGCGTGGTAGCGCCGGGTGGCGCGGATGCGGTGCTGTGGCGTTACAGCGGCAAGGACACGGTGCTGATGCCGGGGCCGCTCTATCACAACGCGCCGTTCGGTCTGACGGCGAGCGCCCTGCATGCGGGTGCGCATGTGATCCTGACGCCCAAGTTCGATGCGGAGGAGACGCTGCGGCTGGTGCAGGACCACAAGGTGAACTGGCTTTACCTAGTGCCGACGATGATGAGCCGCATCTGGCGCGTGCCGGGGCGCGAGAACTACGACATGTCTTCGCTGCACACGATCTGGCACATGGCGGCGCCGTGTCCGCCGTGGCTGAAGGAAGAATGGATCGGCTGGATCGGCGGCGAGAAGATCCTGGAGCTCTATGGCGGCACCGAGGCGCAGACCATCACCGTGATCGACGGCAATGAGTGGATGGCGCACAAGGGATCGGTCGGCAAGCCGCTGGCGCTGGGCGAGATGAAGGCATTCTCCGCCGACGGCAAGGTGCTGGGCCCGCGCGAGACGGGCGAGATCTTCCTGCGGCGCGATCCGTCCTTGCCGCCGTCGTATCATTATGTCGGTGCCGACGCGCGCACGATGGCGGGCGGTTGGGAGTCGCTGGGCGACATCGGCTGGTTCGACGAGGACGGATACCTGTATCTCGCCGACCGGCGCACCGACATGGTGCTGGTGGGTGGGTCGAACGTGTATCCGGCCGAGATCGAGGCGGCGCTGGACGAGCATCCGCTGGTGTCGTCGAGCGCGGTGATCGGGCTGCCGCATGAAGACCTGGGCAATGCGCTGCACGCGATCATCCATCCGCGGCCGGGGTTGGACATCGAGGACTTGCAGAAGCACCTGGCGGAACGGCTGGTGACGTACAAGCGGCCGCGGACGTTCGAGATGGTTGCGGAACCGGTACGAGACGATGCCGGCAAGGTGCGGCGCACGGCGCTGCGCGACGAGCGGATCGCCAAGCTGAAGAAGTAAGTTCCGCGCGAGGCGGTCGCCCCCTCCACCATCGCTTCGCGATGGTCCCCCTCCCCCGCTTCGCGGTGGAGGAGCCAAAGGTATCAAATGCCGCGCCGGGTGCCGGGGCGCCGTCCGAGCCTTTAGGATCGGCGGCAGCAGCATCGGGACACGCGTTATGTCGGCAGCAGGGGCGGCTCAGCCGCTGGAATACATTTCCATCGGCCAGCGGATGAAGGACATCGTGGCGGAGCGGCCCGATGCGCCGGCGGTGACGTCGCAGGACGTTACGCGGACCTGGCGCGAGCTGCACAAGCGCACCAACCGGGTCGGGCGCGGGCTGCTGGCGAAGGGCGTGAAGTTCGGCGACTTCGTCACCATCGCGCTGCCGAACGGGATCGGGTTCGTCGAGGCGTGCTATGCGCTGTGGAAGATCGGCGCGACGCCCCAGCCGGTGTCGTCGCGGCTTCCGGCGAACGAGCTGGCGGCGATCATTGAGCTGGCGAATTCGCCGGTCGTGATCAGCGATGCGGCGATGCAGTCGCCGCGGCCTGTCGTTTCCATCAAGGAGCTGTTCGACGCGGGCGGCGACGACAGCGACCTGCCGGATGCGATCGCGCCGGCCTACAAGGCGCCGACCAGCGGCGGGTCGACGGGGCGGCCGAAGCTGATCGTGTCGGGGCAGCGCGGCGTGACCGTGAAAGGCGGAATGCTCCAGAGCTTCTACAAGTACAGCAAGGACACCACGGTGCTGATGCCGGGGCCGCTCTATCACAACGGGCCATTCGGTTGCGTGTTCGGGGCGCTGAACGCCGGCGCGCATGTGATCGTGATGCCGAAGTTCGATGCCGAGGACACGCTGCGCCACATCGAGAAATACAAGGCGGACTGGATCTACCTCGTGCCGACGATGATGAGCCGCATCTGGCGGCTGCCGAACCGCGAACAGTTCGACGTGTCGTCGCTGAAGACGCTGTGGCATCTCGCGGCACCCTGCCCGCCGCACCTGAAAGAGGCGTACATCCACTGGCTGGGTGGCGACACGATCATGGAGCTGTATGCCGGGACCGAGGCGCAGTGCGTGACGACCATCACCGGCACCGAGTGGCTGAACCATCGTGGCAGCGTCGGGCGCGTGATGGGCGGCGGGCGCATGGCGGCGTTCGGGCCGGACGGCAACGAGTTGCCGGTGGGCGAGACGGGCGAGATCTACATGCTGCGCGATCCGTCGCTGCCGCCGTCGTATCGGTACATCGGCGCGGAGGCGCGGACGTTGCCGGGCGGCTGGGAGTCGCTGGGCGACATCGGGTATTTCGACCACGACGGCTATCTATATCTCGCCGACCGGCGCACCGACATGATCCTGGTCGGCGGCGCGAATGTGTATCCGGCGGAGATCGAGGCGGCGCTGGACGAGCATCCGCTGGTGGCCTCCAGCGCGGTGATCGGGCTGCCGCATGACGAATTGGGCAACCAGGTGCATGCGATCATCCAGCCGCGGCCGGGTTTGGACTTGGATGACCTCCAGAAGCATCTGTCGGAACGGCTGGTGGTCTACAAGCGGCCGCGGACCTTCGAGCTGGTCGAAGAGAACGTGCGCGACGATGCCGGCAAGGTGCGGCGCACGGCGCTGCGCGATGCGCGGGTGAAGAAGTAACTGTGAGCTTCGGTGCTGCGTCCCCCTTCCACCACTCCGCTCCGCGTCGTGGTCCCCCTCCCCCGTAAACGGGGGAGGAAACAAAAGAAAAGCCGCCGCGTGTGCACCGCGGCGGCTTCGTCCTGATGTGGTGCGTGAGCGACTTCCGGCCGGCAGCATCCCGCCGGCCGACAAACGGCCTTCGCCATACCCCTCGATCCCTGCTGGACTCTCGGACGGCGTTTCGCCCTTCGCGTTCGAGCGGCGTCTCGTCCTCTCCATGTTCGGTGCGCGTGACACGCAACAGGTTCTGTATGCAGCACTCGTCACGCTAGCGTCGGTCTTCCATCGTCCCCACTCCCAAGTTGGATGGGAGAGATATCCCGGAACGAGAGCGGTTCAAGGGCCGCGCCGCGCCGTGGCGGAGCGGGAAATTTTCATTCTTTGCGTTTGTTGCGCGCGTCGCATGCCAAGCGGCTGAACGTGCTGAGGCGCTGTCGGATAAGTCGCGGACTTATCCGACAAAAAATATTTTCACGCTCCCGCGCGCAAATTTTCTTGCCGGCGCTTCATTGCCTCAATTGAAGCTCGTGCCGCACATAGTCGATGGTCACCGTCTTGAACCGGCGCTGAAGGTCGCTTCCGAGCAGCAGGGCCGGTGTGCCGTCCAGACCGACCGCTTTGAAGAAGCCGAGGGCCGAGAACGCGACGACCGGCTTGTCGATGTGGATCGCGCCGATATCGATGCCGCCCACCGTCGCCTTGACCGCCGGCGGCGCGGTGGGTCCGGGCACCGGATGATCTTCGGAGAGACGCGGATCGCCGTCGGCGAGGCCGAGCGCCTTTTGCAGCAGCGGATTGCCGATGGTGTGGCGCGCGCCGCCGTCGATCAGCGCCTTCACCTTCACGCCGTCGATCACCGCATCGACCACGGCGAGCGTTCCCGCGGTCAACTCGACCGGGATCGTGGTGACGGTGGCGAGCGGCGGCGCGGAGGCGTCGACCGTGAAGGTCAGGTGCGTGAAGTCGTAGGTGACCCGCTGGGCGGCGAACAGGTCCATGCCGACGACACCGTCGGCGACCGACATGCCGGTGCGTGGCACCACCGAAATCGTTTCGTTCGCACGCCGGAAGAGCGGGCTTTCGTAGCTGGCCACCTGCACCGTGTCGCCGCTTTGCGGGTCATGGTTGACGGTCAGGCCGAGCGCGGTCGCCGCCTCGGCCGCCATGAACGTGCTGGGCGCCGCCGTATCGACAACGAAACGCTGGGCCTGGCCGTTGATCTCCACCTCCATGGTGAAGCGGCCATCCTCGGCCTTCAGCGGCACCGAGGCGCCCAGACCGGGCGCGGCGCACGCGAACGTGACGAGGACGGCGATTGCGGCAGCGGTTTTCATGCGGGCACCCTGTGGGAGACGTTGCTGAAGCTGGGGAATCCATGATCGGGGCGAGCGCCAATCTCGATCTGCTGGAGGCGCTGTTTGCGCCGCTGACCGACAATCCGTTCTTCGTGAAGGACCGTGCGCTGCGATACGTGGCGGCCAACGATGCGATGCTGCGGCTGTGCGGCGCGGCGAACCGGAGCGCCCTGCTCGGCCGCACGGCGCGAGACGTCTATCCGCCGGCCTATGCGGCGCATTGCGAGGCGGACGACCGGGAGATCCTGGCGGGCCGGCCGATCGTGGACCGGCTCGAGATGGTGGTCGCCAGCAAGCGCGCGCCGAGCTGGTTGCTGTTCAACCAAATGCCGGTGCGCGACGGGCGCGGCCAGGTCGTGGGCATTGCGGGCGTGTCGCGCCGCATCGATCTTCGCCGCCACGACAACGGCGCCTTTGCGCGTATCGGCGCCGCGATCCGGCACATCCAGAAACATTGCGACGAGCCGTTGAACCTGAAACGGCTTTGCGCGATCTCGCACCTGTCGGCATCGCAACTGGAGCGCAGCTTCCGCGCGCTGCTGCGGGCCAGTCCCCGGCAGTACCAGCAGCGCGTGCGCATGGAGCGGGCGCGCAAGCTGCTCGCCGAAGGGCGCGCGGTCGCCGATGTCGCGCAATGCTGCGGCTTCTCCGAGCACAGCGCGTTCAGCCGGCGGTTCAAGGAGATCGCGGGGCAGACGCCGGTCACGTACCAAAGACATGTGCGCGATCAGTCTTTGGCGCGGCGATAGGTGTAGTCGTAGCGTTCGACCCAGGTCGTGCCGTCGATGGTCTGGTCGGAGTACTGGCGCACGCTGCCGTCGGGGTTGGGCGTGAAGATCATGCGCTCCTGCACGGTCTTGCCGGGCATGGTGACGCTGGGATGGCGCCACACCAGGACCATGCGGCCGTTCTCCAGGCCGCCGACGAATTCGCGCCATGAGCCGGTGGAGTCGGTCCAGGTCTGGTGCCACTGCTTGTCGATGCGATTGTACGTGTTGAGGCTGCCGCCGCTGAAGCCGGACGGATCGGTCCAGTTCTCGCGAATGGTGCACTTGCCGTAGAGCAGCTCGATCAGGCTGGAGCCGCCGGCGGTGCCGTCCTTGGTATTGAACACATCCCATTTGCCGATCCAGAAATCGAACTGGCGGTATTCGGGTGCGTCACAGGTCGGAATCGCCGGCGCGTCGGCGGCGGATGCGATGGCGGGCAGAAGGCTTGCCGACAAAATGGCGGCCGCGCGCAGCCTGGTGTTCATGCGTTGGTCCCCGGATCGACAACGGGGATGGTAGTGGCTGTGCGGAATCCGTCTTGATGCGCGGCGGTGGAATTGATGCCGATTTCGGCACAGTGACGCGGAGAAGGCCCCTCGCGCCGCTTCGCGTTCGCGATCCACCTCCCCCGCTGAAGCGGGGGAGGATAATTCTGGCGGTGCTCTATTCGGCGGCGACGGCGGCTGCGGCTGCGTCGTTGGCGGCCGCCTGGAATTCGTAGACTTCCTTCGCGTGGCGATAGGCGGCGGGCGCCTGGATGTTGAGGCGCTTGCGGGCGGCTTCGAGCGGTTCGGCGAACAGCTTCTCGAAATCTTCGCCGTGCAGCCACTGGGCTTCCTTGCCGTGCCTGAAGCCTTCGCGCACCGCGATGCGGGCGTATTTGCCGTTGTTCTCGCGGAAGCTCTTGAGCGCGCCCATCAGCGCGATGAAGCCCCAGCCGGTGCCGCGCGTCTGCGCATAGGTAAAGGCGACGAGGCAGAGTTCGCCCAGCGGATCGTCGGCCTGGTAACCGGTGAGCACGTGCCAGATATCGTGCACGTCGCGTTCGCGGCGGCCGAACCACGCATAAGGGTGCGAGATGCGCTCGGGCGTGCCGTGCACCTCGTTGCCGATGTCGGCGAGGCCCTGGGCGGAGTAACCGGTCTTGTCGAGGAAGGCGCGATAGGCCGCGCCGACCGTGCCGGGTGCGAACTGGCTGAGCCATTCGCGATTCATCAGGCGGTCCATCAACTCGAGACGCTCATAGGCGAGGCGGCCGCCCTGCGCGGTGGTGAGCAGGCGGTTGTAGTTCTTCTGCGCGGTGCCGGCGTTCAGCGCGCGCATGATCTTGAAGACCTGCGTGGTGTCGTTGGGATCGGAGAGCAGCTTGCCCATGGCGCGGAAGGCGGTGCCCCAGTCCTTGCGCGGATTCAGGTTGAGGGGGGCTTCCGGGGCGACGGGGGTGTTCATGGGGGCCTCTCCGAGCTTCCTGATAATCTGGAAATCTTGATTGTCAGATAGTCAGAATGTACCCCTCTGTCAAGATGGCATCCGAAATTCCAGAGAAACGGCGGTACGGCGGGGCGAGCTTCGAGGATCGCCAGGCGGACCGGCGCGAACGCCTGGTCCAGGCAGCGATCGAGGTGTTCGGGCGCTGGGGGCGCGAGGGCGCCACGGTGGCGGCGATCTGCGCCGAGGCCGGGCTGACGGCGCGGTATTTCTATGAGTCCTTCCCCAACCGCGATGCGCTGTTCGTCGAAGCCTATCGCGCGGTGCAGGCCAAGCTTCTGACCGAGATGGCAGAGGCAAGTGGGCCCGATCCGGTTCGCGCGGCACTGGCGGGGTTTTATGGCGGACTGGCGGCGCATCCGGGGCTGGCGAAGGTGTTCCTGCTGGACGCGCATGGCCGCGAACCCGACATGCAGGCGGCCGGTGAGCCGACCGCGAAGAAGCTGTCGGAGATGTTTGCACCCGAGGTGACCTCGCCCTTGGCGCTAGCCGGGATGCGGGGCGCCATTATCCAGATCGCGCGCAGCTGGATCGCCGGCGGGTTTGTCGAGCCGGTAGAGTCGGTGGTGGATACAGCGCTGGTCTTCGCGCGCGCATCGGCGCAGGCTCCAAAAGGGACGAAGGCACGGGGCTGACCATGCGGGGCTTGTTCAACGTTGTGATGCGGATCGTGAGCAGCCTTCTGGGCCTGCTGATGATCTTGATGGGCGGCATCTGGATCTGCCAGGGATTGGGTATCGCGTTCCAGACGGGATTCATGGCGAACAACCGGCAATGGGCGGTGTACGGCGCGATCCTCGCGCTCCTGGGCGTGGGCCAGGTGATCTGGAGCAATACGCGGGCGCGGTAGCCGCGAGTTAGACGGCGCGTCACCCCGACTCACGCTCATCCAGGCCGAAGTCGATGGCACCACTGAACGCCTTGTACTGATCGATCGAAGACTTCGCGTGGAGCCGGGTGGGCGCCGGCGGCACGCTATTCAAATAGTGCCGATAGGCATCGGCCAAGGCGGCCTTGAGACCGGGCAACCAACCCGACGGCAATACTTTCAAGTCACCGTGCTGCATCGCCTGTTCGAGTTGCTGCTTCTTTGCCGGACTGAGCTTGTCGAACCAGCGGGGGTCGACGAACTCCAGAGCCGCGAACTTCACCAACTCGACGTCGCGCAACGGCGCTGGACCACGGCTGTTCTGCGCCGAGACGTAGCGAGCCTGGTTCATGAAGCGTCGCAGGTCGCGCGGCGTCGGAGAGGCCGCGTAAACGACCGGAGCCCATAGTCTGAGCGCATCCTTGAACAGCTTTGAATCGGTGTGCCGCGTCGCGATATCGACCCGCCAGACCTGCCATGCAACGACGCCGAAAAACAGGCCGATGAGAACCGGCAGAAAGAGCCACCAGGGGCTGAGCGGCAGACCTGGGGCACCGACCGCGGTACGGCTGGGCGCGCTTGCTCCGGTGTTTTCAGCCGCGGGTCCGTTCGTCACTGCGGGGTAGAATTTCAAGTCTGGCGTGCCGGTCGTGCTGGATGGCGTCCTCGACGCGACGGGCGCAGCTTGCGCGGGCAGCGGATTCTCCGGAAGCAATTGCGGAAGTCGTGCCGCCAGGACGATCGGAACGGCTATCGCCGCGACCAACGCCGCAACCCATGCCAGACGCGTGAACCAGCTGGCGCGACGGGGATTCTCGCTTGGGCGCTGCGGATCGTCCTCCTGGACAAAACGGTTGCTCTGATCCGGCGACATTCGCGGCACGCGGATCACGACGTTGATGATCTTGCGCAGATAGCGGTTTGCGAACTCGCCGAGCTTGTCATCCTCGGAGTTTCGGCGGGGTGGGCTGTCGATCTCCGTCGCAATCAGCGCGCCGCCCAGTTTGCCATAGCTCTCGCGTACGCTGGCTTCGACCCAGCGCAGGTCCGCCGCGATGAGCACGAAACACTCCCCGGACGTCATCAGGAAATTGATGAGCTGGAGAATCTCGACGACCTTCTCCGGCTGGCAGCGATCCAAGTCGTCGATAACGATGACAAGCCGCTGTGGCCGGAGCGCCGCGGTCACCGAGGCGAACTCCTTGGCGAACCGGTTGCGAACACCGACATCGGTCATCAGGTCCTTGCGTCCCTTGGTCAGCACCAGACGCGGCAAGAAGGAGCTGGCCGATGTGGCGTAGCTCTGAAGTCGCACGCGAAAATTCAGATAAGCGATGACCACCGCGATCAAGGTGCCCAGCGCCGGCAGGATCGCGATGGTGTGTCCCGTCAAACCGGCAGCCTCATCGGTATCCGCCTTGGAGCACCCGAGCAGGCATCCCGCCGCCTGCAATCCACCCGCAATCCGGCGCGCCGTCCAGTCGGGTTGCGCCCAGGCGGCGTAGAAGATCAGGACAAGCAAGAACAGCATCGCCAAGTACACGACCGGCTGTTCGGCGATACGCTGGCGCAACAGATTCCAACGCATGATGACGCCGAGAGGCGTATACCAAGCAGGGATCGCCTCGCGGCAAACCATCTGCAGGATTGCGCCAAGCGTATTTTCCTCCTTCTCGTGGTGCCAAGCATTGAACCACACCAGCCGAAATCGCTTCTGGGGAGCCTCGGCTTCGACAAAGAGGTTCAGCAGCGAACTCTTGCCGCTGCCCCATGGACCGTCGATCGCCAGAGAGAGCGGCGGAATGGTGGCGCGGTTGTTGAGGAATTCAGCGAGTCCCTTGGCTATGCTGCGGAATCCGAGCAGGTCGGCCTCGCCGGCGCGCAACGGCCGGTCGCCGGAATAGGCGTGCGCGCTGCCTTCGCCGGATGTGTCGGGCGTACGCAGGTTGTCCGGCGCGACGCCTGCGAAGCCGAGCGCGAACAGTGCCGCCGCGAATCCCACCCACGCCAGGATCGGCGGCATCGGGATGGTGCCGCCGAAACTTGCGCAGGCGCTGTAGTTCGAAGCGCAGCGCAATGGACGTTTATCAGAGGCGAGCAAGAACTTATCGGACGTATGAAGCCAACGTCCAAACAGGGACGGCTGAATCGCCATCGGGGACCAATGCGCACCCGCGTCGTCGGAGCCATACAGGCCGCCGTCGCCGCCCCCCCAGCCATTCACGCCATCTTCAGCAAAGGCAATTGCCCGAAGAGAGGTGCCGTCCTTTATCGACTCCATCTGGGACCAGCTCGCGCCGGAATCGGTGCTGCGATAGACGATGCCGCCCTCGCCGACGATCCAACCAAGCGTGCCGTTGTCCGTGAAGTAGATCGCATTAAGCGCATGCCGCTCGGGCTTCTTGCCGGCATCGACAAGGCGGGTCTCATCCCAATGATCGGCCTTCAACGGCGCGCGCAATACGCGGCCATCCGCCGTCACGAGCCAGCGCGTCGAGTCCTTGTTGCCGATGGTACCGCCGTTGACGATGACCCCCTCGGGCAGCGGCAGGAACCGAACGGGATCCGACTGAGTGACGAAAGCCGACATGCCGCTCTTCTTGGGACCCACGATGAGAAGGCGTCCGTCCCCATCCATCTTCGTATCCGGGGAAACAGGTATATGCTCGAAATCGAACCGGCGACCTTGGCGTCCGTTGCCGGTGGCATTCCCGATGCACTGACTCCCGGGAGCAATGCCCTGTATGCTGGCTGGCAAGACCAGCAATCTCGGCGTGGCGGCTCCGGGCGCGATAAGCCACTGCCTTGAAGCGTCCGAATTGGCCAACGTGACGCCGACAGCCATGTCGCAGATATGCGCAAGATTTGGCGCTGCGCTGTACAAATTGAACGTGGCGCGCGCGTCTACCTTTTCGTCCGTGCCGATTTCCGTCGCGATCCGGATGTGTTTGGGATCAAAGCCGGCGGCAACGAGCGCTTTTGAAAGCGCTTCGCCGTATTGTTGTGCGCGTTGCCGATTGCTGCCTGCAACGCCCGTCACGACTATGTCGTAGGAATATCGGTTTTTCAAAAAGTATGACCAGTCCGCGAAAATCTTTGCGGAGAAATTCAGACCGCTTCCGATCGGGATTTCCTTGCGAGCGGTCGACGTTGCATCAAGACCCGGTGCCAACGGTATTTGCGTCCATGTGCGGCCGCCGTCGCGGCTTCGCAGAATCAACCCACCGTTTCCGACGGCCCATATCGACTGACCGTCGGCCGAAACGGAAAGATTGTTGAGGGGTGCATCGATCATCGTCAGCCGGACGTAAGGCGTGACCTCAACCGGCCGGATTAGCGTGCGCCACATTGTGGCATGCTGAAGCGGCAGGACCGGTTCCTTGGAAAGGATCGCACAACCTACGCCGCCACTCAGGACGATCAGCCCGATGGCGGCAAAGATGTAGCGCGGGTTAAAGTCCGGCAGAACATTGCTGGCAACGAGCCGGCGCAGGACGTCCACAAATCGGTCGTAGAAGCCGGGAACTGTCTGAGCGGAGTCCGCAGTTGTACTCTTGGTTACCTTCGCCAAGCCTCGCCCCCACCGCAAGCCCTCAGTATTCAGCGCAGGTCTTCTTTATCTTGTCTACATGAGTTCTCTCTGCCGGCGCCTCCCCGGCCGCTGGGAACCGACGTGCCTTCATGGCAGTTTTCGTGCCATGGCCGGTCTTCAGACGTATCATTCCAAACGGGATTTCGGGATCACGCGCGAGCCCAAGGGCAAGGTGGCGCGGGGCGACAAGCATCGCTTTGTGATCCAGCGGCATGCTGCGACGCGGCTGCATTATGACCTGCGGCTCGAGTTGGACGGCGTCTACAAGTCGTGGGCGGTGACCAAGACTCCGTCGCTCGATCCGGCGGTGAAGCGGCTGGCGGTCGAGGTGGAGGATCACCCCATCGAGTACGGCACCTTCGAGGGCACGATCCCGAAGGGCCAGTATGGCGGCGGCACGGTGCAGCTGTGGGATCGCGGGACGTGGGTCTCGCAGACCGACGATCCGGAAGGCGACCTGAAGCGCGGCTCGCTCAAGATCGTGATGGACGGCGAGCGGATGCAGGGCAAATGGGCGCTGATCCGCATGAAGGATCGCGACGAGGGCTCGGGGCGGCGGGTGCGCCACAACTGGCTGCTGATCAAGGAAGTCGACGACGAGGCGAAGCGCGGAAGCGCGGGCGACGCGCTCGCGAAGGCGGTGACGTCGGTCAAGAGCGGGCGGACGCTGGACGAGATCGCGGCGAAGTCGAGCAAGGTGTGGAATTCCAACCGCTCGACGAAGGAAAACGTGAAAGCGCTGAAGACGGCGGCGCCGAAGAAAAAGAAGGCGGCTAAAAAAAAGACTCCGGTGAAGCGGAAGGCCGCGAAGAAGCGCCGCGGGTGAGCGCGCTGCCCGACTTCGTGGCGCCGCAGCTGGCGCGGCTGGTGAAGGACCCGTCCAACAGCGACGCCTGGGTGCATGAGGTCAAGTTCGACGGCTACCGTTTGCAGATGCGGGTGCAGAAGGGGCGCGCGCGGCTGCGCACGCGCAAGGGCCTGGACTGGACGGCGAAGTTTCCCGAGATCGCGGAGGATGGCGGCGCCCTGCCCGACTGCATCGTCGACGGCGAGATCTGCGCGGTGAACGACGAAGGCGCGACGGATTTCGGCGCGCTGCAGCTGGCGTTGTCGGAAGCGAAGACCGAGCGGCTGGTGTTCTTCCTGTTCGACTGCCTGTTCGCGGGCGGGCGCGACCTGCGCAAGCTGCCGCTGACGGTGCGCAAGGCCGCGCTGGAGACGCTGCTCAAGCGGGCGAAAAGCAAGCGGCTGCGGTTCGTGCCGCATTTCACGCAGCACGGCGACGCCATGCTGGAAGCGGCGTGCAAGATGGACATGGAGGGCATCATCTCCAAGCGCGCCGATGCGCCGTATGTGTCGGGGCGGGCGGACAGCTGGACGAAATCGAAATGCCGCGGCGGGCAGGAGGTGGTGATCGGCGGCTGGCGCGGCGACGACCGGACGATGCGCTCGCTGATGGTGGGGACGCACCAGAACGGCAACTTCGTCTACATGGGACGGGTCGGGACGGGCTACACGGCGAGCGTGGCGGCGGACCTCTTGAAGAAGCTGAAGCCGCTGAAGCGCAAGACGGCGGCGTTCGTCAATCCGCCGCGGGCGCGGGACCTGAACTGGGTCGAGCCCAGGCTGGTGGCGGAGATCGAGTTCGAGAACATCACCTCGGACGGGATTTTCCGGCAGGCGGCGTTCAAGGGATTGCGCGCCGACAAGCCGGCGGATGCAGTGGTGCCGGAAGTGGCGGCGGACGCGCCGGTGAAGGAGAAGAAGGCCATGGCGAAGAAAGTGGCGAAAGCCGCCGCGCGCGGCGACGATGTCGTGCTGGGGGTGACGATCAGCCATCCGGAAAAGGAGCTGTGGCCGAAGTCGAAGAGCGGTGCGGCGGTGACCAAGCTCGACCTCGCGCACTACATGGAAGCGGCGGCGCCGAAGATGCTGCCGCATGTGGCGGACCGGCCGATCTCGATCGTGCGCACGCCGGACGGGATCAAGGGCGAGACGTTCTACCAGCGCCACGCGCTGAAGGGCACGCAGGCCAAGGTGCTGGCGATCAAGGTGGCGGGCGCGGGCGAGGAGGAGCCGTTCCTCGGCATCGACAGCGCCGCGGCGCTGGTGGCGCTGGCGCAGCAGGGCGTGACGGAAATCCATCCCTGGGGCTCGAAGCCCGGCAAGCCGAACGAGCCGGAGCGCGTGATCTTCGACCTCGACCCGGCGCCGGACGTTTCATTCGAACGGGTGATCGAAGGCGCGAAGGAATTGCGGGCGCGGCTGAGCAAGCTGGGCTTCACGCCGTTCGTGAAGACCACGGGCGGCAAGGGACTGCATGTGGTGATCGCGGTGAAGGGCGCGGACTGGAAGGAGGTGAAGGCGTTCGCGAAAGCGGTGGCGTTGCAACTTGAGGCCGATGAGCCGGATCGCTACACCTCGACCATCGCGAAGAAAGCGCGCGCGGGGAAGATCTTCGTCGATTACCTGCGCAACGATCGGACATCGACCGGGGTGGCACCGTGGAGCCCGCGGGCGCGCGATGGGGCGCCGATCGCGGTACCGATCGCGTGGAGCCAGGTGAAGAAGGGGCTCGATCCCGCGAAGTGGACGATTCACACCGCCGGGCCCCTGTTGAAGAAGGCCGATCCGTGGGCGGGACTGGCGAAGAGCGCGAAGGCGCTGGGGCCGGCACTGAAGAAGGTCGGCCCGGCTTAAGGGCGGCGCATGGCGCGGTAGCGCGGGTCGCTGTGCGCCATGGCGGCGGCGGGGCCGAGGAAGGCGTCGACCCTGGACACGCTCATGTCGGCGGGGGCGATGCCCAGACTGTCGCGATAGCGCATGAGCACCGCCTCATCGTCGGCAGCGACCATGCTGACCATGCGCCCGCCGGCGACCACGCCGCCGTACCAGACGATGCCGGCCGCCATATAGGCATCCGTCGCCCAGCGGCTGTGCAGCGCGACCTGATCGGGATTGGCGGTATCGAACGCGGGCGGGATGGTGCGTTCGATCATGAAGATGTGCATGGCGGGCTCCCTCGGACGCGGGATCATCGCGCGAGTGGAGGCATGACGCCACTGCTATCAGCCGTCAGCGGTGAGCGCGCTTCTTCGGCTTGGCGTTGCTGTTGGCGTGGGCGTGGGCTTTGCCCTTGAGGCTCTTCTTCAGGGCTTCCATCAGGTCGATGACGTTGGTGTCTTCGACGGGCTCGGCCTTCACGGGCTTGTGGCCCTTCTGCTTGGCGTGGATGAGCGCCTTCAGCGCCTTCTCGTAGCGGTCCTGGAACAGGCCGGGATCGAAGGCGCCTTCCTTCTGGTCGATGATCTTCTCGGCGATCTGGATCATCTCCTTGTGGCCGTGACCGGCGGGGATGTCGTGGAAGGCATCCTTGGCGCTCAGCACTTCGTCTTCCGACCGCAGGGTGTAGACCACGATGCCCTTGTCGCGCGGCTCCAGCGCCACCATGCGCTCGCGGGTGTGCATCACGACGCGGCCGATGGCGATGCGGCCGGTGTGCTCCAGCGCGTCGCGGATCACGACATAGGCCTCGGTGCCGGTCTTGCCGTCGGGGAGCAGGAAGTACGGATCGTTCCAGTAGAGGCGGTCGATCTCGTCCGCGTCGACGAAGCGCTCGATGTCGATGGTCTTGGTGGTCTCGAGCTTGACCTCCTGGAGTTCATCATTGGTGACGATGACGTACTTGTTCTTCGAGACCTCGTAGCCCTTGACCAGGTCCTTGCGCTCGACCGGGCCGGTGTCGGGATCGGTCGGGATCATGCGGATGCGGTTGTTGGTCTCCGGGTTGAGGAGATGGAAGGAGACGTCCGAGGTGCGGGTGGTCGCGGTGTAGAGCGCGACGGGGCAACTCACCAGCGAGAGGCGCAGATGGCCGGACCAGGTGGGACGGCCGCGGCGGGCGCCGCCGCTGTGGGCGGCGGGCGCGTGGTGTGCGCGGGCGTGCGATTTCTTGCGTGCGGCCATGGTCGTATCCCGGAAGTTCCCTGGAGAGGATAACGACTCCTGCGGGGGAATGTTTCCAGTCGGCCGCAGCGCGGGGCGGGGAGATGCCCCTTCCGTCTCGCGCCGCTGCGCGCCGCGATCCACCTCCCCCGCTGAAGCGGGGGAGGATAGTTCGGGGGTCGCCCCGCCGAACTAGGCGTACTGCTTGGCGCGGGCGGCGATTGTGTCGTGGAATTCGGCGATGGTTTCGTCGATCACCTGCTTCACCGGCTTGATGGAGTCGATGCGGCCGGCGACCTGGCCGCTGAGCGCGATGGAAGCCTCCATGTCGCCGCCGAAATAGAGGTCGGTGGCCTTGCCGAACTCGGCCATGACGTTGGACGGCGGTTCTTTCTCGATGCGGGTGGTCTTTTCGGTTCGGAGCGCGCGCAGCGCCGGACCGGGACCCTGGCGGTTGAGGAAGACCGTGTCGGTTTCCTGCGCGGCGAGGATCGCATTCTTCCAGTTCATGTGCACCGGCGATTCCGCGGACGAGACCATGCGGGTGCCCATCTGGATGCCTTCGGCGCCGAGCATGAAAGCCGCCGCCATGGTGCGGCCGTCGACCATGCCGCCGGCGGCGACGACGGGGACGTTCACTTTCTCGCAGACCAGCGGGAGGAGGACCATGGTTGAGACTTCGCGCGGGTTCTTGAAGCCGCCGCCTTCGCCGCCTTCGACCACCAGGCCGTCGACGCCGCAATCGACGGCGCGCTGCGCGGCCTTGAGCGATGGAACGACGTGGAAGACGGTGAGGCCGGCATCCTTCAGCGGCTTGACGATCTTCTGGGGGTCGCCGGCCGAGGTCGTGACGAACTTCACGCCCTGGTCGATGATGAAATTGACGATGCCGGGATCGCGCACGAAGGCGAGCGCGACGTTCACGCCGAACGGCTTGGTGGTGAGCTGGCGCATCTTCTGGATCTCGCCCTTCACGGCATCGAGCTCGCCGGACGAGGTCTCGATGATGCCGAGGCCGCCGGCGTTCGAGACAGCGGACGCCAGTTGCGAGCGCGCGATCCACCCCATCGGGGCCTGGACGATCGGATACTCGACGCCGAGCATCTTCGTGATGCGGTTGACGATCTTTGTCATGGAATGGACTCCGGCATGGCGAGTTTGTCGGTGACGGCGACCGGGGGAAGCGCGCGGCGGGCGACGAGCTCGGCCTGGATGCGCGCGTGTTCGTGGCGGTCGATGCGGTACATGGCGTTGATGAGGATGCAGATCGCGGTCATCGCGGCCGGGCCGACACCGTAGACGATGCCGAGATCGTTCACCGTCGTGGCCGCGATATGGACGTTGTCGCCGCCCTTGTTGGCGATATCGACCGGAAAATGGATCAGGTCGAGCGCGATGCCGGCGATGAAGCTGCCGATGCCGCTGGCGGCCTTCGCGGAAAATGTGATGCCGGAGAAATAGAGGCCCTCGCGGCGGGCACCGAACAGGAGCTCGTGCTCGTCGGCGGCGTCGGCCATCATCGACTGGAAGGCGATGGCGAGGAACGTCACGGCGGTCGAGGCGATCAGGGCGTTGACGAGCAGGATGGTCATGATCGTGCGTTCGTCGGCCGGGATGATGCCCATGATGCGCAGGATCGGGAGGCCCGCTTGCGTGACGACGATGTAGGCGAGGCTCCACAGCGTCATCGTCTTCTTCTCGACGTAGGGGCCGAGCACCGCGACCAGCGGGATGCCGATCAGAAGGGCGAGCGCGCCGACGACCTGGAGAAACTGGATGTTTCCGACGGACAGCTTCCAGAAGAACTTGGTGCCGTGCAGCGTGAGCGCGCCGGCGGTGCCTTGCGCGATGAAGAACAGCAGCACGGTGCTGAAAAGGATGATGAAGGAGCGGTTGCGGAAGACTTCCGGCACCTCGCGTACCATGCGGCGCAGGGGGTGATCGGTCGAGGGCGTCGTCTTGTGCAGCCGGTGGATCGAGCCGAGCGTGCCGAACGCCGCGATCGCGCCGAAGATGCAGAGGACAGCGGCGCAGGTCCAGCCATAGGGCACGTAGGCGGCACGGTCGAACAGGCCCGACTTGCCGGCGAAGAATACGCTGTAGCCGAGCACCAGCGGCACGATGGTCGCCGGCACGCTGAAGGCGGACCGCCAGGCGATGATGTGCGAGCGCTGGAGGTAGTCGTCGGAAAGCTCTGCGCCCAGCGCGATGTAGGGAACGATATAGGCGGAGAGGCCGAAGCGCAGCACCAGCGCCATGGCAGTGACATAGATGAAGAGCGGAACGCCGGTGAGGCTGGTCGGCACCGTGAACAGCATGCCGAGCCCGACGAACATCAGCGGGAAGCTGGCGAACATGAAGATGTGACGGCGGCCCCAGCGCGACTGCATGTTGTCGCTGATCGATCCGACAAAGGGATCGACGAAGGCATCCACGACCAGCGCGAAGAACAGCGAGGCGCCGGTCAGCGCGCCGGAAAGACCGCAGACCGCCGTGAGGTAGAAGAGGAGAAAGGTCGCCAGGGCGGTGCCGCTGACGCTGTCGACGAACTGCCCGGTGCCGTAGATCGCCTGGACGCCGACCGACAGCCTGGAGGAATCACGCTCTGTTTGTGCCATGCGTTCAGATGACTTCCAGATAATCGCGCGACGGTAGCTGTGGGAAGGGCGCGGTGGGAAGTGTCTGATACCAGTACGCTACGGAAGCTATGTCGTCCTGAAGCGGGAGATATTGACGGTTCTTGTGGGTGCGCCAGCCGAGCGCCTGGATGGTGACGCGCAGGTCGTTCTCGAACCGCACGGGATCCATGACATGGAAGCGGTACATGCCGAAGCGGGTCTGGGAACTGTAGAGGCCGTCGGGGCGGATCACCTGCGGCAAACCGGCAAAGGGCGTCGTGAACTCCTGGTAACGCGGGATGGCCTCGCGGTCGCCCGTCATGCGCTTGATGGTGCCGAGGTCGAAATTGTAGGCGCCGCAGAAATAATCCTCGGTGCCGGTGCCGCAGATGGTGGGGAATTCGCCGTCGCCGTCCATGAAGAACTTGATCTCGCCCTCGCCCCACCAGCCGGTGTTGTTGACGCCCCACGCCATGTAGCAGCCTGCGAAATGGCCCTGGCCCTTGATGCCGTCGACGATGGTGTAGACGTCCTTGTAGGGCAGCGGGTTCACGCGGCGGAACTGGGCGTGGAAATAGGCGCAGTCTTCGGGCACCTCGGTCAGGGTGTAGTTGATCTGGTAGTAGACGATGATGTCCTCGTCGCTGAGGTTCTCGATGGTGAACTTCGCGCGCTTGCGGAAGGGCATTTCCCAGTAGCAGTTGAAGGCGCGGCCGGGGTTCACGCAGACCGGCAACGAGGTCACCTGCGCGAAGTCTTCCCAGCCGACGCAGAAGAAGTCGCCGCAGGGCGTTTCGATCGAGGGGTTCTCCTGGTCGTCCCAGTAGGCGCGCAGGATGGTGTGGCGCCACTTGCCGCGCGCGAGCGTCATCCAGATCTGCTGGATCGCGCCCTGCCCTTCGATGTCGGCGAGGGTGAAGGTCTCGCCGGACTTGATCATGATGTAGGGCGAGACTTTCCAGCCCTGGCCGAGGCCGCGGGCGGTGTTCCAGGCGAGGCCTTCTTCCTTGGCCATGCCGCCCTTGCCTTTCTCGCCGGTGAAATTCTCCGGAGAGATGGAGCGGGTCTTTGCATGGCTGAGGCGCGAGAGATTGCCGAGGTTGAGGCCGAGGCCGTTGAACTGTGTCATGTGATTTTCCTTTCAGCGCTCGCTGTCATGGCCCGCAACAGCGGGCCATCCAATTGACGAGAGGCACGATGGTAGAGGTTGATTCCAGATTCGAATTTCACGCGCTGTACGCGGGCCGAACTGGATGGCCCGCATTCGCGGGCCATGACAGTTTGGTGGAAGGTTGAGAAGGCGCGCATCACGACAGCCCGTAAAACGTCTCGGCGGTGCCGCCGAAGATCAGGGCGCGGTCGGCCGACGAGAGATGCTTCGTCAGCGTCTCGGCCGCGGCGAGCCAGCCTGCGTAGTCGCCGGCTTCGAGAAGCACGGGCCAGTCGCTGCCCCACATCAGGCGCGATGGGCCGAAGGATTCGAGAAGGACGTCGACATAGAGCTTGAGCGTGTCCGTGGACCAGTTGGGGCCGGCTTCGGTGGCGAGACCGGAGAGCTTGCAGAACGCAGTCGAGCTTTTCGCGATGTGGCGTATGTATTGCGACCAGAGGTCGATGCCGGCGCCCGCGATGTCGGGCTTGGCGCCGTGGTCGATCACGACGGACAGGTTGGGATAGCGATCGACGAACTCGGCGAGCGCGGGAAGATGGCGCGGCTTGACCAGGGCGTCGAAGCACAGATCGGCCCGCAGCATCGCGTCGATGGGCTTGGCGAGTTCCTTGCGCAGCATCCATTCGTCGTCGGGCAGGTCCTGCATCATCGGGCGCAGACCCACCAGCTTCGGCTTGGCCGCGAGGCGCGCGATGCGCGAGGCGGCGTCGGGCGCCTCGAAGTCGACCCAGCCGACGACACCGGCGATGAACGGCGTCTGCTCGGCGAGCCAGATGAGGAAATTGGTTTCGGCCTCGGTCGGCGCGGCCTGGACGACGATGGTCTTGTCGATCTTCGCGGCGCCGAGCAGCGGCTCCAGCTCGGGCGGCAGGAAGTCGTGTGCGATCCTGGGATGATCCTTTGCCGTCAGCCAGCCATAGTCGCCGCGATCGATCCGCCAGAAGTGCTGATGCGCATCGATCCTCACGGGCGAATGACGCCCTTCTTGAGGATCAGGTTGCCGTAGAGCCGCATCTCGCCCGTCGCGACGATGGCGAAGGCGGCTTTGGCGCGGGCATAGAAGGCGTGGCGTTCGATCGGCTCGATCGGGCCGGTGTAGCCCGCGGCCTTCAGGACGCGGGCGAAGTCATGGGTGATCGGCGGAACGTCGTCCGGCTTGTCGACCACCGCCATGCGGAAGGCGGCGGCGGGGACGAAGTCGTCGAGCGGGAGGACCGAGACGATGGCCTGGGCCAGGCGGACCGCGTCGGACCCGTCGGCGCGCAGCACCCGATTCGGAGTACCCGTAGAACTTGCAGGGAAATTGGCGTCGGCAATCACGATCTCGTCGCCATGGCCCATGGAGCGCAGAAGGCTGAGCAACCCCGGACCCAGTAGGGGATCAATGCCCTTCAACATGCCCCTAAACGCCTCCGGCCCGGTGCTTTTCGCCGCCTTTTCGGCGGTCTCGCAATTGGTTCGCCAAACGCTAGAATGTCAGTACGCCTTGCGCTCACGCAAGGGCGAAGGAGACATCCCTGTCCGACGTTCTCACCAATGATGCCGTAACCGTCCGCCTTCACCCTTCCGACAATGTCGTCGTCGCGGCGCGGCGGGTGCCGCCGGGGACGCGGCTCGCCAGCGAGGGCGTGACGACGCGGGAGAACATCCCTTCCGGCCACAAGATCGCGACCGAGACGGTGGCGAAGGGCGAAGCGGTGCGGAAGTACGGCCAGGTGATCGGCGTGGCGACGGCGGACATCGCGCCGGGCGCGCATGTGCATGTGCAGAACCTGGCGATGAGCGACCTGCGCACCGATGCGGGCACGCGCGCGACGTGGTCGAAGAACCAGCCGGCGAAAACGTTCCAGGGCTACCGGCGCGCGAACGGCAAGACCGGCGTGCGCAACTACATCGGCATCCTGACGAGCGTGAACTGCTCGGCGACCGTGGCGCGGCACATCGCGGAAGCGGCGGAGCGCAGCGGATTGCTGCGCGGGTTCGAGAATGTCGACGGCATCGTGCCGATCACGCATGCGAGCGGTTGCGGCATGGCGGGATCGGGCGAAGGCTTCGAGATATTGAAGCGCACGCTGTGGGGCACGGCGGCGAATGCGAATTTCGGGGCGGTGCTTCTGGTGGGGCTGGGCTGCGAGACGATGCAGGTCGACCGGCTGAAGCAGGAGTTCGGCATCCAGGACGGCGACGCGTTCCAGAGCTACACCATCCAGGACATCGGCGGCACCAAGAAGGCGATCGCGGAAGGGTTGGAGCGGCTGAAGGCGATGCTGCCGCGCGTGAACGCGGCGCGGCGGAGCGAGGTGCCGGCCAGCGAGCTGGTGCTGGGGCTGCAATGCGGTGGATCGGACGCGTGGTCGGGCGTCACGTCGAACCCCGCTTTGGGGAATGCGTCGGACCGGCTGGCGGCGCTGGGCGCGACGGTGATCCTGTCGGAGACTCCCGAGATCTATGGCGCGGAGCATCTGCTCTATGCGCGGGCACGGGCGCCGGAGGTGTCGGCCAAGCTGCGCGCGCGGCTGGATTGGTGGGAGCACTACACCAAGGTCAACGGCGCGGAGATGAACAACAATCCATCGCCCGGCAACAAGGCCGGCGGGCTGACCACCATCCTGGAGAAATCGCTGGGCGCGGTGGCGAAGGGCGGGACGTCGCCGCTGAACGAGGTGGTGGAATATGCCGCGCCGATCCACGAGCGCGGCCTGATCTTCATGGACAGCCCCGGGTTCGATCCGGCGTCCGCCACCGGGCAGGTCGCATCGGGCGCCACGATGATCGCGTTCACCACCGGGCGCGGTTCCGCCTATGGCTGCAAGCCGTCGCCGTCGATCAAGCTGGCCTCCAACAGCGAGGTCTATGCGCGCATGAAGGACGACATCGACATCGATTGCGGGCCGATCGCACGCGGCGACGTCAGCGTCGAGGAGAAAGGCGAGGAGATCCTCGACTATCTGCTGAGCGTTGCGTCGGGCCGGCAGAGCAAGAGCGAGGAACTCGGCTATGGCGGGGCGGAGTTCGTGCCCTGGCAAGTCGGTGCAGTGATGTAAACACCGGTTTACCCACGCGAATTTGGGTACGCCCCACATAGACTAGCCGCGAAAACTGCCTGTAAGGTTGCCGCCAACAAGACCGCGGGGGCGGTCAGGGTGTGGGGGTTCGCTTGAGGATTTTCCGTCTGCTGGCGGTTATGGCGTTTGGCGCTCTGGTTTCCGCCTGCGCGTCGAACCCGCAAGACCCGGACGCGCACGATCCCCTCGAGCCGATCAACCGTCAGGTCTTCGCGTTCAACCACAGCCTCGACAACCGTGTCGCGCTGCCGCTGGCGACGTTCTACCGCTCTGCCGCGCCGGAGCCGTTCCGCGTGCACCTGCACTATTTCCTGACCAACCTGCAGCTGCCGGTGACCGCCGCGAACGACATCCTGCAACTGCATTTTGAGCGCAGCGGCGAGGCCGTTGGGCGGTTCGCCGTGAATTCCACGCTCGGCATCGGCGGCGTGTTCGACGTGGCGACCGATTGGGGAATGCCCAATCATCGCGAAGATTTCGGGCAGACAATGGGCTGGTACGGGATCGGCGAGGGCCTCTACGTCATCATCCCGCTGGGCGGGCCGGCGTCGGCGCGCGACATCGCGGGCAGCGTGGTGGACGGCTACATCAATCCGCTCGGCTACATCCAGTGGAAGCACAAGAACTACTACTGGTCGTGGCCGCTGCGCCTTTTGTCCTTCGTGGATTCACGCTCGACCAGCGTCGATGCCTTGCGCGAGATCCAGCGCTCGTCCATCGACCTCTACGCCACGACGCGCAGCCTCTATCGGCAGTCGCGCGACGCGGAAATCCGCAACGGCGAGCCGGACGTGCAGGGTTTGCCCGACTTCTAGGCAGCCGCTACAAGGCACAATGTCCATTGTCGAACGCATCGTCGCGGCGTGCACCCGCGCGCCTGTCCTTGTCGTCCTTATCGGATTGGCATTGGGCGCGGCGAGCGGCTGGTACACCGCCGGCCATTTCAACATGGACACGGACTCGACCAAGCTGATCTCGCCCAAGGTCGACTGGCGGCAGCGCGAGATCCATTTCGACTCGCTGTTCCCGCAACAGGTGAACCTGATCGCCGTGGTGGTGGACGGCGCGACGCCGGAACTGGCGGAAGCGGGCACGCAGGCGCTGACCGACGCGCTGGCCAAGCAGACCAAGCTGTTCTCGGTGGTGCGGCGGCCGGACGGCGGCGACTTCTTCAACAAGAACGGGTTGCTGTTCCTGCCCTATGACGAGGTGAAGGCGAACACGCAGCAGATGATCCAGGCGGCGCCGTTCCTGGGACCGATGGCGGCCGATCCGTCGCTGCGCGGGATCATGACCGGCTTGCAAGCGGCGCTGACAGGGGTATCGCATGGCGACGCCAAGCTTGCCGACGTCGACCGGCCGATGCGGGCGTTCGGCGCCGTGCTCAACCGGGTCGCGAACGGCGAGAAGACATGGCTGTCCTGGCGGTCGATGGTGACGGGTGCGCCGTCCGCCGCGCGCGAAACGCGGCGCTTCATAGAGGTGCAGCCGAAGCTCGACTTCGGCGCTCTGGAGCCGGGCGCGGGCGCGACGGATGCGATCCGCGCGGCGGCCCGGTCGTTGAACCTCACGCCGGAGAACGGCGTGCGAGTGCGGCTGACGGGGCCGGTGCCGCTGTCGGACGAGGAGTTCGCGACCTTGGCCGACCGCGCCGTGCTGATGGGCGTGGCGATGATGGTGGCGGTGATCGCGACACTGTGGCTGGCGGTGCGCTCGTTCAAGATCATCGCCTGCATCCTGGTCACGCTGTTCGTCGGGCTGGCGATCACCATGGCCGCGGGACTGGCGGTCGCGGGCGTGTTCAACATCATCTCGATCGCATTCGTGGCGCTCTTTGTCGGTCTCGGCGTGGACTTCGGCATCCAGTTCTGCGTGCGCTATCGCCATGAACGGTTCGTGCTGCACGATTTGCGCAAGTCGCTGATCTGCGCCGGGCGCAGCGTCGGCACGCCGCTAGCGCTGGCGGCAGCGGCGACCGCGGCGGGATTCTTCTCGTTCCTGCCCACGTCCTATGTCGGCGTCGCAGAGCTGGGACTTGTGGCCGGCATCGGCATGATCGTGGCCTTCGTGCTGAGCATCACATTGCTGCCCGCGCTGCTGATGGTGCTGCACCCGGAAGGGGAAGAGGACGAGATCGGCTATCGCATCTTCGCGCCGGTGGACCGGTTCATGGTCGAGCGCCGCCGGTTCGTGCTGATCGCGTCGGGCGTCGTGGCGGTGATTGCGGTGGCGCTGACGTCGTTCGTGAAGTTCGACTTCAATCCGCTGGACCTGCGCAGCGCCAAGACCGAGTCGGTGTCGACCATTCTGGACCTCCAGAAAGACCCGCAGACCTCGCCCAACACGATCGATGTGCTGGCGCCGAGCTTGAAGGCGGCACGGGCGCGTGCCGCGGAGCTGAGCCGCATCCCGCAGGTCGGCACGGCGATCACGGTCAGCGACTTCGTCCCGGACGACCAGCCGCGCAAGCTGGCGCTGATCCAGGACGCGAACATGCTGCTCGATCCAGTGATCAATCCGTTCACCGTCAAGCCGCCGCCGACGGACGCCGAGGTGGTGGCGAGCCTGAAGGCGACGGCCGCGGCGCTTCGAACCGCGGCCAAGGACCGGTCGCCGGCGGCGCAGGATGCGCAAGGACTGGCGGCGGCGCTGGAAAGGCTCGCGAACGGTTCGAAGGCGTTGCGCGAAACCGCGGCAGCGGCGCTGGTGCCGGGATTGAAGACGCTGCTGATGCAATTGGCGACGTCGTTGCAGGCGTCGCAGGTGACATTCGCATCGTTGCCGGAGGAGATGCGGCGCGATTGGGTGGCGAAGAACGGCACGGCGCGCATCCAAGTGTTCCCGAAGGATACGTCGGGCTCAAACGCGGCGTTGAACGAGTTCTCCAAGGCGGTGCTGAGGGTCGCGCCGGAAGCGACCGGCGCACCGGTCTCCATCCGCGAGTCCGGCACCACGATCGTGACGGCGTTCGAGCAGGCCGGCGTGCTGTCCTTCGTGGTGATCACGATCCTGCTTTATCTCGTGCTGCGGCGGTGGCGCGATGTGATGTACACGGTCGTCCCTCTGCTGCTCAGCGGCTTCCTCACGATCGGCACGGCGGTGGCGATCGGGCTGGACCTCAACTTCGCAAACGTCATCGCGCTGCCGCTGCTGTTCGGCATCGGCGTGGCGTTCCACATCTACTTCGTGATGGCGTGGCGCACGGGGCACCAGGACCTGTTGCAATCGAGCCTGACGCGCGCGGTCATCTTCAGCGCCCTTACGACGGCGAGCGGCTTCGGGAGCCTCTGGCTTTCGAGTCACCCCGGCACGGCAAGCATGGGCGAGCTCTTGATGATCTCGCTGGTGTGGACGCTGGCGACGATCCTGTTCGTCGTCCCGGCCGTGATGGGCCCGCCGAAGATGTGACTTCAAACGTCATGGGCGGCCTTGAGCCGCCCATCCATCTCAAGCGCGCGTGCGCGCGCGATAGGTGGCCGGGTCAAGCCCGGCCATGACGATGGGGATTTACTTCAGCGCCTTGTCGGACAGGTCGTTGAGCTTCTTGATCAGCGCGGCGGCGCCGCCTGCCTTCATCGTGGCGGCGTAGTCGGAGCGGTAGACGTTGAGCTGGCTGATCGAGCCATCGAGCAGGACGTCGATGATCTTCCACGACGAGCCGAACTGGCGCAGACGATAGATGAACACGACCGTCTGGCTGGACGTCACCAGCTTGCTCGACACGTAGTGGTCGGTGCCGCGCACCTGAACGTTCGGATCGACGACGAACCTCTCGCCGTTGAAGCTGTCGAAATTGCCGGCGTATTGCGCGGCGGTCATGCGCGCGAAGGCTTCCGTGAGCGCCTTCTGGTCGGCGGGCGAAGCGTTGGCCCAGTCGGGACCGACGGCGAACTTCACCATGGTGCCGATGTCGAACGCCTGTTCGACCGCGGGCCGCATCTTGTTGTAGCGGCCCTGGGCGCCAAGCGACTTGCCGCCCTTCATCGAGTCGAGAAGGTTGTCGTAGAAGCCCTGCACCGTGGCGACGGCCGGATCGACATCGGCGGCCCTGGCGGCCTGCGGCGCGGCAAGTGCGAACACAACGGCGAATGCCATCGCGATGCTGGCGAACAGGGATTTCATGCAGATTTCTCCATCGACACGGCAAGAATGGCGAAGAATGGCCTCGTTTCAACCGCGTGGGTCGGGTTTTGGTTCCCTGTAGCGAGACGGCGCTGAACCGGAGATGAACTACTCCGCGGGCGAGGACAGCTTCTGCGCCTTCGCGAAATGCGTCCGCACCACGCGCACGATATCGGCGGCGGCGAGGCCGGCGGTTTCGTACTGCTTGTCGGGGCTGTCGTGTTCCTGGAAGACATCGGGGAGCGTCATGGTGCGGATGTCGAAGCCCGGGCGCAGCAGGCCTTCGTTGGCGATGTAGTGCAGGACCTGGGCGCCGAAGCCGCCGGTCGAGCCCTCCTCCACCGTCACAAGCATGCCGTGGTTGCGCACCAGGCGGCGGATGAGATCGGTGTCGAGAGGCTTGGCGAAGCGCGCGTCGGCGACAGTGGCGGAGATGCCGTTTTCCGCGAGCTCGTCAGCGGCCTTGAGCGCGGCCTGGAGACGCGTGCCCAGCGACAGGATGGCGACTTCCTTGCCCTCGCGCACGATGCGGCCCTTGCCGATGGTGAGCGGCGTGCCGCGTTCCGGCAGCGCGACACCTACGCCTTCGCCGCGCGGATAACGCAGCGCGATCGGGCCGGAATCATGCGCAGCCGCGGTGGCCACCATGTGCATCAGCTCAGCTTCGTCGGCCGCGGCCATCACGACGAAATTCGGCAGGCAGCAGAGATAGGCGAGATCGAACGAGCCGGCATGCGTCGCGCCGTCGGCGCCGACGAGGCCGGCGCGGTCCATGGCGAAGCGCACCGGAAGGTTCTGGATCGCGACGTCGTGCACGACCTGGTCATAGGCGCGTTGCAGGAAGGTCGAGTAGATCACGGCGAACGGCTTCAGCCCTTCCGTGGCGAGGCCAGCGGCGAAGGTCACCGCGTGCTGCTCGGCGATTCCGACGTCGAAGGTGCGTTGGGGAAGGGCCTTCTCGAAGATGTCGAGGCCCGTGCCGGACGGCATGGCGGCGGTGATGGCGACGACCTTGTCGTCGGCCTTGGCTTCGGCAATCAGCGCCTTGGCGAACACGGCGGTGTAGGTCGGCGCCTTGGAGGCGCTCTTCTTCAGCGCGCCGGTGGTGACGTCGAAGCCGGTGTTGGCATGGCCCTTGTCGGCGGAATTCTCGGCGGGCGCGTAGCCTTTGCCTTTTTGCGTGCGGATGTGGAGCAGGACGGGCTCGGGCGCGCCGTCGCGGATCTTCTCGAGCGCGTCGACCAGCGCGTTCACGTCGTGGCCGTCGATCGGGCCGAGGTGCTTCATCCCAAGCTTCTCGAACAGCGTGTGTTCGGAGGACTTGCGATCGGCGAGGTCATTCAGGTGCTTGTTGAGCGCGCCGGTGGCGGGCGCGATGGACATGTCGTTGTCGTTCAGGATCACCAGCAGGCGCGACTTGAGATGGCCGGCATTGTTGATCGCCTCATAAGCCATGCCGGCGCTCATCGCGCCGTCGCCGATCACGGCGATGACGTGGTTGTCCTTGCCGAGCAGGTCGCGGCCGACCGCCATGCCGAGACCGGCGCTGACCGAGGTCGACGAATGCGCGGCGCCGAACGGGTCGTATTCGCTCTCGCTGCGGCGCGTGAAGCCGGAGAGGCCGCCGCCCTTGCGGATGGAGCGGATGCGCTCGCGACGGCCGGTGAGGATCTTGTGCGGATACGCCTGGTGGCCGACGTCCCAGATGATGCGGTCATCGGGCGTGTCGAAAACGTAGTGCAGCGCGGTGGTGAGTTCGACCACGCCGAGGCCGGCACCGAAATGGCCGCCGCTTTCGGCGACGGCATGGATCAACTCCAGGCGCAGTTCGTCGGCGAACTGGTGCAGTTGCGCCTTGTCGAGCTTCTTGAGGTCCGATGGATAGAGGACGGTATCGAGGAGCGGGGTCTTGGACGTCGAAGATTGGGACATCAGGATTCCCGGTCCAGCAGGAAGAGCGGCAATTCGCAAAGTTCGGGGACCGCGTTGTGATAGGGGCTGAGCGTTGCGATGGCGCGGCGGGCGAGCTTCTCGGCCTCGGTGCGGGCGCCGTCGACGCCCAGGAGCGAGACGAGAGTCGCCTTGCCGGCGTCCTTGTCTTTGCCGACGGCCTTGCCGGTTTTTTCCGCCGTCGACGTCACGTCGAGCAGGTCATCGGTGATCTGGAAGACCAGGCCCATGTCGCGCGCGTAGGAGCGCAGGCGATCGCGATGCTCCGATCCGCCTTCGCCGAGGATGGCGCCCGCCTCGCACGAGAATTCGAAGAGCTGGCCGGTCTTGAGGCGCTGCAACAGGATCACGTCGTCCGAGCCGAAGGCGTTCTGCGCGGCCTGCATGTCGATCATCTGGCCGCCGATCATGCCGTTCGAGCCGGCGGCTTCGGCGAGGCGCAGGCACAGCGCCGCGCGCACGTCGCCCGAATCATGTGTCGCGGGATGGGCGAGGATTTCGAACGCGACGGTCAGGAGAGCATCGCCGGCGAGCACGGCGGTCATTTCGTCGAAGGCGATGTGGGTGGTGGGTCGGCCGCGGCGCAAATCGTCATCGTCCATGCACGGCAGGTCGTCATGCACCAGCGAATAGGTGTGGAGAACCTCGATCGCGGCGCCGACGCGGGCGGCGCGCGCCGGATCGACGTCGAACAGGCGGGCGGAGTTGAGCACCAGGAACGGGCGCAGGCGCTTTCCGCCGGCAAAGGTGGCGTAGCGCATGGCTTCGTGGATGCGGGCATGCAGACCGTGCGGCCGGGGCAGAAGCTGCTCCAGCGCCGCGTCGACGGTCTTCGACGCTGCCGCCAAAGCCTGCGGCAAAATCGATGTGTGAAGTTGCGCCGTCGCGGGCGCCCCTCCGGACGAACTCACCATGAACACCCCGTATGAACCTGCGGTCCTATTCCCCCAAGACCGTCAGGGATTTACTCGGCTACCCAAACTAGCACATATGGTCTCGTACGAACCGACACCTATATGCAGACCAACGGAATGCCAAGCCGCCGCTAGGGGCGGTTCCCCGTTGCACCGCACACAACGGGTGGCTATAGCCTGCTTTTCGGGCGAGAATACGCCTTTAGAGGTTCCCAGATGCGAGTCATTCTCGCCCAGCCCCGTGGATTTTGCGCCGGTGTGGTGCGCGCCATCGACATCGTCGAGCGGGCGCTCGAGAAGTACCGCGAGCCGGTCTATGTCCGCCACGAGATCGTCCACAACAAGCACGTCGTGGACGGGCTGAAAGCGAAGGGCGCGGTGTTCGTCGAGGAGCTCGACGAAGTTCCCGACAATGCCGTCACGGTGTTCAGCGCCCATGGCGTGCCGCGCTCGGTGGTCGACACCGCGCAGTCGCGCAAGCTGCCGGTGCTGGATGCGACCTGCCCGCTGGTGTCCAAGGTGCACAACCAGGGCAAGCGGTACGTCGCGCATGGGCGGCAGCTGATCCTGATCGGCCATGCCGGGCATCCGGAAGTCGAAGGCACGATGGGTCAGGTCGGCGCGCCGGTGACGCTGGTGCAGTCGGAAGCCGACGTGCAGGGGCTGGATGTCCCGACCGACACGCCGGTCGCATACATCACGCAGACCACGCTTTCGATCGACGACACCAAGGGCATCATCGCGGCGCTCAAGAAGCGCTTCAGCGACATCGTGGGGCCTGAGACCACCGACATCTGCTACGCGACGCAGAACCGCCAGACCGCCGTGCGCCAGCTGGCGCAGGTGGCGGATGTGATCCTGGTCGTGGGCGCGAAGAATTCGTCCAACTCCAACCGCCTGGTCGAGATCGGCCGCGAAGTGGGCGTGCCGAGCTACCTGCTGGCCGACGGCAGCGAGCTGAAGCCGGAATGGGTTGCGGGCAAGGCCGCCGTGGGCTTGACCGCCGGCGCTTCGGCGCCCGAACGTCTGGTCGAGGACGTGATCGAAGCGCTGCGCCGCATCGCGCATGCGCCGGTCAGCGTTGAGACCATGGACGGCAAGAAAGAGCACATCGAGTTCCGCCTGCCGGCGGAGTTGCGCAACGACCGCGCGCCTGCCGCGTAATCAGTTTCTTTCAACCGCGTTACGCGGGGCTAAGGAGATTTGAGTTGGGTATCCCTCTGCATCAGGCCGCGAAGATCGGCTCCTACGTGGTCAAGCAGCACCTGACGGGCGTGAAGCGCTATCCGCTGGTGCTGATGCTGGAGCCGCTGTTCCGCTGCAACCTCGCCTGCGCCGGCTGCGGCAAGATCGATTACCCCGATGACATCCTGAACCAGCGCCTGTCGTATGAGCAGTGCATGGAAGCGATCGACGAGTGCGGCGCGCCCGCCGTGTCGATCGCCGGCGGCGAGCCGCTGCTGCATCGCGAGATGCCGAAGATCGTCGAAGGCTTCATCAAGAAGAACAAGTTTGTGATCCTGTGCACGAACGCGCTGCTGCTTTCCAAGAAGATCGACCAGTACAAGCCGCATCCGAATTTCACCTGGTCGATCCATCTGGACGGCGACAAGGCGATGCACGACCACTCGGTCTGCCTCGACGGCGTCTATGACAAGGCGATCGACGCGATCAAGCTGGCAAAGTCCAAGGGCTTCCGCACCCAGATCAACTGCACGCTGTTCTCCAACGCCATTCCCGAGCGCGTGGCGAAGTTCTTCGACACGATGATGGAGATGGGCCTGGACGGGATCACGATCTCGCCCGGCTATGCCTATGAGCGGGCGCCCGACCAGGACAGCTTCCTGAACCGCGAGCGTACCAAGAACCTGTTCCGCGATATCCTTTCGCGCGGCAATGGCGGCAAGAACTGGGAGTTCACGCAGTCGCCGCTGTTCCTCGACTTCCTCGCAGGTAACCAGACATACGAGTGCACGCCGTGGTCGATGCCGCTGCGCTGCGTGTTCGGCTGGCAGAAGCCCTGCTACCTGCTCGGCGAAGGCTATGTGAAGACCTTCAAGGAGCTGATGGAAGACACCGAGTGGGAGAAGTACGGCGTCGGCAAGTACGAGAAGTGCAAGGACTGCATGGTCCATTGCGGCTTCGAGGGCACCGCGGTCGTGGATTCCATCCAGCACCCCTACAAGCTGATCCCGCTGGCGGTGCGCGGCGTGAAGACGGAAGGCCCGTTCAAGCCCGACATCGACACCTCGAACCAGCGCCCGGCCGAGTTCGTGTTCTCCAAGCACGTCGAGGAGAAGCTAGCCGAGGTACGGGCAGCCAAGAAAAAGCCCGAGAGCGTTCCGGCTGCGGAGTAGTGCGCGGAAGGCGCGCCCGGCCTCGCGACCGGTGCGCAACAGATCCGGCAACTGAGACGGCTCCCTTGCGAGCGAGGCCAATACGCTGCGCAGGCGGATGCTGCCCGAAGGCTTGAGCGGTTCGAGCGCGGCGGGCGGCAGGCCGCGATTTGCGGCATCGGAAATCGTGCGGATAGCAACGAACGGAATGCCCGCGCGGTTGGCGAGCCGCGCCGCGATGTGGGATTCCATGTCCACGGCATAGGCGCCGGTCAGCGAGAGCAGCCGCCGCTTGCCGTCGACATGGCTGACGGCCTGGTCGTGGCCGGCGATCACGCCCGGCACGGCGTGCGGCAGCTTCTCGCGGATGCGCGCGGTCCATTGCGGATCGGTGGGATAGCGCTCGTCACCGTGGACGACGTGCGTCGCGACCACCACATCACCGATCTTGAGCAATGGGACCAGCGCGCCGGCAATGCCGAAGCTCACGATGCCCGTGGCGCCCTTGGCGATGGCGTCGGTAAGGCGCTGTTCCAGCAATTCGCCGTTGGCGGCACTGATCACCGGCGTGACCTTGGCGCGGCGGGCGATGCGGGCCTCGCGCGAGAGGCCGGTGACGGCGAGCACGGTCATTTCGCGGCGAGATCCAGCACCGTGCGCTCGATCGCGCCGGCGTCTTCGTGATCGGCGAAGGCGGCGACGGTGCGGTTGAGGTTTGGAAAACGGTAGACGGCAGAGGAACTGTGCGGACCGCCGCCGGTGTGGCCGAACCACGGACCAAGCGGGCCTTCGGGATCGATCATCAGGCCGGTACCCGGCGTCGGCTTGCCGAACGGGCGGTCCGTGACCGCGAAGGGAAGCGGAATCGAGTCCAACATGGCGTTGCGCGATGTCTCGCTGAGGAAGTTCGTGGTGAACAGCCGATCCAGAAAACGCGCGGCATCGATGGCGGTGCCGAGGATCAGGCCATGATAGACCCAGTTGGGATCATAGGTATGGAGCTGCGGCCACGGGACGCGCTGCATGTCCTCGCGGCGGCGGACCATGACGGCATGGACGCCGAGCGGGCCGAAGGCGATGTCTTGCAGCGCGGTGCGGAGCTCGGCAGCGGCGGCGCGTTCGATTTCCTGGCGGACCAGCAGGTAGCCGATGTTGGAGTAGCTCCAGCCTGCCCCCGGCGTGAAAAGAAGTTCATCGGCGCGGGCGCGGCGGAGCAGGTCCTCGGCGGCCCACGCCATGTCGCCGCGTGCGACGGCGGCGTGGTAGTCGGCGAGGCCGCCATAGTCGCGCACACCGGCGCGGTGCGCGAGAAGCTGGCGCAGCGTGAACGGCTTGCCGGCAAGCGGCGTGTCGAGATCGAGGCGGCCCTGCTCTGCCAGCTTGAACGCGGTGGCGGCGATGACGGTCTTGCCGAAGCTCCACCACGGAAGGATCGCGGCCGCGTGTGCATCGGTGACGTCGCGGCCAGCGATGATTTGGGCGGAGACGATCACAGCCCGTATTGCACGTGGCGCGAGTTGCCGGCCTTCAGATTGCGGTAGCGCGCCACCGCCCAGAGCGGGAAGAACTTCGGGTAGCCGTGATAGCGCAGGTAGAACACGCGCGGGAAGCCGCCGCCGGTGTAGTGGTCCTGCGCCCAGAGGCCGTCGGGGCCTTGGGTCGCTTCGAGGTGGCGGATTCCGCGGGCGACGGCGGGATGATCGACCTGCCCTGCCGCCATCAGGCCGAGCAAGGCCCAAGCCGTTTGTGATGCAGTGGACGGCGCGGCTTCGTAACCGGCGTAGTCGAGCTTGTAAGAGTTGCAGTCCTCGCCCCAACCGCCGTCGGGGTTCTGGATCTTGATCAGCCAGTCGGCGGCGCGGGTCATCATCGGATCGTCCGGCATCACCTGCGCGGCGTTGAGACCGGCGAGCGCGCTCCAGGTGCCGTAGATGTAGTTCACGCCCCAGCGACCGAACCACGAACCGTCTTTCAGTTGCGAGGCGCGCAGGAAATCGACGCCCTGCTTCACATGCGGATCGTCCGGCTTGGCGCCGAGCTGCATCAGCATGCCGATGCAGCGGCCCGAGACGTCGTCGGTCGGCGGATCGAGCAGAGCGCCGTGATCGGCGAACGGAATGTTGTTCAGGTAGTAATAGGCGTTGTCGGCGTCGAACGCGCCCCAGCCGCCGTTCTTCGATTGCAGGCCTTCGACCCATTCGCGGCCGCGGGCGATCTCGTTGGTGTATTGGCCGGGTGCCGCGCGATCGAGCGCCATCACCACTACCGCGGTGTCGTCGAGGTCGGGATAGTGGGCGTTGTTGTACTGGAAGGCCCAGCCGCCGGGGCGGACGTTGGGACGCTCTTCCGCCCAGTCACCGGCGACGTCGAGCACCTGGCGGTGCTTGAGCCATTCGAGCGAGCGCGCCACGGCGGCGTCGGCGGTTGCGGTCTTGGCTTCCATCAGTGCATGCGCGGCGAGCGCGGTGTCCCACACGGGCGAGACGCAGGGCTGGCAGTAGGCCTCGTCGTCCTTCACCACCAGCAACAAGTCGACCGACTTGCGGGCGATGGCGCGGCGTGGATCGTCGGCGGGGATGCCGAGCGTGTCGTACATCATCACGCTGTTGGCCATGGCGGGATAGATGGCGCCGAGACCGTCTTCGCCGTTCAGGCGCTCGGTGGTCCAGCTCATGCATCTGTCGATGGCGCGCTGGCGCGGGCCTTTCGGCCAGGGCACGACCTTCAGCACCTTGTCGAGGGTGTTGAAGAAGAACGACCAGCCGGCGGATTGGTGCGGCGCGCGAGGGCTGACGACCGGGACGCCTTCGACGAACAGCTCCGGCACGTGGATGTTGCGCGGGTTGCGGGCGATGGGCTGCTTCGCGGCCAGAACCAGCAGCGGCACGATCACGGTGCGCGCCCAATAGCTCATCTTGGAAAGATGGATCGGGAACCAGCGCGGCAGCAGGATCAGCTCCGGCGGCACGGTCGGCACGTTCTGCCACGACGTCTCGCCGTAGAGCGCAAGCAGGATGCGGGTGAAGACGTTCGCCTTGATGGCGCCGCCCCTGACGCGGATCGCCTCGCGGGCGCGCACCATGTGCGGCGCGTTGATGTCGTCGCCGATCATCTTGAGCGCGAAATAGGCCTTCACCGTCGCGGAGATGTCGAAGGCGCCGGCGTGATAGAGCGGCCAGCCGCCGTGTTCGGCGGACTGAATGCGGCGCAGGTAGTTGCCGATCTTGCGTTCGAGTTCGAGATTCGGCGTCTCGGCCAGGTGATGCACCAGCAGCACGTATTCGGACGGGATGGTGGCATCGGCTTCGAGTTCGAACACCCAGTGGCCGTCCTCGCGCTGCGACTTCAGCAGGGCGTCGGTCGCGGCGCCGAGCATCTTGTCGACGGCGATGGTGTCCTCGCGCTGGAGTAGCATCTGGTTCATGGCGGCAAACTACACGGCCAGCTTCGGGAGGGCCAACGCGGCGGCTTTGTGGCCGGAACGGATGGCGCCTTCGATGGTGGATGGCAGGCCCGTGTCGGTCCAGTCGCCGGCGAGCAGCAGGTTCGCCTTTGACGTTGCGGTTTGCGGGCGGCGATGCGCCTGTTCGAGGGTGGCGGCGAAGGTGGCGCGGCGTTCCTTCACCACCTGCCACGGCGGCATGTCGCCGGTGAGCCGCAGCACTTTTGCCACATCGGCCCAGAATCGCTTGGCGAGCGCCTCGCGGTCTTCGTCGACGATGGCGTCGGCGCCGCTGACGGTGATGGAGACGCGATCTTCGAACGCGAACACCCATTCGGCGCTGCCGCCGATCACGCCGGTCATCAGCGGCGAACCGGTGGGCGGCACGATCTTGAAATGCGCGTTGACGATGGAGCGGAATTCGGTGGGCGCGACCAGATCGGGCAGCAGCTCGGTCGCGGCCCATGGCGGCACGGCGAGGATGACGAGATCCGTCTTGTCGAGCGTGACAGGTGTGCCGGCAAGATCGAACCCCGTAACCCGCCAGTCGTCCATGGTGAGCGCGCGGACGCGCTGGCCGATGCGGATGTCGGCGCCCTTGGACTTGAGATAGGCAAGCGCGGGATCGACGAAGGCGGCGGCAAGCGTGGGATGGGCGATGCGCGGGCGGTAGGTGAGACCGCCTTTCGCCAGCGACTCCTTGATCACGGCGCCCGCCAGCGCGGCGGAGGAATATTTCGGTTCGGTGTTCAGCACGGCGAGCAGGAAGGGGTGCAGCAGGCGCTCCCACAACGGGCCGGAGGTCTTGGCGACATCGTCGATCTTCTGGTCGCCGTCGGCGAACATGATCTTGGCAAGATCGATGTAGTCCTGCGGTTGCGTGCCGGGTACCCGGCGGGTGCTGTCGAAGATCCACCAGGCGAGAATCGAGTCGTTGGGGCGCAGCGTCCAGCGCCGGTCGTTGCGGACGTCGACGAAATCGAACACCGCGCGATCGGGCCCCGCCAGCGCGTTGGTGGCGCCGATGGTCTTCAGATAGCTCTGGACGGAGGTGTTGCCGGACAGGACAAGATGGTTGCCGTTGTCGATGGTGAGGCCGAGCGTGGCGTCGAAGTAGGAGCGGCAGCGGCCACCGGCCTGCGGCGCGCCTTCGATCAGCACGACCTTGCGGCCCTTGTCGGCCAGCGCCACGGCCGCCGCGAGGCCGGCGAGGCCTCCGCCAACGACATATGCCGTGTTCATCCGAAGATGCCGTGGCGCACGACGATGCCGAGGAGCTTGGGCTTGCTCAGCGAGACGCGGGTGCGAGGCGGTTTCCAACCGACGACCTCGGTCTGGCGCAGGATTTCTTCGTAGACCGCGCCCATCAGGCGCGGCGTGCCGATGCGGCCCTTCGGCTTCTTGGCGAGCACCGCCGCGGCGCCGTCGTACCAGGCGTGCGCATCGCGGGCGACGGCCTTGCAGACCTGGTCGATGCGCGGATCGTTGATGATGGTTTTCGGGTCCAGCGAGGTGATGCCGGCGTCCTTCAGATATTCGCGCGGCAGATAACAGCGGCCGATGCCGGCGTCCTCGTCGATGTCGCGCAGGATGTTGGTGAGTTGGAGCGCGCGTCCGAGGTGATGCGCAAGCTCGTCGCCCGGACCCTCCTCCATGCCGAACACCTTGATCGAGAGCCGACCGACGGCGCTGGCGACGCGCTCGCAATAGAGGTCGAGCGTCTTCTTGGGCGGGGCGACGATATCCTCGGCGACGTCCATGTCCATGCCGTCGATCACCGTCAGGAAATCGGCCTTGCGCAGGCCGTATTTCTGTACCGGTTCGACCAGGAAATGCGCGCGCTCGGACGGGTTGCCGGCGTAGAGCTCGTCCAGCTCGACACGCCATTTGACCAGCTCGACCTTGCGCTCTTCGCGGGTCCCGATGCCGTCGTCGGCGATGTCGTCGACGATGCGGCAGAAGCCGTAGATCGCGAACATGGCCTCGCGCTCCGCCTTGGGCATCAGCCGCATGGCGGAATAGAACGAGCTGTTCGACGCCTTCTGCTGGGCGGTGGCGACGACGGTGGCCTGGGCTTGTGCGAGAGTCATGCGGGGACCTTTTTAGGCCGAAGGCGCGCCGAGGCAAACAGCATCGTGGCGCGGGCGAGGAGACCCGGCATTTCCCATTTCGCATGGTGAACGCGGTCGGCCAGCGGGTCTTTGGACAGGAGCTTGCGGTTCAGGTCGTCAGCCAGGGTCTGGATGACGCTGACCTCGAGGCTGAGGCGGCGGTCCTTGATCTGGCTGGCGAAAGGGCGCGCGGTGTCGAGCAGGTCGGCGTTCTTGCGGGCGAGATCGCGCAGGAGGGAGCGCAGCGCGGGCGGGGATTTCGGCTGGGTCAGGACGTCGACGGTCAGGCGGTGGCTGCTGAGTTCGTCGAGCGGGAGATAGACGCGGTTCAGGGTGCGGAAGTCCTTGGCGCAGTCCTGGAGGTGGTTGATGACCTGGAGCGCGGCGCACAGCGCATCGTTGGCGGGCCAGATAGTGTTGGACTCGCCATGCACGTCGAGGACGAAGCGGCCGACGGGCATCGCGGAGTAGCGGCAATAGTCGATGAGTTCGTCCCAACTGGCATAGCGCAGCTTGGTGACGTCGCGGCGGAAGGCTTCCAGCAGGTCGAGGCCGTGCTGATCGGTCAGGTCGCGCTCAGCCAGCGCCTTGCGCAGGCCCACGCCTTCAGGCGACGCATTGCTTTCACCCGTGAGGCTGGCGCGCATCTGTTCGAGCAGCGCGAGCTTCTGGTCGGGCGGCGCGGTTTCGCTGTCGGCGACGTCATCGGCGATGCGGGCGAAGCGGTAGAACGCCATCACCGTTGGACGATGCTCCTTGGCGATCAGGACCGAGGCGACGGGGAAGTTCTCGTCGGTGTGGCCCTTGCCGGAGGCGAGATCCGCAGCCTGGCTCATGACTGCCCCAAGGCTTGCGCCCTGCCCTTCCACATGCCGCCGCGGCCGCGCCAGTGCTGGATCGCGGAGTCGAGAGTGAACAGGGCGTACACGAAACCGATCATGGGCAACACGATGCCCCAGAGCGGAGTCACTTTGTAGAAGCGCAGGATCGGCTGATAGGTGATGCCCATCGCCAGCCACGCCAGGATGCCGGACGACTGCGCCGACGCCGTGCCGAACAGCGCGAAAGCGGGGGCTGCGGCGTAGACCACGATCATGCCGAGCAAGGTGCCGAACATGGCAAGCGGCGAGTAGCCGAGCTGGGCGTAGGCAGAGCGCGACACCATCCGCCAGATATCGGACATGGTGTAGGGGCGGATGGAGTGGGCGCGGTCGGTGAGACCGAGCCAGATCGGGCCTTGCGCCTTCATCGCGCGGCCGAGCGCGCAATCGTCGATGATCTCGGAGCGGATGGTGTCGATGCCGCCGGCGCGTTCGAGCGCGTCGCGGCGGGCGAGCATGCAGCCGCCGGCGGCCGCCGCGGTTTTGTTGCGTGGGTCGTTCACCCAGCGGAACGGGTAGAGCATGTCGAAGAAGAAGACGAAGGCGGGGATCAGGTACGCCTCCGACATCGACTTGCAGTGCAGTTTCACCATCAGCGACGTGAGCACGAGGTTGGACTGTGTGGCCCGGGCCATCAGCTTGCGCAGGTTGTTCGGCTCGTGGCGGATGTCGGCGTCGGTGAACCAGATGTAGTCCGGCGTGCCGGCCTGGGCCGTGCCCTGCTTCATCGCCCACAATTTACCGGTCCAACCGGCGGGGCGCGGCGCGCCGGTGAGGACAGTGAGTTTGCCGGTGGTGTCGAGCTTGCGGGCGATGGCGCCGGTGTCGTCGGTGCTCTGGTCATCGACCAGCACGATGCGGAAGTCGCCGGGGTAATCCTGATCCAGCAGGCTGCCGATGGAATGGGCGATGACGTCGGCTTCGTTGCGTGCGGGGACGACGGCGACGACGGAGGGCCAGTGCGTGGGCTCGAGCAGGTTGTCGGCGTCGTCGCGCTCGCCCATCACCCAGAACATGCCGCGGCCGATGAGCAGGTAAAGCCACACGGCGACAGGGATGAGGGCGGCGAGCGTCAGAGCGGCGTTCACTTGATGTAACCCGCGTTGCGGAACCAAGCGACGGCGTCTTCGATCGCGTTCTGCCATGGACGGGCGGTGTAGCCGAGTTCGTCCTCAGCCTTCTTCGACGAGAAGAACATGTGGTAGCGGCTCATGTTGAGCGCATCGACGGTGAGCATCGGCTCCTTGCCGGTGTAGCGGGCGATCGCCTCGCTGCCCCACGCCAGCGGATAGAGCGGCGTCCGCGGCAGGCGGATGCGCGGCGGCTTGCGGCCGGCGAGCGGGCAGATCACGCCGAGCATTTCCTTCAGCCGCACGTCGGCGCCGCCCAGGATGTAGTTCTCGCCGATGCGTCCTTTCTCCAGCGCCAGCAGGTGGCCGTTCGCGACGTCGTCGACGTGAACGAGGTTCAGGCCGGTGTCGACATAGGCCGGCATGCCCCCGGTTGCCGCCTGCACGATGATGCGGCCCGTGGGCGTGGGCTTGATGTCGCGTGGGCCGATGGGCGTGGACGGGCTGACGATGACCGCGGGAAGACCCTCGCCTGCCATGCGCTCGACAAGACGTTCGGCGACCAGCTTGGATTTCTTGTAGGCGCCGATGACGGTGTGTTCGGAATGGCGCGAGGTTTCGTCGACCGCGTCGCCGTGCGACGGCTTCAGAGCGGCGACGGACGAGGTATAGACGATGCGCTCCACGCCGGTATTGCGGGCGGCTTCCATCACGGCGCGCGTGCCTTCGAGGTTGTTGCGCACGATCTCGTGCGGGTCGCGCGCCCACAGGCGGTAGTCGGCGGCGACGTGGAAGACGTAGCGGACACCTTCCATCGCCTCAATCATGGAGTGGCGATCAAGCATGTCGCCTTCGGCGATCTCGAACGTCTCACCTTCGACATTGGTGCGGTTGGAGGTCGAACGCACCAATACGCGCACGTCGTCCCCGCGGCGGCTCAGAGCGCGAGCAACGGCGGAGCCGACGAAGCCGGAGGCACCAGTGACGAGGACCTTGTCGCCCATCAGGCGGCATCCGCGGTGAGGGCGCGGCGGCCTTCGAAGAACTGCCACGCCAGCAGCACCGGCACGCCGATGACGATGTCGCGGGCGCGCTTGAGCAGCGAGACGGCAAGGCCGACCTCCGGGCCGAGGCCGAACAGCGGCATCAGCGCCGCGTAACCGGCTTCCTGCACGCCGATGGCGGCGGGGATGAAGACGGTGGCGCTACGCAGTGCGGCGAGCAGCGCCTCGATGGCGATGCAGGAGTAGAAATCGAGGTGGAGACCGATCAGGCGCACGCTGAGCCAGATCAGACCGGCGGCGGCGATCCAGGACAGCAGATGGATCGTCGATGACAGCGCGAGACGCGCGGGCGAGTCGTACATCGCGCGCATCTGCTCGTTGAACGCGGCCGTGTGCTTGAGCGCGGCGGGCAGGAAGCGGCCGGCCAGGCGCTCCGCCAGGCGGCTTCCGCGCTGTTGCAGCAAGACGAAGGCGCCCACGCCAGGCACCAGCAGCAGCGTGCCGAGGATCAGGCCGTCGACATAGGGCGCGGTGGCGGCGGAGGTGCGCAGCTGGGTGATGGCGAGGCCGATGCCGATCAGGATGAACACGATCTGGGCCATCAACTCGGTGGTGACGTCGGTGATGGTGGAGGCGAAGGCGAGCGGCGGGCTGACGCCGCGCAGGATCACGGCACGGGCGCCGATCACGATGCCGCCGAGCTGGCTGAAGGGCAGGATATCGCCCGCGCTGTCACGGGTCTGGCGGCCGATGATGTAGGTGACGAGGTTACGCGGGCTGCCGCGCGGGATCAGCGCGAGCCAGCCGCTGCCGAGCAGGCCGACCACGGCAATACCTGCCGCGGTGAGGAACGCGAAGCCGCCGAAGCCGACCTTCGCCACCGCCTGCCACACCGACTCGATGCCGATGTGGAACAGCAGCCAGACGAACAGCGCCAATCCGACCAGCGCCGCGGCGATGACACCGATCTTCATGGATCTCAGGCGGCGGCGACGTAAGTGGACTTCGGCCCGAAGAAGCGGCGGAAGGTGCGGACCAGGAACGGGAAGAAGCGCGGACGCTTCAGTCGCTTGTCGTAGATGCCGAGGCGGCGGTCGTTCTCGCGCAGGCAGGTATCCATCAGCTTGTAGACGTCGATCTCGTCGTCGGTGAGCTGGCTGGCGCCGTTGACGGTGAAGTTGTTGTCCTGCTGGCCGTTGGTCACGTCGGATGCGATGCCGATGCGCTCATAGCCGAGGAATATCCAAACCGCGGCGACCTTCAGCTCGAACCACGGGCGGCGCCAGAGCGGCATGTTGCGGCGGTGCCAAGCCACCCAGTTCACGAAGAACAGGATGTGGCGGCCTTCTTCCTGGACGACCGGCTCGAAGGTATCGACGAGTTCGGCGGGGAAGAAACCGGAGGCCTTCGCGGTTTCGAACAGGCCGAAGGCGAAGAAGGAGTCGATGCACTCCGAATAGCCGGTGACCATGAAGGCCCATTCGGGATCCTTCGGGCGCGGATAGGCGGGTTCGGGCGCGAGCTTGATGCCGTAGGCCTCGACCAGGTTGGAGAGGACGTAGCGGTGGCGGCGTTCCTCGAAGCCGTTCATCTCGACCGCCTTGCGCAGCAGCGGGTCGGCGATGCCTTCGGCGTAGGTGCACACATTCAGGCCGGCGCGGTTCTCGGTCTGCACCGCGATGTCCCAGATCGGAAGGCCCGTGATCTTTGCCTGCGTGCCGGCGTCGAGCTTCGGCCAGTCGATCACGGCGGGGCGGTACGGATTGAAGGTGTCGAGCAGCGTCTTGCAGAACAGGCGCTTGTGCTCGTCGGAGCCGATGCGGATCGCGCCCTCCGGCGTGGTGCCGGTCGGGGTGATCTCGGGGAAGGTCAACGCAGTCATCGAACCGATCCTAGCAGGCGCAACAAAGTTTCGGAATTGTCGCGGCGGTGCGGGGGCTTAGCACACCTCAGAAATCCGCAAAACCGCCCTTGAGAATGCCCGGATTCCGGGCCGCTTCGACCACCCGGGGGGCCGTCAGGGCCGCGAGCTCCTCGGCATAGAGGTAGCCGGGAGCGCTCCCGGGATAGGGGCCGGTGGCAGGGTGGAGGTAGAGCTCGGTCAGGCCTTCGGGCAGGAGGTCGATCAGGGCGCGGACGCGGGCCGTGTCCATGGCGCCGGACCAGGCGAGGCCGAACACTTGGTCGGGCACGGTCATCCCGGCGGCGCGCAGGCGGGCGCGAGAGAGCATCGCCCAGGGTGCGGTGGCAAGTGATGACGGCAGCTTGCCGAGAGGCTCGGCGCGGCGAAGGACGGCGTGCGGTTCCAGCGGCACGCGCATGGCACGCAGGCCATGGCGCTTGCCGACGCGCAGGATGGTGGAGGCGATCGTCGGGTGCAGATGGAAGTGCTTGTGCGTGTTGACGTGGTCGAGCACGAGGCCGGTCGCCGCGAAGGCATCGAACTGGGCGGCGATCTCGGCTTCGAGCTGGCGGCGCACGCGTGGCAGGAAGAACATGTTCACCGCCGACGCCGCCATGTCGGTGCGGAAATTGCCGGTGGCGTCGACGAGGTCGGGCACGGCGATGGCGGGCAGCGTGGGTTTGCCTTCCACCAGCACGATGTGCAGGCCGACGCGCAGGCGCGGCAGCATCTTCGCGCGTGCCACCGCATCGGCGGCGGCCGGTGCCGAGACCATCAGGCTGGCGGCGGTCAGGATGCCCTGCGTATGCGCCTGCTCGACGGCGTCGTTGACTTCGACGGCGGCGCCGAAGTCGTCGGCGGTTATGATGAGCTTTTTCATCGCGCCACACCAAACCTGTCATGGCCCGCGAATGCGGGCCACCCAGGTGCCGACAAACTGTCTGTTGCAGGCATGGGTGTCACCAAATCCTGCGAGAACTGAGAAGACGAAAACTGGGTGGCCCGCATTCGCGGGCCATGACACCAGGGTCAGGAGACAATCATGTCTTCGCGGGTGCGGAGGAACTGGAAGAACTCCACGCCCTCGCGCAGGCGGCGCACCAGCATGTCGCGGCTGGTCAGCATCTCGCCCACGATCTCCATGATCTTCGACGGGCGGAAGTAGAACTTCTTGTAGAAGTCCTCCACCGAATTGAAGATCTCGGTGTGGCCGAGGTCGGGATAGCTGAGCGGCGCGATCTGCGTGCCGTCGTCGGTCAGAAGATCGACGTCGGATGCGAACCAGCCGTTCTCCTTCGCCTGCTTGTAGAGGAAGGTGCCCGGATAGGGCGCGGCCAACGACACCTGGAGGGTGCGTGGGTTCACTTCCTTCGCAAAGGCCAGCGTTTCCTGGATGGTTTCGCGGGTCTCGCCCGGCAGGCCGAGAATGAACGTGCCGTGCACGATGATGCCGAGGTCGTGGCAGTCCTTCGAGAAGCGCTTGGCGACTTCGACCAGGAGGCCCTTCTTGATGTTGTGCAGGATCTTCTGATTGCCGGATTCGTAGCCGACCAGCAGCAGGCGCAGACCGTTGGCCTTCATCACTTCCAGCGTCTTGCGCGGAACGTTCGCCTTGGCGTTGCACGACCAGGTGACCTTGAGCGGGCCGAGCGCGCGGGCCAACTGCTCCACGCGGTCATGGTTGTCGGTCAGCGTGTCGTCGTCGAAGAAGATTTCCCGCACTTCCGGGAAGTTCTCCTTGACGTACTTCACGTCGGCGACGACGCGGTCGATCGACATGAAGCGGTACTTGTGTCCGCCGATGGTCTGCGGCCACAGGCAGAAGGTGCAGCGCGATTTGCAGCCGCGGCCGGTGTACCAGCTCATGTACGGGTGCAGCAGGTAGCCGCCGAAGTACTTCTTCACGTCGAGCTGCTTGTAGAGCGGCAGCACGGACGGGAGCTTGTCCATGTCGACGAGGATTTCGCGTTCCGGGTTCGAGATGATCTCGCGCTTCTCGTTGCGATAGGTCAGGCCGTTGATCTTGGACCAGTCGGCGCCTTCGGCCATTTCCTTGATGGTGAAGTCGTATTCGTTGCGGCAGACGAAATCGAGCGCGGCGCAGGCTTCCATGCTCTCGATGGGCTCGACGGCGACCTTGGCGCCGATGAAGCCGATCTTGGCCGTGGGGTTGAGCGCGCGGATCATCGTCGCGGTCTTGCAGTCCGACTTGAACGACGGCGTGGAGGTGTGGATCACGATGAAGTCGTGGGACTTCACGTCCTCCTCGATATCCTTGAACGACAGGTTGTGCGGCGGGGCGTCGATCAGCTTGCTGCCCGGCACCATGGCGGCGGCCTGCGCCAGCCAGGTCGGGAACCAGAACGACTTCACTTCGCGCTTCATCTGGTAGCGCGCGCCGGCGCCGCCGTCATAGCCGTCGAAGGATGGGGCCTGGAGGAAGAGAGCCTTCATAATCACTGCACCTGCTAGAGCTGGGACATAGCGCCCGAGGCCTCGACCTCGAAGCGGCTGCCGCGCCAGGCGACCTTCTGACCGAAAAAGGACGCCATGAAAACCGCCACGGATATAGTGTCCCGCACCGGCAAAAGCCACGCCGGGCCGGAACCCGCCGAAAATGCCCGTTCCACCTGGGATTTCAGGGTCCAGCGGGCCAGCAGGGTCAGCGCCACCACGGCCAGCGGAACCATGTGGACACCAAGCAACGCGAATCCGGCCAGGGCCAGCGGGAACGGGTGAGTGATCACCGCGCCGGCATGGGATGCGGGGCGCAGCACGCGCACCGTGCGGCTCCAGCGCAGCTCGTGATGGAAGAGGTCGACGAGGGTTTCCTCGGTCGAGCGATGGCTGACCGCCATGGGCAACACCGCGATGCGCTGGCCGCGGTGGCGGATGGCGCGGCCGATCTCGTAATCGTCGGCCAGGTAGTTCGAGAACGCGTCGAAGCCGCCGATGTTGTCGAGCGTGGCACGGGTGAGCGCGATGGTGGAACCGAGGCAGGCATCGGCAATTCCCCACCAGGTGCCGAACACCATGTCCGGCAGGAAGTTGTAGCTGGTGCCCATCGCGGCCAGCGTCGACCAGGCACTCGCGCCCGCGTGGCCGGTATAGGGGCAGGTCACGGCACCAATGCCGGGCTGGCTGAGCGCACCGACAACCTGGGTAAGATAATCACGCGGCACCGCGATGTCGCTGTCGCTGAGCACCAGCACGCCGTGCTTGGCGTGCTCGGCCATGTTGATCAGGTTGCAGATCTTGGCGTTGGAGCCGTAGCGGCGCGGATCGATCACCAGCTCGATGTCGATGCCGGGATGGCGCGCCTTGAGATGATTGACGACGGCGATGGCCGGGTCGGCGGCATCCTGCACGCCGAACACGATCTGTATCGGCGAGGGGTAATCCTGGTTCAGGAAGGTATCGAGATCCTCCTCCAGCCCCGGCGAGTCGAAGTGCAATGGCTTGAGCAGCGTGACCGGCGGAAGCTCGCGGGCGGCGGACATGCGGGTGCGCGCGAAGCGGCCGACAATCGCGGCGCTCATCAGCGTGTACACCGCGCCGACCAACGCCAAAGCGACAAAGATCCAGCCAATAATCTGCACGCCCAAGTGCACCTGAAAGCGCTCCCGTCCGATCCCAGCCCCCACCGGGAACAGGGCGCAATATCGCATTCCCCGAGGGCAGGCAAAACCCTTTGATCTACGCGGTTAGCGGCCGGACGGATTACGGCAGCGTCAGGCTGTTGTTCCGATTCGTGATTTCCGGCGGATTGCCGCTGAGGGAGACGACCAGCCGGGCGTGCAGCGGCGCAACATTCGGAAGATTAATGTGAACCGTGGTGGTGCGGGGCTTCAGGTCCAACGGCGCATCCAGCGGGGGAACCGGAACCGAGGCGATCGGCTTGCCCGCCGACGTTTGCAGCGTGAGCGTGCCGGCAGGCGTCGGCTCGGCGCCGAGACTGTGCAGCGTGACGTCGATCCCGCCGGGGCCGACATGCACGTCGTCGGGACCGAGGCCGATGTCGGCGCGGGCGGACACCGGGATGGCAGCGGCTTGGCGCAGGGTGAACTCGAGCGCGAGCGTCTGGTGCGGCGGCAGCATCAGCGGCACGTCGGTATCGCGGCCGAAGGCGAACACCGGATGGAGCGTCACCGTGCCCACCGCAGTCTCGGCGTCGCCCGTGGCGATGCCGCTGCTCATCGTCCAGTCGCCGGCATCGATGTTCTGGCCGGTCATGGTGGCGCGGATCGGCTTGTTGGTGAGATTGTGCGCCAGCACCCAGAAGTGCCTCGGCGAGGCGTCCTTGATGAGAATGCCGACGTTCTCCGCCGTGGTCGGTGGGCCATCGAAGCGCCAACTCACCAGATGGCCGGGATAGATCTGGTTGCGGCGAAGCGCCATGCCGCCAAGGCGCGAGCGTTGCAGCAAATCCGAGAACAACTCGACGCGATCGGACCACATCTCGCCATCGGTGCAGAGATACATGCGGTTCAGATCTGTCAGGATTTCGGATGCGTAAAGTTCTTCGAGGTACTTTTTGTCACCGGTGCGCTGCCAAGCAACGAAGCGGGCGAAGTCGATCGGACGCGCGCCGCTGTCGCGGGCATCGGCACCCTTGCCGGCGTCCGCGAGCTTCTGGAGGTCGGCGCCCCAGTCGGCGCCGTGGCTGAGCAGGAACACGGCGTTGGCGTTGAGCAGCGACAGCGGGCCGTGATCGCCCTTGCCCGCGACGCTTTCGATCGGGGCGAGATATTTGGCGTCACCGGTCCAGCGATAGGCGGTCCATAGCAACTGCACCGGTCCGGCGAGGCCGTTACTGCCGGGTGTCAGCGTGCCACGGTCCTCGTCGGTGAGCGAGTTGATGTCTTCGGGGAAGACGGTTTCGCCCTTGTCGTTCTTTTTCGCATGCGCGAGGTAGGAGTCGGCGAGCGCGATAATCAGCTTCTTCATCGCCGGATTGCCGTTGTACTCGGCCAGCATGATGCCGGGGTGCAGGATCAGGTAGGAGTACGGCTTACTCCAGGCCCACACGCTCTCGCGCACGACGTTGGTGCCGCTGAACAAGCTGGACAGCACATGCGTGTGGCCGGCGCCGACTGGGCCGGTGATCGAGGCATAGCCGCGCGCCGTGTCCATCAGGCGTTCGATCACCTTCGGATTGCCGTCGGCAAGATAGGCGTCCTCGCCGCGGGCGTTGATGCCTTCTTCGTAAGAGTGGAGCTGGTCGGTCAGGATGGTGCCGAGACCGTTGGTGATCATGCCGTTGGTGTCGACGGCATCGGTCAGGCGGTCGAGCGAGCGCTTGATCTTGTCAGGTTCGTCGCCCATCAGCGCGAGCGGCGGCCATTGCTCGGTCAGGTCGTCGTCGTCCGAGATGCCGCCGCCGAAATCGCCGTAATCGGATTGGCGGTGGTCGATCCACCAGTCGATGAACTGGCGCACCAGCTTCAGATCCTGGGTCTGGAGCCACGCCCAGGCGGGAACACCTTTCGGCACGGGCGGGATGGTGGCGATCGGTTCGCCGGCTTCCGGGGCGATCTCGGCCCAGTACTGGCGGGCGACGACGTTGCCGGGATCGGCGGCGAGCAGATCGGTGATCTCGCGGTAGAAGCGCTCGTAGCGCGCGAGGCCGCGGGTCGAGGTGTGCTCTTCGACGAAGAACGCGAAGTTGTCGCGCATCTGGGCGAAGCGGTCGGCGATGTGCTCGGGCAGCGCCTTGTCGCGCGGCTTGAAGATCAGGCGGATGCGCGCGCCGTCGAGCGAGCGCGCCGTGAAGCCGCCACCGGCCGCGGCGATGGTGAGATAGAGCGGCACGTCGGCCGGCAGGATGCGGTCGCGGGTGTCGAGGAAGATCGTGCGCGCCTCGTTCGGCTTCACCGAGACCGAGACGTCGATCAGGTTGCGCGCCGGCCAGATGGGATCCTTCACCTGGATGTTGAGTGGCAGGAGTCCGCCGTGCGTCGCGGTGACACGCATCGCGGGCAGCGTTATCTCGATGCCGTCGAGACCGGCGTTCATATTCTGCCAGCCATAGCCGTAATGGCTCTGCGGCTGCGCGTCGTTCGGCATGCGCAGATCGGCTGGGATCAGGACGTGCACGATAGGCAGCGCTGGCGTCGCTGTCGGCCATTCGCCCTTCGGTGCCCCGTCGGGGAGCGCGAGGACGGTCTGGCGTTCGTCGGCAGGGAAGCGGCCGGCGATGAATTGCTTCAACTCGTTCAGGTTTGAATAGGAGGCGGTGCTGGGGCGGATCGTGTAGGTCAGCGATGGCGCGTCGGCGGGCGTTCGGCCTGATGTGACATTGAAGGCGGAGACTTCCTGGAGCGGGTTCTCCTGCGTCCTGTTCTCGAAGCGCAGTGCGCCCATGCCGAGCGTGGCGAAGCTGTTGAACGTGCGTTCTTGTCCTGGGGGCCGCTCAGCCAGCAACCGGTCCGCCTCGCCAGGAATTCGCGCGCTGAACGTCCCGAAATTTGGCGGCGGCGGTATGCGACGCCCCGAACCGTCGGAAATAAACACGGATACCGGAATGTGGGGCTGGAACGTGAAGGTGCCGTCGGCTGTACCTTGCACTTCCAGCCGGTTCCACGGCTCGTTGGGTAGCATGAAGGTGACGCTCTTGCCGCCGTCGACGTAGACGTTCCAGTCGGGCAGCTCGAAGTAGTCGTGACGGCCGGGGATGCGCGAGCGGTTGTAGACTCCGGGCCAGGTCGTCTCCGGAATGCCGTCGTTCGCGCCCATCATCCGCTCGTTCACGTCGCGCGCGTCGGTGAATTCCACCTTGCGGATGATCGTCGACGCGTCGGTGAGATACGGCGGCGGATCCGGGGGGCGGTTCCAGCCATAGCGCGTGTACCATTCGTTGCGCCAACGCGGATCGTTCAGATCGCGCACCGGTGCGCCGCTGTCATTCGCGAAGCCACCTTGCGCCAGCGCCGCGACGCCACTGTCGGGGAGCGCGTGGTCGTAGATCTTGAGCTCGGCGATGTCGCCGCCGCGCATGTACTGGTAGGCGGTCTGCACCTGCATCGGGCCTATGGTGCGCGAGTGCGGGCCGAACTGGTCGAGCGCCGTGTCGTAGAGGCCGGCGCCGTCCTTCCGTGCCGCCAGCGTACCGTTGATGTAGAGCTTGATGCCGGTTGTCTCATCCCAGGCGAAGGCGATATGGATCCATTCGTCGGGCTTGGGCGTCGCGGGCAGCGAGGCGCTGACGCGCACGCGGGCGAGGCTGGCATCGGTCACCATCGCGTCGAAGCCGTGGCCGTTCCAGTCGATGCGAAGCCACGTCATGTCCCACGAGGTGTGGTCGCCATAGCCGACGCGGAAGATCGGGAACGGCGCCTTGCCGAGCGGCGTGCGGGCGCGCCATTGGAAGGCGAGCGTGCCGCGCTGGGCGTAGATGTTGCCGGCCGCGCGCCAGGCGATCACGCCGTCGTCGGCCAGTTGCAGATAGGCGTGGCCGTGAGGTCCGCCGGGCAAAACCTTGGCGCGATCCAGAAAACTCGGCCGGTAAGGGCCGATCGCGATCGCGCTGCCGTCGGGGGAATTGAAGGCGTTGTTGAACAGAAGACCGGGATCGGCGAAGGGCGTGTTGTCCTGCGGCGGCGCAGCCGAAATGCCGAGAACAATGGCTGCCGCCAACGCCAGTGCGCGCCCTGCCCGCATCGCTTTCCGTCCCCGGTTTTCCGCAATGGTAACCGGTGTCATTGCCCATGGGAAGTGAACGCTGCGTTACTTGGCAGCGTCCACTTTCAAGTCAGGCGTCGAACTGGATGACCGACCTGGCGACTTCGCCGCGTTTCAGTTCGGCGAAGGCTTCGTTGATCTGCTCGAGCTTGATGCGCTGGCTGATCATGTCGTCGAGCTTGAGCTTACCGGCCATGTAGAAGTCGATCAGGCGCGGCATGTCGATCGGGAAGCGGTTGGAGCCCATCGCCGAGCCCTGGATGCGGCGCTCGCCCAGGAACGAGAAACCGTCGAGCTCGATCTTGGTGCCCAGCGGGATCATGCCGATGACGTTGGCGGTGCCGCCGCGGTTCAGCATGCGGAACGCCTGCTCCGCCGTCTGCTTGAGGCCAATCGCCTCGAACGAGTGATGCACGCCGCCCTTGGTCATTTCCAGCACCTGGCCGACCGGATCGGTTTCCTTGGCGTTGATCACGTCGGTGGCGCCGAAATGCTTGGCGAGGTTGAGCTTGGTCCCGTTGACATCGATCGCGATGATGCGGCCGGCGCCCGCGATGGCCGCGCCGTTGATCGCCGCAAGGCCGACGCCGCCGCAACCCAGCACCGCCACCGTCTCGCCGGGACGCACGTTGGAGGTGTTGATCACCGCGCCGACGCCGGTGGTGACGCCGCAGCCGATCAGCGCGGCACGGTCGAGCGGCATGTCCTTGCGCACCGCGACGACGGCGTGCTGGTGCACCAGCATCTGTTCCGCGAACGACGACAGGTTCAGGAACTGGTTGATCGGCTTGCCGTCCTGCGTGATGCGCGGATCGTCGCCCTGCTGGCGGCGCACCTCGGGGCTCACGCAGCGCGACATGTGCCCGCCGAGGCAGTGCTCGCAATGTCCGCAGAACACCGAGAGACACGTGATGACGTGGTCGCCGGGCTTGCAGGTGCGCACTTCGCTGCCGACCTGCTCGACGATGCCTGCCGATTCATGGCCGAGCACGACCGGCACCTGCGCGGGATACGAACCCTCGATGAAGTGCAGGTCGGAGTGGCACACGCCGGCGGCGGCGGTGCGGATCAGCACCTCGTTGGGGCCTGGCTTGTTGATCTGGACGTTCTCGATGACGAGAGGCTTGCCGACCTCCCGCAAGACTGCGGCTTTCATGGGCATTTCCCTTCGACGGTTGTTCTGGGGCGGAGCTTAGCAAGCAGAGCCCTGCCCTCCGCAAGGTGGGCGCGGCATTCGGCGACGAGGGGGGTGTGCGGCGCGAGCAAGGCTCCCCGCCACCATCATCTTCTAACCCGGGGTGGGGGTTGCGGCAAGCCCCCGGGGCTGGTCCAGAAGCACGCCCCTTGATTTGCAGAGGAGCGTCCCATGGCAGCCACCGACAACAATTCCGCGCGGATTTTCTATCACGGCACGCGGGCAGACTTGCGAACCGGCGACCTGATCGCGGTGGGGTACGCCTCGAACTACGGCACGCGGCAGCCGATGTCCTGGGTCTATTTTCCGCGACGCTGGATGCGGCGATCTGGGGCGCGGAGCTGGCGCAGGGCGACGGGCGGCAGCGCATCTATATCGTCGAGCCGACCGGCGCCTTCATCGACGACCCCAACCTGACGGACAAGAAATTCCCCGGCAATCCGACGCAATCGTACCGCTCGCGAGAGCCGTTGCGGGTGGTCGGCGAGGTGGAGGCGTGGGAAGGGCATTCGCCGGAGCGATTGCAGGCGATGAAGGACGGTGTTGCGCGGCTGAAGGCAGAAGGGGCGAAGATCATCGACTGAGTCATTGCGGTGCTGCCCCTCGCCCTTCGACAAGCTCAGGGTGAGGGGTTGGATAATGACTCATCCTGAGCTTGTCGAAGGATGGGGAGCGTCGAGTCTCAGGCGTTGCCGCCGTCGATGTAGATTTTCTGGCCGTTGGCGTAGGGGTTGGCGTCGCTGACCAGGAAGGTCACGACGTTGGCGACGTCTTCCGGCACGCTGACGCGGCCGAAGGGCGAGGCGGCGTCAAGCTTGTGGATGTCGCCGCCGGTGCGCGCCTTGGTCAGGCGGATGCCCATCTCGGTCACCGTCAGGCTGGGCCCGACGATGTTGCAGCGGATGCCGTTGCCGCGCTCCTCCTTGGCGATGGTCATGGCGAGCGCGTCCATCGCCGCCTTGCCCATGCTGTAGGGCGCGCCGTTGGCGGCGTTATGCTTGGTGGCGTTGGACGAGATCATGACGATGTCGCCGCGCTTTTCCTTGCGCATGTGCGGGATGACGAGCTTGCTCAGATAGTGCGGGCCGAAGGCATGGACGCGGATGACGCGTTCGAGTTCGGCCGGGTCGGTGTCGGCGACGGAGTTGCCGCGGCTGGCGATGCCGGCGTTGTTGACCAGGATAGAGATGGAGCCGAAATCCTTCAGCACGTCGGCGACCATGGCGACGTCTTCGTCCCAGTTCTCGACCGAGGCGGAATAGGCCTTCGCCTTGCGGCCCATTTTCTCGATCGCGGCGACGGTTTCCTTCGCGGCGCCCTCGTCGCGGCGATAGTTCACCGCGACGTCTGCGCCTGCCTCCGCGAGACTGAGCGCGATGGCGCGGCCGATGCCGCGGCTGCCGCCGGTGACCAGCGCCACGCGGCCTTTGAGTGAAATATCCATGATGTGTCCCCGTCAGGTGTTGGTGTAGTTCGGTTTGCGCTTTTCCAGGAACGCGGCCATGCCTTCGCGGACGTCGCTGGTCTGGCTGGTGAGGATCTGGTTGCGGTCTTCCATGTTGATCGCGGCCTCCAGGCTGGGTGCGTCGATGCTCATGTTCAGGCATTCCTTGGTGAGGCGCAGGCCCAGCGGCGAAGTGGTGATCATCTCCTCGATGTAAGGTTCGGCGGCCCTTTCCAGCACAGTGGGATCCGAAGCTTGGAATTCACGTGACTTGAAGTCGCGGC
>JADMIO011478652.1_pt1 | contig 58585 bp, 55 predicted proteins | sample 8958161 | NCBI WGS metagenome assembly JADMIO01 (sample SAMN16585339, study PRJNA669376) | soil metagenome | isolation source: Crop rotation soil | place: USA: Cullars Rotation, Alabama | collected 2011
GCCGCGACTTCAAGTCACGTGAATTCCAAGCTTCGGATCCCACTGTGCTGGAAAGCTGACGTGAACACGACGAAAAAACCGACGGATACGTCTCTAAGAAGCGATGCGCCAATTAGCCGCCGAGACACCATAAAAGCTGTCTCTTGGCTCAAAAAGAATTTTGGGAAGCAAATTACCGCGGCAGTTGAAGGAACGAATTACTCGGTCGATCACATTTGTGGAATCGCCTGTCAAGAGACAGCATATTTCTGGCTTCGACTAATCGACAAGTTCTCAGCCGACGAGGTGTGCGCGCGATGTGTTCTTGACGCAAGCGGAGATGCGCCGAACAGCTGCCGTAAAGCTTTTCCCTCCGATACGAAGGCATTTCGAAAGGAATACGGAGACGAACGGACTGACGCATTGATTGAAGAAGCCAACAAGACTCGCGTCTTGCGGGGTTATAGCCCGAAGAACTGGGTATACAAAGGATACGGCCTTTTCCAATATGATTTACAATTCGTCAGAGTTGACCCGGATTTCTTTTTTGAGAAACAATGGTACCGCTTCGATGCGTGCCTAGAGCGAGTTATGCGCGAACTTCGTGGCACATGGGCGCGACATGGCAATATCTTCGAGGCAATTCGGGCCTACAACGGTGCGGGACCTAAAGCTGCGGTCTACGCCCAAAACGTAATTGCGTATTCAGGCTTTGCCGGAGACGTGAGTGAGAAGATGTGGGCATGACACGGCTCGACTACATCTAGCATTTCGGATTACCGGGTAACGTATTCACCAACTGGTTAGGCAAATAGCACCTGAACTCCGGTGTACTTCTACCTCATAACCCAGCGGTTCGGAGCAAAAGATTCGAGCTATTTCTTCCCTTCGAACAATGGAAGAAATTGGCCATAGCCTTCTTCCTTCAATTTTTCGACTGGGATGAAACGAAGCGCGGCGGAGTTGACGCAATAACGCAATCCGCCGGGGCTAGGACCGTCATCGAAGACGTGACCGAGATGCGAATCACTCTTCGCGCCACGGACTTCGGTACGCTCCATCCCCATGCTGCGGTCTGATTTCTCGACGACATGATCTTTCTCAATTGGCTTGGTAAAGCTGGGCCACCCCGTACCGCTATCGAATTTATCGAGCGAAGTGAAAAGTGGTTCGCCGGTGACGATATCGACGTAAATCCCGGCCGCGTGATTGTTCCAATACGCGTTGTTGAATGGCGGCTCCGTTCCGCACTCCTGCGTGACGTGATATTGCTGTGCAGTCAATTTCTTCTTTAGATTTTCGGAAGAAGGTTTTGTTGTCGTTCCGGGCGAATCGCTTACCGATGGATTTGTTGTCGTTTCCATTTTCTTTTCCTCCTGTTTTTGTGCGCCGGCGCGGTTCAAAAACATCTGCGCGCCGATCAATCCCATCAGAATTATCACGCAAAGCACGAGCAGAAATCGCGACCGCGGCTCGGGGCGTTTTGGGAGTTGAATCACGGGTTAATATAGCGCCAACTTAATTAACTGCAGGCGAATTTCAGACCTTGATCAGGCGGAATCCCGGCGTCCGGCTTCGGGCACGCGGATGTAGGAGCGGAAGAGCAACAACCCGAGAGGCGCAACCGAGGCCGCGCAGGCAAAGATTAACCACATCAGATCGGACCGTCGCGGCCCTGTCGCCGGGCAGAATATTGCCAGCAGCCAACCGCTTGTGCCAACAAGTAATTTGCCGACCAAAAATGGAAGGTAGGCGAGCGCGCCGTAGGAAGCTTCCTGACCCTTTGGCGCAATGGCCGCAGCGTATTCGTAGACACGTGGCGAGTAGAAGGCTTCGCCGATGGAGAACACCGTCAGATACAGCGCCGACATGACGTAATACGGATTGACGGCGCCGTGTAACCGAAGATAGCCGTGGCCCAGCCAATCGCCGAATGCGCCATTCGCCAGCGGCGCGAACCAACTTGTTGGCAGGGCCATGATAAAGACCCCCGCCGCGCAAATCGTCCCGCCGAATACAACCATACGATAAGCGGAAAATTTTTGCGTGAGCGCACCAACAATCGGCGCGAGGAAAATGATAATGATGGAGTTGATGCCGGCGATTTTCCCAACCGGCGCGTTCAACCCAAGTTCGCGGTCGCCGAATTTAGGAAAGACATAATCCATCTGTAAAAAGATCGCTTTGAGGAAGCCGATAAATAGGAAAAACACGAGCAACCGAAAAAATGCCGATTGGCCAAGTAATCGCTTAAACAGGTCGATCGTTTCCCTCGCGCTCTCGCGAACCGTCGCCAGCATCGTGGGCTGCGCCTGCCTTTCACGTTCCTGACGACTTCGGAGAAAGTAGATTGTCGGAAAAAGCACGATCTCGAGCGCTAGACTGACCATGAACAATTGCTCATGCGTAGTCGGTGCGAAGCCAAAAAAGCTTGGATGAAAATTGCTTCTCCGAACAAAATCGAAAACCACACCGGCGACCAAATAGCCAACATTCATGATCGCGTAGATGATTGAGAACGCGATCGAGCGTTGCTGTGTGGTCGAATATACCCGCGTGGCGGCAAGCAGGACCGGTGTCCCTAGCGCTTCGCCGACAGCGAGCGGCAGAACGCCGCAAGCAAGCGCAAGCCAGGGGATAGTTGTCCCGACCATGACCGCGCGCGCAAATGTGCAGATGGCGACGCCCAGAAAAAAGGTTCGCCGCAGTCCAATCGCGTCCGTTAACGAACCGGCGAGCAATGTGAAAATCGTCATCGCCGGCGCCCAAACCCAGCCGACCAAAGCCCCCGCGGCTTGATCGCTGAAACCAAGGTCCTTGGACAGCCACAAGACCATCGTTTTGTTCGTGATCGAGTAAGCCGTGTAAATCAGGAACTTGATCAGAAACGTCAGCCAGAGCTCGCGTTGAGCACTTTTGAGAACGGTAAATTTTGCGATGAATCCTTGCAGCCCGCCCTCGGAAGCCGGTGCAACAATTTTTTGGGGTGCTGCGTTTTGTTCTGCGACTTTTCCCACAGTAATTAATTCATGAGCGAATTTCGTTCCGACTAGATCATATTGGCAATGAAATCGCGGCCGTCGAATTCCTTGAAATCTTCCAGCTTCTCGCCCGTACCAATAAAACGCGTCGGAATTCCAAGTTCATCCTGAATCGCCACAACCACACCGCCTTTGCCGCTGCCGTCTAGTTTGGTCGCGATCAATCCGGTTAAGCCGATCGCTTCGTGGAATTGTTTGGCTTGGGCGAGGGCGTTGCTGCCCGTGGTCGCGTCAATCACCAGCAGGACCTCGTGGGGTGCATTGGGATCGTGTTTGGCGAGGCTGCGTTTCACCTTCGCCAGCTCGGCCATCAAATTCGATTTCGTGTGCAGTCGGCCGGCGGTATCGGCAATGAGAAATTCGAGGTCGCGTTTGTCAGCCGCCTGGTACGCCTCGTAGCAGAGTGCGGCGGGATCGGCATTGTACTGTCCGCGAATCATTTCAACGCCGATTCGATCGGCCCAAATTCCCAGTTGTTCGATTGCCGCTGCGCGAAACGTGTCGGCTGCGGCCAGTAGAACAGTGTGGCGGTTGGTTTTAAAAAAATGCGCCAGCTTCGCGGTTGATGTTGTTTTGCCGGTGCCGTTGACGCCGACAATCAAAATCACTTTTGGATGCGCGGGCAGGGGACGCATTGGCGGCGGATTGATCGGAAGGACGCGGCCAATTTCTTCGCGTGCTACCTCGCTGATGTCATTGGCGGTAATTCGCGAGCGCGCGTCACGTTCCTGGAGTCGCTGGACAATCCTCAACGTCATCGGCACGCCGATATCGGAGCGAATCAACGATTCCTCGAGCTCATCCCAATCGACCGGTTTGCCAGCAAATCTGTCGATGATGTTCTTAAAGAATTTCATTGCAACAGCGCGTCATCCCTCGGTCGCCGCGGCGACCGAGGGATCTCTCCAGTGGTCATACACAAACGGGCATTCGAGAGATTCCTCGCCGTCTTCGCGGCTCGGAATGACAGATAAAAGCAGTTTTCAACGATTCTTGAACACCCGGGTTACGCGAACGGCTACAGAATCTCGCCAAGCTTCACGCTTTCGCCACCGGATCCTGCGCCCCAGCGTCGCGCGCCTCAGGATGACCGCCATTTGCCTGATGTTTCACCGCTTCGCGGGCCGGGCGCGTTAGTTCTTTTCGAACCTGATCGAGAATGCCATTCACAAAACGGCCCGATTCGGCGCCACCGAATTTCTTTGCCAGCTCGATTGCTTCGTTAATTGAGACCACTGGCGGAATATCGTCGCGATATAACATTTCATAGATGGCGAGACGCAAAACGTTGCGATCGACAGCGGCGATACGGCGAAATTCGTAATTCTCGGCATAGCGTCGAATGCGCTCGTCGATTTCTTGGAGATGGGCGTTCATCCCGTCAATCAATGGCTGGGCAAACTCTCGAACCCGCGTTTTCGTTGGAAGAAATTCCCAGAAATCTTCCATTTTTTCCGGGCTATCACCATGCTGCATGTCGCGCCAGAAATGATATTGCAGCGCCGCCTGGCGCGCTTCCCGCCGTCGTCCCATTCTAGTGTTGGGTGCGCAGATCCGACATAACACTCGCAATCTCGATCGCGGCGCGGGCCGCTTCAGTGCCGCGATTGATCTTGTCTTCTAGACAACGTTCCTGCGCGTCGATTTCATTCGAGAACGTGTGCACGCAGTTAATCACTGGCACGCCGAAATCTAAGGCAATGCGTTGGAGCGCGTCGGTAACGGAACGCGAGATGTTGTCCGCGTGATTGGTTTTGCCCTTCAGCACCACGCCAATGGCAACGATTACGTCCGTCCTCTTTTGTTGCGCCAGCTCACGCACGACAATGGGGATTTCAAATGCACCGGGCACCCGATAGAGCGAAACCGTCGCCATTGGCGTTTGTAGTTCTCTGGCTGCGCGGTCGACCAAGCCCTGCACATATTTTGGATTGAATTGACTGGCGACGATGGCGAACGTGTGTTTCGCCGCAACGACGCGTGGTTTTGGTAAAACAAAATGCGACATGCGAGGATTAGCTCGCTCGATCATAGCAAATGACCCATTTTTTGTTTTTTGGTCTCCAAATATTTTTCGTTGTGCGGATTCGGGCGACTGCGAATGGGTACCTGCTCAATCATTTGAATCCCGTAGCCTTCCAATCCGATCACCTTTTTCGGATTATTGGTTAGAAAACGGAATTGGCGAACCCCGAGATCGAACAAAATTTGCGCGCCCAATCCATAATCCCGCAAATCCATGGGGAAGCCAAGCCTGGCGTTGGCTTCGACGGTATCGAGCCCTTCCTCTTGTAGTTTGTAAGCGTGGATTTTTGCGGCCAAACCAATGCCCCGGCCCTCCTGGCGCATATAAACGAGAACGCCATCGCCTTCTTCGGAGATTTGGCGAAGCGCAGCGTGCAACTGATTGCCGCAATCGCATCGGCGCGAACCGAAGACGTCGCCGGTAAGACACTCACTGTGCACCCGCACTAGCGTGGGCTTGTTCGGTGAAATCGTTCCCTTGACCAGCGCGAGGTGATGTGAGCCGTCGAGTTTCGACCGATATAAATGCAGATCGAAATCGCCGTAATCCGTTGGCATCTTTACGATCTGTTCACGCTCTACCAGCTTTTCCCGCACCCGCCGATGCGCGATCAAACTCTGGATGGTGCAGATGCGCAGTCCGTGTTTCTTGCGGAACCGCATCAATTCCGGCAGGCGTGCCATCGTCCCGTCGTCGTGCAAAATTTCGCAGAGGACGCCCGCAGGTTGTAGTCCGGCCATGGTCGCAAGATCGACCGCTGCTTCGGTGTGACCGGCGCGACGCAAGACGCCACCATCCTTCGCCCGCAAAGGAAAGACATGTCCGGGTTGCACCAGGTCATTCGGCTCCGAGACCGGATTCGCGATGACCTGAATGGTTCGCGCTCGATCGTGTGCGCTGATCCCGGTGGTCACGCCATCCGCGGCATCGACCGAGACGGTAAAATCGGTCGAATACATCTCGCGGTTTTCGGCCACCATACGTTTTAGCCCGAGTTGTTCGGCGCGCGCGTTCGAAATTGGAACGCAAATCAAACCCCGCCCATGGGTAGCCATAAAATTGACCGAGGCTGCGCTGGCCTTTTCAGCTGCCATCACCAGGTCACCCTCGTTCTCACGATCGGCATCGTCCGTTACAATCACGATCTTGCCGGCCGCGATGTCGGCGACGACGTCGTCAACCGCGTCGAAGTGAAAGGTTTCCGGCTCAGATTGAATAATCACAATAGAATACAGATTACCTTCCTCGTTGCAGATCGGCAACTCTTGGTGGGAGGATGTTCTGCGGAGCCAAGACCGAAATAAAACGTTGATGTACCGGCTCGACAGAATCTCGCTCTACACAATTTCGCGCTACCGATTTGCGCTCGTGGCCACGATCGCTTCCGGTCGATACATATCGCGATTACTCCCTTGGAATTCTGCCTTCAGTTTCACCCGAAAATGTGAGAGATCGACCAAATCCCAGCGGGTGAATCTCCAATGCATCCCGCCAGTCCGGCTTGGATCGGCGGCCGGTTTTTCATGTTCAAAGCCAACAATGAAATGCACGGCATCCTTTCGCACTTTGTTAGTTGCGATCTTGGGCTCGAAATAAAAAGTGCGGAACGAACTGTCGCGGCTTCCTACGGTGTACAGTTTTGGATCAAGGTAATAAACCCGATGCGACTGTTGATCGATTAGCTCGAGGTCGGGGTAACCGGAACGTTGCGTTGCCCCAGTGGCGGTTTTCGGAAAGTCGCAACTAAACCCGGGCGCTTTGTTCAAGAGCTCGCGCATCAAATCCTCAAAATAACTGCTTACCTCATTAATGCGCGGTATTCCCTGAATCACGCTATCAGGCACATTCAATTGCGCCATTACTTCATCGAGCACGGTGCTGATTTGTTTCACGACTCGCCCGTCGGTTTCGTTTTTCGGGTTGAAGGTGAGTACCCGCTTCCCGTGACATCGGAGATCACTTCACTAAACGGAATTTCGTGCAGTTGCGTATCTTCCTCTAGCAACCACGGAATCAGTGCATCGACCGCCGCATTTTTGGTACTCGAGGGCGCGGCAACAGTCTGCGCATTTGCGTTTGCAATCGCCACCAGTGCGGCCGTCATGGTAGCTCGACACCATTGGAAGCGCCGGTGAGGTTTGCCGGTCATCATTCGATCGCCACGGCTTCTTTCAACAACTGCAGGGCTCTTTCGCACGATTTCTCCGCTCGGGCGTGCACGTGCATTAATACCTCGTCGAATTCGACCGCTTCACCGATCTTTTTCAAATCGGAAATACCGACCGCAAAATCAATTGCATCATCCGCTGCTTGCCGTCCCCCGCCGAGCAGGAGCGAAGCACGTCCGATTCTTTGCGCGTCCATTTTCGCAATCCTGCCCCTCCGTTCCGCTTTGATTTCGCGGATGACAGGTGCGGAATGAATTTGCGTCATTCTCTCCAACCCACTGGCGTCGCCGTCCTGTGCCTCAACCATCGCCAGGAATTTTCCCCACGCCGTGCCGTCTTGCAGCCACCTTTGCAATTGAGCACGCGGCGCATTTGCAACTCTGACCGCCAGATCGAGAACAAGATTAACGACATCTGGCGGCCCAGCACCGCGAAGGACATCAATCGCTTCGGCAAGTTCCAGTGCGTTACCAACGGTCCGTCCGAGTGGCTCGTTCATTGGCGTAAGAAGATAGGAAATCTGCAGACCCATTGCCTCACCAACGCGCAGCATGGCATCGCCGAGCAATTCTGCTTCCCGGCGCTCTTTCATGAACGCGCCGCTCCCGAATCTCACATTCAACACTAACCGATCCAGACTTTCCGCCAGCTTCTTGCTCATGATACTGGCGACGATGAGTGCGCGCGAAGGAACGGTGCCAGTGACATCGCGCAGCGCGTAGAGTTTTTTGTCTGCCGGACAAATCTCCGCCGTTTGTCCGATCATGAAAACACCAATGTGCTTCAATTGTTTGAGGGCGCGCGCTTGATCGAGATTCACATCGAAGCCGGGAATACACTCTAATTTGTCGAGTGTCCCGCCGGTGATATCTAGACCGCGACCGGAAATCATCGGCACCCAAAGCTCGTCACATGCCAATAACGGAGCCAGAACGAGCGAAGTCTTTCCGCCGATTGCTCCGGTAGAGTGTTTGTCCACTTTTGGTGGCGAAGTCGGGGGATAAGTGAAGCGATGACCGCTCTCCAGCATGGCCTTCGTTAAATCCCAGGTCTCCGCGTCAGTCATGCCGCAAAAGAAGATTGCCATTGCCAGAGCGCTCATTTGGTAATCTGGAATTTCGCCCCGTGTAAAATTGGCAATGATGTAACTGATCTCTTCCGCGCTCAGTTCGCCGCCGTCGCGTTTCTTTTCGATTAATGAAGGAACGTGCATCTGGTTCGAAAACATGGGCATTCCGACTGTGCGCCAAAGGAACATTCTGTCCGCTTTATGGATTTAGCGGAATGAAATTCCGCTGGGCGCAGAGACTGGAAGCCTACCTCCGGGTGTACTACAACCCAATCGGATGCCAGGCGGTCTTCATTTCCACAGTATCGAGAATCCAATACGGGTTTTCCGTGTCGTGTGCGAAGTAGTTTGCAACGTCGCGTCGAATGTAACGTTTGACGTTGATGGCGCTGCCGGCCTGCAATTCCGCGGCGATCTGTTCATCACCACTGCCGTCAACGATTGCATTTACGTCCATGTGACTGGCGAAAGGTGACGCGAGTTCGGCGCGATCACCGGCGAGAAGATTGAAAACGCCGGCGGCAGCGTCGCTCGTGGCGATGATTTCCGAAAAGGTAAGGGGAGCGAGCGCGTTTGCAGCCGAAGCAAGGGCGACGACGGAGTTACCGCTGGCAATGATGGGCGCAATGATCGAAACCAATCCGAGCAAGGCAGGTTCATCCGGGGTCAGCGCAACAACCACCCCGGACGGCTCGGGAAAGGTAAAATTGAAATGCGAGGTAGCGACAGAATTTACCGAGCCAAGAATCTGCGAAAACTTGTCGGTCCAACCAGCGTAATACACCAGGCGATTAATCGTAGCGGTGACTTCGCGACGCGCCCAGGCCGCGGAGCTGCCCATCCGCGAAAGCTCGCTCTCCAATTCCCGCCGCCGCGTCTCCAGCATTTCCGCCGCGCGATATAAAATCTGCCCGCGCAAATAAGCGCTGCATTTTGTCCAGCCCGCGACGGCGTTTCGTGCCGCTCGCACTGCATCACGAAAATCTTTTCTTGATGCGCGACAGTAATTCGCCAGCACCTTGCCCTCGTTATCACGCGCGGCGATGGTTCGTCCGCTTTCGCCGCGCGCGAATTTTCCGCCGATAAAAGCTTGTAGGTTTTCTGCACTGCCAGCCGGGTTGCTTGTTTGGGCATAAAAGTCAGAATTGCGTGGGTGCTGAAAAAAGAAAATGCTAAACAACGGATGAAGCCAACCGATAAAATTTATGTTGCTGGCCATAACGGCTTGGTCGGCAGCGCGGTTGTACGCTTACTGAAGTCTCGTGGTTTCAGTAATCTTCTCACTCGTTCGCGGTCGGAAGTTGATTTGCGCGACCAACAAGCAGTGCAGGATTTGTTTTCGCACGAGAAACCGGAAGTGGCGGTTCTGGCAGCGGCGAGGGTAGGTGGAATCAAGGCCAATATTGACGCACCAGTCGAATTTCTGATCGAAAATCTCCAGATTCAAAACAACGTGATTCGGGCGGCCCACGAGGCGGGGGCGCGCAAACTTCTGTTTCTTGGTAGCTCGTGCATTTATCCCAAATTCGCTCCCCAACCGATTCCCGAGAGTGCGCTTCTCAGCGGACCGCTTGAGCCAACTAACGAAGCCTATGCCATTGCGAAAATTGCTGGAATAAAACTCTGCCAGGCTTTTGCGCGCGAGTACGGCGCAAATTTCATCTCGGTAATGCCGACAAATCTGTACGGCCCGGGTGACGATTTTGATCTCGAGACTTCACACGTCTTGGCGGCGTTGTTGCGCAAAGCACACGAGGCGAAAATGAGCGCAGCCGGGGAGATGATAGTTTGGGGAACAGGCACGCCGCGTCGCGAATTTCTGCACGTGGATGATTTGGCAGCAGCAGTGCTGTTTTTGCTCGAACAATACGATTCTTTCGAAATCATCAATGTTGGCTGCGGCGAGGACATTTCCATTCGTGAACTCGCGGAGCTAATCTGCGATGTGGTGGGCTTTCGAGGCAAGTTGAAGTGGGACCGTTCAAAACCAGACGGCACACCGCGCAAGTTGCTCGACATTTCCAAGATCAGAAATCTCGGCTGGGCGCCAACGGTGGGATTGCGGGATGGTATCGCGCGGGTCTACGAATGGTTTCTCGATAATTACGTGCCGCAAGCGATGGCGAGTGCGAGATGAAAAATTTGCGCGTTGGCGTCATAGGCGTCGGTCACATTGGCAGCAATCACACGCGAATTTATTCCGAACTGCCAAATGCGGAACTGGTCGCGATTCTCGATATTGATCCGGCGCGAGCAAATGAAATTGGTGACAAGTACAAAGCCAAAGTCGCGGCGTCGCTCACTGAATTCGCTGGTATGGTTGACGCTGCCTCGATCGCCACCCCGACGAGCGCGCATTTTTCGATTGCGCGCGATTTGCTGGCGCAGGGCAAGCATTTGCTGATCGAGAAGCCGATCACGGAAAAGACGAGCGACGCGCGCGACCTGGCCGAGATGGCGGCTGAAAAAGGGCTCGTCTTACAGGTCGGCCACGTGGAACGATTCAATCCAGTTTTGAGTGCACTGGAACAGCGACTGACCCATCCGCGTTTCATCGAAGCGCATCGGCTTTCCCCATACCCGAATCGCAGCACGGAGATTGGTGTTGTGCTCGATCTTATGATTCACGATCTGGAAATCATTTTGCATTTGGTCAATTCGACGGTGGAAAGCATGGATGCCGTAGGGGTGCCGGTGCTGAGTCGCGGCGAAGATATCGCCAACGCCCGGTTGCGTTTCGGCAGCGGATGCATCGCCAATGTAACCTCCAGCCGCATCAGCCCGGAAAAGATGCGGAAGATTCGGGTTTTCCAGGAAGATGCCTATCTGTCGTTAGATTACCAAGGCCAGAGTGGCGAAATTTATCGCCGGGTAAACGGACAGATCACGCGCGAGCCCGTCGCGATTGAAAAAGAAGAGCCGTTGCGGCAACAGCTCACTTCTTTTGTCGGTTGCGCGCTCACCGGCGGCGAACCGAGAGTTTCCGGCTCGCACGCTGCCGCCGCGCTCGAGCTCGCCGTCGAAATAACGCGACTAATCGCGGCCAACTAAAAATGCTCGAAGCGACCGTCTACTTCGTTGCCGGAGAACGGAGCGGTGATAATCACGGCGCCGCCTTGCTGAAGGCTCTGCGGGCGCAGGCGCCGAAGATGCAATTGCTCGGGCGCGGTGGGCCCAAAATGCGTGCCATTGCAGGTGGTAAATTTCGCGATTGGATCGATGACACTGCAGTGGTCGGATTGTGGGAAGTGATTCGGCGTTATCCGTTTTTTCGAAAACAATTTCAGGCCACGATTTCAGAGATTGACGCGGCGAGACCAAATGCGGTGGTGTTAATCGACTACCCCGGCTTCAATCTTCGGCTTGCTCATGCCCTGCGGACGAAATTTTTCGAGTTGAAAATTATTTATTATATTAGTCCTCAGGTGTGGGCTTGGAATCGGCGGCGTGTTTCGCAAATGGCACAGTCGATTGATTTGATGTTGTGTATTTTTCCATTCGAACCCGAGCTTTACGAAAAATCGGGTTTGCGCGCGATTTTTGTAGGCCACCCTATGACTTCGATTATCCGCAGCGAAAACGGCACTCCGGTTTGGAACGACGGATCTAGCGATGAAACTTTCAAGCAAACAGCGCGGGATCTCTCGACTCGACTTCGTGCCACGCGGGATGACAATCTAATTGGTCTATTTCCCGGCAGTCGTGAGCGCGAAGTGAAAAAGATTTTCCCGGTTATGCGCGAGGCGGCTGTCGAATTGGGCCATGAAAATCCGAATCTGCGCTTCGCCGTCTCAGCGGCATCGGAGCCATTGGCGGAGTTGATCCGCGCTGATCTTTTTGGCAAACCCGCCACCGGAAAGTTTTTCCTTTTTGAAGGTGAGGCTCGTTCGTTGATGGCGCAGGCGAATGTCGGAATGGTGGCGTCAGGAACGGCCACCTTAGAGGCCGTGTTGTCTCAATTGCCTTTTGTGCTGATTTATCGAGTAGCGTGGGTGACTTATTTGGCTGCGCGTCTGGTGGTGAAAATAAAATATTTGGGAATGCCGAACGTGCTGGGGGGTCGCGAGATTGTTCCCGAGTTCATCCAGCACAAAGCCCAGCCACCGGCCATCGCCGCCGCGGTAGCGCGCTTGTTGACTGACAAATCAGAACGGACCCGCATGCTCTCCGATTTTGCCGGGGTGGCGCACAAGATTGGCCATGGAAAAGCCGGGGAAAATGCCGCTGATGCAATAATTACGGAGCTGTGCCGCGGTGGATGAGAACCATCTGGGATATTTCACGGCCGTTGACCAACGATCTCGCGCCCTGGCCGGGCGACACACCATTTCGATATGAGTTAAAGTCGTACCTAAGCGAAACGTGTTCAGTCAATGTAGGCGCGGTGATCATGAGCATGCACAACGGAACGCACGCGGACGCGCCATTTCATTTCATCCGAAAGGGGGACACCATTGATTGCGTTTCCTTGGAAAACTTCATCGGACCAGTGGTCGTGATCGACTTGACGGGAAAGTTTTCGCGCGCTCAGCCTTTGATTGCTATTGCAGATTTGGAACATGCGCGCGCGCAAATCGGAGAAACGCGCCGGCTCCTGCTAAAGACGAATTGTTTCCCTGATTCGAAACGGTTTCCAGGTTGGATTCCGGTCCTCAAAGCGGAGACAGTCGCATGGTTACGGGAACTTGGCGTTGTTTTACTCGGAGTCGATCTTCCTTCCGTCGACCCGATTGAAGCGAAGGTCTTGGCGAATCATTATGCGCTTAACGCCGGAAATATTGCCATTGTTGAGTCGCTCGACCTGAGCGAGATCGAAGCAGGAGTTTATCAATTTGTCGCGTTGCCGCTGAAGGTAGTGGGCGCGGATGCGGCACCGGTGCGCGCGTTGCTCTGGCGCGACTAGCTGATGACCCGGGAGCGGTGGTGCCAAGTCGAGTGGTCTGACCGGGAGCGGCAATGCGCGTCCGACACGAACGTTTAAACCGGCGGCATTTGTATGGTTGAAGCCGGGAAAGACACGCGTCTATTGCTAATCGTTAGCTTCCTTACGGTTTCCCTCTTCGCCGTTTCAAACCTTCCCTGGACACTCGACGACTACGATCAGGCAAAACAGGCGTTCGTTTCCTACCAAATGATCGGCCAACAACGCTGGCTTTATCAGACGACGCCGACGGAGGGGAAGGAAGCACGGGGCGGACGGCATTCTTCCTACCATATCAGCACGAAGCCGCCGGCAGTCGCCTGGATTTCCGCCGCGCTCTATGCCGTGACGCGTTCATGGGATTTTGCCTGGCGTTTTCCTTCTTTCCTTGCCGCGGTCGGGCTTGCGGTTTTGATTTTTCGTGCGGCGCGCGCGTTTGGCGATCTGGCAGGTTTGATTGCGCTGGCGGCGTTTGGCCTGAACCTGTTGAGCGTTCGTTTGGCGACATTGGTCCGAACCGATATGCCATTAGCACTTGTCACCTTTGCAGTCGGCTTGCTGATGTTTGAGAAAATCCGGACCCGGATTCCATGGACCACGCGTGATCGAATAACACTTTTCGTCCTGCTGACAGCGGCGATGTTTATTAAGGGGCCGATTGTTTGGGCATTTGTTCTACCGCCGCTGGTTGTGTATCAATTGCGCAGAAGATGGCGTCCCGACTTTCCGAGTGCGTGGAGCGGTTGGATTCCGTGGGTTGCATCCTTCGCCATATTTTGTCTCTGGGTAATCTTTGGGATTCGTTTCATCGACGGATTTTACGAAGACGTTGTTTTGAATGAATTCGCCGGCCGTTTCCACGAGGGAATTCATCGTTCGCAACCGCTGTTATTTTACATTCCGCATTTGCTGCAAAAATTTGCACCTTGGAGTTTGCTTATCATCGGATTGCTCGTGGTCGCATTACGAAAGACCAAAACAACAACCGGGATATGGTCTGCCAAACTCTCTCCTGAAATGTTCTGGTTGATCGTCTGGACGGTTGGGGGGATCGCATTGATGTCGCTGATTCCATCGAAGCGGGTGGATCGAATTTTCCCGGCCATTCCGCCACTATGTCTTCTGCTCGCTGCACAAATCAGGGCAATGACGGCAGCAGACAGCAGTACTGGCATTCGCCGGATCGCGCTTTTTGCAATCGTTTTCTCTGCAATTTTTACCGGTGTGTATTCAGCGATGCGTGTAATTCACGGCTATCGTGACGATCGTGATGCTTTGGTAAAGTTTGGCCGCGACGTTCGCAGGATCGCGGCGGCCGAGCATTTGCGGATTGAAGTACTGCCGGCGCGTGATGAGGGACTGCTCTTGTACCTGCAGCGACCGCGCTTTTTTACCCTTAATTTAAATGGGAAGTTATGTGCCGGCTGCGACTACGGATTTGATGGACTTGTTGTTCCACTGGATGGTGAACCTTGGGATTCGAATAAGTTTCAATATCGCCTGACAGTCGAAAAAAAAGGCGACCCTCCGACCAGCTACGGGTTTCTGGCACCGCCGCCTCACAGATAGACTCGACTTTCTGTGATAACGCCTTACTCTCGTTAGCTGGTGGAGTTCCCAAAAGCCGAGCTCGAAACTTTGTGGGCGCCGTGGCGCTTTGAATACTTCGAGAAATCGAGTTCCGCCGATTTCCTGGCGGAGGCGGCGCGTGCCAGTGACGATGGTGCTCATCTTGTTCTGCTCCGCCGGAAGAATTCTTTCCTGATTATGAATCGATACCCCTACACCGTTGGACATTTGATGGCGGTGCCGTATCGAAAAGTGGGTGAGCTGCGCGATCTCGGCGAGAATGAAATTGCCGAACTGTTTTCGCTGGTGGTGCGCGGGCAGGAATTGTTGCGACAGGTGGTGAAAGCTCAGGGATTCAACATCGGGATTAACGTCGGCGAATGCGCGGGCGCAGGCATACCCGATCATCTCCATATTCACATCGTCCCGCGTTGGAGTGGCGACACCAATTTTATGCCGATGCTTGCCGGGCCGCGCGTGCTGTCGCAGGGATTGCAGGACCTTTATCAAAAGTTGCGAGCCGCCGCGGAAATGCCTCCGCACGAAGCGAAATGAATACCTGGCTCGAAGGCCCATCGCCACACGAAAAGAGAGAAATGGGATGCCTCGGCAAGGGTTGTTTGATTCTTTCCTGCTTCATCATTTTCCTGATTATCGCCGGTGGCATTGGCTTGTATTTTGGATACAAAACCCACTCCGCGGTGTTGCGCACCGTTCTTTGGGCTAAGAAAACCCACGTGCTGTCGCAGGAACCCTCGCCCGTGCCGCAGTTTGAAACCACCGAAGAAAATGTCCGGACCGCGAAACAGAAATGGGAGGATTTCGAAAAGGTACGCGATCAGCCGGCGCACATCGAATTAACAGCGGACGATCTGAACAATTTGATTGCGAACAATCGGCATGCTCGTGGCAAGGTTTTCGCGGCGATAGAAGGCAACCGCTTGCACGTTCAAACGAGCGTGCCGCTGGGGGAATACGTTGGGCGCGGTCATTATTATTTAAATGGCGACATCGAGATTCAGAGCGACGGCCCACAGACATTGGAAGATCCGCGGCTGAGCAGTATCACCATCAACAACGAGCCGATACCACGGGACGTACTCGACTGGAAATATCGTTCCCGGCCATTGCGGGAATACCTTGGAGAATACCGAACGACCTACGGTGACGGAACGATCGAAATTCGCGACGGCAAGATCATCATCGATAAGCGTTGATTTTAGAATCAGACGGATGCCGGTTCTAATCGTAGCGGCAGGATGCCGTTGTCCCCCACGCGAGACGCTCGTGCTACTACGGTTGCATGATTTCGCGCGCGAAAACGTTGACTTGACCATCTTCCTCTTTTCGGACTTCGGTGATTTCAAATGGACGAACTTCATCACGGCTTACGATTGAACCCGGTTTCGGCGGGACATAACCTGCGGGATATTCAACAATAATCCGGGTGGAGTTTCCCCCGGCCAGAAGCATCACCGAATCCGGCATGCGCGAGCGCGGACGTAAGACGGCTTTGTTCGCGTCCGCGAAATTGACTACAAATTGTCCTTTGAGATACATGCGTTCTCCGGAAAGGCCGCGGTCAGCCACCTGATTGAGCTCGGTTGTCGCAATGAGACGGCCGAGCGGCATTCTTCCGGGTGGATACGTTTTCCAATTCCCGCCACCTGCGGTCGATGCCAGAGCGGTGCCATCGGCTGGCTCATTGGGAGTCGGCGTCGTACTCAACGTTTTCGACGGCGGCGTCGATAATGTTGGGGCCGGAGTGTTAGCTTTGGCGACCTGCATTGCCATGGCGCTCGGTGTTGCCGTCGCCTTTTGATTCTTTGCGATTTTTCCGGTTTTTCCCGCTGGTGTTGGTTGCGCTGGCTTGGTTAGTGGCGGCGGCGGCGTGACACCCGGCATTTCAATCGGCAACGCCGGTTCGACATGGACAAGTAGGTTTTCGCTCGGCGCCGGTGTCCCGGTGGGAGATATTCCCGGAATCGCGATTGTACCAGGTGCTACGGGTTCATTTTGACGCTGTTGTGCGAATCGATCTTCGGCGGCACGCAGTTCTTCACGTTTAAAAAGTGGCCAACCAGCGGCGAGATTGAGATTCAGCGGGGGTTCCAGGCTAAATGTTCCGGTGCCGCGGGTAACGGTGTAAGATCCGTAAAGCAACGGCATCGCGGTAATCAGTATGCGACCATCGGCTGTCCGATCTGCGTGGATCACCGCCGAAATATCGTGCGATCGTTCGAGCTTTAGCTCCAGACCCGGAGCGAGTGTCTGACGCATCAAGGGAATGTCACGACGATCAGCCGGATAAACGTGTTCGAGCAGAACTTCGCCGTTATCAATTGCCGCAGCGAGGGCGACCATTCCGGAAGTGAAAATATCTGCCGAACCGAGCTGGTGTACCTCAATGATGCGAAAGCGCCCGACCACGTAGGGGACGAGGCCGTGGACCTGTTGGAAATTGCGAATGTAATTGCGCGCGAGCTCGCTATTCGTTTTGGACAACTCTGCTTCGCCGAGGGGAGCGTAGCGGTCATGCAGTTGTTTTGGATTAAGAAACTCACCCGCCGGCGCGGCAGTCAATTCGAACCGCCGCGGCGGATCGATGCGATGCAGTTTTCTTAACAGCCGATAACTATCGGGTCGTTCCGGTTGCCAAAAAACGTAGAAGCTTCCCAGCCAGGCGGCAAAGGCGAAGCCGGTAAGAAGAAGAATTACCACCGTCCACGCGAAATAGTTCACGCGCTGCCGGGGCCGGCCATAAGGTGTCTCGTACCGGAAAAATTCCCGTGGCATTAGAGAACACCACTCACTTTAAAGCGGGCGCGTCGGTTCGAAGGAAGAACCGCACCCGCAGGTTCGAGCCGCGTTTGGATTAACAATCTGAAAACCTGCACCAGTCAGGGCATCGTGATAATCTAGAGTTGAGCCGCGCAACAACGTGGCGCTCTCTTCGTCGACGAAAAACTTCACCCCATCGCGTTCAATGACGGAATCGCCGGGACGAGCGTCTCCGAGAGTCATCTCGTATTGCAGACCGGAACAACCGCCCTTGGCAATTCCGATGCGCAAACCTTTTTCCGCGGCCGCGCCCACCAGGACCCGTAATTGCCGCACCGCGTTGTCGGTAATCTCAATCATTCCCTCAAGGAAACGTACGATCCACCCATTTGAAGTCAATCAGCACGCGCCTTGCCTTAACGGCCACAAAAAGGTGGATTGAGCAGTCGTGCCGGTCCGGCGGCAGATTCTTGGACGCAGTTCTTCGCCAGCGCATTAGATTTGGCAGGCGGAGCGACTGCCCTACAATCAGAAGTCCCAATGAGCCGGATCAAGCTTCTTCCCGAAACTGTCGCCAGCCAGGTTGCAGCTGGCGAAGTTGTAGAGCGGCCCGCTTCGGTAGTGAAGGAATTGGTCGAGAACAGCATCGATGCAGATGCCGGCTCCATTGAAGTAGGGATTCAGCGCGGGGGGATGTCACGCATTCGTGTTGTCGATGATGGATGCGGAATGGATCGCGACGACGCTTTGCTGTCGCTCGAGCGACATGCCACCAGCAAAATTGCCTCTGCGGCTGATCTCGCTGCCATCAGCACACTCGGTTTTCGGGGCGAAGCGTTGCCGAGCATCGCGAGTGTTTCCCGGTTCCGATTGACGACTCGCGAGCCAGGCGCGGTTGCCGGCACAGAGATTCTGGTGAATGGCGGACGCATCGAGACGGTGCGCGACGGCGGCGAAGCGCCAGGAACGCAAGTCGAAGTGCGCTCGCTGTTTTACAATCTGCCGGCACGACGAAAATTTCTCCGTTCTGAAACGACCGAGACGCGGAACATCGAGCATCAATTTTTTTTGCAGGCACTGGCGCATCCCGCGATTGGGTTCAGCCTGGTGCGCGACGAGAAAGTTGCACTGCAATTGCCGGCAACGACATCGTTAAGTGCTCGCATACGTGATCTCCACGGTGCCGAATTTCTCAGTGACTTACTAGAGATTCCTGAGCGTGAACACCGTGGAGTCCGAGTTCGAGGCTGGATCGGGCGAGCGGGTGTCAGTCGACAAACGCGTGCGCAACAATTTGTTTTTGTCAATGGGCGCGCAATTGACAGCGGTATCCTCGCTACTGCGCTGCGCGAGGGTTATCACACTGCTCTCATGCGCGGGCAATTTCCCGTCACGTTCCTGTTTGTCGATCTCGCCCCACAGGATGTGGATGTGAATGTTCATCCGGCAAAACGCGAAGTACGCTTTCGTGATCCGGCGAGGATTCGCGAAGCAATCGTCGAAGCGGTCCAGTGCACACTTGAAAGTGGCCGTATTGACTGGCAGCGAAAATTCAGCGCGCCAAGCTCGATAATTGGAGGGACGGCCGCCGTATCGCCCCAAACTTCGCCGTCGGTTCCGCCGTTAGCTGCAATTGCACCTGAGACAGTCACCCATGGCGCCCCGCAGGAAGCTTTCGTTAATCGACCGACACAAATACCATCTGAACAGCGCGCTCTGCCGCCGTCGCCCTTGGCAGGTGGGGGCGATTCACGGAGTCGTCCGCAGGCGATTGAGGTCAATCGTCCCTACCTTACACCTGACCCATCACCGAAAGACGATCAACAATTTCAAATCATCGGTGTCCTCAACCGGCTGTATGTTTTGATGGAGAATTCCGATGGGCTCGTTCTCGTCGATCAGCATGCTGCTCATGAGCGCATTTTGTTCGAAGAATTACGCCGGCGGATGGAGGAGCAGGGAGTTCCGTCGCAGCGAATGCTCCTGCCACAAATTTTTTCTCTGCCGCCGCGGGACGCAGAATGGGTCGAGCGCAATCTCACGACCCTGCAAAAAATGGGAATCGGAATCGAGAGCTTTGGCGGCAACAGTTTTCGCGTCGATACTTTGCCGGCTTTTCTCGAAATCGCCGATGCCGCCGATTTCTTGCGTCGAGTGATTGATGAATTGACGGCGACCAGCCGCAACAGTTCGCCATTGCGTCTGGGAGAAGATATGATCGCGAAAACGGTTTGCCGCCACGCTGTCAAAGCGAAGGACCCGTTGCGTTATCCTGAAATTGAAAAACTGATTCGCGATCTGTTGGCCTGCGACCTGCCCTATTGCTGTCCTCATGGTCGTCCGACCATGATTCAAATCTCGCACGCCGAACTAGAGAAGAAATTCGGACGCAAAGTCTAGTTTGAGCAGTTTAAGAAATAGCGTCGCCGCTTCGTTGATGTCGCCGATTTGTATTAGCGTGAGCCCAGCGTTTCGCGACCCTTAATGGCAGGTTCGCGAGTGTCTTTCTGATAGTCGCCGCGGCTAAAGTACTTCTCGAGCCAGACGTAGAGGCAAATGAAAAGATAACGGCTGCCCATTTCCTTGATTTTGAGTTTGGCAGTGCCAGTGCGGCGATTGCGCCAAGTGATGGGAATTACTGTCCAGGTATAACCCCGCACGATTGCTTTTAATGGGATTTCGACCGTCAAATTGAAATGAGGAGAGAGGAATGGACGGCAACCAGCGATGACTTCGCTGCGGTAAGCTTTAAAAGCATTCGTAACATCATTAGGTTTGATGCGGAAAAGGAAGCGGATAAAAAGGTTGGCGCAGCGGTTGATCCAGAGTTTTAACCAGGGGTAATCGACGACGCCGCCTCCTTTGACAAAACGACTGCCAAAGACGCAATCGTACCCCGAATTGAGTACTTCCCAGTAACGCACGACGTCACGACAATCATCGGATTCATCCGCCATCATCATAACGATGGCATCGCCGCTGGCGTGATCGAAGCCGCAAACGACAGCACGACCGAATCCGTGTGCGTCGGGGTTTTGAACTGGTCGCAACGTTTCAACTCGCTTTCGAGTCTCAGTCAAAATATCCCAGGTGTTATCGGTGCTGCCGTCGTCAACAACAATGATTTCATGGGGAACATTGTGGAGGCGGAGTTCGACGTGAAGATGCTCGACTGTCGCGGCTATGCATTGGGCTTCATCGCGTGCGGGAATTACAACACTGAGAAGTTGAAGTGGTTGTTGCTGGGGTGGGAGATTGGTCACAATGGAGAGGAAAGGTCCAACCAGCCCGGATTGCGTTCGGCATGCTTGGCAATTTCATCGAGAATGGATGGAAGATCGCGCTTGGGACGCCAATCAAACCTACCGGTAGTTTGTGCGTTATCCATCACCAGCCAGGGAACATCGAAGACGCGTGGGGTCGGATCCGGCTCGATGGAATGCTTTCCGAAACGCTTTGCGCACCAATCGGTCAGTTGGGCCAGCGACATCGCGTTGGCCGCGCCGCCGCCGACGTTGAAGATTCGCGGTTCACATTCGGTTGAGCATTCAAATTGCAAGGAAACAAGCTCGGCCAGGTCATCCGGATGAAGCGCGTCTCTGACTTGCCGACCGGAGCCGTCAAAGCCGATATACTTTAGCGAACGTTTTTGGGCATAAGCGTGCATCCAATAAGAAAAAACGCCCTGCTCAGCAGTTCCAAACTGGCCTGCTCCGGCGATAACGCCACACCGATTAATCCACACCGGCAACGAAAAGCTGTAGTGACATTCTAAAGCCAGCGTTTCCGAGGCCAGCTTCGTGCTGCCATAGAGTGAGCGTGGAGGTGAAGTAGAAAATTCAGTCGCTAATCCATTGCTCGAAGCTCCGACGGGCGGCTTGGCATTTTTATCCCATTCGAATGCTTCTTTCCCTCGCACCAAAGGCAGCGCCGCAAGCGCTGGAACGGAATAGACTCGGCTAGTACTAAGTAAGATTAACCCGGCTCCAATCCGCTTGCAGTACTCGAGTAGGTTCACCGTTCCAAAAAGGTTGTGTTCGATTACCTGCCGCGAACTGCTGCGATTATCGACTCCGCCAAGGACGCTCGGATTGGCGGCAGCATCAATGACCCAATCGACCGCAGGAAGGTTTTCGAAATCGGAGGCATTTCGAACATCGCCATGCTGAAAAGTAATTCCACGCGAACGGAGAACGCTTCGATTGGTTTCGCTCCCTGGACGAACGAGGTTATCGACCCCAATTATTTTGCATAAAGGCTTTCGTTCGCAAAACCAGTTTGCCAGGGAACTACCGACAAAACCACAGATTCCTGTAATGAGGAGCCTCATCGCAGGGAATGACAATGCGCTTCCATTGCGCGTAAAACAATTATTTTTGACCTTTTCCGCCCGCGTGGTGCCAATGTCAGGCCCGCCGCGGATTTTGCAGGGTGCCGTTTCTGTTTTTGGTGCGGTCGGACCACTAGGAAGTCGTCACAGTGGTAACGGAGGAATCAGACAGGACGTCTGGCCTCCAAGGTGCATTCGATCTCTTTGCCGCCGGACTGTGATCGGACGCGCGGTGGAGGTCCTGTAGGAACCTGGAGGTCTTGCGCGTTTGTCGCAACTGGCTACATCGCTTTTTGGCAATTTAACGGTTCACCTGTTTTCAATGAACGATTTCCTTTTGACCATCCTACTTGGTATCGTAGAAGGGCTAACCGAATTTCTACCGGTCAGTTCAACCGCACATCTCCGAATCGTCGAGGCGCTGCTGCATCTCGATCTGCACGATGCCTACTGGAAGATGTACACGATTGTGATTCAGCTGGGAGCGATTCTCGCGTTGCCGGTTTATTTTTGGAATCGGATTTTAAAATTTCTCTCTACCTTTCCGCGCGGAGAGAACGGGAACCGCAACATTTTCACTCATCCGCTCGGGCTCACAATCATCGCCTTCGTTATCACAGCAGTGCCGTCGTTTCTTTTGAAAAAACAGATCGGACAAAACCTGGAAAATCTTTGGGTAATGGCATGGGCGTTGTTCATTGGGGGCATTATTATGTGGCTCGTAGATGCGTTTTGTCGCAATCCTCGCACCCTGCGAATGGAGGAAATGTCGTTACCCCAGGCCGCTTGGATTGGTTTCGCGCAGATTGCGTCGGCGGTTTTTCCGGGAACCTCGCGCTCGATGTCAACCATTGCTGCTGGTCAATTGGCCGGGTTGAGCCGGAGCGCAGCGCTCGAATTTTCGTTCTTTCTGTCCATGCCAACGATGGTGGTCGCGACTGGCTACGATCTGCTCAAAACGTTGCGGCATGGCAGCGATGAAACAGGACTCGCGCCACTGGTCATGACTACACACAATTGGGTTGTGCTCATAATTGGCGCACTCGTTTCTTTCGTCGTTGCACTCGGTGTTGTCGCCTGGTTCATGAACTGGGTGCGGGCACGCGGGTTCATGCCCTTTGCTCTTTATCGGATCGCGTTGGCGGTGATATTATTTGCGCTTCTAATGCGTGGTTTGACTTAACGAAATGGCTACAACCGAAGTTATCCTCCCCGACCTGCAAAGCTGCGTCCTGTGCGAGGACGTCCGCCACGAGTTTAACGGTATGCAGACTTTGGTCGGCGTTATCAATATTGTGCCGGCTCCGCAATTGCCGATCACCTGCATGCGGCTATGCATTTGGTCGCGCTGGTGCAGCGGCGCGGGAAAATTCAAGCAACGGTCGCGCATTATCGGCGTGGACGAGCAACAAGTTCTGGCCCAGGCCGAGGTGGAATTTGAGCTAAAAGAAATGGAAGGACACGCCACCAACGTGCACTACTTTGGTGGAGTTCAGTTCCAGCAATTCGGCTTGCACCACGTTGAAATTTATCTCCAGGACGAATTGCGATTGCGTTTTCCGTTGCCGGTGGTGAGGGTAGTGTCGAAGTAAATGGAGGCGCGCGCTTCGGCGCGCCACAAACGCGCGGAAGCGGTCCCTCTGCCGGGTCCGGCTCGGACTTACGCTCGCCAGAGAAACAGGATCAGAATAATCAACAGCAACAGCCCGCCACCGGGAAAATAGCCCCAGCCCTGGCTGTAGGGCCACGCTGGCAGCGCGCCGATTAACAATAACACCAGTATGATCAATAGGATGGTACGCATATTTTGTTGAACTAACTCTTAATCGGCGGAGATGCCTAGAATGGTCTTGCGCCGTTCACCATCACTCTTATTCTGGAACGTAGTCCCGACTGCCTCCATGGAGCGCGTCGGGACAAAATTTTGCCCGAAACATCATGGCTAATACGATCCTGATCGGCGCCCAGTGGGGCGACGAAGGAAAGGGAAAGATCATCGACGTCCTCACTACCGACGCCGATATCGTGGTGCGAAGCCAGGGCGGTAACAACGCGGGCCACACTGTTATTCACGGCGGGAAGAAGTACATTTTGCATTTGATTCCATCAGGAATCCTGCGGCGCGGCAAAGTATGTGTAATTGGTAACGGCGTCGTTGTTGATCCCGTCGCCCTGGTAAAGGAGATCGATGGATTGCGAGAGCTGGGAATCAAGATCGGCCGCAATCTGTTGGTGAGCGATGGCGCGCACCTGGTTCTGCCGTATCATCGCGCGTTGGATGAGCAGCGCGAGCTGCGCAAAGGCGTAACAAAAATCGGGACCACCAAGCGCGGGATTGGTCCCGCCTATGGGGATAAGGCGGCGCGAACAGGCCTGCGAATTTCCGATCTGATGCAGCCCACTTTGTTTTCGAAAAAGCTCGAAGCCAAGATGCGCGAGAATAATGCCATTTTGCGTGCGCTCGGTGCCGAGCCCAATGATTTCCGGGAAGTGAACCAGCAATATCTAGAGGCGGGCGTAACGCTTGCGCCATTCGTTGCCAATACCGTGGTTTACTTGCACCGCGCTTTGCAAAGCGGCCGCGAAATTTTGTTTGAAGGCGCGCAGGGAACTTTTCTCGATATCGACCACGGAACCTATCCGTTCGTGACTTCCTCGAATACCACGGCGGGTGGTGCTTGCACCGGTTCGGGTGTCCCGCCGCATCGGATGGATCTCGTCGTTGGAGTGATGAAGGCTTACACGACCCGTGTTGGTGAGGGTCCATTGCCGACGGAAGATGCGGGTTTTGCCAAACGACTACACGAAATGGGGCGCGAATTTGGGGCGACGACGGGACGGGCTCGCCGTTGCGGCTGGTTCGATGCGGTGGCGACCCATTACGCCACCATGATCAACGGGATTGATGAACTTGCGATCACCAATCTCGATGGCCTTGACGACGTGGATCCGATTTCAATTTGTGTCGGCTATCGCCTTAATGGAAAACGTCTCGCGGTTCCGCCATGCGATTCCACGCAATGGAACAATTGCGAACCAATTTATGAACGGACGCCAGGTTGGAACAAATCAACGCGATCCGCCCGAAAATGGTCCGATCTGCCGAAGCCGGCCCGGGATTATCTCAAACGGATTTCAGGATTAACTGGAGCAAGGCTAACAATCGTTAGTGTCGGACCAACGCGGGCAGAAACAATTATGCTTTGAGAGTCTGTTGAAAAACTCAGCCATGCCGCGTTGCTGTCGATTTTTTGTCTCTCCAAGGCGCGAGGAGAGCGCATACCCGCAGCGGTCGGTAACCGACGAGCTACGTCGGAGAGGCGAAAAAGCGGCGCAACCCGCAGGGCGAGAATGCCGTCGGCTGTCTGGCGGCGTTGCACTCCCGTCACAAGTCGCTGCGGACCTGCTCCTCACTCGCCTCTTGCCATCCAGCCGACAGCGTTCTCGCGCGCCATGGTTGGGCTTTTCAAGAGGCTTTCAACAATGACAAAAATCATTCCGCGACACATTGCCATCATCATGGATGGAAACGGTCGTTGGGCGAAGCAGCGCGGTTTGCCGCGAATTAAAGGACACGAAAAAGGGGCAGACGCGGTGCGCGAATGCGTGGAAGGGTGCGGTGAACTGAAGGTAGAATATCTCACGCTTTACGCTTTTTCGGCGGAAAACTGGCAGCGCCCGAAGAGTGAAGTGTTCGCCTTAATGCGGCTACTCGAGAAATTCTTAAAGGATAAAACGCCGGAGCTAATTGAAAAAAATGTGCGGCTCCAGGCAATCGGGCGGTTGACCGATTTGCCGGACAATTGTCAGAAACGATTGCACGAATCGATCAAACGAACCGCTGGAAACACCGGGCTGACGCTGATCCTCGCGCTCAGTTACGGCGGACGGGATGAGATCATCGACGGGATTCGGAGTTTGCTGCGCGAGGTCGAAGCGGGTCATATCGATCGGGCAATGATTAACTCGGAGATGTTTAGCAAACATTTGTATACACGGTATTATCCGGATCCGGACCTGTTGGTTCGTACGTCGGGAGAGATGCGCATCTCGAATTTTTTGCTTTGGCAGCTTTCTTATACCGAGATGTATGTGACCCCAAAGCTCTGGCCCGATTTTACACGAAAAGATTTATTTGCGGCAGTAGACGATTTCGCAAAGCGACAAAGACGGTACGGCGGGGTGTGATGGAGCGACGCACTCCCGCGCGTCTAGGGCGAGAAGATCTCGTGCCTCTGCGGAAGCTGGCGCGGCAAAATTTTGGGTAGAGCACGCGTCTCGCGTGTTGGTTTCGGCGTCACGCCGAAACAGTCTTTTCTGGAAGTCCACGAAAACGGGAGGCTTTCGCCAACACGCGAGACGCGTGCGCTACCCGGCCTACCAACCCGAAATCTATAGGACTTCGGCAGCCACAGAATCAGCAAGCAATTTTCCGGCAGGAGTCAGGACGAAGCGATTTGCCTGGCGGCAAAGCAACCCATTGATCATTAATTCCGCTGCCTCATTTTCATTGATTATGTCAGCGGTAATTCCTTCTCGTGTCCGCAACCCCAGGGCGATGCGCTCCATTCGTTTCATTTCCGGAGTCAATCTTTCCAGCGACACGACCGGCGATTCTTTGGCAAACAGCCGGCGCGCGTATTCGTGATGATCAGCGATATTCTGCCAGCGCTCGAAACCCCGCGTAGAAAATGCGCTCGGGCCAAGCCCCACATAATCTGTCCCGCGCCAGTACGCTTGATTGTGCTCGGAACGAAATCCAGGCCGTGCGTAGTTTGAGATCTCGTAGTGTTCGTATCCCGCTCGCTCCAGCATGGTCATCGCCATTTCGAGAAGACCGGCTTCCCTCTCTTCGTCCGCTGAAAATTCGCCACCCTCGAATCGCGCGAGAAATTCCGTGTCTTCCTCATAGGTGAGGCAATAGGTGGAAATGTGTTCGGGTTCGAGCGTGATCGTTTTCTGCAAGGAATCGTGCCATTGCTTTTCCGTTTGCCCGGGTAGTGCGAACATGAGGTCGAGGCTGATGTTGGAAAACCCGGCGTCGCGGAAAATGCGAAACGAGTCTTCCGCCTGCGGGGCACTGTGCTCGCGACCGAGCAAGTTAAGCAAATTGTTGTCCCAACTCTGGACACCGAGACTGATGCGGTTGACGCCAAATTTCTTTAGCAGCGCAGCCTTACGCGCAGAGACGCTTCCGGGATTTGCCTCTATCGTCCACTCTTTTAGTTCCGAGAGATCCAGCCGCTGATGAAACGCGGACAAGATAGCTTCAAGTTGGGAAGTTTTTAGAGCGGTCGGCGTCCCGCCGCCAAAATAAATAGTTGAGGGCGACAAGGCGGCGGTGTCTTGAAGCTCACATACGAGCGCCTCACAAAAGCGCCCGACCTCGTTAGCGTTTCCGCGCGTCTTGTAAAATGCGCAATACGGGCAAATTCGCGCGCAAAATGGAAAATGGACATAGAGGTGGCGAATTGATTCAGAATCCCACGTTTCGGACCGGCTCATACCATCGTGATTCCGTGCATTATTGCTCTCAAGTGACGGATGACGAAGAAATGTCGAAATTCCAATGGGGAAACGATCTTGCATCCTGGTTAGGGCTTCGACATTAACTCATCATTCGTCATTTCGACAGGGTCGGCTAACCTTGGGCCGTGAACGAATTGGAACTCCTCAAGTCGGTTTCACGCTCGTTTTACATCTCGATTCGATTATTGCCCAAGGCGCTGCGGGAACCGGTCGCGTTGGGTTACCTATTGGCGCGGACGAGCGACACAATTGCAGATGCAAGTGCCGTTGATGTCGAGAAACGAATTGAGCTGTTAGACCGGTTTTCCCGCGCGATTGCTGGAAAAGAGCAGGCGATGGGAAATGATCTCGCGCAACTGCGTGGTTCGCCTGGCCTGACCGATGGTGAGAACGCGCTACTTGGATCGACCGACGAAACCTTGCAGTCCCTGCAAACTCTTTCGCCGGAAGATCAGCGCGACGTTCGCGAGTTGCTCGCCGTGATCACGCGCGGTCAGCGGCAGGATTTAACGCGATGGCGTGGAGGGCTCGCGGCCCTGGCTAATGCCGACGAGTTGCGCGAGTACACTTATCTCGTCGCGGGATGTGTGGGTGAATTTTGGACCCGCGTTTGTTTTCGAAAAGTCCAGAGTTTCACAGCGCGAATGGAAGCCGATATGTTGCAACTGGGCAGGAGATACGGGCGCGGATTGCAGCTGGTGAATATCTTGCGCGATGCCGGCAGTGATTTGCGCGCCGGTCGTTGTTATTTTCCGGAAGACGAGCTACGCGATGCCGGTCTCGCCCCCGCCGACTTGTTGAATGCGCCGGCTGCGTTTCTGCCAATTTATCAGCACTGGATCGCGGAAGCACGCGCGGGTTTAGATGCGGGCTTGGAATATTCGATCGCAATCAACCCACCGCGCGTCCGGGTGGCGACTGTCCTACCCGCGATGATTGGAGTGCGCACGCTTGCTCTCATTGAAGAAAGCGGATTGGAAGCTTTAAGCACGCGAGTGAAAGTTGCCCGCAACGAAGTTCGCAGCATGATCGCGTCAACCACAATCACGCTCGCGAGCCAAAGCCGATTGCGAAGGGCACGAGCTAAGCTATAGCGGGAACGTTTACTTGGTGAGACGACGGTACCCGGGCCGGAACGAGTCAGAGAAAATAATTTCGTTGTCGTTCGCTGATTGGTCGCTCGAGTTCTTCCAGCACAGTCATCATGTCTTCCCAGACTTTGCGTTTTTCGACGGGCGATTGGTTGCGCAGCAAGTAGGATGGGTGATAGGTGATCATCAGTGGCGTGTCGTGGTACGAATGCCATGCACCGCGCAGTTGACGCATCGCGCCGCGGGTTCCGAGCAAACCTTCCACCGCGGTCGCTCCCAGCGCCACCAACACACGCGGTTGAATGATTTCGATTTGCTCAATGAGATAACCAATGCAGGTCGACATTTCTTTCGGGGTGGGAGGACGGTTCCCTGGCGTGCCTCTCGGCATATCGGGACGACACTTTAGGATATTCGCGATATAAACCTCATCCCGGCTTAGTCCCATTGTCTCGATGATGCGGGTGAGCAATTGACCAGCCCGCCCGACGAACGGTTCGCCACGCGCATCTTCATCGGCCCCTGGGGCTTCACCAACGAACATCAATTCCGCGTCGGGATTTCCAACGCCGAAAACAGTTTGCGTGCGGGTGCGCGCGAGGTGCGGACATTTTGCACAAACGCAAACGCGCTCCCGCACCTGGGCGAGCGCTGCAGCCTTGGCTGCGACATCGGTTTTTCTTACAGACGATGCGTCTGCCTCTACAGCGCCGATGGGTGGTGCTTCCTCGAAAAGTCGATTCAGGGTCGCACGAGAAACTCGGAGCGGTTTCTCTTGTGAATCGCGAATCTTCTCGAGCGCTTCCAGGACGACGGCGAGCGCGGGTTGAAGCACGGCTGATGATGTCATCTTTGCGCGGACGATCAAATCCTTTGATGATGCGGTGTGAGTACGCGCCTGAGCGACTACGATTATGACTTGCCGCGTGAGTTGATCGCACAACATCCGCTGCCGCGTCGGGAAGATTCCCGCATGATGGTATTACATCGCGACAAGCAGAAAATCGAACACGCTCGTTTTGTTGACCTGAAAAATTTTTTGCACGACGGCGGCCCGAGCCGGACTGACGATTATCTGCTGGTTTTGAATGATTCGCGTGTTTTATCAGCGCGACATTTTTCGGATGACCGGAAGTTAGAGTTCCTGTTCTTGGAAAAAATTGCCGCGCGTCGGTGGAAGGCGTTGATAAAGCCTGGGCGCAGATTTGGCAGAGGCGCGAGTACTTTTATTCAGGGCGTGCGGGCTCAGGCGGGAGAAACGTTTAGCGACGGATCCCGCGAGGTGGTTTTGGATGAAGACATCGATCTTCTGCATGGCGGGGCGATGCCTTTGCCGCCTTACATCAAACGGCCATCGGTCACTTCGACTTCGCTCAGTGCAGGCTCCGATCGGCGCTCAGGGGAAGAAGACGAAGCGCGTTATCAAACCGTGTTTGCGAAGTACGATGGCTCACTCGCCGCGCCGACGGCTGGACTTCATTTCACGCCGCAAATTCTAGCGACGCTTCCGCACGTCTTTATTACGTTGCATGTGGGGACGGCAACGTTTCGTCCGGTCAAAACGGAAGACATCACCCAACACCGAATGCACCCCGAGCGGTTTTCCATTTCGCCGGCAGCGGCAACGGCCATAACCCAGGCTGGACGAGCGGTTGCCGTCGGAACAACAACGATGCGCGTGCTGGAATCAGTGCAACGCGAGTTTGGAAAAATTCAGGCGAGCGAGAGCGAGACCAACATCTTTATCTATCCGCCTTTCGAGTTTCGTGTGGTCGATGTTTTGCTCACCAATTTTCATCTGCCGAAATCGACTTTGCTTATGCTTGTGAGCGCCTTTGCGGGTCGTGAATTTATTTTGCGCGCGTATGAGGAAGCCGTGTTGGAGCGATATCGGTTTTTCAGTTACGGCGATTGCATGCTGATCCTGTGATCTGCCATAAAGTGAGGAATGGCGAAAGTCGAATGACGAACGAGGCGCCGCTCGCGTCATTCGGGGTTCGTGATTAAGCAGCGCTGGCGTTCGCCCGGGTTCACCAATAATAAGACCATCATGCCATCACCCGAAAAACCGAAAGGCGAACTGGTTATTCGCACCATTGCTATGCCAGCGGACACGAATCCCAATGGCGATGTTTTTGGCGGTTGGTTGATGTCGCAGATGGATCTGGGTAGCGGCATTCTTGCATCGAAAACCGCAAAGGCTCGTGTTGTTACGGTGGCAATGGAGGGCTTATCATTTCTGCAACCAGTTGGAGTAGGGGACACGGTGGCCTGTTATGCCTGGGTGGAGAAAATTGGGCGAACCTCAATCACGATTCCGGTCGAGGTTTGGGTGGAACGCTTCCGCGAACACGGTACTCAGGTGCTGGTCACGCGAGGCGTCTTTATTTACGTGGCGGTGGACGAGGCTGGTCGTCCGATTCCGGTACAGCACGATGACGCCTAGTTCTGCGAGACCGCCGAGTCAGGCTCGGAGGAAACCGGTTCCGGGCTCGTGCCAGTCGCAACCGTTGGTTCGGCTTCCATTTTCGGCGGCTGAACTTTCGGTGAAGCGAACATCTTGCGCTGCAATTTTATCCGATTGTAACTGGAATGCCTGATGTAACGGGCGTATGCGGCTTGTTGTCGGCCATTTTTGGTTACATAGGAGCAGCCGTTGTCGGTCACCGCCACCAAGCCGATCACCAAAAGAGAAGCGATTTTCTTCACGAGGCTTTTGCCAGCTGCGGCGCTGTTTGTGGCTGTGGCTGCGGAGTGGGATGAACAGTTGCGATTTGCCCAATCCGTAACATCTCCGAAACCACCTGATAAATTTTCAATTCGCAGACCGCATTTTGCCGGTACAATTCGTTGATCGTGAAGCGACGGTCGTCGGTGTACTCCCAAATTTTTTCCGCCAAGGGCTTCAACTCCGGCTCTGCATCGGCTGGCCATTCAAATTCGTGAGCCAGCCTTTGCAAGAGTGCGTTGGGATCCGGCGCTGTTTTTCTTATATTGTGAAACTCATCGCGATAGCGCATGGCCATGATGAGCATGTCGTTGGGAGATTGATTAATTTCGACCGATTGCAGGCACTCGGTTATCGGCTGGACGCCGGAAGCGAAGGAGAAACTTCCCGGAATATCGTCGCTGAGGAAAAGTTGCCAGAACGCTTCTTCTCCGGTGAGCTGTTGGAATTGACCACTGCGAAGGGCACCGCCTTGAAAGAAAAACGTGGCCATCCGTTCGTTGTGAGCATTCAATACTTCGAGCTCGCCCGTTTGTCCGGAGCTGATGATGGTTTGATGGACGGTGATCAGATCGAAGTTCGCCAGGCTACCGCTCAACTTCTGCGGACCGGACGGAGTTTTGCCCGCCGCCCGCACGTGGTTGAGCCGAAGGGCCATTTGTTCGCATAGAAAAAGAAGGAACGAGGGGACACGCTGGGAGATGGCGACGAAATTGTCGCGATTGAAACATTGCAGGCTGCAAGTTTCCTGGGCTCGGGCGGAAGTTGAGCGTGGGGTTTTTCCGAGCGCGTCGGCCACGCCAAAAATATCGCCACGGGTGACGAAACTGCGCTCATCCGATTCGCCGGGGATGAGCTGGATCACTTCCACGACACCGCGATTGACACTGTAGATCTCCTCAGCGACGTCGCCGGTGGTGTAGATTAACTCGTTCTTGCGCAAGTGCCGGACATGAGACAATTCGCCGAGCGCCTTCAGCTCAATCGGTCGAAGCGTCGTACAAAAGGAGAAGAAGTCGCGACGGGGCACGTCGCTGGTTACAGCAGAAGTCGTGCAGGGCGAGGCACTAACTTTTAAGTCAAGTATTTTTATGCCTTGTGGCGTTGGCAATAAGGCTGGCTCGCGTTAAATCGGAACGTGCTTGCCTACCTGTTTGAGCGGTTCCCGAAATTCTCTCAAACCTTTTGCTATCGGGAGATTGCCGAATTTTTTCGGCAGGGTGTTCAGCCGGCAATTTTTTCGCTTCGATCACCCGATCCCGGCCCCGAATTGAATTGGGATCCGGCAATCGTTTCAGGCGTGCATCATTTACCCGAGGGCGACGCGTTCGCACGATTGGCCGATCAGGCTTCGGCCAGCTTGTCGCGGGGCGTTCGGAAAACTTTACACGAATGGCGCGGGAAAGATGATTCACTTCGCCTGCATCAAGCAGCTTACATCGGCGCACGGCTCCAGAAACTAGGCGTTCGTCATCTTCATGTTCATTTCGCCGGCATGGCCGCACGCACGGCTTTTTGGATCAAGAGATTCTTTGGGATCGAGTACAGCCTTACCGTTCACGCCAACGATATCTTTGTGCCCAACAATTTTGAGATCGGACTCTCCCAAATTTTCTCAACCGTGAGCGTTATTGTTGCGGTGAGCGATTTCGCCGCGAACCAACTGCGCGAGCGTTTTTCAGACACCGTTTCGCGCGTCCATCGAGTCTATAATGGAATCGATTGTGACAATTTCCAACCGGCGGAGCCGTCGCAACCACCCTTGATTCTTTCCATTGGGCGGCTGATTAATAAGAAAGGCTTCGATGTGTTAATCGACGCCTGCGCATCGTTGCGAAATAGTGGCCAGGAGTTTCAGTGCGAAATTATTGGGGATGGGCCGCTCTCGGCGGACTTGCAGGCCCGGATCGACGGCAACGGTTTGGGTAAACAAGTTCTTCTTGCCGGGCCAAGACCCCAGGCGGAAGTCGCCGCGCGCTTAAGTAAAGCCACTCTTCTAGTCTTGCCATGCCGTGTTGATGCCGATGGCGCGATGGATAATCTGCCTACCGTCGTCATGGAAGCGATGGCGTCCGCGTTGCCGGTCGTTTCAACCAACGTGGGGGGCGTTGCGGAAATGGTTCGGGATGGCGAAACCGGATTGCTCGTAAATCCAAATGATTCGATTGCAACGGCCGAGGCAATTGCTCGGTTGATTGGCGATGTCGGGCTTGCACGGTCATTCGGGCGGGAGGGTCGCAAACGCGCCCAAGAGCTTTTTTCAATTCAGAACAACGTGCGCGCGTTGCGGGAGATTATTTGTGGCGGCGCTCTATGAGCGCCGTTTCTGGAAAAGTTCAGCGGTCATAGAACGCTGCTACAGAAGATCGCGTACTTTCTCGACCGCGCGAAGGTAAACGCGCCGCCGCCCTCCTCGCATCAGTTCTTCACTCATCAATTTTACGGAATCGTTTTCTCCTGCGGGAAGGAGCTGGCGGGCCGGAACCTGATCCGATTTGGCGCGGGAAACTTCGAGCAGGTCGCCACAGTGCGCGAGTGCGATCTCAAATTTTATGTCGCTCGAATGCGCGACGAAAGAGCCGATAGGTGGGTCACCATTTTCCTGGAACTCGATTTGCACCGTTCTTCCCGTCAAATTGACCAATTCAATGCGATCTCTGTTCTTTCCGTTGCGAATTTTCCAGTCCAATTGGGCGGCGAGCCAGCCAATAAAAAGAATCGCGGTTGAGCGGAAATTTTTCCCGAAAACAATTGTGCCGCGCTCGATTTCCCGAAAATGATGATGTGAACTCGGATGATCGAAAAACTGGGCAAAGGCGATACGAAAATGAATGAGCCGGGTCCAGTTCAAATCACACAAATCGATGCGTTGTTTGGCTTTCCGCTTTGCCGTCTCGACCAGTCGCATTTGCGCGTTGAAGTCGCGCCAGGTTTGACTGTCGTAGATTAAACGATCAATCCATGACCAAAGCTGTGGATCCATCGGCTCGGCGAATTGGGATTGCCACCAGAGATAGAGGGGCAGATCGGAATCGAGCTGGGAAAAAACGATACTGGGCAGCAACTTCACTTTTGCGCCTTCGAGCAAGAATGAAATCTGTTCCGAGCAGACTTGTTTCTTGCCGGCACGACCAACATGACAATGCGCGCTGATCCACGCTTCAATGCGATCGTTTTTCGAATGCGGATTGGCGCCGACCACGATACCTCGGCAAGCATGATTCTCCGTGATTCGCGCCAGCAACTGTGTGTTTTGCGTAAGGGAATCAGGTTCTTCGCTGTAAACCGCAAGATTGATCATTGAGGCGCGTGTCATCGCGCCTTCACTTTCGCTCCAGAGCTTTTTCAGTTCGCGATCGATGCGATCAATCGCGACCGGAAGGCCGAGGGAAAAATTTTCAACAATGGCTGGCATCAGATCATGTATTGGGTAGCGCACGCGCCTAGCGTGGTGGTGATGGCGCGTTTGACATCGCGAACCTTTATTTCCGAGCGCATATTGCGCGATTCAAATACCGTCCTAGTCCGTTTTGGCGAGACGCCGAAATCAGCGCGCGAGACGCGCGCGCGCTACCCAAAAGGAGAACTATCGTATGTGCGTTGTCATAGATCGGCTTCATAATCTTCTCCATTCCCGTCCATCGCAGGCAAGAAGCTCATCAGCTTCTTCCGGTCCCCATGAGCCGGCCGGATAGAAAGTCAGCGGCGGCGAGTTTTTTTCCCTCCACGCATTTTCAATTGTGTCGATAAATGCCCAGGCCTCCTCGACTTCGTCGCGGCGCGCGAAAAGGGTGGGATCGCCGCTCATGGCATCGAGCAACAAGCGTTCGTACGCTTCCGGGCTGGCCTTGCCGAAACTCGTTCCGTAGTGAAAATCCATTTTCACCGGCTCGATCCGCAAACTTGTTCCCGGGATTTTTGCCATCATCCGCAGCGAAATTCCTTCATCAGGCTGGATGCGGATGACGAGCACGTTTTGATCGTGCTCGATACTGTCGCGATTAAACAGAACCATCGGTGCTTTCTTAAAGTGCACGGAAATTTCGGTGGCCGATTTCGGTAGACGTTTCCCTACGCGCAGGTAGATCGGCACGTCCGACCAACGCCAGGTATCCAGAAACAGGCGAAGCGCGACGTAGGTTTCGGTCTCCGAATTCGGGTTCACTCTTTCTTCTTCGCGGTAGGGCGCAACCGGTTCGGCATTGATCGCTCCGGCGGTGTACTGGCCGCGCACAACCCATTTCGCGATTTCATCCGGGCGATAGCGACGCAGCGAACGCACCACCTTTACCTTTTCATCGCGAATACTGTCGGCGCCAAGGTCGGTGGGCGCTTCCATCGCCACCAGGCAAAGCAATTGTAGCAGATGATTCTGCACCATGTCGCGCAAGGCGCCAGCGGTTTCGTAGTACCCGGCACGCCCTTCGACGCCGAGGGTTTCGGCCGCAGTGATCTGGATGTGATCGATATAACGCGCGTTCCAAATCGGTTCAAAAATCGCGTTGGCAAAGCGGAGAACCAGAATGTTCTGCGCGGTTTCTTTCCCGAGAAAGTGATCAATTCGATAGGTCTGATCTTCGGAAAAGGAGTTGGATACAACCCGATTCAATTCCTTGGCTGAAGCGAGGTCGCGGCCAAATGGCTTTTCAATGATGACGCGCGCCCAGCTTCCTTCCTTTGCCTTGTTCAGTCCGGCAGTTTTGAGGTTCTTCAGGATCGTCTCGAATTGTTCCGGTCCAGCGGCGAAATAGAACAGGCGATTCCCGCGAGTGCCGCGCTCTTCATCGATTTGATCGAGGCGCTTGGCCAGCGATTGATAACCGCTTTCGTCTTTGAATTCGCTCTGGTGATAAAAAATCGCCTGCGCGAAAGTTTTCCAAATGTCATCGCGGACTTCCTGACGCGAGAATTGCTTTGTTGATTCGCCGAGTTCGTTCCGGAACTGCGCGTCGGTTTTGGGGCGTCGAGCAAAGCCAATGACGGCGACTGCTGGGGGAAGGTCACCATCGGCGGCAAGATTGTACAAGGCCGGAATCAATTTCCGATGGGTCAGGTCCCCGGTCGCACCGAAGATGACGATCGCGCATGGCTGCGGCACAGCCCGCGTGCTCAAACCTTCACGTAATGGATTCAGTTGTTCCGTCATCTTTGTCATGTCGAGCGAAGTCGAAATTTTTTTGTGGGAATGTTTAAAGATTCCTCGACTTCGCTAAGTATGACAAGGCGCTACAACGTCATGATGGCAACGGAAATCTACGCGTCAGATCGAGCACTTTGCCGTGAACGCGTTCGAGCGCGGCGCTATCATCACGATTTTGCAACGCTTCTGCGACTAAATCCGCAATCTCGAGCATTTCCTCTTCGCGCATGCCGCGGGTCGTCACGGCTGGTGTTCCAACACGGATTCCGCTGGGTTTGAACGGCGAACTGGTGTCGAACGGAATAGCGTTCTTGTTCACAGTGATGCCGGCACGATCGAGAACTTCCTGCGCTTCTTTGCCGTTCAATTCTTTCGGACGAAGATCTACCAGCATCAAATGATTGTCAGTGCCGCCGCTGACAATTCGGTAACCGTGCTTGGCCAGGCCGGCAGCCAGCGCTTTCGCGTTGACCACAACCTGGCGCTGATAATCACGGAACTGCGGCTGGAGCGCTTCATGGAAACAAACTGCTTTTGCAGCAATGACGTGCATCAGTGGTCCGCCTTGAACGCCGGGAAAAACGGTCGCGTCGATTTGTTTCGCGAATTTTTCTTCGCACATCACGATGCCGCCGCGCGGGCCACGCAAACTCTTGTGGGTCGTGGTAGTGACAAATTGCGCGTGCGGGATCGGACTCGGATGTTGTCCCCCGGCGACGAGCCCGGCAATGTGGGCCATGTCGACGAAAAGAAGTGCGCCGACCGAATCGGCGATTTGCCTTAGGCGCGGGAACTCAATGATGCGCGGATACGCCGACGCGCCGGCGGTAATCATCGCCGGCTTCACTTCCTCGGCTTGTTTTTGCAGCGCATCGTAGTCGATCCGCTCCGTCTTTTCATTCACGCCGTATTGCGAGACGTTGTAAAACTTGCCGGAAAAATTCGCCGGATGTCCGTGCGTGAGATGTCCACCGTGCGCGAGGTTCATCGCGAGAATTTTGTCGCCCGGTTTCAACACCGAAAAATAAACGGCCATGTTTGCTTGCGCACCGCTATGTGGCTGCACGTTGACGTGTTCACAATTAAAGAGACGCCTCGCACGATCGATCGCGAGTTGCTCCACTATGTCGACGTTTTCACAGCCGCCATACCAACGTTTCTTCGGCAAGCCTTCGGCGTATTTGTTGGTCAAAACGCTCCCTTGCGCTTCCATCACCGCCCGGCTGGTGAAATTTTCCGACGCAATCAACTCGATATTTTCGCGCTGCCTTCGTTCTTCCGCCTCAATCGCATCAAAGACTTCCGGGTCGACCTTGCGCAATCCGCCGCTCGGAGCGCCGAGGATTGATGGAGTGGGATGCAAAATGTCGCTCACGATATAGATGGAAGCCCCGCCGCTACGCCCGCCGGGACGCAGGGCTACTTCACTCTGTTCTACAAAAGCGAGCACGCTCGGCAAGGCGTTTTTGATCGTCTCTGCGCAGGTATTATAGACATCGCGTCCCAGGCCAATGGGATCCGGCACGTCGCGCCAGCAGGTCGCACCGGGTTCTTCAAATTCGCGCAGCAAGAAAGTCTTGTCGGCTGCATTTGGAAAGAGCATCTGGATTGCTTCGACATGTGCTCCAGTCATGGCGAAAATATGGGTCGCGCGTTCAACAAGCGTGCCGGTGAGCGGCTGACTCCGCAGGTTGCCAATTTCTGTCCCTTCCTCGGCGCAGACCTCAATCGCATGCGCGCTGGGCGGCTGTCCTCGCACGGCGTGCACTCCGGCTGAAGCCACTTCAATGTCCTTGCGATTTCCCAAGAGACGGCGAAAAAGACCTTCCGCAATGGGACTGCGACAAACATTACCGGTACAAACGAAGAGGACGCTTTTCACAAGATGCCGCCGCGCGACCGTGCCGGGACGGTCAGGTACGTTCGCACAAAATTTTGCTAACGCGACTGGGGTTTTGGGAGGCGTATGAGGCAGGCGTGGAAGAAATTACGTTATCGCCTCGAATACATCGGCTTGCTTATTGCCGCAACAGTCGTGCCGCTTTTTCCGCGCTCCGCCATCGGGGCGCTGGCCAAGATCTTCGGCGCCGTCGCCTCGATTGTTGATGTCCCGGGCCGGCGCGTTGCCCTGGCCAATCTCGAGTGTGCCTTTCCCGGGAAATATTCAACCGCTGAAAAAGGCCGCATCATTCGGGAATCCTATCAGCATTTTGCCCAAACCATGCTCGATCTGATGTGGAGCCCGCGGCTTACGCCGGAAAATTTCTTCCGTTACATTGAATTTGAGGGATTCCCCGAGACCGATCCTAGTCAAGGCGGAATTGTTGTTTGTTATCACTACAGTAACTTTGAATGGCTTAGTCTCGGCTCCGGCTTTCGTGGTCGCCCCAGCACGATCATCGCTCAGGAATTCAAAAACCCGTTGCTCGATCCAATTTTCCGACATTGGCGGGAGCAGTCCGGTCATGTCTTCAGCGCGCGCACAGGAGGGGTCCTTCGCCTGTTCAAAACTCTGCGGCGTGGCGGGAACATCGCGATGCTAATTGATTTGACGGTTTTTCCCGGTCCGTCGGCTGTCGCCATTCGCTGTTTTGGACTCCACACCAGTGTTACTTCGGCTCACGCCTGGCTCCAACAACGCTCGGGGGCAGCTCTTATTCCCGCGCACTGCGAGCCGTTGCCGGGTGGACGTTACCGCGTCGTTTTTCATCCGCCGATTGATCTTGGCCCCAACGCCAGCCCACGGGAAGTTGCCCAGGCGTGCTGGGATTCTTTTGAGCCCGTGGTACGGGCAAGGCCCGGCCCATATATGTGGATGTACAAACAATGGCGATATCGCGCGGAGAATCCCGACCGACCGTACCCGTTCTATTCCTGGCACAACGTGAAGTTCGAACGACTGATCGCGCGAAAATGAAATCGCCGTTTCGTGCTGGCGCGTGAGCAGATTTTCAGGACGCTAACCTCGTGTCGGAATTGACCGCAACTGAACGGGCCTGGCGCAGGGAGGCGGGAAGCGTCTCCCTGCCGGAAGTTCATCGCAGTGTTCTCGTTCCGACGAACGCCTCGTTCTTGCGGAAGTTGCTCGCGTTCGCCGGTCCCGGATTTCTCGTTGCGGTCGGCTACATGGACCCAGGTAACTGGGCCACCGATCTCGCGGGAGGCGCCAAGTTTGGCTACTCGCTACTCGCCGTCATCATGATCTCCAACTTCATGGCAATTCTGCTCCAGCATCTCTGCATTAAACTGGGCGTTGTTACAGGCCGGGATTTGGCGCAAGCCTGCCGCGACCACTATCCCAAACCTATTGTTTGGTTCCTGTGGGTGCTTTGTGAGGTCGCCATCGCCGCATGCGATCTTGCCGAAGTGGTGGGATCAGCAATCGCTCTCCAGCTGCTATTCGGAATTCCATTAGTATGGGGTTGCATTATTACCGCCATGGATGTGCTGATTGTGCTCTTCCTGCAAAACAAAGGCTTTCGTTACATCGAAGCGCTCGTCTTCACCTTGATTATCACCATCGGCGGGTGTTTTGCCGCGGAGCTGCTTTTCTCTAAACCCAGCCTCACCGGCATTTTTTTTGGGTTCGTTCCAGGTCCACGAATCGTGACGCATCAAGGGATGCTCTACCTCAGCATCGGCATTCTAGGGGCAACGGTAATGCCGCATAATCTTTATCTCCATTCTTCGGTAGTGCAGACCCGCAAGTTTGAACCGACGCCCGCGGGGAAACGGGAGGCGATCAAATTCGCAACCATTGATTCCACCGGCGCGCTAATGTTCGCCTTGTTTATCAATGCCGCGATTCTGATCCTGGCGGCAGCAGCGTTTCATTGGTCAGGTCACCAGGACGTAGCGGAAATTCGCGATGCCTACAAGCTGCTTAGCCCGCTGCTGGGAGTGAGCATCGCCAGCGGTCTGTTCGCCGTCGCCTTGTTGGCCTCAGGTCAAAACTCCACTCTCACCGGGACTCTTGCCGGCCAAATTGTGATGGAAGGCTTCCTCAACATCCGGATCAAACCGTGGCTGCGGCGCCTGATTACCCGCCTTATCGCGATTGTTCCGGCAGTGCTCGTGATTGGTTTTGCCGGGGAAAGCAAGACGACCGAGTTGCTCGTCGCCAGTCAGGTGGTTCTGAGCATGCAACTTGGTTTCGCGGTCTGGCCGCTGATGCATTTCACGAGCGAGAAAAAGAAACTCGGCGAGTTCACCAACAAACCGTGGCTTAAATTTCTCGGATGGACGACGGCGCTCATTATTATCACGCTCAATTTGAAGCTGCTATTTGATACCTTTATGCCTGAGACGGTGCTGAAATCGGTCTACGGCACACTAGGTCTGCCGATGCCGGAGTAAACTGAATGACAAACGACCAGGGAATGTCCAAAAATGAACGCCGTAAAACTGGCGGTCTCAAGCTTCGTCATTCGTCATTCGACATTCGTCATTGTTAAAGTGTATCAACACATTCTCATCCCACTTGAAAACAGCGCTGCCGACGACACTATCCTAGGCCATATCAAGCCGCTTGCCCGACTGACTGGCGCGAAACTTCTGCTGGTCCATGTTGCCGACGGCTGGGCGGCGCGAAATTTTGATCAGCTGAAACTGGCGGAAAGCGAAGAGATGAAACAGGATCGCGCTTATCTCGAAAAGCGACAGCGCCGCTTGATCGATGAGGGCTTTACCTGCGACGCCGTCCTCGCTCTTGGCGAACCGTCAAACGAGATTATTAAACTGGCCCGCGAAAAGGATGTTGACCTGATTGCCATGACCACCCACGGCCACCGTTTCATCAGTGATATTCTTTATGGTGCGACAGCAGACAAGGTACGGCATGCTGTGGACGTGCCGGTGCTGTTGTTGAAAGTAAAAAACTAGAGGCCCTGCAATCGCTGTTTCCAATCCGCGGGGCCAGGTCGCTCACCGACTGCTTAAAGCAGTCAGTTTCCGGGGCGCCGGAGCTGAAACATGACTGCTTTAAGCAGTCACTGTCTGAAAACACAGAGCTTTTTGAGTGTCAAACCCCGCGCTAGCCGTTTCTTTTTCAAGCCCGAGAGGTGCGGTGAGACTTGCCCTGTTTTGTCGGTACGACTACTACAGAGCCCGTGAAAGTGCTTCTGCTGACCAATGAGTATCCGCCGCATACCTACGGGGGTGCGGGGGTGCACGTCGAATATTTGTCACGTGAACTCGCGCGGTCAATGGATGTGGAAGTACGCTGTTTTGGCGACCAGAAGGGCAAATCTGGCCGGCTAACGATTCGTGGGTTTCAGTTGGACGATTCCCAGTTTCATTGTCCCAAGCCGTTGCGTTCCACTCTCGGCGCCGTCCAGCGTTGCACCGCGTTTAACACGGCCGGGGTCGATGCCCAGATTGTGCATTGTCATACTTGGTACACCCACTGGGGTGGAATTCTGGCGCGAAAAAATTACGGACTTCCACTGGTTATCACGGTGCACTCGCTCGAGCCGTTGCGGCCGTGGAAGCGCGAACAGCTCGCAGGCGGCTACGATTTTTCGCTATGGATCGAGAAGACCGCTTTGGAGATGGCGGACGCCGTTATCGCCGTTTCAAAAGAGACCAAAGCTGATATCGCACGGCTGTTCAATGTCAGCGACGAACGCTTGCACGTGATCTACAACGGCATCGATCTGGAGGAATATCGCCTGACCAGATCGAGCGAGGCCCTGCGCAAATTTGGAGTTGATTCGGAAAAACCTTACTTGCTCTTCGTCGGGCGCATCACGCGTCAAAAGGGAATCATCCATCTTGTTCGTGCCATTGAGTTCATGGACAAGAATTTCCAGGTTGTGCTCTGCGCCGGTGCGCCTGACACGCCGGAGATTGCCCGCGAAATGAAGACGGCGGTGGAGCGAGCGCGACGTGCCCGCGATGGCATCATCTGGATTGATCAAATGCTCGATAAACAAAGTGTGATCCAACTTTATTCGCACGCCGGGGTTTTTTGCTGTCCATCGATCTACGAGCCGTTTGGCATCATTAACCTGGAAGCGATGGCCTGCGAGACGGCCGTTGTTGCCAGCAAAGTCGGTGGGATTAAGGAAGTCGTGATGGATAGTGAAACTGGTTTTCTGGTGCCAGTTGCGCAGATGAAAGAAAGCCCGTTCGAACCGCTTCATCCAGAAAAATTCGCGCGTGATCTGGCGCTCAAAATCAATGAATTGATGCGAGACGAAAAGCTGCGGTTGCGCTTTGGCAAAGCTGGAAGGGTAAGAGCGGAAGAGAAATTCAGCTGGCGTGCGATCGCGAAAGAAACCAAAATGCTTTACGAATCGGTCGTTCGTGCTGGCACGGGGCAGGCGCAAATGATGTCTCCGATTGCTGTGAGCCCCTCGAAGTTGCGGTGAAGCCGACAGAAGTTACCGGCCTGGCAGCCGGACGCGAATACCTGCGATTCTTTTTTGATCCGGTGGGAACTATTTGCGGGCTATATCAACGATATGGTCCGGTTACCGCACTCGGGAAGGTAAAGTTCAAACAACCCCGCGATCTTCTTCTTTTTGCCATCGGTCCGGAATTCAACCGGTTGTTGTTTAGTGATCCCAGTTTATTCCGACCCACTGGGCTGATCCTGCCGGGACCGAGGAATTCGGCGCAACGTCGCGTCCGCTTTGGCCTCACCCGTATGGTCGGTGACCAACATCGACAACAACGGCAACTGGTAGCGCCGCCGTTTCATCGCTGTGCCGTGCGAGGTTATCACGAGATCATGGTCGATGTCGTGAATACCGAGATTGCAAAATGGAAAACCGGGACCGGTATTGACATTCGCGAGAAAGTTCGCGCTCTGACTCTGCGGATAGCGAGTGCCGTTCTCTTTAGCCGCGATCCGGCCGAGGCCTATCAGATTGGGCGAATGCTGGAGGATTGGGTAGAGCGCTGTTTTTCGATGGGCGTGTGGACCTATCCGCTGCCGATTCCCGGGACGCCCTACCATGGAATGTTACGCCAGGCAGAACAAATCGAAAAGGCGCTGCTCGCCATGATCGCCGGCCGGCGCGCTCAACCCGGTGCGAGAAGCGATGTGCTCTCTCTTCTCATGGAAGCGCGCGATAATGAGGGACGCGCCATGACCGACACGGAGCTGGTTGGCCAAGCGTCGATTCTTTTCATTGCCAGCTTCGAGACAACCACCAGTGCTCTGACCTGGAGTTTGTTTCTTCTCGCGCAACACCCGGCAGTTATGCACCAGCTGATGGATGAGATCGAGTCGGTCCTTGGTGATGCGCCGCCAGATTTCAATCAACTGCCACAACTCCCGTTTTTGCACTGGGTGATTAAGGAGAGCATGCGCATTCTTCCACCGGTGCCGTATACCGTGCGCGTGGCACAGCAGCAATTAAAGGTGGGACCATTCGAGGTGCCACAGGAGACGCGGGTTGTCGCCAGCCACTATCTCACCCATCATTTACCAGATCTGTATCCAGAGCCGGAACGATTCCGTCCGGAACGTTGGCGCAACCTCAATCCAACGCAGTATGAATATCTGCCGTTCAACGCCGGCCCTCGAATCTGCATCGGCGGCGCCTTCGCCACTCAGGTCCTGAAGATTTCGCTGGCGATGATTTTGCAGCGCTTCCGATTTACCGTTGTGCCTGGGACACGTATCAATCGCATCGTGGCCATTTCCATGAATCCGCGTCACGGCCTGCCGATGATCATCGCGAAGAAAGACCGAAATTATTCTGTCAGCGAAGTGCGCGGACAAATCCGCGAAATGGTTGATTTTTCCGCAAACGGAGCGGCTTACTCTAATCCGCGCCCCCGATGAAGAAGAATAATGTCCTTACCGGTGCGCGCGCGGCGCGTGAATACCTGCACTTTTTCCGCGATCCGATCAGGTGCATGCGCGAGCTGCAACAAGAGTACGGAAGCCTGGTCGCCCTCGGGCCGATTGCGTTTGGCGAACCGACGAAGCTGCACGTGCTCGCAATTGGACCCGAATTTAATCGCCAGGTTCTTGGCGATCCCACGAAATTCCGAACCACCGGTCAATTCATTCACGGCCCCGACAATTCTGCGCAACGCCGGATACGTTTTGGTCTCACGCGGATGAATGGTCCGCAGCACAAGCAGCAGCGCCAACTCATCCTGCCACCGTTTCACAAGAAAGCGGTCGCCGGCTATCACGATCTCACAGTTGAGCTGGCGCAGGAAGTGATCGGGCAATGGAAACCAGGTCGACGCGATGTTTATGCCGATATGCGCGCGGTAACATTGCGAATCGCCAGCGCGGTGCTTTTCGGTCACGAAGCGACCGATGCGTATCGCATCGGCCATTTGCTGGAGGTTTGGGCGCGTCGCAACTTTTCCGGACCGGTTTGGTTCTTTCCGGTCAACGTTCCTGGGACACCCTATTATCGGCTGCTGAAACATGCTGAGCTGGTCGAGCAGGAAATCCTTCGGTTGGTCGAAAAACGCCGGCGCAACGCGTCCGATAACACAGATGTGCTGTCAATCCTGATTCAAGCGCGCGATGATGAAAATCGTGGCATGACCGATATGGAGCTGGTGGGGCAGGCGACGATTCTCTTTGGCGCCAGTTTTGAGACCACCGCCAGCACGTTGACCTGGACCGTGTTTCTTCTCGCACAACATCCCACCATCATGCGTGAACTGATGGATGAGCTTGACGGTGTGCTCGGTGGTGGTGCGCCCACTCGCGAACAACTTTCGCAGCTCTCTTTTCTCGACCGTGTCATCAAGGAAAGCATGCGAATCCTGCCGCCAGTGCCCTTCACTATCCGCGCTGCTGAAGAAGATCAGATTCCGATGGGTTCACTGACGCTCAGCCACGGAACGCGTGTAATTTGCAGTCATTTTCTCACTCATCATTTGGCGGACATTTACCCGGAACCGGAACTCTTTCGCCCCGATCGCTGGCGCGAGGTCGATCCGACGCAATATGAATACATGCCGTTCAGTGCCGGGCCGCGCGCATGCGTCGGCGCAATGTTTGCCCTTCAGGTTTTGAAGATTTCGCTCGCTATCGTGTTGCAAAGGTTTCGCTTCAGCGTCATCCAGGGAGCACAGATCGATCGCGTTGTGCGCATCACGATGAATCCGCGGTACGGCATGCCGATGGTCCTACATGAAAATGATCGGCGGTATGAGAGCAGGGAAGTGCGCGGTCAAATTCACGAAATGGTAACGCTACCTGGATCATGCCCTGCAGCATCAGCGCCCCAGGTTCATGGGAACGAGCGAGCTTGTTGAGGTGAGGCTGCTTTGTCATCCTGAGCCGCATTCGCCAGTCCGGCTCGGACCGAAGGATTGCTTACTTCGAGGTCTCCATTATTAAGCTGATATGCCGAAGATAAATCGAGAGATCCCTCGCTCTGCTCGGTGCAACACGACATGGGAGTTGGTTTCTGATTTGGATACGCTCACTCCGATGCGAACCATTCCGCCAGAGTGTCCCAGTTTCGCTGCTTTGAGACCTTTCCCTTGTGAGGGCGCCAGCGCAGACCACCTACGGTGACGGTCAAAGTCCCTAGCTTGCGCCGATTCTTTTTCCACTTTTCCCACACTTCGAACTTCACGCCCGGTTTACCAACCGCGAAGTGCTCTTTGATCGTTGCGGTGACCCGTTTTGTGGGCCGGCCTTGTTGGCGACCTTTCATGGTTGCGGCTGGGTAATTTAGTCAGCTAACGATAAACAGAATTTGCGGAGCAAGAGGAAGCAAATTCGATGCGAAAATCCTACACCCGGTCACGCGCTCTCTTCCTCCCCCTTCTGCCTGTTATCTTCGTCCCAGATAAAGGAGAAGAAGAGAGCTCGGGATGACAGCGTGGGAAGGCAATGGCAATTTGCGCCGTGTTTGTCGATCGCATCAAAATTTTTGCACAAGCGGGAAAAGGCGGGCGCGGGTGTGTCAGTTTTCGGCGTGAGAAATTTGTGCCCAAGGGCGGACCCGATGGAGGCGACGGCGGCCGGGGTGGCGACGTTATCCTCAGCGCTGATCAACATACTGACCATCTGGCTCACCTTTTCTATGAACCTATTGTTAAGGCGAAAAATGGCGGACACGGTCGCGGGAAGAAGATGCACGGTAAAAATGCACCCGATAAAATCGTAAAGGTCCCGGTGGGAACCGTCATTTACCGGAATGCGGAATGCGGATTGCGGACTGAGGGGGCGCTATCAGACGGCGTCCGGGATTCGATGGATGCACGCGCGAATCAATCTGAAGCAGTTCGGCTGTCAGATAGTCGATCGGCCCCAGACCAATCCGCAATCCGCGATCCGCGATCCGCAATTGATATGATCGCGGATCTCACACACGATGGGCAGGAGTTAGTGCTCTGCAAAGGTGGTGCCGGCGGCAAAGGTAACGTGCATTTCAAAAGCTCGCGCAATCGCGCTCCGCGGGAATATACCGATGGGGGCGAGGGTGAATGCGGACATTTTCTCTTCGAGTTACGCTCCATTGCGGATGTGGCGCTTGTCGGATATCCCAATGCTGGCAAGTCGACGTTAATCCGACAAATTTCTGCCGCGCGATCGAAAGTTGCTCCTTATCCATTCACTACTTTGCATCCTGTAATTGGCGTGGTGGAGCTCGATGATTACCGACGAGCAACCATTGCCGATATTCCCGGTTTAATTGAAGGAGCGCATCGCAACCTGGGACTCGGCCATGACTTTCTCCGTCACATCACGCGGTGTCGGCTATTACTTTTTGTCCTCGACATGGCCGGTAGCGAAGGCCGCAGTCCCATTGCCGATCTCGAATCGTTGCGTCGCGAGATCGACCTTTACGATCCACACTTGTCGCTAAGGCCATGGATTGTTGTAGCTAACAAAATGGACCTGCCCCAGGCGGAGGAGAATCTGCGCGATTTCCAAGGACGTTTTCCCCAACGCCTGGTCATACCAATCTCCGCAAGAGAAGGACGCGGAATCAGCGAGCTGAAACGATTATTAGGAGAATGGATCGACGAGTTGCAGCCGGCCATGGCGAGCCAATCCGAAGTCGGAGGCGGGCACGATTAACCATTAGACAAGAGGGGCGAGTTCGCAGACACTCAGCGGTCTTCCATGGCTAAGCTAATCGTTGCCAGTTATTGCGGTACCTTTTTGAAGCCGGAGATGCTGCATATTTACCGGCAGGTAACATCCCTTCGACGCTCACAGACTTTCGTGATGACAAAGAAAGTCGAGCACCCCAGACGCTTTCACTTTGACGATATCGAAACAATTCCGCGGCCCCACCGCAATTTAGTGCGACACGGTTGGATGAAGTTCGTCGAACGCCGCCCGCCGCTGATTTATCGCGGCGAATATCAGATGCTTGTTTCCATTCTCGGCCGCCGTGGCGCCGATATGATGCACATCTATTTTGGGCATACCGGTGTCCATCTGCTGCCGTTCATCCGCGCGTGGAATAAGCCTTGCCTGGTCTCTTTTCACGGCGCTGACGTCGCGATTAAGCAGAACGTGGAAAATTATCCCGGGAAACTACGCGTTCTCTTCGATTCAGTCCCGGTTGTGCTGGCCCGTTCCCGGTCGCTCGCAGACAGGTTGATCGGATTCGGTTGCCCGCGGGATAAGATTCGGATCAATCGGACCGGGATTCCACTCCACCAATTCCCCTTCGTGCGGCGGGAATTTCCGATTGACGGTCGCTGGCAAATTCTACAGGCTTGCCGATTGATCGACAAAAAAGGCGTCGGATCGGCCATTCGTGCCTTCGCTGTGTTCGTAAAAGAATTCCCGAATTCTGAATTCATCATTGCCGGGAAGGGGCCATTGCAACCGGATTTGCAAATCGTAGCGCGACAACTCGGCGTTGCCGGGAAGGTGCATTTTTGCGGTTTTCTCAGCCAGCCGGATCTGCGCGAGCTATACGCCCGGAGTCACATTTTTATTCACCCGAGCGAAACCCAGCCAGATCAGGATCAGGAAGGCGTGCCGAATTCGGTTCTCGAAGCGATGGCAACGGGTCTGCCGGTGATCGCGACGCGGCATGGCGGGATTCCCGAAGCAGTGACGGAAAACCTCAACGGTTTTCTCAGCGACGAGCGTGACACCGAAAGTCTTGGCCGCTCGATGGTGGCGTTGGCGAATTCCCCCGAACTATATGCGCGTTTTAGTGCTGCCTCCCGCGAGGCAGTGGGGGAAAATTTCGACCAGGAAATGACGATCCGCGAATTGGAACGCATTTACGAAGAAGTGTGTGACAGGCGTGTGGCGCGTGAACCGAGGGTGGGAGAAGTAGCATTGCCAGCGCCGTTGATCGAACGCGCGGTCGCGAAATAACTTGTCATTTGCAGAGGAAGAAGCTTCGGTAGGCATGGCAAGCGCCAGGGTCGAAACGGTGCCGGTTACGGCGGTCAAAGGCGAGGAGATCTGGGGTTTTAAAGAAAAAGCTCGCGCAGGGACTCGAGGCCGCGCCCGAGTAAGACCAAAGTCCAAGGTTTGTCGGTACGATGGCTTGTTATTCTCGCAAAATAGGCTTTGGTATCCGCGTCAAGATTCGCGGCTCGATTTCAGAGCACGGGAGATCATGGGCGGGTTCCTGTGACCTTGGCGTTTAACCAAATGCGCAACCGCTATCTACTAATGTCGATCCTGGCGCTGATGAGCAGCGCACTGCTGGCTTCGTCGGCTGGTGCGGCCGAAGCAGCTGGCGAAGCCGCTGAACACGGCGTCTCTATAAAGCCGCAAATTTTGGTTCAGGTTGGCGGTTTCGGAATCACGAACTCAATGCTCGTGACCTGGATTGTAGCCATCGGCATTATTATTTTCGCTCAAGTCGCAATGCGCCGAATTAGACCAATCCCAACGGGCACGCAAAATTTTTGGGAGTGGCTGGTGGAGGGTCTTTACAATTTTCTCGAAGGAATTATCGGACGCGAGCTGATCAGAAAAACGTTTTGGTTCTTTGGGACGATCTTCATTTTTATTCTCTTTGTGAACTTGACCGGGCTGATTCCGGGAATCGGAACGGTCGGCTGGGGGCATTACGATCCGTCAGGGAATTTCCGTGTCGACCGTCCGCTGCTCCGCGGCGGCAACGCTGATTTGAATATGACCACCGCGATGGCAGCGATCTTTTTCGTGCTGTGGTTTGTTTGGGCGATACAGGCGAACGGCGTCGGCGGGTTCCTGAAACATTTGTTCGGACCGAAAGGAGAAAGTTCCGGAATCATAAAGGTGCTCATGATTGTGATTTTCTTTGCAGTCGGCTGGCTGGAAGTGATCTCGATACTAGCTCGGCCGATCGCGTTTAGTTTTCGGTTATTCGGAAACATTTATGCCGGCGAAAGCATTTTGGAGGTCATGTCCACGATTGTGCCCTGGCTTTCGCCGATTTTGCCAATTCCGTTTTATTTCTTGGAAGTGCTTGTCGGATTCGTACAGGCGCTCGTTTTTATGCTCTTGACCGCCGTTTTCACCATGCTGATTGCGGAACACCAGGAGGGACCGGAACACGCACACTGATTTTTCGGCGATCTCAGAACGGGATCCCAAAACCAACTAAAAAATATGATACTACCAATACTAGCAGAAATGGCAGGAAGCATTCACGTCGGACTCGCCGCCATGGGCGTGGGAATAGGAATCGGCTTGACCGGGCTCGGTATGACGAGCGCGGTCGGACGCAATCCTGGCGCATTCACGCAAGTGCTTGTGCATGGCATTCTCGCCATCGCGTTGACCGAGGCGATCGTGTTCTACGCCCTGTTTCTCGTTCATTAATTTTCACCGAGGGGCAATCGATGTTGCGCCCGAAATTTAATTTATGAACCTGATAATTGCCGCTAGCAGCGGGGGCGCTGATATTTTACGCGAGACGGCCGAGACGTTCGGTTGGAATTGGAAGCTGTTTCTCTCGCAGGTCATTAGCTTCTGCATCGTCGCCTTTCTTTTGCGTCGCTTCGCTTACAAGCCGATTCTCGCTGTTCTCGAAGAACGGCGGAAGAAGATTGAAGAAGGTCAACTGAATGCGGAAAAGATACGCAAGGAGCTCGCCGAAGCGGAAAAACGCTATCAGGAGATTGTCGCCAAAGGAAACGCCGATGCGCAAAAAATGATCGACGAGGCGCGCGATAGCGCCGCGCATTTGTCCGAGCGCAAACAGCAGGAAGCAGTCGCCGCGGCCGAGCAAATCATGGCCAAGGCGCGCGAGGCCAGTGCGATCGAACACGAGCGGACCATGGCGCATTTAAAACGCGAACTGGGTAGGCTGGTGGTGGACACAACGGCGAAAGTTACAGGCAAAGTTTTAACTCCGGATGATCAGCGACGCCTGCAGGAAGAGGCAACGCGAACACTTTCCGCCTAGAGTAGATAACGACAACAGGATGCGGGCTAAAAAGGAAGTTCGACAAATCGCGCGCGAAATGTTGCGCGCGAGTTTCACCGATGGTCAGCTCGATCGCGGGCGGATCGGTTCGGTTGTCGATTCGCTTCTGGCGAAGAAGCCACGAAGTTACCTTAAGATCCTCGAATATTACAAACGCTTGCTTCGGCTTGAAGCCGAGAAACGTCATGCCCGGATCGAGACTGCAGCTCCGCTCGACCCGCAAACCGCCTCCCAAATCTCGCTCAACCTGGGCAGACGTTACGGCACCGATTTGACCACGGAATTTGCGGTCGACCCGGCATTGCTCGGTGGGATGCGGATTCGTGTCGGGAGCGATGTTTGGGACAGCAGCGTGCGTAACCGTTTGGACAGGCTTCAGCAGCAACTTTGAAATTAGCTAACGAGATATGAGCAGCATACTGGAAGAAATTGAAACGAAAATCGCGGGTCTGAAAACGTCGACCACCAAAAGTAACATCGGCATTGTCCGCGAAACTGGCGACGGCGTCGCGCGCATCGAAGGATTGAGCGATGTGATGTTAAACGAGATGATCGAATTCCCCGGAGGCATCTATGGCTTGGCGCTGAACCTCGAAGAAACCGAAGTCGGCGCAATCCTGCTCGGTGATGCCACGAAAATCTCCGAAGGAGACGAGGCGAAAACGACCGGTCGACTGCTCTCGGTTCCGGTGGGTAAGGCTCTCCTCGGGCGTGTCGTGAATACCCTTGGCGAGCCGCTCGATGGCAAAGGAGAGGTTAAGTCCGACACATTTTATCCGCTGGAGAAAATTGCACCAGGCGTGATCAAGCGCCGCAGCGTCAGTCAACCGGTCCAAACCGGCATCATGGCCATCGATGCCATGATCCCGATTGGCCGCGGCCAGCGCGAGTTGATCATCGGCGATCGTGCCACGGGAAAAACAACGATCTGCGTTGACAGTATCATTAGTCAGGCGCGCTTAAACAAGGCGGCGGAAGATGCGCGCGATAAGGATTACCGGCCGCTCTATTGCATCTATGTCGCGATCGGACAGAAGAATTCCAACGTCGCACGCGTGCTTGCGACCTTGGAAAAGGAAGGCGCGATGCCCTATACCACAATTATTTCCGCGCCGGCTTCGGACACGGCAACGAATCAATATCTGGCCCCGTTTGCTGGGGCGGCCATGGGCGAATGGTTCATGGATAACGGAATGGATGCGCTCATTATTTATGATGATCTGTCCAAGCATGCTGTCGCCTACCGCCAGGTCTCGTTAGTTTTGAAGCGCCCATCCGGACGTGAAGCTTATCCGGGCGATGTCTTCTACTTACATTCGCGTCTGCTCGAACGCAGTGCCCGCGTCAGCGAGGAATATGGCGGTGGTTCATTAACTGCGCTTCCCATCATCGAAACACAGGCAGGCGACGTCTCTGCCTATATTCCAACCAACGTGATTTCAATCACCGATGGTCAGATTTATCTCGAGACCGATCTCTTTTATCAAGGCGTGCGGCCAGCCATCTCGGTAGGATTGTCGGTGAGCCGTGTCGGTTCCGCTGCGCAGATCAAAGCGATCAAACAGGTGGCCGGTAAAGTAAAACTCGATCTGGCGCAATTCCGCGAACTGGCGGCGTTCGCACAGTTCGGTTCGGACTTGGATACTGCAACCAAAGCCCGGCTCGATCGCGGGGCACGCATTGTCGAATTGTTTAAACAAAAGCAATACAATCCGTTGCCGGTGGAACTTCAGGTGGGAGTGATGTGGGCCATGCAAAACGGGTTCCTGGATTCGGTGCCGGTCGATCGAGTAAAAGAATTCCAAAACAAACTCCAGGATTTTTTGGAAACACGAAAACAATCGCTTCTCACCTCCATTCGCCAGAAAAAGCAGCTCGACGCTGATATTGAAGGCAATCTCAGGGCCGCGCTCGAGGAATTCAGCAGCACTAAACCCGTGGGCTAACGGAAATTCGACGACATGCTATCGCCTTCCAGACGAATTCAGTCCGGCTCGAATCTGAAAGCCACAATCTGCAATTTGTAGATGGCTAACACGCAGGACATTCGGCGTCGGATTAGGTCGATTCGCAACACGGCGCAGATCACCAAGGCCATGCAAATGGTGGCAGCCTCCAAGATGCGCAAGGCCCAGCAACATGCCCTCGCCGGACGTCCCTACGCGGCATTAATGAATAAGGTTCTGGTCTCACTGCAACAGCGGATCGATCCGAGGTTTCACCCGCTGCTTGATGTCCGTGAAGTAAAGAAGGAGCTCGTCATTGTCATTAGTACTGACAAAGGACTGGCGGGCGCGCTCAATACCAATCTTCTGCGTGAAGTGGCAAAGTTTGAGCTGGGTAAGAGCGTTTATATAACAGCAGGGCGAAAGGCACGGCAGTTCTTAGGACGAACAAAACGCGAGCTGCTGGCTGATTTCGAGTTGAAGGATGAGCCGACATTTGTTGAAACGAAGCCGATCGCCAATTTTGCCCTGGAAAAATTTCTCGTCCGAGATGTCGACAAGGTTTCTGTCGTTTTCACGCACTTCATCAATACCATCAATCAACGGCCGACTGTGCAAACACTCTTGCCGATCAGTCACGCCGAACTGCCTAAGGATGAATCGGCGCCAACAAGTGATCCCTTACTGGGATACGTCTTTGAGCCGAACGCGGAAGGGGTGCTCGAATCGATGCTGCCGTACTACATCCAGTATCAAATCTTTCAGATGATCCTGGATGCGCGCGCCTCCGAGCATAGTGCGCGCATGGTGGCGATGAAGAATGCAACCGATAACGCGCACCAGTTTATCAAGGACCTGACTTTGGAATATAATAAGATGCGCCAGGCAAGTATTACAACCGAGCTGCTCGAAATCGCGACCGCGCAAATGGCGCTTGGCCAATAGCTAACGAGATTTATGAATACTGGAAATATTGTTCAGATAATCGGACCGGTAGTAGACGTGGAATTCGCCAATGGGGTTGAGCTTCCAAAAATCTACAACGCGCTCGAGATTGAGTACGAAGTTAATGGTAATCCGACGAAGCTTACCCTGGAAGTGCAGCAACATCTCGGAGAAAACTGGGTCCGCTCCGTCGCGATGTCATCGACCGAAGGTTTGAAGCGCGGAATGAAAGTGAACGATACCGGCGGTCCCATTACCGTGCCGGTAGGGGAGGGAACTCTCGGGCGTGTTTTTAATGTTACTGGCGATCCGGTCGACAACAAGGGTGAGGTTAAATTTACAAAACGTTATCCCATCCATCGACAGGCACCCTCCCTGACCGAGCAAGATGTAAAAGTCCAGATTCTCGAGACCGGCATCAAAGTCATCGATCTTATCTGCCCGTTTTCGAAAGGCGGCAAAGTAGGTGCATTCGGTGGTGCAGGTGTCGGGAAGACAGTTGTGATCATGGAGTTGATCAACAACATCGCCAAAGGCCATGGTGGTTTCTCGGTCTTCGCCGGCGTGGGTGAACGCACCCGCGAAGGCAACGATCTTTATAAGGAAATGAGCGAAGCTGGCGTCATTGATCAGAAGGATCTGAGCAAATCGAAAGTCGCGCTTGTCTATGGCCAGATGAATGAACCGCCGGGCGCGCGTTTGCGTGTCGCGCTTGCGGCGCTAGCAATGACGGAGTATTTCCGTGACGAAAAGAATCAGGATGTGCTGTTGTTCATCGACAATATCTTTCGTTTCTCGCAAGCCGGTTCGGAAGTATCGGCGCTGCTAGGTCGAACGCCGAGCGCGGTCGGTTACCAGCCCACCCTCGCGGCCGAGATGGGCGACTTACAGGAACGCATCACGTCGACAAACAAAGGGTCAATTACTTCCTTCCAGGCGGTCTACGTTCCGGCTGACGACCTGACCGATCCGGCGCCGGCTAACACTTTCGCGCATTTGGATTCGACAATCGTGCTTGAACGCTCGATTGCGGAGCTCGGAATTTATCCCGCAGTCGATCCACTTGCTTCCACTTCGAAGTCGCTCGCGCCGGAGATAGTAGGCGAGGAACATTATGCGGTTGCGCGCGGCGTTCAGAAAGTACTCCAGCGCTACAAAGATCTCCAGGATATCATCGCCATTCTCGGAATGGATGAATTGTCGCCTGAAGACAAGCTCACCGTTTACCGCGCGCGGAAGATTCAACGGTTTCTCAGCCAACCGTTCTCTGTTGCCGAGGTTTTCACCGGTACGAAGGGCCAATATGTTCCTATTGCCGAAACGGTGCGCGGATTTAAAGAAATTCTCGACGGCAAACACGACGACGTGCCTGAGACCAATTTCTACATGAAGGGCGGCATTGATCAGATTAAGGAGGAAAGTTAATGGCGACGCTGCGTCTGGAAATCGTAACGCCCGAGACAACCGCTTACTCTGAGGACGTGGAGATGGTGACTCTTCCAGGCTCGGAAGGTGAACTTGGTGTTTACCCAAAACACGTCCCCGTGCTAACGATTCTAAAACCGGGAGAGCTTCGCGTGGTAAAGGACAACCGGACTAGTTCGTTAGCCGTCGGAGAAGGTTTCATTGAAATTACCCCCGAACGTGTCTCTGTCTTAACTGACATGGCGCTGGAAGCCCAGGTCATCGATGAGGCTGCCGCGGAAAAGGCCGTCGCTCGCGCGCAGGCCGCCATGAAAGAAGATCACAGCGCCGAGGAGGTCGCTGCCATCCAGGCCTCACTGCAAAAAGCGCTCGCACAACTACACGTCAAACGTCGGCGCCATTCGTAGATCATTTCGCGCGAACTTGCACGCGCCCGCTCAACTCGCCATCATCGCCGGCAACGGCATTTATCCGTTGGAACTCGCTCGTGCCGCCCGAACAGCGGGCGTGCAAAAGATTTTCGCCATCGCTTTCGAGGACGAGACGAGTGCGATCCTGGCCGAACTGGTCGACGAGATTTGTTGGCTGCGGGTAGGCCAGCTAAGCCGCATGCTCGCCAGCTTGCGGGATAGCAAAATCCGCAACGCAATCATGGCAGGCCAAATTGCACCCCGAAATTTGTTCGATCTTCATCCCGACTGGCGTGCTTTGCTTTTGCTTGCAAAACTGAAACGCCGCAACGCCGAATCAATCTTTCGCGCCATCGCCCACGAGCTCGAGAAAATCGGTGTCACACTTCTCCCGGCAACGACATTTCTGGAAGATTTTCTCGTTACGAGAGATTTAATTGCAGGCCCGAAGCTCTCACGTCGTGAAAAGTCAGACGTTGATTTCGGGTGGGAGATCGCCCAAAAAATCGCAGCACTCGATATCGGGCAAACAGTGATTGTAAAAAACGGAACTGTCCTGGCGGTTGAAGGACTTGAGGGAACCAACGAGACGATGCATCGGGGTGGCAAACTCGCAGGTAGCGGTGCCGTTGTAATCAAGGTGGCAAAGCCAGATCAAGACATGCGTTTCGACGTCCCCGTTGTCGGGCCCGAGACCATTTCGGTAGCGGCGGAAGCAAAGATTCGAGTGATCGCGTTGGAAGCAGGTCGCACCTTGATTCTGGCAAAAGAAATGGTTCTCGGGACGGCAGAAAAGGCGAGAATCGCGTTGTTTGGGCGCTAACTAATCGACGGACGAGCTGAACGTTGAAAGGTTCGCTGGATGCGTCGCCGCCAGCGCAGCATTTCGTTCAAAACTTCTAAAGACAGTGGACGGGACAGTGCAGCTCGCGACGGGGTCTTTGCTGATTATGGGGCCGGGATCCTATATAATGCCCATATATTATAAGCAAAGGCACACACTCTGCTGCAATTTTTATAAGGATGACATGCCCCTGTCTCGCCCGCCGTGAATCCGGCGTTACCTTGGTCGAGACCCTCGTCGCAGCGGCGATTGTCACCGTATTTTTTGTCACGATTTTCGAAGTTAATGCCGTCTGCTTGCGCTACATAGACGCGAGCAAGGAAATTGTCGCTGCGGTGCAAGGCGTCCAGGACCGCATCGAGGGCCTGCGCAATCTCGCTTTCTCAAATTTGATGTCGCCCGCCTATATGACCTCTGCGCAGTCGACGCCTTCGCCATCCGGTCCGAGACCGGTTTCTCTGGTTTTTCCTTCTAATTCGTCGGACCTCGCAGCGCGGGTGACCGAAGAGGTAACAATCAGTGCTTACCCGAGCGGGAGCCCAAGCGTCACGTACACGCGTGCACCCGGGACTGCCATTATCCCCACCACTGCTCCATCTCCAGCGCCGGATTTCACGGGTACCACATTAGTGAAGGTGAATGTGAAATATAGTTGGAGCCCGACATTTGGCCAACGGGCACAGAGTGAGGAAACAGAAACGTTAATTTCAGACGGGACCAAAAAATGAAATTACATCGTCTTCAGTGTCAGGGGTTCAGTCTAGCCGAAATGGGGCTGGCCGTTTCAGTTGGCACACTCATGCTGGCATCGATCGTCGCCGCCTCGGTTTGTCTGCAAAGAAGCTTCAATGCAGTAGACAATTATTTTGCCTCACACATGCAACAAGTTCGCATTATCGATTACCTGAGCAGAGACGTAAAACGATCGTACATCGTTACCACCAGTAGCGATCTTCAAACAATTACGTGCGTAGTGCCAAATTACTTAGTTGATAATGGTGGCAGCCAGCCTACACGCGCTACTCCGACGCTCTCTTTGGTTGGCAATAAGATTGTAGCCAACTACCAGGCGACTACCGTAACTAATGTTAATATAACCCAGAATTCTGCTACCATCTCCTGCCCTGGCTTGAGTCTGGTGTCTGCGCACTTTACCAGCGGAAACGTGGGCCAGTCTGTCGTCGGTACCGGAATCCCTGTCGGAACCACAATCCAAAGTGTTTCGAATTGCCTTCTGGGCAACTGCAGCCAGGCAACTCTTTCAGCTGCCGCCACTGTTAGTAACTCCAGCGCTACAGTCACAATCGGATCGCTTAGCAACGTGGTTTACTCTGTCGTCAATCAAACGATTCGCAGAAGGGAAAATGGCGCTTTGACCAGTATTGCGGCCAGTGCCGATGATTTGGTTCCCACGAGCACTGATGTCGAACTTCTTAACACCGAATTTACGCAGTCGAATGTCACATTCTTGCCACAATTCGCCCGTGGCGATCAAACATTTTTGGATAACGAGAGAGCCGGGACCGCGATTTTTTCTCTCTCCTATCTTCGCAATAGACGAAGAGGGGATGGCTGATTCCACAATTTACCTAACGACATGAAGACGAAGATTCATACGCGGGACAATGCCAATATCCTGCTTTGCGCGCTTTGTACTATCGTTGTCATTTCCCTCATTGGAGCGAACGTTTTGGTTAATTGCACCAGGCATTACAACATTACGGCCAAACAAATCAAAGCTTGGAAGGAGGCTCTTTATGCCGCCGAAGCTGGTGGTGACGCTGCGCTGGACGAGCTCCGAAAAAATCCCTCGGGCCCGAACTTTACTGCTGACGGTTGGATCACGGCGCCTTCCCCAGCGCCGACCCCTGGACCTGCTTGGACTAAGACGTTCGGCAATTTCGGACAGTACGACAGTCTGTCGACAACCGTTACTATCGATAGACTCATGGACAGCACGGGGACGATTCCAAGTACCGTTCCCTACTATCGGATTCGAGCGGTCGGGACGGCACGCCTTCTCGGCCTGCCCCGCGTTGGTCTGTCCGATAAGTTTTCTGCCGCTGGTCCCAATTTTGTCAGTAACTCCGCGAACCGCGGCGTTGGCGACACCCTTTTGCGCAAAATCGATTTTAAGTACGATCACTTCCAATCTACCTATGGCGATGGGGACGGGCACGGCATAAGCCTGACCCCAGTGATACAAGGTCCTCAGGTTACGCGCCGTATCGAGTTGGTGGCCGTTCCGAAATCTTTCCAGCACATTGGGATCCTAAGCTTAGAATTCCACGTGGACAAGTTGTCGCG
>JADMIO011294171.1_pt1 | contig 58584 bp, 49 predicted proteins | sample 8958161 | NCBI WGS metagenome assembly JADMIO01 (sample SAMN16585339, study PRJNA669376) | soil metagenome | isolation source: Crop rotation soil | place: USA: Cullars Rotation, Alabama | collected 2011
GCCGCGACTTCAAGTCACGTGAATTCCAAGCTTCGGATCCCACTGTGCTGGAAAGCCGCTACCGGCACGCTCGGCTGCGCGTGCATGGTGTCGAGGCGCGCGTCGAAGTAGCCGAGGTTGTAACAGCGCTCGGGTGGCACGCCGCCTTGCCAGGGTACGGTGACGCTGTCGATCGCGCGCTGGTAGCCCTTGAACTGGTAGTGCTCCGCTTCGATCGGAAAGTTGGCGGCGTAGTTGCGCGACCCGGCGTTGCCCGAGGTGACCGTGACGATGTGAGTCTGGGCCGCATGGCTCGCGTACAGGCCGAACGCCGCGATCTCTGCGTCGTCCGGATGCGGCGCCAGGATCAAGATGCCGCGCTCGAAGGGCAGGTGATTCTCGAACATGCGCAGGTTCGCCTGCAGACTCGTGATGGTCAGGTCCTGGGTCTCGAACTCGAGCGTCACGTCTTTCACCAGCGCAGCGCGCAGGCTGGTCAGATTGAACCAGCGCAGGCCGTGCGCCCCAGCGTCGAGGTACTGCTCCATGTTGAGCCCCGCGGCGCGCACGCGCAGGCGCGGCACCGCACCACTCGCGGCCACACGCAGCCCGAGCAGCAGCGTATCGGCGCCACCGATCTCCGCGCCGCGCAGCGTGGCCTTGGCGCCGTGTGGGCTGCGCTCCAGCGTGACGCCGCGCTGGCGCGACGCCGTGGGCGCGAAGCTGTAGCGGTCGTTGCCCTCGTCGGCGGCCGCGGGCGCCGGTGGGAGCAAACAGAGGGAGAGCAAGAGGCAGGCTTGAGGGGCGAGCAGCTGACCGCGGGCGAAAGGCACGCAGAGTGTTACGACGTGTACGCTGCGTGGCGCAAGGCCGCTGCCTTGGGTTCGCGTGGCCGCAGCCAGCTCCTACACTGCGGGCTATGCAGCGAAACCCCTGGACCCGCCGCTCGCGCCGCGTCGTCTACGACAATCCCTGGATCACGGTGCAGCACGATGAGGTCACGCGGCCCGACGGCCAGCCGGGGATCTACGGCCTGGTTCATTTCAAGAACCGCGCGATTGGCGTGGTCGCGCGCGACCGAGACGGGCGCGTCGTCCTGGTGGGCCAGCATCGCTACCCACTCGATCTGTACTCGTGGGAGATCCCGGAGGGCGGCGGGCTGCTCGAGGACGACCCCCTCGCGGCGGCTCAGCGCGAGCTGCGCGAGGAGACTGGTCTCTCCGCCCAGCGCTGGACGAAGCTGGGCACCGCGCACCTGTCGAACTCTGTCTCGGACGAGGAGGCGATCTACTACCTGGCCGAGGAGCTCACGCAGGGCCAGGCCGAGCCCGAGGGCAGCGAGGAGCTCGCGCTGCGCTGGGTGCCGTTCGCAGAGGCGCTGCGCATGGTGCAGGCCGGCGAGATCACGGACGCGCTGAGCATGATCGCACTGCTGCAGCTAGCGGCGCAGGAGCGCTAGAACATCGCCGCGTATGCGATGTCGAAGCCCAGGCTCCAGTGCTCTCCCGCCACCAGACTGCCGCCCGGATCGATCGTGTCGTCGCTCGACCAGGAGCCGTAGACGCTCGGGTGCAGGATGCCCGAACGGCCGACCAGGATGTCCAAGCCCAACTTGAGCCGCCCCAGCACGCCCCATCGATCGCCGTTGTACATCGCGCCGCACTCGGGACCGGTCGCGACCAGCAACCGATCGGTCACGCGGAAGTGGACAGTCGCGCCCAGCATGGGCGCCGTGGCCACGCGGTAGTGCGCGTCCTGCTTGCTCACGTAGATCTCGTGCATGTAGCTGAGCGACAAGCCGTCGAGCACGAACCAGGCGACGAACGGCGCCATGCGCAGATACAGGTGCCCGCCCGAGACGCTCAGACTCCCGGAACCGCCCACTTCGAGCACGGTCGCGGAGGCGTAGCTGAGCGGACCGCCCACGCCCGCCTGCTCCACCACCGTCACGCGCGACTCCCGCGGCGCGTGCTCGAGCACGGTCGGCACCGGCGGCGCCGGATCGGGCGTGGCGGTCTCGACGTCGACGTCGTCGTCGCTGGGCGCCGGCTTCTCTTCCTTGGCCTCCGCCCGCTCGGCCGCCGCCGGCTCGTTCTCGGCATCGCTGTCAGCGCGTGCGCGGGTCAGCGTCAGCGTTAGCAGCGACAAGGCGACCATGCCGAGAAGACGATCGTTGCGCGGGGTCACGACCCGCTATCCACGAGCCGTGCCAAACGCTTGTGACCGTCAGACTGACTGAACCTAGGTCCCGCGCCCGCGCGAAGCAGACAGCGGAATGGCGAAGCTCACGGGCTTGCCTTGCGCAGGGAAGCGCGTGTCGCTGGCCACCTTCTTGATGCACTGGCCGAGCGCCGTTTGCGACAGACTGTCGGGCGTGAGCTGCACGGAAGCCAGCTTTCCGTCGGCCTTTAGCGAGAAGGTCAACTTGACCACGGGCATGCCCTCGACGCTGACCGCGTGCCGCGAGAAGCAGCCGGTCATGGCGCCCTCCTGCTTGCGGAAGGCGCGCGTGAGCGCCTCCGGATCGGGACCCTTCGGGCGGCTGCGCGCCACCGGCGTTAGCCTGTCCGGTGTGGGGGGATCCGCCTCGTTGTCCTGCGCGGCCTGAGGCGTTTCGGTGTCTCCTATTGGCTCCGGCTTGGCGGGCGCCTGGACCACTGCGATCTGCGCTTGGCGCATGGGCGTGGGCTGCGTCCAGCGCGTCACCAAGAAAGCTGCTGCCGCGGCGCCGACCATGATCACCGTCGCCCACAGCACGGGCGCGGGCAGAGGACTGCTGCTGGTTGTGCGCGCTTGCTCGGGCAAGGGCGGTACGGGACGTGGTATCGGTGGCGGCGGAATCGGCGGCCGCCCGCCCGTGGTGGTCACGCGATCATTCTGGTTCGCGGGCGGTGGCGGAGGCGGCGGCAGGCTCTGCGCGCGCCGCTCGCGCGACGTGTGCAAGCCCGAGGTCGTCGACTGCGAGCGCTCGGCTGGCGGAGTCAGATCGAGCGCGAGCTCACCCGACGTCTGTGCGTTCAAGCGCCGCCATGCCGTGTCGCGATCGGTGAGCGACTCGAGCCCGAGCAGCTCCGCCATCTCGCGCCCGAAATCCACCTTCAACGTCGCCGAGATCTTCGCGCGCAGGTCGCTCTCCGACTGCGTGCACAGTGCGCGCAGCGCGTTGGCGAAGTCGCGCGCGGTCTCGAAGCGCTCGTCGGGCTTCTTGGCTAGCGCACGCCCGAGCACCGCGTCCAGGCCGCGCGGCACCTCTTCGCTCATGTTCTCCACCGACTCGGGGATGTGATGGAGCGCGTTGTGCAGCGTCTTGGCCTGGTTCTCGGCGCGGAACACGTTCTTGCCGAACAAGATCTCGTGCAGCACCACCGCGCAGGCGTAGATGTCGCTCTTGGGCGTCGACTCGCCTTCGATGAACACCTCGGGCGCGCTATAGATCAGCTTGCCGACGAAGCCTTTGACCTGCGTCTGGTAGTCGACCTGGTCGCCGCGCATGCGCGCCACGCCGAAGTCGAGCAGACGCGCGCGCCCGTCTTCATCGAGCAAGATGTTCGAGGGCGACACGTCGCGGTGCACGATGTGCATCGAGGCGCCGTCGGGGTGCACCATGCTGTGCGCATGGTGGAGCGCCTCGAGCACGTCGATGGTCAGCTGCAGCGCCACATCGGGCGGCATGGCGCGGCCCTTGAGCCTCAAGTAGCGCGCCCACTGGCCCAGGTGATAGCCGCGCACGTACTCGAGCACCATCACGTAGGCGCCGTCTTGCTCGCCGAACTCCATCACGGCGACCACGCTCGGATGGCGCAGTTGCGCCAAGATCTGCGCCTCGCGTGCGAACAGCCCGACGAAGCGGCGGTCGCTCGCGTGCTCGGGCAAGATCAGCTTCACCACCACCGGCTTCACGAAGCCGACGGCACCCTCGGCGCGCGCCAGGTAGACGACGCCCATGCCGCCCTTGGCCAGCTCGCGCACGATGCGGTACCGGCCCAAGAGGACCGTGCCGATCAAGTTGCTGTTGGCGGCCCACATCGTACTGGTCATTGGGACGATCCCGCGCGTCGCAGGTAGTAGTGGACGCCGAGCCGCGGGTGCGAGAGCCGTACGACTACGTCGGGATGATCGGCGCTCGGCACGATGCTGCCCTTGAAGCGACCGTCGGGTTCACGCTCCACGCTGCCGCCTTCGAGCGAGACCTTCCAAGCGGGCAACGACACGCCCGCGACCATCACCGCAGCGCCGGCGTTGAAGCCGCGGTTCTGCGGCGCCTCCACGCTGGCGGTAGGCGCGTTGTTGTCGAAGCGTACGTCGATGAAGGTGGTGCGCGAGCCGCGCGTGCCGGCGCGGAAGCTGACTTGGTGCACGCCGTCGCGCAGCGCGCCCGAGGGAAACACGTGTTCGGGGCTGTTCACGCTCTCTTCTTTGCCGTCGACGCTGAGCGTGTAGCTTCCTGCGCTGGGCGGGTTCGGCCAGCGGATGCGCACGGCCGGCGCCTGGTTCGAGTAGTAGACCGTGTAGGTGCGCCCGTCCGCGTCGGCCAGCGACGTGGGTGGCGTGGGCGGCAGCTTGCGCGTGCCCGCGTCGAGCAAGACGCGCACGGTGCCGCGCGCGATCACGCGCCCCAGGCTGCCGCGCTCGTTCAGGCAGCGCACGTTGTAGCCGCGACTGCGCGCCGACAAGAGCACGTTCACGCGCCCCTTGCCGCGCGTCTTCGGCCCGCCGGGTAGCTCGATCTCCGCCTCGCCTGGACAGCGCGAGCCGACGTCGAAGGCGGCCGAGACCGGCAGCTCCGGCGCGTGCAACACGAACGACTCGCCGACCGGCACGCTGATGTTGAAGTACTCGGGTTGCGGCGTGATGCCGTCCTCGCCCGCGGCGCTCTCGCGCTCCGGTTCGGTCGACCAGCTGCGCAGGTCGCCCTCGACCAACTCCTCGCTGTTGCCCTGGATGTTGGCGCTGACCTTGCCCTCGAGCACCTCGAGCGCTCCGTCGCGCGCCGACAGCTGCAAGCGGGCGCGGCCGTTGTTGTTGCGCACGATGATCACGCCGCCCGGCATCTGCACCGACACGTCGCGCTCGTGGCTCTCCAGGGTCGCATCGCCGCGCTGCGCCTCGAGCAAAATCTCGCCGCTGCCTACCACGTAGGCCCCCTCGCCGCGCAGCTCCGCGCGGTCGCTGCCGCGCTCCATGATGGCGTGCGCGTCTTTGCCCAGCTTGAGCTCCGTGCCCTCGCTCAGCGCGTGCTTGCCGGCCGCGAGCTCTTCGAACGTGGACTTCCCGCGCACCTTCACGCGCGTGCCCGCGCCCTTCACGGTCAGAGACACCTTGCCGCTCGCCTCTTCGCGCGGCAACTCCGAGACCTCCGCCAGCTCCGCCATGCCGATGCCGAGGTGCACCTGGTCGCCCTCCAGCAGCGAACGCGCTTTGCCCTGCGCGTCCTGGAACTCGAGCCGGCCCACGCGCACCGCGAAGGCGAGTCCTGCCCCTTCACGGGTGAGCAACACCTCGCTGCCTGCCAGCAGGGTCGCGCGCCCAATGTGGGTGCGTAGCGCAAGATCACTCTTGCCCACTTGGATCACTGCCTCACCGCTTTGCACATCGATCCCTAGGATCTCGTGCTCGCCCGCGTTTTGAAGGAGGAAACGCAAAGTGGTGTCCGGGCTCACGCGCAACTCGCTCTGATCGGCCAGCGCCAGGATGGCGGTGGTGGCGGTGCGGGTGCGCATGCCATCGCCCATCGTGAACAGCGCGCCCGCTCGAGCCTGCGACCAATTGCCCTGCTCCTTGGCGTAATCGCGCTCCACGCTGTCGCCCTGGATCTGACGCAGCTCCGCGAGCGCGCCGGAGTCCGGTGCGACCCACGAGTAGAGAGCCATGCCCAGGAGCACTGCGACTCCGAACACTGACAGAGCGAGACCTATCGAGCGCAGGTTCATCAGCGCTCGCGCAGGTCCACATTGAGGATGGCGACTTCATTGGGGGAGACTTGGACGTTGCTACGCCGCGTCTGATAACCAGTCGCATCGATCGAGACGCGATATTGACCTGGCGCGAGCGGCAACTCCAAAAGGCCATTCTTATCCGTGGTCCCGCTCGCAACTTTGCGATTGGCGAGGTCGCGCACCACGATCTGCGCGCGCAACGGTTCGCTACCGAACGAGCGCACCAGACAGCGCAAGCTGCCGTTGGTAGAGGCGGCGACCAACGTGTGCGTGAGCACCTCGGTGAGTGACGGCATGACAGCCACCTCCCATGTACTCGGTTGGAAGCCGGGCGCTTCGGCGTGCAGGCTGACCGTGCCAGTCCTGAGGCCTGCGAAGCTGAAGCTGCCGTCGACCTGACTCACGCTCTCCTCGGTCTTCCCCGCTTGCGTGAGCACCACCTTGGCGTCGGGGACCGGGTGGCCGGCTTCGTCGCGCAACGCGCCATTGAGGCTGGCGAGCTGCTCTTCTGCGGCCGGCTCGGGTGTGCTCGTGGGAACGTCGACAGGTCGCGTCTCGGCCTGCGGCGCGGGCTTCGCGCGCAGGAAATCGTAACGCAAGCCGAGCAGGAACGTGAAGCGGGGCTCAATCGGAACCAGCGGCGCCGTGCCCGCCGTGCTGGGGCGCTTGCTGAAGGTCGGGATCGCGGTCGCTTCGAGCGAGAGCTGCTCGAAGAAGAAGTAACGCGCACCGACCGCCGCGCGCATCGGCGAGGCAGCGATGCTGGGCGCCTTCTTGCCCAACAGGAGCTGCGCCGAGAGCTCGCCGAACACCCGCCACTTTTCCGTGGGCGCGTAGGCCAGGCCTAGCCCAGCCAGGAGCGCGTGCGAGTCGCTCAGCCCCAGGGCGATGCGATCGCCATAGCGCAGGCGCGATGGGGGTGGGGCGCTGTTGGCGCTGTTGTCGACGCGCACACCGAGCGTCCCCAGCAGGGTCAGCGGCGATTTCTCCGCCTTCCAGGAGAGCAGCCCCTTGATGTCGATGGTGGTCGCCTGGGGCTTGTAGTTGGGCGCGTCCCGCCCGGGCAGCCACAAACCCAGCTCGCCACCCAGGTCGACGCTCGATGAAACCGGAAAGCCCACGCGGCCGCGCAGCCAAGGATCGCCCGTGGCGGTCAGGCGGGCGGGGTCCTCGCCGTCCTTCGGATGCAGATCCATGCGCCCCTTGAGCTCGAGCGACAGGGCGAGCCAGTCGAGCGGCACGTAGGCGAGCCCGAGATCGCCCGTGAAGCGGTGATGGGTCCCCCGCAGGCTGGTTACGCCGTAGCCGCTGGTCCCGCTCAGGGTAAGTCCCTCTGGGCAACGCGGGGCGCCGGTGTGGACCAGGCCGCACAGGCCCGAGGAGTTGGAGCCGAGGTCGTGCGCGTCTCGCTGCGCCTCTACCGCGCTGGTAGCGAGCAGCAGTACGAGCCACGGCAAAAGACGGATCACTCCTAGATACGAGCAAAACGTCGACAGGAAAGACCATCTCATGGAGCGTGCTTTCCTAGGATCAGGCGGGAGTGCCTGCCTTCGCAACAAATCTTGCGTGTCTCGTGGGCTCGTCTGCAGATAGGCATCGTCGCGTTAACTGTTTGAGTCAAGCCGGTCGTCGCAGGTGACGCCAAGAGCGTGCTGCTCATTATGCTCCCTCACGGAATGGCTGCGCGAATCGTCGCGCATGAGGCGCCGTTTGCGACCTTGACCAATGTGTAGGTCGCTGTGGAGGGCATGTTGTAGTTCAGGCAGTTCTGATCGAGAAAGTTCGCGTCGCTGGCACTGCACTGAGCACCTGTGTCCCTGCGGCAGGCAAAGATGCGCGTATCGATGTGGGTAAATGTGCCCGAGCCCGACGACTGCGTGCAGCTCGTCACGGTGCCGCTCAAGGAAAACGACACGCGCGAGGCTACGTAGGGTTGATCGCTGCGCGTGGCGATGAAGGAGGTCGAGGTTCGTGGGTACTCGAGGGAACCAGCATTCGAGTACACAGCCGTCACGCCGGGGTGGCCATCGCCATCCATGTCCACCGACGTGAGGCCCGACGCCAAGCTCGGCCAGGTGCCGCTTATGGGGTTCGCCATGTTTACCCCCATCTGGGTGGCTGACAACGGCAGCGCGAAGGTCGCGCCCGGAGACGAACTCCCGAGCGTGATGGTCGTCGACGTGCTCGGCAGGACGTTGCCGTCGAACAGACTATTCGGGTAGCCGTAGTTGTAGGTCTCCGAGACCATGGTCGCGCTGAAGTCGGGCACGTATCTGCCACACTCCGTGAGCGTCGCGGCGATGCTGTTGCCCGTGTGGGTCCCTTGTAACTTCATCCAGAACTGGAACGTCCCGCTCCCGCCCCGGATGTAGGTTGCGTTGGGCCAAGTGCCAGCGACGCTCATCTTCAACGCCCAGGTGCCGGTCAGATCGCAGATCGTGTTGCACACGCCGGATTGGCACACGGCCGTGCCACCGTTGGCCGGGCAGGTGCGCCCGCACATGCCGCAGTTGCTGATCGTGTCGAGCGCGGTCTCGCAGCCGTTGGGCCGCGACGTATCGCAGTCGCCGTAGCCGGAGTTGCAGGTCGGCACACAGGCCGAGGCGGTGCAGCGCGTGGTGCCGTGCGCGTTGGTGCAGGCGGCGCCGCACGCGCCGCAGTGGGGGGTGCTGGTGGCGAGCGTGACCTCGCAGCCGTTGGTCGGGCTGTTGTCGCAGTTGCCGAAGCCGCTGTTGCAGCCCTGAACCTGGCAGGTACTGGTCGTGCAGCGCGGCGTGCCATTCGCCACCGTGCAGGTGTTGCCGCAGAAGCCGCAGTTGGTGAGCGAGCTGGTGGTGTCGGTCTCGCAGGTCACCGCGAGGTTTCCGTCGCACTCCGCCCGACCTGCCGCGCACGGGGAGGCCTGGCAGGTGCCGTTGGTGCAGACCTGGCCGTTGGTACCGCATGCGTTCGGGCACGAGCCGCAGTGCGTCGGATCGGCGTTGATGTTCGTCTCGCAGCCGTTTTGGCGATTGCCGTCGCAGTCGGCATAGCCAGTCGCGCAGGTCGGTACGCAGGCGCCCGCCTGGCAGAGCGTGCTGCCGTGGGCGTTGGTGCAGGTCGTGGCGCAACCGCCGCACGTGGCCCCTGTGTTCAGGTCGGCCTCGCAGCCGTTGTCCGTGTCACCGTCGCAGTCGGCGTAGCCGCTGGCGCAGCTGGGCGCGCACACGCCTTGGCTGCAGCTCGCGCTGCCGTGCGGGTTGGCGCAGCTCACCTGGCAGCTACCGCAGCTGGCGGTGGTGCCCATCACGTCGGTCTCGCAACCGTTGGTCGCGTTGCGATCGCAGTCCCCGTAGCCGTTCGCACAGGTCGTCACGCACGAGCCGCTCGCGCAGCTGGCGCCGCCATGTGCGTTTTGGCAAGACATCATGCAAAGCGCGATCGGATCGGGTTGTGCATCGATTTGGGCGCTGCCATCCATATCGACGACGACTCCGCCGTCGCTGTCGATCGCGCCATCCATCTCGCTGCCGCCGCCGTCCACGTCTCCGCCATTGTCGGCGTCCGGATCCACACCATTGTCATTGCGGAAGGGCAGGATCTCGACGCCGATGCGTCCACAACCGGCCAAACAAATCACGAGGGCGAGCGCGCTGTGTCGAAGCGCGCGGCTCCGCGCGCGAGCGCTGTAAGGCTTCGCCTGTCGCGAAAGCAGGGCGTCGAACATCAGATTGGATCATCGCGCAGAACACGCCTCTCTGCCGAACTAATGTCGGGCATTACCGTCCGCGCGTGCGAAAACCGAGCGCTCGTTCAGTCGCGCTGCATGCCGGCCGTTTGCGATCCGCGTCGTTGTCTCATCGCGCACCAATCAGCCGATCCACGGCGCTGCACTTGCGCTCTAGGCGCTCATGTGTGCGCGCGTCGGTCAAAAGTGGGGTTGAGGCTCGGCTCGTCGGTCGGGCGAGAGGGCATGCCGCGGCGGGGCTGGGTCGCGCATGGGGCAGCTGGTATGCTGAACACAACGTGCAGGCTGGAAGCCGGCCGTAGTACCCCTCGGCGCCCGAGGATCTGCCGACGTCGGACGCGGTGACCTTCGCTCGATTGCGCAAGACGTCGCAACTTGCGCCCGCACTTGTTCGAGACGAGAGCAAGACTCGCGGGCACGAGTCGAGTTGCGCACTCGCGGGCGCGAGTCGAGTCGCCTCGTCGCTCATTCATCGAGCAAGCCAGCGGTTCTTCTCAACCTCACTTTTGCAGAAACAAACAACAGAGGGGGACGTCCCACTCACTCACGAGCACAAGTCGAGACGCCTTTACACAAGCGGCGTCGAGACACGGCTCGGTGGGTGGTCGAGAGGGCATACCGCGGAGGGGCCTCAAGGAGCGCTCGATCGTCAGCAACGACGCAGTGATGACCCCGACGTCGGCAGCATCTCGGGCGCCGAGGGGTACTACGGCCGACCTCCAGGCTGCACGTTGTGTTCAGCCCCGCTGACACCCCATGCGCGACCCAGCCCCGCCGCGGTATGCCCTCCCGACCACCCGCCGAGCCGAGCGCACCCTCGATTTCGCACAAAGAGCCTAGAGCCCGTGCTGACCGAACTCGAACTCGGCGTCGCGCCCGCACAGCTTGCAGTCCTCGCCGAGGAAGAAGGCGCTGCTCTCCTCGTCATCGAGCAGCAGATACTTGAGGAAGGCCGTGGCCGGCTCTACCACGCGCTCGGGCTGCAACATCAGCGTGAGGTGGCCGCTGATATCGCCGGTGACCGGCACCTTGCGATAGTAGAGATACGCGCCTCGCGGCGCTTCTGCGACCGCTTCTGCGAACGGCGCTGGGCCCTCGTCTCCGATGTCGAACTCTCCGGACAGCGCCAGGAACGGCTTACTCGAGCTGAAGCCGCTGTTGAAGATCACCGCGGCCTTCACGCGCGCATCGCGCGCCGCGGCGTTCGCACCGCTCCCGCCTTGTGAGTGGCCCATGGCGGCGACCTTTTCGAGATCGAGCTTGCGATAGTAGGGGCTGTCCGCGTCGCGGTTCGCGGCCAACGCGAAGTCGAGCGCGTGCAAAAGCTCGCTGCCGCCGCCCACCCAGCGCGAGTTCGGCGCGATCACGAAGAAGCCTTGTGAAGCCACGTAGCGCAGCAGAGCGGCGTAACTCTCCGGCTCGGCGCAGGTGCCATTGCCCCAGAGCACGACGGGGACCTTCTCGCCCTCGACCCAGCGCGCCGGGCGATAGATCGTGTACTTGTCGAACGAGAGCTTGAGCTTGGGCGGAAGGCGATCCATCTGCGCCGCGTCCTCGCCGAAGAACTGGGAGAAGCCCACGCAGGTCTGTCCGCCGTCCGCGTCGAACGGGTTGATCGGGTTCTCGAAGCCCTTGCCCACGTTCGGTTCCATCACGGCGCCGTACGCACCGAGCTCGAGCTCCGTGCCTTCGGGTGTAACGAACGTGCCGCAGGCATCGCGATCGCCCGCTTGGCAAGAAGGCAGCCGCTCTTCGACGGGAGCCGGCTCGCTGGTCTCCTTCTTCTTGCCGCCATCGTCGCTGCACGCGATCAGGAACGCAGCGGCGAGCGTACAGTGCAGGCCGGGCAGCCAGCGCGCGAAAAGAGCACTCGATCCCTGGCTTTCTACAACGCCACGCATGGTGCGTCCTCCCCACCGAGCCGACGGACTCGGGAACCTCGCGCAGTGGAAGTGCCTGCGCTGCTCGGGGCGGTGCGCGCGCCCGAACGACCAGACACTAGCGATTCCTGGCGCCACTTCCACCGCAAAAAACGCCGACAACGCGGCGTAGTTGGCTCAGAAGGTCTTCAGGTACTCGAGCAGCTCCGCCCGCTCCCCGTCGGAAAGCGAGGCAGCAAACGTATGGCCTTGATTGGAGTTGCCGAGCTCCGTGGTGTCATAGACGGCCGGGTCAGCACGCTTGGCGGTGCGCTCCTCGTACGGGTAGCCGGCGTGATCGAAGTCGTATTCGTCCGGATTGAAGGAGCGCCGGAAGATGCGCGGCCTGAGCGCTGGGTCGAGCACGCCGTCCAGGGTGGGCACAGAGCCGTTGTGGAAGTAGGGCGCGGTGGCCCAGATGCCGTCGAGCGGCGGCGGTACGTAGCCGGGCATGGACGGGCGCACGAGCTTGCCGGCGTTGCCTTCGGTTCCGTACCAAGAGCGATTGAAGAAGGAGAAGAAGTAGTTGATCGTTTGCCCTTCGGGCAGGTCGTTGTCGCGCGCCGTCACCTGCGCGTACACCGGATCCGTGCCCACCTCTGCGAGTGGAACGAACGTGCGCGGCGCGCTGCCTTCACCTTCTTTGTCGCCGTGGCAGCGCCGGCAAAGGTTCGCGTAGTAGAGCTTGCCGCGCGCCGCCGTCTGCGAATTGATGCGCCGCCCCGACAACGCCTCGAACTTGGGTGCGCGCAGCGAGTTGATATAGGCCTGGATGTCCGGGAAGAAGGCGTCGATCTTGCGCGCTTCGTCGCGGTCTTCGAGACACAAGAGCGAGGCCGTCATCATCACGCGGGCGAGGTCGCCGTGCGCGAAGCCGGTCGCGAACAGGTGCGGGCGCCGGTGCGTGTTCCACAGCGCGGGCACGTCCGTGAAGATGATGCGCTTGGGAATCGGACCGGCCATCGGGTCGGGGGCGTCGCGCCAGGCGAGCGTGACCGGGTCGCGGTGCATGGCCAGCATGCCGAAGAGGCTGTCCGCCGGGTTGATGCCGATGGTGGTGGGGCGCGGGAACTGCGCGCTCGCGTCGGCGATGCGCAGCACGCGGGCGAGCTCGCTCTGCGTGGCGCTGTCCAAAAGCGTGCGCGCCGCAAGGCGCAGCGCCCCACCCGAGCTGCCCGAAAGCGGATCGGGCTGCGTGAAGTCGCGGTTGACCTCGGGCAGACCGATCACCAGCTGCCCGCCCAGCTTGGAAGCGTGACAGATTAGGCAGTTGGTGGTGACCAGCTTGATGCCCGACCGCACCAAGTAGTTCGACTCGTACGGCAGATCCTTGTCGCGCCGATCCGGGATCTTCAACGCCGTCTCCCAGCCGCGGTCGAGACCAGCCAACTTCACCACGGCTTCCGGCACGCCGCAGCTAATGTACGGCGTCTCGGCGGTCCCGTTGTCGACCAGCAGCTGCCGCCCGCGATCCTTGTCGCCTGCGCGCTGCGCGTACGGCTCCAGCGGCCAGTCGTCGAACGCGAGCTGGTCGGGCTGCAGAGCCGTGCGCTCTCGGCCTGCGTCGGACGAAGGGGTGTCGTTCGCGCCGCTCGGCGCGGGGACCGTGGCGATGGTCGTGCGCGTGGCCGCGTCGTTCGTCGCGTGCGCCGCGCTCGGATCGTTCTGCGGGCGAGAGGACACGCCGTCGATGCGCTCCCCCTCGGGAGACTGCACGGTGACGACGGTGTCCGTGTTCGCAGGGCCATGCGCGTCGGACGGCGCTTCAATCCCTATACACGCGCTAACGAGTGAGAGCGCTGCGATCATCGTCGGAGTGGGAGAGGAGACGTGAGTTCGCATGGCGGACAAGTATTGCGCGAGCTTTCTCAGATGCCCGTCGAAACGCGCGGGGCTGCGCGTGAGCAAAACACGGAGTCACCCTGAGAACGGCGCGTCTGCTCGCCGGCGACGCGTGCTCTCATGGGAGAGTGATCAGACCTTACTCTTCAGTCGTGCCAAAGTCAGATGCAAGCTCGTTTGCAGATGAAGTTGAGAAGCTCTTCAGCTGTTGGGCCGAAGGTCGGTAAGACGTGCGGACCGTTCCAGCGCAAGACTTCACGCGTCTGCGGGTCGAACTTTTCGGCCAGCTTCGGCGCTTCCTCGCGCCCCATCGCATCGCGCTCACCCCATACGTGAAGGGATGGGGTCGAGAGCACCCCAGCGAACAGCGGCTGCAGCATGCTCGCGCGTGGCACACGGCCGGCGACCATCGCGCTGAACGAGGGGCGGGGGAATTCGCCACGCTCGGCGAGCGCGGTGAGCGCGGCGCTGAACACCGCGCCTTGGCTGAAGCCGAGTAATCCGAAGGGTTCACCCTCCGGGATCAACCGTTCCAGCAGCGCGATGCTGTCCTCGAAGCCGCGGTACAGACGACCGTCATCCGTGGCATTCCACCAACATAGGTTCGGCGGCTCTTGCACGCTGCCCGTCAGTGCGAGCAGACGCCTGACGCTCTCGGCAGAGCAAGCGTGCGGCGCGTCGGGATACAGGCACGCGACCTCTGCCGGCAAGCCTTTGAACAGCTCGGCCAGGTGCGCGCGCATCACGTCGCCGTTTTGGATGAATCCATGGAGAACGAGCAACTTCATCTTCAGGAACGCCTCCGCCCGGTTCGGCTCTGACTTCTCCTCAGCAGAGGCTCACAGTCGCTGCGTTCACGACCCGTTGCGCACGCTTTACCGCGCGCTTCGGCCCTCTACCGTAACCTTCTGAGTCGATACAGATACCGTGGAGGGCAAAGTGCCTTGATTCGCTCCAGCACGCACGCGCCTCTCAGCAGGGCGCGCCCTCGCCGCCTGCAGAATCCACATGCAAGTGGGCACAACAATTGACCAGCGTGGCTGTGTAGGGGGGAAGCGCTGAAATTTCGGTCACACCCGTGTTCAGGAAGGCGCGCGGTCGCCGCGCGTTGGCCCCCGGGGGCTCGGGGCTCGCGCCGGGCCAGTGCACGTGATGCTCGGCCAGCGAGTGCAGCACGAGCCCGTGGGTGATCACCGCCAGGTTCGGTTCGTCTCCGGCCAGTGCGCGCCGCGTCTCCGTGATCAGCGCGAACGCCTCGCTGACGCGCGCGTGGAAGGCCGCCCAGCTCTCGCCTCCGGGCGGCACGTAGTCGGGCGCGAACGGGTCGCACGGCAGCTGATCGTAGGGCAGGCCGCGCAGCTGCCCGAAGTCGCGCTCGCGCAGGAGCGGTGTGAGCAGCAGCTCGGCGCCGGTCAGGCGCTCGAGCGGAGCAGCCGTCATGCGCGCGCGCAACAGATCGCTGCACAGGATGCGCGCGACGCCACGTAGGGAGAGTCGCGCCGCGAGCAGCTCCGCTTGTTTCATTCCGAGCGCGCTCAGCGGCGTGTCCGCCAGCTGCATGATGCGATCGCGGTTGCTCGGCGTCTCGCCGTGGCGAACCAGAAGGATGGTCATGCGCTCACTCCAATACGTATTGGATCGTGGTCATCGCTCCATCCCGCTCGATCGAGAGCGCGACCTCGTTCTTCTTGCCCATATGCCCGAAGGCCTCGAGCACGCCGTCGGCGGATCCCAAGCCGAAGCCGTTGATGCTGCGCAGCACGTCGCCCTGCTGGACGCCGAGATGAGCGAGCAGCGAGTCGTCGCGCAGCTTGAACACCTGCATGCCGGCAGCGCGGCCGTCTCGCGTCTGCGGCTTGAAACGCGCGCCGCGCGAGATGCCGCTCGGGTTCATGCGCGCGCGCGTGAACAGCTCGCGCGTCACCGCATAGCGCGCCGGTCCGAGCTTCTTGATGTTCTTCTGCAGCTCCTCCTCCGAGAAGGCGGGCGGGCGCTTCTTGCGTGCGAGCTCGTCCGCCTCGCTCAGCTTCTTCTCCGCGGGTGGGGCCTGGCTGATCACCGGTGGCGGCGGGAGCGGCGGCGGCGGTGCTTCGTTCGCGCTGAGGTAGATGGGCAGGTTGCAAGTGTTGCCCGAGCCCGCGCGAAAGTAGGCGCCCGTCGGGTAGACCGCGATCAGTGTCAGCTCCCCCAGCTGCCCGCCGATCGTCACGATCTCGGTCTTGCCGTCCTTGCGCAGGGCCGCCAGGGACTGACTGGGATCGCGCTCGCGCACCACGCTGGCGAGCAGGCGCAAATCTCCACTGCAGCGCGTACCGCTCAGTTCGACCGGGGCGTCCGAGGTCCCCGCGTCGCTCGCGCTGGCAGCTGGAGCGAGCTCCCAGGCCAGCGCGCCGCCCGTGGAGTCGAAGATGTTGCGCGACAAGACCTGCTCGCCGATCTCACGCGGGCTGGCCAGAGGCGCGGCTGCCGTGCGGAGCGGACGCGTGGACGGCGCTGCGGACACGCCGCTTCCCGGCACCGGATGCAGGAAGGACACGCCGCGCGCGATCAGCGCGAGACAGCTCAACGCCACGCTCGCAATCAATGCGGCGAGCACGAGGGCGCGCGGGCTATGTGGCCCTTTCAAGCGTTTCCAGAAACGGCTCACGTCTCCGCCGATCGGGGTTGTTTACTACAGGGCGGCAAAACCGCACGTGTTGCGCTGAGCGCACGGTTCCCCGCCCGCCGAAACCAGGTGTGCTCACTCGACAATCCGGGGTGCACGCCATACACAGTCGGTTCGCGCATGTCGCTCCCGTTCGCCCAAGGCCAAGATCGCGTCTCCGGGTCGAAGCGCGCGGTTCCGCGCGCGAGCACGGTGCCGCCGGCGCGCATGGCGCGGCGCTTCTCGCTCGCGCTCCTGCTGGGGATCTGCGGCTTTTGGCTGTTCGGCGCGGTGCTCTTCCTGCGCGCCGACGGCTCGGTGGACTACACGTTGCCCCGCACCCGCCGCCCGCCCGAAGGCGAGCACAACTTGGCTTCCTACCGCTACGGCCCGCGCATCCGCGCGAGCTCCTACTTCCGCGACTCCAATGGTCATCACCACCCAATGTGGCTGGTCGACGAGCAGGCCGCGCCCAGCCTCACGGCCAAATGGGCGAGCGACCATCGCGACTTCAAGCCGTGGGTCAGCATCGCCTGGCGCGAGCCGCGCAAGCTCCTGCGCGTGCGCATCGAGCACGCGGGCCTGCGCGAACGGCCGCAGTGGACCGCGCGCACGTACAAGCTGACCTGTCTCAAGCGCGAGGGCGTGGGCAGTCAGCTGGTGGTGCGCGGCAACCGCGCGAACGTGGCCGAGCACCCGCTGCCGTGCGAGGACGCGCTGGGCCTGCGCGTCGACTTCTTGCGCAAGCCCGACGCCGACGTGATGCGCGTGTTCGAGGTCGAGGCATGGGGCCGTTGAGACCCGCCCTCGTCTTGTTCGCGCTCTGCCTGTTGGGCGCTGCGGTACGCGTCTACGCCGTCTTTGCGCACGGCCCGCTGCATCCGGACGAGTTCTTCCAATACCTGGAGCCGGCCTACGTCCATCTGACCGGCGTGGGCATCGACGCCTGGGAGTTTCGCGACGGGCTGCGCTCCTGGGTGCTGCCGTTCTACAACGGCGCCTGGATCGCGGCCTTCATGGCCGTGGGCGTGAAGCGCGGCGAGACCTTGGTGCACCTGGTGCAGGTGCAGACGGCGCTGCTGAACGCGTCGGTCGTCTGGTTCGCGTTTCGCGGCGGTGCCAACGTGGCGCGCAAGCTGAGCGCGGGCGCGGCGGACGGGGGCGAGGACGGCTTCTGGGGCGGCCTGTTCGCGGCCTTCATGTGCGCCTTCTTCCCTTATTTCGTGGTGCATGCGGGGCACACGCTCTCCGAGCTTCCCTCGCTGCTCGCGCTGTTCGCCGGCCTGGTCGAGATCGCAGAGCTGCGCGAGGAAGAGCGGCCGGAGACGCGTGCGACGATCAAGAAGGCGGCGCTGGCCGGGCTGCTCTTGTCGCTGAGCGCGTGTCTTCGCATCGCCAACGGACCGCTGGTGCTGATCGCGCCGCTCTGGCTGTTGCTGACGGGCCGCTTTCGCGCGCTGCTCGCGCTGGTGCTGGCCGCGCTGCTCCCGGTGTTGCTGTTCGGGCTGGTCGACAAGCTCACCTGGGGCGAGTTCGCGCACTCTTACGTCGCGTACATTCGTTTCAACTTCATCGAAGGTAAAGCCGCGAACTTCGGCACGGCGCCGTGGTGGCAGTACGGCGAGTCGCTGTGGCGGCGCTCGCTCGTCGCCGGGCCGCTCTTGCTGCTGGTGGCGCTGTTCGGCCTGCGCCACAACTTCGTGTTCATGGTCCCGCTGCTCTCGGGCGTCTTGTACTTGAGCATGCAGGCGCACAAGGAAGATCGCTTCGTGCTGTTCGTCTGGCCGCTATTGTTCACGGGCGCGGGCGGCGTACTGGGCGCGCTGTTCGCGCGCGCGCGCGCAGCAGGAACTTTGTTTGACTCGCGCGCTTCGGTTCGCGCTGCGCTCAACGTCGTGGGTGCCGTGTTGGCGTTCGGGCTCGTGCTGGCCACGCCGCTCGAGGGCGCGCTCTATATGAAGGACATCACCTGGCTCGGTGAGGGGCGCTTTCTCGCCGAGACCGTGGTCGGAGATGACCCCCGCATGACCGGCCTGTTGATCGACGGTCCCATCTTCGGCGGAGGCGCGCTCTGGATCGGTCGGCGTGCGCCGCACTTGGACGTCGACCCGGGGCTCTTGCCGAATCCGCTGATCACGCACGTGATCGTCGAGTCCGATTCACGCACGCGGGCTCACGCGACGGCGCAGGGCTTCAAGTTCGTGCGCGAGATCAACGGGATGGTGATCATGCGCCGGCCGCTGCGCGTTCAGCGCTGACCGTTCGCGCGCGGAGCGAGCGTCTTCAGGTGCAGATAGAGCGCCTCGACGTCCGTGTCGTTCATCACCTTGAGCATGGCGAACGGCATGACCGCGTTGACTGCGCTGCCGTCTGGGCGCTTGCCGGAGCGGAACATCGCGCGGAACTCGTCGACGCTCCGATAGCGGACCATGGCGCTCTGCTCACCGGGCGTAAGGTTCGCGGCGGCCGGCCAGTCCGGAGGTCCACCGGGGATCTTCCCTCCCGACAGTCCAGCACCATGGCAACCGATGCACATGTTGGCCACGTAAGCGCCGTACTCTTTGCTGGCGGTCGGCGCCATCGCTTTGGGCGGCTGCAGCTTGTGGTCGATCTTCTCCGCTGCGTCTTCGATCGCGCCGAACGCGTAGAGCGTCTTCACCATCGGCGGCAATACGAACTGGCGCGGCTCACCGTCCACCGGCGGCAATGTGACCACGTAGCTGATCAGCGCGCTGAAATCCTCGTCGCTCCAGCGACAGTAGTCTTCGCTGGGCATGATCAAGAGCGGATGCTTGTCGATACCGACGCCGTGACGAACCGCCCGGTCCCAGTCGGCCACCTTGAACTTGAGCACGGCGCTGTTCTTGCCGCGCGTGATGTTGGGCGCGCGCGCGAACATGCCGCCGTCGTCGATGAACACGCGGCCCGCTCCGGTCGCGCCGTGGCACTCGGTACAGCCGCGCGACTCGAACAGGTAACGTCCGTGTGCGAGCACCTTCTCGTCCTGCGAGATGGCTACGTCGCGCCCGGGCACGTCCACGGTGCGCTGCAGCTTGCGCTCGCACAGCACGCTGCCGGTGCCTACCGCGCTGGCGCCTACGCCGACCAGCGATAGCGCCGCGATCCCAAAAATCTTCAGCCACTTCTTCATCTCTGCTCCTCGGCCCTCGTGTGTGTGCCGTGACGACATACGTGTCCGGCCCGCTCTCGGATCATCGGAGAGCTCCCAAACCCCATGTGACGGCCGCCCCCGCGCGATTGCGCCCCCCGACGCTGCCGGCCGCCGGGGAGGGCGACGCCGCATCGGTCCGAAGATCGTACCCAGACGAGGCGCTCGGCCAAAAGGGGCGGGCGCGATCGTCCGGGCCGGCGCATCTGCTAGCCAAACACGTCGCCGTGGCGGCCAAGGCGACGTCCCCGGTACGGAAATCGCCACTCGCGCGATGCGGCCTGCGCGGGTTCCGAGTTCCGTTTCACATGGGCCAGGCGGGCGTCTAGTGTGTGGCGCCTCGCTTCCTTTTGGAGGAACCCCCCGCATGCAAGAGCACAGCTCTCCGAACACTCATTTTCAGATCCGCTCCGCGCGCTCGGCCTGCCTCGGCGCGCTCGGCCTGCTGTTGGCTACCTTGTGCGCGCCCGGTTGCGGCGACTCCGACCGCAAAGGCGACGACGAGGAGAAGGACGCATCCTCGCCGAGCAGCGGCGAAGACGCGGGCACCGACGGCGAGAAGGACGCCGAAGCGGACCTCGGGCCGGTCGAGCAGGGCCTCACCATCACCCTGGCCGACGGCAAGCTCCAGGGCGACATGACCGGCGGCGCACGCCGCTTCCTCAACATTCCTTACGCCAAGCCGCCGCTCGGGCCGCTGCGCTTCAAGGCGCCGGTGAAGAACGACCCGTGGCAAGGCGTGCGCCACGAGACCGAGTTCGTAACCGGCTGCCCGCAGCTGGCCGACCAGGGGGCCCCCGCCAGCGACAACGAGGACTGTCTCTACCTCAACGTGTGGGCACCGGATCCCACGCCGACCAAGGCGCCGGTCATGGTGTGGATCCACGGCGGGGGCAACTTCTCGGGCGGCACCGGCATCCCGATCCCGAACTCCGGCGGAAAGCTCTGGTACGACGGCCAGGTCTTCGCGGCGAAGCGTGGCGTCATCTTGGTCTCCATTCAGTATCGACTCGGTCCGCTCGGCTTCTTCGCGCATCCGGCGCTCGACAAGGAAGGCGGCGGCATCCGCGCCAACCAGGGGCTGTTCGACCAGCGCCTGGCGTTGACCTGGGTCAAGAACAACATCTCGCGCTTCGGCGGCGATCCGGGCAACGTCACCATCTTCGGCGAGTCCGCGGGTTCGGCAGACGTCTGCTATCACGTGGTGTCGCCCGGTAGTAAGGGGCTGTTCCACCGCGCGATCAGCCAGAGCGGTGGCTGTACCGTTCGCGGCGTCGGCGCCGAGCAGACACTGGCCGACATCGGCAAGCAGATGGTGGCGTATGGCAAGGCGCTCGGCTGCGCCGAAGGAGACGGCCAGCTCGCCTGCATGCGCGACAAGCCGATCTCGGACATCCTCGCCAACGCCATGCAGCCCATGCCCGGCGCGGGCGGCGGTTTCGACGGGCAGTGGACGTTCGCCGCCGTGCTCGACGGCGACAGCGGCTTCCTGCCGGCACCGCCCAAGGATCTGTTCGATCAAGGCAAGATCGCCGACGTTCCCTACGTGCTCGGCTCCAACAACGACGAAGGCACCACCTTCGTGCTTCGCGCCACGGCGTTGAACAGCGAAGCGGACTACATGGCGGACCTCAAGACGCGCTTCGGGGACTCGGCCGCGGACGTCGCCGCGCTCTATCCACCGTCGGCCTTCGGCGGCAACTTCAACGCGGCGCGTGCGCGCGTGATCAGCGACTCGGGCGTCATCTGCAGCACGCACGACACCGCGCGCCGCGCGGCCAAGGCCGGTCGCAAGGTATTCATGTTCAACTTCAACGTGGCTTGGGCGATCGCTCCGGGAGCGCTGATGGCGGGCCACGCATCCGAGATCAGCCACGCGTTTGGTACGCCCTACCTACCCGCCGCCGACGCCGACAGCGAGAAGGTGGGCGACGTGATGAATCGCTACTGGGCGCAGTTCGCGAAGAGCGGCGATCCCAATGCCAGCGACCTGCCCACCGTCTGGCCGGAGTTCAAGCCGGACGCCGACAAGCGCCTCCAGTTCGACGCGGCCTTCAAGGTGGTCGAGAACTTTCGCACCAAGGAGTGCGAGTTCTGGCGCAAGTTCTACAAGGTCGACTGATCTTCGGCGGGCGCGCCGAGAACAGGGCCGCGCAGCGTGCGCGGCCTTTGGCCTTTAAGAGCCTGCGTCCGACGAGCTGCCGCCGGCGGTGAAGCCGCCGCCTCCGGTGAAGCCGCGTCCCGCATCGCGCGAACCAGTGCCGGTGCCGCTGCCCGCGCCGCTATCGCGCGCAGGGAAGCCCACGCCGCCCTCGCGCGATCCACCACCGCCGATGATGCCGGTGCCGCCGCCGTCGCGTGCGCCGCCGCCCCCGAAGACGCCGGTGCCGCCGCCATCGCGCGCGCCCCCGCCTCCGAAGACGCCGGTACGTCCGCCATCTCCGCCGCCGAAGAAGCCGCCGCGCCCAGCGTCGCCACCGCCGGTGCGGCCGCCTCCGGTGCCTGCTCCCGATCCAGCTCCGCCCGCAAAGCCCGCGTCAACACCGGTCGCGGGGTTGACGGTCGTGTCCTCGTCGTCGTCGCCGCCGTCGTCGCACGCCCAGCTGCCCATGCTCAGGGCCACCAGCGTGAGGATCAACTTTGTTCGTGCGCGCATGACTCCCTCCATCCGTCCGGTACGTCGGCAACGGCATGCCAGATCACGCCGCGAATGAGGCAAACAAACCGCCTCACTAGTGCAAGATTCCAGCAACTGTAGGTCCACGCGATCAGATGTCGCGCGCTGAGGTCAATGGTCCGCGCACGAGGATCGGACGCGATCTCAGCGTGTTCCGGCGCCGAGAGAGGAAGTGCCAGAAAAACTGGCCTTAAGTGTTGTGTGGCGTGGCGCAGCGTGCAGCCTGAGCTGCTCCTACTCCGCGGCGAAGTCGACTTCGTCTCCCACGCGAATCACCGCGCCGCGCAGCACACGCGCCAGAATCCCGCCGTGGCCGCGCAGCGCGTTGTAGCCGCCCTCGCCCAGCGCGCGCTCCATCTTCGAGCATGGCTCGCAGCTGCCGCTGCCCTTGAGTACCGCATCGCCGATGCGGAACGTCGTGCTGCGCAGGGCGTGCAGGTTGAGGCCGCTGACCACGAGATTTCGGCGCAGGAGCGCCGGATCGATCTGCGCTCGCGCTACGAACGTGGCGATCACAGGTAGGTGCTCGGCCTGGATCAGCGACACCTGACGCGCTCCGCCGCTGCGTGCGCAGGCCAAATCACCTTCGACGCCGCGCTCCTCGAGCAGGCGCGCTTCGGCCATGGCCAGCATGGCGGCGCCGCGCGCGGGCCGGACGCCTATCCACGAGACACGTCCTGGACCGAGACGCTTCTGAAGGAGGGCGCGCAGTGTCTCGCCCTCATATGCGCTGTGATCGCCGTCGGCCACGTTCTGGGCATAACACGTGCACGTCGTGCACGCGCGCTGGCGCGCCGTTGCGTGCCTGCCGAGGAGCGAGCGCAATGCGCATTCTGGGTGTTGGAGACCACTGCGATCTCGGAGACATGTACCTGCGCCTGCTCGCAGAGGGGCACGCCTTGCGCGTGCTGGCGCGCGAGCACGAGGAGCAGGGCACCATGCGCGGCATGCTGCCGCACGTGACCGACTACGGCGCTGCGCTCGATTGGGTACGCGCCGCGGGTGATCAGGGCCTGGTGCTGTTCGAGACGGCGCACGACGGGCTCGCGCAGGACGCGCTGCGGCGCGAAGGCTTCTCGGTGATCGGCGGCTCTGCGCTCGGGGACCGCCTGGAGAACGAGCGGTCGTTTGGGCAAGCGGCACTGTGCGCAGCGGGGCTGCGCACGATCCCTACGCATGCCTTCCAGGACTTCGCCGAGGCGATCGCGTTCATCGCACGCCGGCCGCGGCGCTACGTGTTCAAGCTAGACGGCGGGGACGCTTCGTCATGGCGCAACTTCGTGGGGCGGGCAGCGGACGGTCGCGATGTCGCCGCGCTGCTCGCGAACCAGAAAGCACGGCTGGAGGCGGCTGGCCTTGTGCGCGCCAGCTTCATCTTGATGGACCACGTCGAGGGCGTGGAGACCGGGATCGGCGGCTATTTCGACGGGCGTTCGTTCCTGAAGCCCGCTTGCCTCGACTGGGAGCACAAGCATTTCTTTCCCGGTGGGTTGGGGGAGCTGACGGGAGAGATGGGGACGTTGGTCAGCTACCGCCACAGCGAGCGGCTGTTCGCGGAGACGCTGGAGAAGCTCACGCCGCAGCTGCGCGACGGCGGCTACGTCGGCTACGTGAACCTCAACACCATCATCAATGAAGACGGCATCTGGCCACTCGAGCTGACCTGTCGCTTCGGCTATCCCGGCTACGCCATCTTGAGTGCGCTGCAGCGCGACGGTTGGGGAGACCTGTTTCAGCGCATGCGGGCGCGCGCCGGGGAGTTTCGCACGCGGCCGGGCTTCGCGCTGGGCGTGGTGCTCAGCGTGCCTCCTTACCCGTACCGCTACGGCTACGCCGAGATCGCGCGCGGCCTGCCCGTCGTCTTCGCGCCCGAGCTGAGCGCGGAGCAGCGCGAACACTTGCACCTCGCCGAGGTCGAAACGCGCGCGGGCCAACTCGTGACCAGCGGCGTGATCGGCTACACCATGGTGGCGACCGGCGTCGGAGAGAACGTCGACCAAGCGCAGGCGCGCGCGTACGCCCTGGCAGAGCAGGTCTACGTGCCGAACTTGCGTTATCGCAACGACATCGGCGAGTCGTTTCGCCTGCGCGATCGGGCGCGCCTCTCGGCCTGGGGCTACTTGCCGTCAGAGTCCGCGCGGTCCGAAGCCTAGCTCGCGGCGATAGCGATCGAAGCAGCGCGCGCCCGCGTACAAGCGGAGCAGCGCGCCCTCGGCGATGGCCACGGCGCACTCGGGATCGTCTGCGACGAGCGGGTAAAGCACCTCCGCGTTCCAGGCCAATGAGTGCTTTCGGTCCAAGGTTGCGTGCAGTGCGTAGTACCTGCGCGCGGAGCCGTCGATGCCCAAGCGCTTCAGGCCGGCGTTGACGTGCTCCGCGCGTCCCGGTGCGGTCAGTTCGATCGCGCCGAGCGCGCCGATCGACTGATACGTGAAGCGCCGATTCATCGCCAGCGCGACCATCACGTTGCCCAGCGCCAGCGACTCCCAGACGATGTCGCTGTTGTCCGCGGGCCCGTCGATCTTCAGCTCTTCTCCGAGGCGACGCAGCAACGGGCCGTGCATGCCACCTTGGTGCCCCTGTCCCATCTCGTCCCAGTAGTTGCGCGCGAGCTCGAGCTTGGGTCGATCGGGCAGCCGGACCTGCGTCAGGGCGACGAGATCTTCGAAGCCGGCTTCTCCCGCCATCTCCTGGCGCAGAAACCAGCGCAACTGTGCGAGCGTGGCGTGCTCGCGCAGCCAGGGAAAGAGCGCGTCGCCCTGGCCGGGGCCGCTCCTTTCGAGCGCCTCGAACCAAGCGACGAAGGCATCCGGCGTATTGGGCACAGCTACGACCTGCGCGGCGATGGCGTCTCGCTGGCGCGCGACCAGTTCGTTCTCCAAGCGGCGGAAGGCGTACTCAGTTTGTAGCTCGTACTGTAGATCGCCCGCGTCGTGGCTCGGGACCAGCCGCGTGCGGTTGTAAAGTGCGAGGCCCCGATGAAGCGCCTCCTCCTCGGAGCCGAGGTCCACTCCCGACGCTGGTACTTCTAGACTTCTTGCGTAGGCCATGTGAACGCGAGAGAGCAAGCCTCGCGCCAGCGCGAAATCCGTTCGAATCATGGCACTACCGCTCGCCGCGTTGTGTCAACGTTCCGCGCTGGCGACCTGCCCGAGCCACAGCGCACGCACAAGCCTACCGCGGCGATGCGCTCGACCTGCTCGTAGCCGGGCATGGTGAGCTCCTCGCCGAACACGTCGGGATCGAGCTCTTCGTAGCGGAAGGCGAGGCCGGCCTCGTTGAGGATCGGCGTCACCGCGCCGAGAAAGGTGTCTCGTCCTGCGACGTTTGCGGCGCCCGTGTAGAGAATCAGCGTGCCCTCGGACGACAGACGCGGTAGCGCCTCGCGAACGATGCGCAGCGCGAGGCCCTCTCCGTGCGCGCCGCCGCCGTCGCGGTAGTGCCGCCTCGCGGGGTCCAGCATGTAGGGCGGGTTGGCGATGATCAGGTCGAAGCGACCGGCGACGTCGGACAACAGGTCGCTCTTCACGATCTCGAGTTTGACGCCTGCGAGCTCGGCGTTGACGCGAGCGTAGACCAGGGCGCGTTCGTTGATGTCGCTGAGCACGACCTCTCGCGCGCGCTTGCGCAGCGACAGACCGCCCGCGCCGGTGCCGCAGCCGATGTCGAGCAAGCGCTGCGCGTCGGGCGCCCAGCGCTCCAGTAGCTGGCAGAAGCGATAGGTGTCCGGTCCAAAGAACACGGCGTCGGACGCGGTCGTGGGGTAGGCTGAGTGCACGAGTAACAGATCATTCAGCGTCGAGAAGCGCACGCGTACGCGACACAGCCCGGCCTGACGGGTGAGCTCGCCTGCGGTTTCGAGCAGTGCGATCATGGGCTGCGGGAGCAGCGCCTCCTCGAACGGCCGGCTGTAGCCGAACACCTCGCGCAGGTCGCGGGCGCGCTCCTCGCCGCGTTGGGCCGAACGCGCATTGACGCGGCGATGCGTCTCCGGCGTGGGCGTGACGAAGTGATAGCCCTGTGCGCGCAGTGCCTGGCCCACTTCGAACAGCGCTTGCTCGGGGGCGTTCATGCTTCGAGTCCTTTCATGGTGAAGACGCCGGCCGCACGCGCCTTGAGCGCACGGCTGGTGATCGCGCGCAGCAGCGGGGCGCGCACGAAGAGCGGGGCGGCGAAGCCCACCGCCATGTACAGCTCGGCGCGCCGCGCGGCCCGGACGGCAGCCTTGCGACGCGTGCGCGCATAGCGCGAGAGCACATGCGAGGCAGACTGCTCGTCGTCCAGGCAGGCGGGCAACACGCGTGCGAGCGCGCGCGCGTCGAGCCAGCCCAAGTTCATGCCCTGGCCGCCGATCGGACTCACCACATGCGCCGCGTCGCCCGCCAGGATCAAGCGCTGGTGCACGAACTCTCGCGCGCAGAAGCGCTCGGCGAAGAAGCCGCTGACCTCGCTCATGCTGCGCGGCGAGAGGGAGAGCTCCGTGCGGGCGCGCAGGATCTCCAGGAAGCGTTCGCCATGCAACTCTGGCGCGCTACGCCCGCAGCTCAGCACCCAGCGCCGGCGCCCCTGGGGTAAGGGAAACGACTCGATCAAACCGCGCTCGTCGATGAATACGACAGCTTCGCTGCCGAGCCGCGTGTCATCGTCGAGATCGGCCATCGCAAAGCGCGACGTGTAGGGGCCGCCGCGATACGCAGTGCGCATTGCGCGCCGCACCAAGCTGTGGCGGCCGTCACAGCCCACCACGTAGCGCGCGCGCAAGAAGCTCTCGCCCCTAGCGCTGTGTAGCCGCACGTCGACACCGCGCGCGTCGACCCGAAAGTCGAGCGCCTCCACATTGCGCGCGAGCGCGCCAGGGCAAGCGCGCTCGAGCCGCTCCGACAACAGGCGCTCGGTCACGCTCTGCGGAACACTCAGGACATATGCGAACGGGCCGGGCAATCGCCCGAACTCGATGGTGCCGAGCGACTCGCCGCACAGCATCGCGCGCCCGCGGCGAACCTTCACGCCCTCTCGCACCAGCGCGTCCGCCAAGCCGATCTCGGCCAGACACTCCAGGCCGGGCGGATGCACGCCGATTGCGCGCGTGCGTCCGGTCGACCCGCCGCGCCTTTCGATCACCTGCACGTCCACGCCGCGCTGTGCCAGCAGGCTCGCGAGCAGAAGCCCGACGGGGCCACCGCCAGCGACCAGCACGTCGCAGCACGTCTTCACGGCGGCGCTCCTCGCGGCACGAAACGCGGCGCGCCTCTGAATAGTGCGGCATAGCCGCTGGTCGCACACAAGGCGCGCTCCTCGGCGCGGATGCGCGCGCGCAGCAAGAGCGCGTTCAGCGCGCTGAACACGAGCGCGCTCAAGTAGGCGCCGTGCAGCAGGGGAAACGCCGCGATCTCGAGCGCTACGCCGAGATAGTTCGGGTGGCGCAGGTGGCGATACAGGCCTGTATGCACGGGCGCCTCGCCACGCAGCGGCGTGATCACGCGTACCGTCCAGCGCTCACCCAAACTGCGCATTGCAGCGAGGCGCAGAGTCTGACCGAGCGCGAACAGCGCGAGTGCGGGCAGAAACAGCCAGAGATGAAAGGGACGTCCCAGCAGCCAGACCTCGAGCAGGGTCGCGAGCAGCCAGCTGGCGTGCAATGCGGTCATCCAGGGCATCTGCGCCGCCGCGTGCTCGATCGCGCCATCTCGCCGTAGCTTGCGCTCGTGCTGGCGACTCAGGCGCAGCTCCCACAGGCGCTGTGCGACCAGCGCGACCCAGAGCAGCGTAAACAGAGATTGGGTCAGCATTGCAGCAACACTGCCTCGGCACTGAAGCCGGGGCCCATCGCGATCATCATGGCGTGCGCGCCGTGCCGAGGTGGCTCGCGCACCAGCTCATCAAGGAGGAACAGCACCGAAGCGGAGGACAGATTGCCGATCCGCTCGAGCGAGCGTCGCGTCGGCTCCAGCGCCTCGGGCGGGAGTCCCAGCCCCACCCGCATCCCCTCCATGACGGCGGGTCCACCTGGGTGCGCGACCCAGTGCGCGATATCCTCACGCGTCAGACCGTTCTGCGCGATCAGGTGATCCACCAGTGCCGGCACCGCCTCGCGCGCGATCAACGGCACTTCGCGACCGAGCACGATCTTGAACCCGCTGTCGACTACGTCCCAACCCATCACGCGCTCCGTATCTGGAAAGAAGCGCGAGGCGCTGTCGATCACGCGCAGGGCACCCGCGCTCTGCGCGAGCCGATGGCGCGCACCTACGAGCACCACGGCTGCGGCGCCGTCGCCGAACAAACCGCCCGAGATCAGGTTCGCGACGGACGCATCGTCGCGCTGAATGGTCAATGAACACAGCTCGACGGAGAAGAAGACCGCCACCTGATCGGGGAAAGCGCGCAAGTACTCCGCGGCGCGCGCCAAGCCGGCCGCGCCGGCCATGCAGCCCAAACCGAACAGCGGTACGCGCTTCACGTCGCTGCGGAATGGCTGTCGATTCATCAAACGCGCGTCCAACGACGGCACGGCGATGCCGGTCACCGTGGTGCTCATCAACATGTCTACGTCCTCGGGCACAAGGCGCGCCTGCGCCAGCGCGCTGAGCACCGCGCGCTCGGCGAGCGGGACGGCCGCTGCAATCCAGGCCGCGTTCTTGTCGGCAAGTCCGTGCAGATCGGCGTAAGCCTGCGCAGGGAGCGCGAGGTAGCGCTGCTTCACGCCGACGCGGCGGAAGAAGCGCTGCAGGACTTCCGGGTCGATGGCGAGCTCGGGCAGCAGGGCGCGGACGATCGAAGTGAGTTCACCTTGTCCGTAACGATGCACAGGCAGCGCGCCGCTCGTACCCACGATCATCGGTGCTTCGTCGTGTGTAGAGCGAGTCATGCTCCGCACCAGTGCAGCTTTCGTACCGGACCGCTTTGCTGCGCAGGATGCGCGGAATTTCCACCTGCTGAGGACGTGCGCGATTGTTCGTCTAGCTGTCGCGCCTCACGTGCGCTGCGCTGGCTGCGGCGAGCTAGCGTTTTCGAGCTCAACCGCGAAAGAAGAAGAACCAGAGCAAGAGCACCAGGCTCAACGGTACACCGGCTATATACAGGATCGCCGGTACCAGCACTTTTCCTTCGCGACGTTGCAAGCTCTTGGCTGACTTGTTCATGCGAGCGAACCTCCTTGAACGTTCTGCAGCAAGAAGCGAGCCTTCGCGTTCCGCCGCGCTTCTGACTCACTGAGGCAAGAAAGGACGCGAGAGAGATTTGCGACTCAGCGTGCGTGTGAGTCGATCGCGGCGTGCTAGTGCGTGCAAGAGGACGCCTGCTCGCCACGACCGCGTTCACGGACGCCAAGTTTGCTCGCGTGCCCACACGCGCGCTTCGGCCGGAGTTCCCCAATGACCCTGGACTTCTCCTCCGTCTTCCTGACTTCGAGCGGCAGCTTTCTGCCGGGAGAGCCCGTCCACAACCGCGACATCGATCGCTTCATCGCGCCGCTCGATGCGCGCACGGATGTGATCAAGCGCTGTATCTTGGCGGAGAACGGCATCACCACGCGCCACTATGCGATCGACGAGCAGGGCCAGACGCTCTTCTCCGCCGCACAGATGGGCGCACGCGCGGTGGAAGAGTGCTTGCGCCGCAGCGGTGTCGCGTTGGACGAGGTGAGTGTCTTGTGCACTGGCAGCTCGGGCGGCGATCTGGCCATGCCGGGCTTCGCCAACATGCTGCAGGGCGAGCTGGGTGCGGCGCCGATGCACACCAGCAGCCACCAAGGCGTGTGCGCGGCCAGCATGGTCGCGCTGCAGCACGCTGCCGCGGCGCTCGAGCTCGGCGCGCACCAGCACGCCCTGGTGGTCGCTAGCGAGTTTCCGTCGCGTCTCTTCAAGCGTTCGCGCTTCGCACCGCGCGACTACCGCGCTTCACCCGACGCGCACTTCTTGCGCTACATGCTCTCGGACGGCGCGGGCGCGTGGCTGTTGAGCCGCCGCCCGCGCACGGCCGGGCTCTCGCTCAGGCTCGACTGGGTTCACACACGCGCGTTCAGCGGCGATCAGCCCGTCTGTATGTACGTGGGCGGCGGCAAGGACGCGCAGTTCTCCTCGTTCCTCGACTACGGCTCGTTGGCCGAGGCCGAGCGCGACGGCGCGTTCTTGTTGCGCCAAGATACGAGCCTCTTGCCGCGCCTGTTCGAGCTGGGTGTGCACGAGTATGTCGATCTCGTGCGCGCGCGCCGAATCGAGCCTGCGCAGATCGACCATTTCCTTTGCCACTACTCGTCGCAGAAGTTCGAGCCGGTCGTCGACGAGCTCATGCAGAAGGCCGGGCTTCAGATCGCCAAAGAGCGCTGGTTCAGCAACCTGACCGTGCGCGGAAACACGGGCGCCGCCTCGATGCTGATCATGATGGCGGACGCCTTGCGGCAACGCTCGCTCGAGCCAGGACAACGCGTGCTCTGCTTCGTGCCGGAGTCTGGCCGTTTCACGGTCTCCTTCGCACAGTTCACCGTCGTGGATGCGCACTACCGAGTCGAGAAGGCGCCGCTGCGTACAGGCCAGACGACGCACGGCGATGGTCCCGAGGTCCTAGTCGAGCCGCCGCACGCTGTCCGCGCCGAAGACGATGCCACGCCGACCGCGCTCTTGATCCGTGAGCTCGCCTCGGTCTGGCACGCGTATCAGTCGCGGCTGTTCCGCACGCCGCTGATCCGAAAGATCACCACCGGCACGATCACCCTGCCCGACTATCTCGGCTGGATGGAGAGCTGGATCCCGCAAGTCCGCTACGGCAGCCACTGGATGCGGCGCGCCGCCGACAGCCTGCGCGAGCCATTCCTGCACGTGAAGGAAATCATCGACGAGCACGCGCGCGACGAGTCGGAGGACTACGCGCTGCTGTTCGAGGACTACAAGAGCGCCGGCGGCCAAGCCGCGAATCTCGATTCGCTGCGGCGCAATGCGGGCGGCGAGGCGCTGAACGCGTACATGTTCCGGCTCGCCGAGCAGGAGAATCCCATCTCCCTATTGGGAGGCATCTACATCATCGAGGGTACGGGCCAACGCGTGATCCCTTCGCTCCTGCCCACGCTGCGCCGACAGCTCGACGTGCCCGCACGCGCGCTGCGCTTCTTGCGCTACCACGGCGAGAACGACGAGCATCACCTCACGCGCTGGCTGCGCGCCGTCGAGCTGGTGCTCGCGCACGATGCGGATGGTCTGTATCGCAGGCAAATCGTCGAAACCGCGCAGGCAGTGAGCGAACTCTATCTGCTGCAGTTCAGGAACGTGTGAATGACCGCCACTCCTGATTTCCTGCGTGAGCCGCACGACCCGAGCGATCCCAGCCCGTGGCTGGCACTCTACCTCGACCAGAGCCTGCCTCTCTCCGACGTCGCCAAGCGGGCGTGGTTGGCCGACGTCGCCTCGCGCTCGCGGCAGTTCTTCCTTCCCGTGGTACGGCCGTTCGCGCGCACGGGCATCCTCCTGGTACAGCTGTTCCGCCTGATCATGCCGCGCGCCTTTCACTCGACGCGGCTGCTCCACATCCTGCTCGAGTGGAACATGAAGCTGTTCCTCTCGCGCAACGCGAACCTTCTCATCATGCGCCACTTTCACCTCGGCTCGGAGATCTTGCGCTTCATCGGCGACAACGTGCAGGGCGTGGAGGTGAAGACCACGCCGCTCAAGCCGCTCTCACTGGACGAGGTGCGCAACCTGATCTTCACGAAGCACGACATCAACCTGTTCAACTTCGTGATCGAGCTGAACCAGCAGCTCAAGGACAAGGGCCTGGAGTTCGCGCCACGGTCCCAGCTCGACTTCAGCGCGATCAGCGACGAGCTGCCCAGCTTCGACGGCCTGCCCGATCGCATCACGAACTTCGTCGATCTGGAGAGCGCGATCGAGCTGTACACACCCATGTACCAGGCGCTGCAGACCGATCACGACTTCTGGCGCGCCAGCAACTCGCTGCAGCTGGACGAGACGCTCGGCGTCTATGTGTCGAAGCTGCTCGGCACCACCTGGCAGCTGTCGCTGGTCAACAACAAACACCCCATGGTGCCGATGACCATCCTGCGCGCGGGCTATCGCCTCGTCCTGCACGGCTTGGCGACCGAGAGCCTGCATGCGCTGCTGGTGCGCGCCAAACACGGCGCGCTGCCATCAGTGTGACAGCGCGCTCTCGAGAATACGCTCGACCGCCTGGGCGTAGCTGTAGCCAGCCGCCTTCGCCGCCATAGGGAACTCGCTGTCCTGGGCCAGGTGTGGGTTCGGGTTGACCTCGATGATGAAGAACTGCCAGCCCTCCTCGGCGGCCGCGCGCGCCGCTTCGCTCTTGATCTTGAGGAGCTCGCCCTCTGCGGGTCGCTCGGCGCGCCGGCGCAGCCGCATATCCACGCGCCCGTAGTCGCGCAGCTTGAGCGAGCGAAAGGCCTCGAGCGCCGCCTCCTTGATCGCCAGCTCCACATGATCGGGCAAGCCCACGGCCGGGCCCTCCTTGGCGTGCTTGAAGTTCTCGCTGTTCGCGTCCCACTTGGCCTCGGCGGAGGCGATCTTGGGCACGCCCGCTGGCACGCTGCTGAAGTCCCACTCGATGATCGGCAGCGCCTCGAGCCGCTCGCTCTGCAAGAGCGACACGTACAGCTCGCGTCCCTCGATGTACTCCTCGATCAGCGCGGGCGCCTTGAGCTCGCGGTGGATGAAGGAGATGCGCTCCATCAGCGCCTTGAAGTCGTGCACCACCGAGCCGGCGTCGATGCCGATCGAAGCGTCCGCGTTCGACGGCTTGACGAACATCGGGAAGGTGAGCGCGTCGGCGTGGTCCACTTCACCCGCCTGGATCAGCGAGAAGCGCGGCGTGTCGATGCCGTGGAAGGCGAGCAGCTTCTTGGCCAGCGCCTTGTCCCCAGCCAGCGACAGCCCGATCAAGCCGGCACCCGTGAAGCGCTTGCCGAACAGCTCGAGCAGCGCCGCCACGTGCTGCTCGCGTTCGCCCACGCCCTGGAACGACTCGCACACGTTGAAGATCAGATCGCTCGAGTCGCCCTCGAGGTAGCGCGCCAAGGACAGCGGATCCTGCGCCGGCACGCTTTGCACCTCGTGCCCCAGCGTGAGCAGCACCTCGCTCAGCAAGCTGTGCACGAGCGGCGGAGACGTACCCTTCTCCGCGATCTCCTTGGCACGCTCCTCCTCTTCGATCGCGTCGTACAAAATGCTGATCCGTTGCGAACGCACGCTACCTCCTCATTTGACCACGAAGTCGCCCTTGTAGAGCCGGTTCATGCACAGAGCCGCCAGGTACGTCGAGAGCTCGATCAAGAGCTGTTCCCGTTCGCTCTGGGCAAAGCGAAGCCGAAGAGCCTGTGCGCGCTCACTCAGGTGTGTGAGCAGCGCACGGATCAGTGGGTCGCTAAGTCCCGTCCAGTAGCCGAGCGCCGCGCACTGCTGCCGTCGCACTTCGCTGAACAGCTCGCTCGCGGGTGCGCTGTCGCCGCCGTCAACGCGTGGCGCGCGCGCGAACAGCCGCTTCAGGTCGCCGTCGAAGTAGCTCGGGATGCTGGGACGCGCGGCGCCCTTGCCGAAGCGCGTGAAGTGTTCCGCTAGCGGATGCGCGAGCTCCGAACTCTCGTCGTAGTCCGCCTGCACCAGCGGCGCGGTGCGTCCCAGACGGGCGACGACCGCGTCGACGTACTCGAGCTTGGGCAGACACTCCCAGCCGGCGTACTCGCTGCGCCAGTCGCTGCCGGGCGTGAGCCAGACCGCAAAGGTCTCGGCGAAGTCTTCGTCCGGATGCTTCTGCGCGTACCAGCCGGAGATGTGGCGCACGTAGGCGCGCGAGAAGGGCGTGGGCACGTAGTTGTCGAGGTACGGACGCGAGTAAGGTCCGAACAGATCGTGCCACTCCTTCTGTTCGTACAGCTTGTAGGCGTAGTTGAAGGCGTGGCCCGCTTCGTGGCGCAGGTAGGCGAGGATCTCGTGATCGGTCTCGGTCTCGACATCGTCGAGTAGCTCGCGCTGCAGCGAGAGCAACCGCTCGTCGACCAGGTAGAATGGCGCGCCGATCAGCGGCACGCCGTCAGGGCAGCCCCATTCGTCCGACAGGTACACACGAGGCTTGAAGTCGATGCCCGCCTGCTCCAGCTCGCCATGCAAGCAGCTGACGAGCGGCTCGAGCCGGCTGCCCTCCACGCGCAAGCCGAGATCCGAGATGCGCGCGGCGAGCAATCGCCTGCGCTCGTCTCCGCTTGCGTCGCCGGGTGCGCGCTCGCGCGGCGTGGGCAAGGCGGCATCGTGGCTGTCTCGGCTCGTCTCGCTCATGCGCAACTCATGGGATGGGCTTGCCGCCCGTGACGCCGAGCACCTCGCCGTTGACGTAGCTGGCTTGGTCGCTGGCCAGGAACACGAACGCAGGCGCCAGCTCCGCGGGCTGCGCCGGTCTGCCCATGGGCGAGTCCTCACCGAAGTGGGCGTTCTTCTCGGCATCGAACGACTGCACCACCAGCGGCGTCCAGACCGGCCCTGGCGCCACTGCGTTCACGCGGATGCCCCGCTTGATCAGGTCCTGCGCGAGCCCCTTGCTGAAGGTGACGATCGCGCCCTTGCTGCTGGCGTAGTCGAGGATGCCCGCGCTCGGCTTGGAGGCCTGGATCGAGGCCACGTTGATGATCGCGCTGCCTTTTTGCATGTGCGGCAGCGCGTGGCGCACCAGGTTGAACATGGCGATCACGTTGGTGCGGAACGTCTGCTCGACGCGCTCGGCGCTCAAGTCCTCGAAGCGCTTCACGTCCTCGCCCTGCTTGGCGGCGTTGTTGACCAGGATGTCGATGCGGCCCAGCGCCTTGACCGCCGCGGCGATCAGCGCCGCGCAGCCGGCGTCGCTCGAGATGTCCTCGGCGATCGCTACCGCGCGCCTCCCCTCGCGCTCGACCCAGCCCTTCGTCTCCTCGGCGTCTTCGCGGTGCTCGTGGTAGCCGATCACCACGTCTGCGCCCTCGCGCGCGAAGGCGAGGCACACCGCGCGTCCGATGCCGCTATCGCCGCCCGTGACCAGCGCGGTCTTGCCCTTCAGCTTCTCGCTACCACGGTAGCTGTCCAGGCCGAAGTCGGGCTTCGGATCCATCTGCTGCTCGCTGCCGGTCGCCCCCTGCTTCTGCTTTGCGAACGGGGGCGCCTCGTGTTTGCGGCGCGGATCTTCATGCTGCGTTGAGCTCGCCATACCATCTCCTCGGAGTTGCGCTGCGTCCTTCGTTCATGCCAGCTCGAGCTTCTGCAGCGCGTGGCTAGGCAAGCTCTGCGACAGCGTGAAGAAGCCGCGCCACGGATCGCGCGGGTCATCCTCGAGCCGCCGGATCACACCGCGTAGATCGAACTGGTCGGGCCGCGCGCCGGCCTCGAGCTCCGACCAGCGCAGCGGGGTCGCGATCAACGCCCCCTCGCGTGCCCGCGGCGAGTAGGGGGCCACCGCGCTCGCACCGCGCGCGTTGCGCAGGTAGTCGAGGAAGATCTTCCCCTTGCGCGCCTCCTTGCGCATGTTGGTCACGTAGCGCTCCGGCTCCGCGCGCATCATCGAGGTCACCAGCGCGTGCGCGAAAGCCTTGTGCTCGTCCCAGCTGTGCTTCGGGCGCACCGGCACCACCACGTGCAGGCCCTTGCCACCCGTGGTCTTCACGAAGCTCTCGAGGCCCAGCGTCGCCAGCTGCGCGCGCAAGGTCAGCGCCGCTTCCACTACGCGCTCGAAGCCGAGCCCCTCGTCGGGGTCGAGATCGAACACGAACAGGTCCGGCTTCTCGAGCTTGTGCACGTGACAGCCCCAGCTGTGGATCTCCAGCACGCCCAACTGCGCGAGCGCCACCAGGCCGTTCAGATCCTTCACGAAGCCGTAAACGCCTTCGCCCTTACTCTCCCTGATCGTTACCCGGCCCACGGCGTCGGGCACGCCCTCGTGCATATGCTTCTGGAAGAAGCAGCCCTTGCGCCGCCCCTCTGGGCAACGCAGCAGGACCAGCGGCCGCTTCGCGACGTGCGGGAGCATCCAGTCCGCGACCGCGGCGTAGTACGCCACCAGCTCGGCCTTTCGCGCGCCATTTTCGGGGTACAGCACCTTGTCGAGGTGCGTGAGCGGAAAGCCGACCGCGAGCTGTTGCACGAGCGCCACGACATCATTGTTGTGCTCGCGCGCGAGCGCCCCCGCAGCCGAGCTCGGCTTCGCACCGCTTCGCCTGCTCTTGCTCCCCCGCGGAAGCGCCCGAGCGTGCGCGCTGACTGCGCTGGTGGTACTCGTCATTGCCGATAGAGGTGCGAGGCGCGTGCCAGCCCGCGCAGCGGTGCAAAGGTTGCAACGACGTCCCGGAGAGAGGCGGCGAGCGTGGCAAAAGGAAGCGCAAAAGTGGCGCGGCGCGCGCCGTCCCAAGTGCCGGCACTCAAAGATATCGCGCCCGAGTTGGCGACCTTGGTCGAGCGCCCTCCGAGCGACGACGGCTGGATCTATGAGACCAAGTACGACGGCTATCGCATTCTCGCCCGTGTCCAAAATGGACAGGTCACGCTCGCCACGCGCAACGGCAACGACTTCACGGCGCGCGCCCCCCGAGTGGTGACGGCGCTCAAAGCGCTCGCGGCCGATGGTTTCGTGCTCGACGGCGAGCTGGTCAGTCCACCGCGCACGCAGAGCAGCAAGGCCACGGCCGGAGACTTCCAGGCGCTGCAGAACGCGCTGCGCGAAGGACGCTCCGACCAGCTCATCTATTTCGTGTTCGATTGCCTGTTTGCGGCTGGTGAAGACCTGCGCGCGCAGCCGCTGACGGCCCGCCAGGAGGCTCTCGCCTGCATCGTCCCTCAAGATGGGCCCGCGCTGCGCCGCAGCCGACACCTGCGCGGCTCCGGCGCGGAGCTGCTCACGCGCGCCTGCGAGCTGGGCTTCGAAGGCATCATCGCTAAGCGCGCCGCGGCGCCGTATCGCGCTGGTCGCGGCAAGGACTGGCTCAAGCTCAAGTGCACAGGACGCGAGGAATTCGTGATCGTCGGCTATACACCGCCCGCCGGTGCCCGTGCGTGTTTCGGGGCGCTCTTGCTGGCGACGCGCGCGACGTCCGGCGCTCCGCTGACCTACGCCGGAAAAGTCGGTACCGGCTTCAGCGCGAGTTCTCTGCGCGAGCTCAGCGAGCGGCTCGCGCCATTGCGCCGCAGCACACCCGCGTTCGAGAACCCGCCGCGCGGCCGCGAGGCGAAGGGTGCGCAGTGGGTCGAGCCGCGCCTGTTGGCGGAGGTCTCGTTCACCGAGCTCACCAGCGACGGCCGCCTGCGCCATCCCTCGTTTCAAGGCTTGCGCGACGACAAGGCCGCGCGCGCCGTGACACGCGAGCGACGCCCGCCCACGGCGCCCCGGCGCAAACGCGCGACTACGAAAAAGCAGGAGCTAGCGCCATGACCGCCTCCGCTCGACGAACCACGGCCGCGCCCGAAGTGCCCCACACGCGCAGCCTGCGCGTCCTACGCGACGCCGCGAGCACCTGCCACGGCTGCCCGCTCTACAGGCAAGCGACGCAGACGGTCTTCGGCGAGGGCTCTGCGCGCGCCGCAATCGTGATGGTCGGCGAGCAGCCCGGCAACGACGAAGACCTATCTGGACATCCTTTCGTCGGTCCCGCGGGCCGCCTGCTCGATCGCGCGCTCGAGGCTGCAGGCATCGATCGCAAGCACGCCTACGTCACCAATGTCGTGAAGCACTTCAAATGGACGCCACGCGGCAAGCGCCGCCTGCACCAGCGCCCCGGCGCGTACGAGATCGAAGCGTGTCGCCCCTGGCTTGACGCTGAGTTGCTCGCGATCAAGCCTGACGTGCTGGTCTGCCTCGGCGCGACCGCGGCGCAAGCGCTGCTCGGCAAGAAATTCAAGGTCTCGAGTCAGCGCGGCGTGCCGGTCGCCAGCCCGCTCGCGCCCCACGTGCTGGCTACCGTCCATCCTTCTTCGATCCTGCGCAGTCGCACGCGCGAGGAGCGCGAGCGAGCCTTGGATTCGTTCGTGCGTGACCTGAAGGTTGCGGCGGGCTTTCTGGTGGCTGGTCGGGAGCGGAGATGATTCAACATCAACGTCAAGTGCCGCTACAGCAGTAACAATTAGCATCGCTCGCCCCCGCGCGGCCAAACGGCTCGCCAACGTCGGCCATGCGCTAGCGATCGCGAAGGCTCCTCTGTTATGCACGCAGAAGCAGTTGTCGTGTCTCGGTGGCGGCGACCGCGCTCGTGTCGCCTCCGAGATGAGCGCGGCAATCGAATGAAGGTATCGAATGATTCGTTCAGAACACAAGAACGCTCGACTCCGTCTCGCAGCGCTCGCGCTCTTCACCGCGATCGCGTGCAGCGACAACAGTGGTGAAAAGAAAGGCGACACAGCTGACGACCCGCAGGGCAATCCGCCGAGCGGCGGGGGGACACTGACTCTCGTCTTCAATCCCATGTACTCCGCCTACGACGACGGCGCGCACGACTTCAAGGTCCCGGTGCAGGTCACCGGTGCCACGGGCAAACTCACGGTGACCACGTCCCCCACCAACTTCGTGAGCTCGGAGCCCTCGTCTACCGGCGTCACGCTGACTACCCGCATGGCGGGCACGGCCACCGTCACCATCCAAGATGCGGCAGGCAACGCCGGCACTGCCAAGCTCACTGTGACGAAGAACGCCGCGGGCGACGTCGACATCGGCCGTGAGCGCTACGCGAACGGCCTGGACGCCATCAGTCTTCCCGAGGGCGGCATCGCTGCGGTCGATGGGGGTATCCCGAACATCGCTCGCAACGAGATGGGCGCTTGCACGTTCTGTCACATTCCCGATGGTCAGCAGGCCATGGGCGCGACCGACGTCATGCGCGTCGACGTCGAGCACACGCCGCAGCAGACAGCAGGCTTCTCCGATGAGGATCTGATCAAGATCTTCACCGAAGGCGTCAAGCCGCAAGGCGCATCGTACCGCGTCGTCAACGGCGGCGGCATGCTGAGCGACGAGGTGGCGGCTACCATCTACAAGACCTTCCACAAGTGGTCGGTGGAGCCGCAGACGCGCGTGGGCATCGTCGCCTACCTGCGCAGCCTCACGCCCAAGCCGCAAGGCTTCATCGATTTCGGCGGCCTGCGTCCCCCTGCGACCACTATGGGCCCCCCGGTCGAGGCGGATCCGAGCTGTCCCAAGGTCTCGGCATTGGGCGGTCAGAACCTTCCAGGATGCTGTGCACAAGGAATGTGCGGCGTCGACGCGTCGAATTTCGGCATGGGCTGCGTCGAGCTCGGTCGAGCTGCCAGCCAAGCCATGATGGCGGGCTTCAACATCCAGTTCCCCGCGCCGCAGGCTTGCGCCGCCAAGTGAGCGCGGCGCAGTAGGGCGAGCTACGCGATCGCCGCCTCGAAGAACGCCAGGGTGCGTTGCCAGGCCAGCTTCGCGTTCGCCTCCGAGTAGCTGCCGCGCTGATCGCAGTTGAAGCCGTGGCCGGCGGGGTAGAGCCGCACCTCGACGTCCGGCTGCTTCTGGCGCAGCGCCGCCACGTCCGCGAGCGGAATGCTCGCATCTTGTTCGCCGAAGTGCAGCAACGTGGGCACCTTGGGCTTCTCATCGGCGAAGCGGCTGATCTGACCGCCGTAGTAGCCGACCGCTGCGCTCAGCCCGGGCGCGCGCGCGGCCGCCAGGTACGACAAGCTCCCGCCCCAGCAGAAACCGACGATGCAGACCTTGCGCGCGCCCCCGTTCGAAAGGCGTGCGATCGCGGCCTTCACGTCGAGCAGCGGCAAATCGAAGCCGAGCTGGCCCACGATCGGACGCGCCTTGGCGACGCTCTCGCCGTCGTAGCCGAGCTCGATGTTGCGCTCGATGCGATCGAAGAAGGCGGGCGCCAGCACCTCGAAGCCGCTCTCTGCAAAGCGATCGGCGACCGCGCGGATGTGCGCGTTCACGCCGAAGATCTCTTGCACCACGATCAGGCCCGCCAAGGCCTGCGCAGCGGGACGCGCGTGATAGGCGCCGATGGTCGCACCGTCCTCCGCCGCGAGCTGGAGAGATGCGCTTTGAATGGGAGCCGAATCGGTCATGGTGCGAAGGCTACGCCAGCTGGCCGAGCGCGCATGTGCAAACGCGCTCGGCGCACCTGCCGTCGACGCGCGCCCGTCCGCGCGCGAGCAAGACTCAGAAGCCGAAGCCACCACCGAGCGCACCGCCGCCGGTACCGCCCAGACCGCCGATTACGCCGCCGAGTCCACCGGCCGCGCCGCCGCCGGCCGTCGGGCAGCCGTTGCCCTGCGTGCTCTGCCAGACGCCGGCCAAGATGTCGTCGTTCGCGCAGGTCATGCCGCACATCGGGTAGTAGAGCGCGAAGTTGAAGCACATCTCTTGATCGGTGCTGGTGCCGAACGACGTGGCCGGCAGCCCCGTGTTCTTGTAGATGCAGGTGACGCGCACCTTGTCCCCGCTGTTGAGCGTGTAGTCGACCGGCCAGGTGGTCTGCTCTTCGAAGTTGAAGGCCTTGTCGTGCATCACTTCGACCATGCCGTTCGAGCGCAAGATCTCGAACTTCGCGCCGATGCCGCGCTTGTGCATGTGCGGGCTGCTGGTGATGATGTGCACGGGCGCCTGCGAGGACACCGTGCAAGTCGCCGAGTTGGTCGTCATCGGCGCGTTGGCCGGGATGTCGGGATTCGCCGCGAACGGGAAGGTGAACGCCGTCTTCGGACGCGGCTTCTTGGTCACGCACACCTCGACGCCGCTCGCGTCCATCTCCGTTTTCGCGCCCGCCGCCGTGTTGTAGTAGTGGACCGTCAGCTTGAGCGTGTTGCCCTTGCCGGGCATGTAGACGCCGATGTCCGAGGGTAGCTCCTTCTCGTTCTTGCCGGGCGACCAGCCGACCAGGAACGCCGAGCCTTGGTACAGGATCCAGTGGTGCAGGACCTTCTTGTTGTCCGTGATGGAACGGAAGCCGACTGCTTGCACGTTGCCGTCGGTCCAGGGCGCTTGGAACGTGAAGTCTTGATAGAACTCGCGCGCCCCGACCTGGAACGGCTTGCCGGCGCCCGAGTTGGCCACGAACTTGAACTTCTCTTCGCAGTCCGGCGGCCACTGGAAGTCGCCGCCTGGCACGCCAGCGTCGCCTTGCGCGACACTTCCGCCGCCACATGCGGCGCTCGAGCCCTTGGCGCCCGCCGCGATCCAATCATCCACGGCCTTCATATCCTCCGGCGCCACCGTGCCCTGCGGCGGCATCGGCTTCATCGAAGCGGGCAAGTGCATGCGCGTGCTCGCGCGCTGGAAGATCTTCGTACCGGGGTATTGCTTGCTGTCGGCGATCAGGTCCGCGTAGCTCTTGAGCGCCATCGGCGCCCCCGCCGTCATCTGACCGTCATGACAGGTGACGCAGTACTTGGTGAACACCTCCTGCGCCTTGCACCAGACCGGGTCGCTCGCACCGGCCGCGCCGCTGCTTCCGCCAGGACCAGCGCCCGCATCTCGGACTCCCGCGCCGCCAGTGGCCGCCGGGCCGGAAGGGAAATTGCCGGCTCCGCCGCTGGGACTCCCGGGCAATGCCGCATCGGCGGCCGGCGCGACGACTGGCGAACTCGCGTCGCCGATCGGCGAGGGCACGGCGTGCGGATCGGCGTCGTCGCCGCAGGCGATCAGCAGGCTCAACGCGCACAGCGCGAGCACTCCGCATGCATCCCCAAACGCGCGCCGCGCACGAGCAAACCTCGGAGCGCTCGCGCAAGAAAGTTCTACCTGCATAAATGCCTCGCCTTTCTAAGCAGTTCCACGCGTTAACGTGGGCGCTCGCTGGGCGCTTGTGTTCTGCTTTTCGGGCCAATCTTTGGCATCTCGAGGCCATCGATCGTCGTCGCTCTCGTCATCTCCGAAAATTGCCAGCTGAGTGAGTCTGAGCACTCCGCTGGACGGCGCGTGATGGTGCGAACAGCGTGCGCTTGGCGGCCCATGCAGTGTGCTTTGCAGCCCGCGCGTCGAGTTGGGAGGGTATTTGGGGTATTACGGCACGAGTCCGCGCGCGAGCCGAGTATCGACTGGCCGGCCAAGTCGTCAGCAATCGTTCGCGTCCGACAGTTTTTCGAGCTCGTCGGGAAAAAATGGCAGGCTGCGCGCTGTTCATCCCTGAGCGTTTCGCTGGCCAAGCCGCTTCGGCTGGGCTACGCCCCCGCTGGGGATGACGCCGTGACGTCACAAACAGTCCTTTTTTTGCAGTTTTCTCGAAGAATGAGGTGAGAACATGCCCGTGGGATCAGTCGGGAAGTGGTTGGTGCTTGGCACTCTGGTGGCAACGCTCGGCGCGGGCGGCTGCAAGGAAGACGACTCGGACGAGCCTGCCCCGAAGGACGCGGGCGGCACGGTTGACGCGGGCGGCGGCGGCGACAAGGACTCAGGTTCGGCGACGGATGCAGGCGCCAAGGACTCCGGTCCTACTGACGCGGGCGCCAAGGACACCGGTCCTGTCGTGACCTGCGGCGGCAAGATGTGCATGGAGTACAGCCCCAGCCCCGGCATCGTTCCTGCGTTCCCGCCCGGCTGCGCGAAGAGCGTAGCGGACGCCGAGGTCTGTGGTCTCGCCAGCATCGGTGCTGGTGCCTCGGCCGATTCGGGCGCGCCCGCCTTCCTCGAGAAGGACGCACCCGGCGTGGCATCTGCGGCTTGCGGTGCGCTGCTCGAGAAGGCAATCGAAGGAGCCTCGGACGCTGGCCAGTCGGACGCCGGTGACTCCGGCATCGGCAACGGCCTGGTCGATACCAAGCGCACCATCACCTTGCTCGGCATGATGGCTGACGTCTTCCTCGTCTACCCCGGCTGCTGCCGTCCCGACGGCGTGTGCAGCATCGACACCGCCAAGGGCACGTCGGTCTCGACGTTCGGCACCAACCCGTCGAACGGCGGCTACGGCTGCATCGATCCCAAGATCTCGTTCGCGGCGGCACCGGCTGCGCTGCAGCAGGTCCCGTGCGATTCCACGAGCGGCGCGCTCAAGGATGCAGGCACCGGCGGCGGCACGGATGGTGGCACAGATAGCGGGGCGTCTGATGCAGGCGCCGACGGCGGCAACAGCTAAATCCAAGAGCGCGCAAGCTTCGCGCGTGATCGCCGGCTAGGGCCCCGACTCTCCGAGTCGGGGCTTTTGTTATTTGTGCTAGTTCGTTTCCGATCTTGATCAAGCTGTACGCTGGCCATCTGTTCACGCGACTCTAGCTGGCCCGATGTTGTTGCGAGTGCCGGGCTTAATGCTTTAGGGTCGCGGACGAGGTCTGCCATGACCCTCGGCAAACGCTGATCGGCTCGACCGACATTATTCGCGGCTGGGCCGCGGACGCGGCGCACGCTAAAGCTCGGCTGGGACATGCACTTGTGGAACAACGCGAACACGGGAGACACGACTTGGTGGCGGTAACTAAAGCGGATTTCTGGCGCCCTCGCGGCTGAGAAGCGAGCACTCAGCATCGGAACTAAGAGCCGATCTCAAAACCCCGCCTGCTGAAATGCGATGATGCCGCAGGCGAGGTGAACAAGGGCCAGGTAGTTGGATGCCTTTCGCTCCCACCGGATCAGCAGTGAACGGAAGCGATTCTGCCAGGAGATGGTGCGCTCGACGACCCAGCGCCTGGGCTTTCCGCGCACGCATCCGAGCATGGCTGTTCTCCGCGCCGCCGAATGTGAGGGACGATGCGGCGGAGCACGACTTCGATCTCGGCATCGAGATAGTCATATCCTTTGTCCAAGCACAGGTGCTTTGGGCGACGCGGTCCGCGTGGAGCGCGAATGATGACACTGTCGAGAACTTCGCCGACGAGCCACTTGTCGTGCACGTTCGCGCCGGTAATGCATACGGACAGCGGCACCCCGCGGCCGTCGGTCAGGATGTGCCTTTTGACGCCCTTTTTTGCCCGGTCGGTCGGGTTGGGGCCCGTGTGGTCCCCCCTTTTGGCGCCTTCACCGAGGCGCTGTCGAGAGACGTCCACTTCCATTGGATGCCGCGCTTGCCGTCGTAGTGACGCACCAGCGCGCGAAAGATCTGCTCGAACACGCCCGTGCGCTGCCATTCCTGAAAGCGGCGATGACACGTCGGCCCCGAGCCAAACTGCTTGGGCAGCGCCTGCCACTGGCAGCCCGTCCGGAGCCGATACAAGATTCCCGCGACGATCAGTCGGTCATCCACGCGAGGGCGCCCACCGTAAGGTTTCGGCCGGTCGACGGGGATCAACCGCGCCACCAACCGCCACAGATCATCAGGAACATCCTCGAAGTTGTTGCGATCCACGAAGACTGTAGATCACACCCTGCCTACACGTTCAACAGGTTTTGAGATCGGCTCTAAGTCGACAAGGCGCGAGACCTTGCGCTAGCCAGGCATTGTGCTGCGCGTCCGCTGCCCCGGCTGCCAAGGCTGAGGCTTGCGTGAACCAGTCCGGTGAACCGGAGAGCGTGTCAGGGACTCCTAGGAACGGTGCGAGGCGGGAGCGCGACCATGAGCTTATTGGCGCGATTCCTTGTGGCCGCTCGCATGTGATGGGGAGCCTCACAGGCCCCGTCGCGATCTGACAAGTCCCGCGTTCACAAGATGAGGTACCTTGCGACCGAGTGGCCTTGGTGCTCGGAATTAAGCGCGCGGTTTGCACGATCTCGGCGTCGGCGGGAAATGGTGACCGGCTCTCTTTGGACAGCGCGAGGTTCGTTGACGAGACGACGGCGAAGGAGCGACGGATTGTGCAGGTCGACCTCCTCCGGCAGCGGTGGCAGTGAACGCAACGCGTTTACTCCACGCTCTTCTCGGCTGCCATATGAAGCGATATGGAGGTGTTGCGGGACAACTTGCCGTGTCATTCGGCGTCAAGGACTGCCCGGTCAGCGCCAAAAGATCACGGAGCAAAAGGCATCATCTCGTGAAATCGTCTGTAATCATGATGTGGCTAGACAGCACAATGAACGAGATTCAGGATTCGCTGCATGACGAAACGAATATACACGATTGTAGCCGTTCTGCTCTTCGCTGTAGTCGTTGAGCAGGAGTCAAAAGCACTCGCGTGCACATACTTCGGTCCTGGTGGAAGTATTGTGAGTCCGTTCTCCGGAACCGCGTTGAGGTGGTTCTATACCTCGGTTCCATATTGGACTACTTCGACTGGAAGTGACGGCGTGGCGTGGGAGTTCGCCACGTACTACTGGGATCAACAGACGCCGACGACCGGCTTTGATTTTTATATTCCTTCGTCGCAAGGTTCAGCGTTCATATTTCTCCACAGCACAAATCAGCCGATGGCTTCTTGGGATGGTCTTGCAGTGGACACAGACACCATGTCGTACATGGGTACCAATTTTTTCTTGCAGGTAGACGCATTTCTCAACGACGCGTTCACCAGTGGATACTCGGACTCGGCCCGATTGGGCGTGGCGAGTCATGAGGTCGGACACACAATAGGTCTCCACCATGACAACAGTGTTTGCCAAGTAATGATTGGCGACACGCCGAGCAGAAACTCATGCAGCAGCTTTACCCCCAACTCCACCGACGCCAATTGTGCGGCGGTCATCTACTAGGAACTCCCATGAAACAGACAATGCTTCTGCTGGTGGTACTCATGCTCGTCTCCTGCGCGAAGGATCCAACCATCGGTTCCGCAAGAGCATCTTCGGTAGCATCTAAGACGTGCAGAAGAGTGAGGATGCACGCGAGCTGGGCGGAATGGTATCGTTCCTTGGACGAGTTAAGAAATGCTTCTGACCTCGCGGTGCTTGCCAACGTGACGGATGTTGGAGAGGGCTACCGTCAGGAACTCCCGCGCGAGAAGAGCGAACATTTGGTCCATTACACGCCTGTGTTCTCAACGGTCACTGTGAGCATTGAGTCTGTGGTCTGGCAAAGAAATAGCAAAGGCGATGTTCCGGATACTATCCGCTTGACGCAGACAGGGGGGGTCTTTGACGGTGTAGCCTATGAGATTGGTGACGATCCGCTGTTTCAGGTCGGCACTCAGACAGTCCTCTTTTTGAAACAGGTGGAACCGGGGAGGTATAGAGTGAGTGGAGGGCCAAGTGGACGTTTCTATGTTGAGAATGAAACAGTGCGCACCATCGTCGCCGACGGCGTGCGTCTTCCTCCAGTAACGACCGTTGCGCAGCTCACCGCCCTTCTGTAGTCGTCTCGATAGTCGTCCGGATGCTTGGACCGCGCGTCGCTTCCGCGGTTCTTCATTCAATGCGCGCGCGGTGTAAGGTTGCCAAGAACTCGGCGCCGGCATGGCCTACCTCCAGGCGGCTTGCGAGTTGCCATCCGGGCTCACTCGAAGCGCTACGGGCAGGCCGAACGCAGGCTCTCCGCGAACGGCGAGCTGGCGTGCTCATCCAAGAAGTCGTTCACGCGCTCCTTTGCGCCGCCGGCTTGCGACAGACACTGAATGCCCAGATCCATCGCGGTCAGATCGGCGGGAGCGATCACCTGCTCGATGCCCTGCTCGCTGAGCGTGGTGCGCAGGCGCGTCAGCTGCATGAGATCGCGATTGCGCATGGCGTGCTTCGCGCTCTCGGTGACCATCTTCTGCGCGTGTTCGCGCATCTTCGGATCTGACAGGCGCTCCATCGCTGCCGCCGCGTGACCTGCCTCCGGAACTCCTTCCACCGTGGGTGGCGGCGCGGGCGCCGCGGGCGCGGGAGCCGCGGGCGTGGGACTGGGCGCCGGCGCGGCAGGTGGTGGCGCGGGCGCGGGCGCGGCCGCGATTGGAGGTTGCGGCGGCGGCGCGGCGGGTGAGGCCGGCGGCGTCACGGGTGCGATCGGCTCTGGCGCTGGAGCGGCCGGTGGGGGCGGGTCTCCATCCGAGAGTGCGTAGGCCAGAACGGCGGCCAGCCCCATGGCGATCAAGGGGGGCGCCAAGAGAGTGCGGAAGGGGGTCGAGCGTTGCTCCATGCGTGTCCGTACTCGTAGCAAACCCGAGCGCCTCGAGGCGGCCAGACGCACTCCCCCGGCCACGCTTTGTGTCTCGTTCTGTGCACGAGACCGCGGTTGAAATGCGGTGAGGCTTCGGTACAGTGGTCTTCCTTCTCCTTCTTTGGCGTGCTTTGGCGCCGAATGGATCGAACATGCCTACAGTTTTCCAGGATCAGCGGCAGAAATTCACCAATCTGGTTCATGTCCTGCAGGCATCCGTCGCGAAGTACGGGCAGCGGCCTCTTTTCGGCGTCCTGGGCGCGAGCGGCGTTCGGTGGACTAGCTTCCAAGAGTTCCAGACCCTGGTGGATCATTTTCGCGCCGGTCTGGCCGGGTTGGGGGTCAAGCCGGGCGATTCGGTCGCGGTGATCTCGAACAACCGCCTGGAGTGGGCGGTCGGCTCGCACGCCTGCTTCGGCCTCGGCGCAGCCTACGTACCGATGTACGAGGCGCAGCTCGATTCGGAGTGGGAGTACATTCTGGCGGACTCGGAGTCGGTGGTGTGCTTGGCGGCCTCGCCCGCGATTCAGAAGCGCGTGGAGGCGATGCGCAGCGCGCTGCCCAAGCTGCGCCACGTGGTCTCGTTCGACACGGTCGCCGACGATGTGCTCACCTATGAGGGCCTGATCGCGCGCGGCCAGAAGCAGCCGGTCGAGCCGCGCATTCCGGATGGTGAGGAGATCGCTTCGTTGATCTACACCTCGGGCACCACGGGCAAGCCCAAGGGTGTGGTGCTCACGCACCGCAACTTGAGCTCGGTGGTCAACAGCATGCTGGAGATCGTCGACATCAACACGGACGACCGTGGCATCGCCTTCTTGCCCTGGGCGCACGTGTTCGGCGGCTGCATCGAGCTCAACCTCGCGATCAGCACGGGTGGCGGCAGCGCGATCTGCGGCGACGCTACGCGTCTCGGCGAATACATGGCGCACGTGAAGCCGACCATCCTGTTCGCCGTGCCGCGCGTGTGGAACAAGATCCACGCGGGCGTGCAGAACCTGATGGCGGAAAAGCCCCCGGCCATTCAGTGGATGTACAACACCGCGCTCGCCGCCAAGAAGAAGCTGCGCGCGGGCAAGTCGATCTCCCTGCAAGAGCGGCTCGCCGTCGCCGGCGCGGACAAGCTGATCTTTCCCAAGATCCTGGAGAAGTTCGGCGGCAACCTGCGCTTCGCCGTGTCGGGCGCGGCGGCGCTGCCGCGCGAGGTGGCGGAGTTCATGGAGAGCCTCGGCATCCAAGTGCACGAGGGCTACGGCCTGACCGAGACCTGCGGCTCCGCCACCGCCCAGCCGCGCGACGCGGTGCGCATCGGTTCGGTGGGCAAGGCGGTGCCGGGCGTGCGCATCGTGATCGACAAGACCGTGCCGGCCGCGAGCGGCGACGAGGGCGAGATCGTCCTGTACGGCGACAACATCATGCGCGGCTATCACAAGCGTGGCGGCGACACCAAGGAGGTGCTCACGCCCGACGGTGGTTTGCGCACGGGCGATCTCGGCCGGCTCGACGCCGACGGCTACCTGTACATCACGGGCCGCGCCAAGGAGCTGTACAAGCTGGAGAACGGCAAGTACGTGGCGCCTGTGCCGCTCGAGCAGCAACTCGAGCTGAGCGCGTACATCAACCAGGCGATCGTCACGGGCGAGAACAAGCCGCACAACGTGGCGCTGATCATCCCGGACTTCGTCGCGCTCGATAAGTGGGCCAAGGGCCAGAACATCGTGGGCGACAAGGAAGGCCTGCTCGCCAACAACAAGGTGCTGCAGCTGCTCGAGGCCGAGGTCGAGAAGTGCAACCAGACTTTCAAGGGCTTCGAGCGCGTGGTCGACTTCTTGGTCGACTCGGAAGAGCTGACCGCGCAGAACGGCATGCTCACGCAGACGCTCAAGCCGAAGCGCCGCTCGATCATGGCCAAGTACGGACGCGATCTGGAGGGGCTCTATCCGCGCTTGCAGTCGGAGCGCCCGGCGCCGCGCGCTTCGTACATTCGCGAGCTGCGTCCCGAGGGCGGTCAGGTCAAGTCGGCGTAATCGGCCTCGCAAGAAGGTCAACGTGCCCGCGCCCGTACACATGAACGTGTGTGCGCACGGGGACGTGTCCCTATAGAGGCTCGGGCTCGGGCTCGTTCCCCGTATCGCGGACTTCAAGCGTTGTGTCGCTCGATCTTCGCCCCAAGGCCCCTGAGCCGTTCGTCGATCCGCTCGTACCCGCGATCGATCTGCTGCGCGTTCTGAATCACGCTCTTGCCCTCGGCCACCAGTGCCGCGAGCAAGAGCGCCATGCCCGCGCGGATGTCAGGGCTAGACACCGTCTGTCCGTAGAGCTTCGCGGGCCCGGTCACGATCGCGCGGTGCGGATCGCACACGATCACGCGCGCGCCCATCGAGATCAAACGATCCACCCAGTACAGCCGGCTCTCGTACATCCACTCGTGGATCAAGCAGCTGCCCCGCGCCTGCGTGGCGAGGATCAGCGCGATCGAGGTCAAGTCGGCCGGGAAGCCCGGCCAGGGAGCGTCGTGGATGCGGGGCACCGCGTTGTGCAGGCCCTCGCGCACGACCAGCTCCTCATGATGCGGTACGAAGATGTCGTCCCCGCGCACCTCCCAGTGCACACCCAGCTTCTCGTAGGCCACCTGCGTGATGCGATGCTCTTCGGGGCGCGCTCCGCGGATCAACACGCCCTGTCCGCTCAGCGCCGCGAGCGCGATGAAGCTGCCCACCTCCAAGTAGTCGGGACCGACGCGGCCCGTGCAGCCGTTCAGCGCGCTCACGCCCTGGATGGTCAAGGTATGCGAGCCGACGCCTTCGATCTGCGCGCCCATCGCGATCAGCAGGCGACACAGGTCCTGCACGTGCGGCTCGGACGCGCAGTTGCGCAACACGGTCGTGCCGCGCGCGAGCACCGCGGCCATCAACACGTTCTCCGTGGCCATCACGCTCATCTCGCTCAAGAACACGTCCACGCCTGTAAGGCCGCGCGGCGCGCTCATCACGTAGCGGTCGGGGCGCACCTCGACCTCGGCGCCCAGCGCGGAGAGCGCTTCCACGTGCGTGTCGAGTGGCCGGCGCCCGATCTTGTCACCGCCGGGGACGGGCAGCTCGGCGCGACCGGTGCGCGCGAGCAGCGGACCGGCCAGCATGAAGCTGGCCCGCATCTGCTGACAGATACTCACCGAGGGCGCGGACTTCACCAGCTTCTTGGCGCTGACGCGCACGCTGCCGCGGCCCGTGCGCTCCACTTCGGCGCCCAGGTCGGTCAGCGCTTGCAGCATGGTGGCGACGTCGCGGATCTCGGGCACGTTGTCCAGCTGCACCGGCCCCGCGCTCAGCAACGTGGCCGCGAGCATGGGCAGCGCAGCGTTCTTGTTGCCGGCGACGGTGATCTCGCCCGCCAGACGGTGTCCCCCTTCGATGACGAAACTGTCCAAGTGCTGCTCCTCTCGTTTCGCGGGCGACGCATGCGGGTAGGTCACGCGACCAGAGCCCGACAGGCTGCTCGGACAGTCACAGGCGCTCGGCCTGCCACATCACCCTCTCACCCTCTCAGCGCGCAGTGTAGCGGTGGCCCCACGCACGGCGTGAAGAATCGACGTGCTGCACGTGTCACGGGCGCACAGGTCGCAGCGTATTCAGCCGCAAGCGCGTGAACCAGCGTACGGGCGTGGGTCGGAGCGGCGCGTCGGCACTTGGCTGCGCAGCACGCCCGAGAACGCCTGCGACGCCGACTGCGGTCAGTGCAGCGAGCGAGCGCTCACGCTCGAACAGGCGCCCTTTCGGCTCACCGCCATCGCCTATCGCCCCGACCCGGCGCTCCTGCCGAACGCGCAATGCCCGCAGGGGCAGCTGCGCTTCGTGTTCGCGCTGCGTGGCGAGGTGTCTTCCCGAGAGCTGCACGCACCAGAGCGTTTCTGGGCAGATAGCGTGTCGCGGGCCACGCCCTCACCAGCGTTCGCTGACGCGAAGCTTACGGAGATGCTGCGCTTGGTCAGCTGTCAGGGCTGCCACGCGGACGAGCGCAGCCAGGATGGCTTTCACATCGCACCGCGGGCGCGTGCACGCGTCTCACGCTTCCTGCACGACCCGGAGCGGCCCGAGGACGACGAGCTGACCAGGCGCGCCGACGCGCTGCGCACCCTGCTGCGCAGCGGCGGCGGCGACTAAGGCTGCGTGCGCCCGGCCAACGGCTGATCGATGATCGCCAAGCGGTTGTTCACGCGCCGCACGCCCTCGACCCTGTGCACAAGCTCTGCGACCTCGTTCTTCTCGCGCAAGGTTCGCACCTCGCCCAGCAACGTCACGCGGCCGCGGTCGATCTCCACGCGCACGCGCTTGGCCGTGAACGAGAGCGATCGGTCGTGCATGAGCGTGCTCTGGATGCGCTCGCGCAGATTGGCTTCGTCCTTACTCGCCGACTCCGGTGGCTTGGGTGCCAGCGCGCTCCCTGGCGGGGCGGTCGCCACCGTGGGTGCCGCGGGTTCGATCGCGCGCGGTGCCGGCTTGGCTTCGTCGCTGGGCTTGCCGGCTTCTTCCGCGAGCTCGGCACGCGGTGCTGCCGGCGCATTCGCCATCTCCAGCGTCCCGAGCCGTGGGTCGCCGCTACCGTCGCTCAGCGCTTGGGAATGGGAGCTGACCTCGGCCGCTTCCGGTTCACTGAGCGGCGGCGTACGTGCAACCTCGACCGTCGGCTCGGCAGCGTGGCGATGCGCGCACGCCACGCCGAGTACGCCCATGATCAAGAACGTCGCAGTTCGCATGACTGCCTCCTTCCGGCGTACCTTACCTCCGGAGTCACCCTAGGGGCACGCGTCCGTGCCTGCCTTTCGCCACGGCCTGTGACCGAGCGGACAAACGCGGCGAAGGCTACGGCCGGGGAGGGCGGGTTCGCGTGTGAAACCAGCTCCGGTAGCGCTCCATGGCCTCTTGCTGCGCCTTGGGCGCGTGCCGTTTGCACGGGGCGTACTCGTCGCTGCCCGGTTCCGCGCCCCAACGCTTCTCGACGCAGTCGTTGGGATTGTAGCCCACCTCGATGGCCGCGCCCCGCGCCACGGCCGCGGCCAAGGTCAGCTCCTGCGCTGAGCCGTCGCTGCGCGTGTAGCGGAACGAGCGCTGTTTGAGCGCTTGCTCCAGCTGCTCCGGCACCGCGTCGACCTGCGCCTGGCTGGCCAGGAAGCGCTCGGGCGCGCGCTTCACCTCGCTCGGGAAGTCGCGCAACGTGTCGATCGCGATCAAGAGGCGCATGTCGCGCGAGGGCGTGGCGAAGTCCTCCCACGCCCCCTCGGTCTCGAAGATCGTGTAGCCGTTGGGCATCGTCATCGCCTGCGGGTGCTCGCGCATGTAGCCCTCGCCCAGATCGATGGCCTCGACGCGCCGGCGCAGCTGCTCGTCGAGCGCGTCCACCAGCTGGGTCATGCGATCCATGACCGCGACCGGGCGCGGATAGATCAACGCGTCCATGCGCGCGTAGAAGTCGTCTTGGCTGCCCTTGTACTGCTCCAAGCTCGGCGGGAACGCGCCCTCACTGCGGTAGTTCGGGCGCTCCTCGCGCGCGCGCGGGTCTGCCTTGTCTGCGCGCACTGGCTCGGGCAGCGGCCGGAACGCCTTGAAGCCCGCGCCTACGTCGCTGGTGTCGGGCGTGAACAGGAAGTTGCCGCGCCAGAAGCGGCGCCTGCCGATGCTCGCGTCGGGCTGCGCATCGGCGCCCAACAACATGCCCTGGCCGCGAAAGCCTTGCGGGATCCACTGCGCGACCACGATCAGGTGGCCGTACGGATCGACGAACACGCTGCCGGGCCGCAGCGCCTCGCGCGTGAGCGGCAGCGGATAGAGATCGCTCGCCTCATCGTCGGGTAAGGTGCGCCCCGAGGCCGAGTGCACGCCCTGGCCCACGTGCTTGCGCAGGAACGTGTCGAAGGCACTGACGTCGTCGCTGGCTGCGATCGGAATGTCGTTGCGCACCACCTCGGTGCAACGCGGCGGCGCGCCCTGATGGCCGCGGCTGCAGTGGCGAAAGCCGAACGGCAGACCGAGCTTGAAGGCGAACAGCGCGCGTAGAAAGTAGGGCAGGTCCGCGCAGTCGGGCGTGATCTTGAGCTGCGCGTCCTCGTTCAGGCCCAGGTAGTTGAACAGCAGGTTGCGCTCCGGGTTCTGCACCAGCTCCCCGAGCGAAGACCAGCTGCGCATGTCGGAGATCGGGTGCGCGAACAGCTGCTCCACGAACGCGGCATAGAGCCCCTCCATGCTCGCGTCCCAAGCGTGGCGTACGCGGAAGGCCGGGCTGTCCGGCACGCGGGCTTCGCCAGCGGGCGCGCTCTTGCCGCTTTTCGTTGCGGGCCGCACGCGAAAGCGCTCGCAAGCCAGGACGCGCCCTGCGTCGGCGACCAACGCGGTCCAGTCGCCCGCGGCCGGCTTCTCGATCTCGCTCCAGCGCGCGTACGGACCGACCCCCAAGTCGTGCGTAGCCGGCGACAGCACGTTCCCGGCGGGGTCGACCAGCCACAGCCCCGCGGGTCGCGCGTCATTCTCGGAGACCGCGATCACGCGCAGGTTCTGGTTCGCGCTCGGCTCTCGCGGCGAGGCGAACAGCGCCACGCTGCCTTCATCGCGGCACTGCTTCGGCTTGAGCTCGTGCGGGCTGACCGGTGTGCGAAAGGTGCTCACTGCGAGCAGACCATGCCCCGGCGGCTTCCCGAACACGGTCAGGCGCGTCATGCGCTCGAGGAAAGCGCGGCGCGATGTGTTTTTGCCCAGGTTCAGGTCGCTGACCGATACGCGCTCGACCTCGAACAGCGTCTCGCCCCCGCCTTCGCACGGCGCGAGGTACTCCGCGAACGAGTGCAAAAGGCGCGGGACACCCGCCTTGTCGCGCCCCAGGTAGATGGCGATGTGCCCGGGGAAGTGCATCAGTACCACGCCGCGCTGCACCGCCTCGTCCAAGAGGCCGAGCCGCTCGGTCTCGTTGGTCTCGGGCGGGATGTCGATCGTGTACAAGCCCGACTTGCTCTGCTGCACGCTGGTGCGGGGCAGGTGCAGGCCGAAGCTGTGCAGCACGTCGAGGATGAAGCGCGAGCAGTCGCGCCCTCCTTTCTCGTCGCCGAGACCGTAGGGCGAACCCACGTAGGAGAAGGCCTCGCGCAAAAAGGCGCGGCGCGTCAGCGGGCGCGTGGCGCTGACCGCCTCCTGCGCGCTGAGCGGGCGCGACTTCTCGAAGCCCTTGCTCGTGGCCAGCCAGGCGCCCCCCTCGCCATTCGCCACCAGCACACTGCGCGCGGGCAGCTCGTTCTCGAGCAGCTTGAGGTTCTTCTGCAACGTCAGCTCGCGCCCATTCCGGAAGGCGGCCTCGAGCTCCGCGGGGACCTTGGGCGAGAGCGGAGCCTTGGGATCGATGAAGCCCACCGCGAAACGGCCGCGCGCGAACAGCACGTCGCCGTAGCGCCCCATCACTTCGATCGCCTCCTGTGCGCGCACCTGGCTACACATGTTGCGGTCGAAGCGCTTGTCGCCTTTGACCGAGCGCACCACATCGAGCATCGGCGTGCAGCGTAGGGCGATAGGGCTCAGGGCCACGTGCAACGAGCGCTCCTCGATGAAGCGCGCTCCGAAGGCGCTTTCCGGGTTCTTGCTGCCCGCGTTCTCCAGCACGTATTCGCGCGAACCGAAGCGCGCACGCCAGAAGTCGAGGCGCTGGTTCATCTCCTGTTCGAGCTCTTTCCCGTCCGGGATGTGGCTCATGTCCACGAAGCGCAAGGTGTCGTCGATCGGCCCGCGCAGGGCTTCGTCGTGAGCCGAAAGCTCGTCTTCGCGCATCAGCACGTGGTCGAGCTGGTCCGCCGTGAACGCCGACTCCCAATAGGCCAGCGACGAGAGCTCGGCAGGCGTGTTGGGCAGCGTGGCCGGAGCGCGACTACGCGCGGGACAGTTGGGATTTTCTGGCTGCGCGTTGCGCTCGTCGGTGTCCCGCGAGTGCTGGCTCCCGCAACCCGCGAGCACAGCTTGAAGCACGAAAAGCCCGAGAACCCATCTAGACACGCGCCCGCCACCTTACACGGATCGCGTCCTCCCCGGATCATCAACGTTGTCGTGGAGGTTGACGGCGACGGCGACGGCGACGAGGCGCCGATCTGCCGAGAATCGTTATCACCTTCAACTTAGCCCCAGCCAAGCCCGCCGCTGAATCGTCGCCGTCGCCGTCGCCGTCAACCTCCACGACAAAGAGTGGGAGAGGGCAGACCCGCCTAGCGCCGGCGCACCAAGTAAAAGTCCGCTCCTTCCGCCGCGATATAGAGATCGCGCTCGAGGTGTGCCCCGAACACCTGAGCCGGATGGTGCCCGCGCACCACGAAGTGGTCGTAGAAGCGGCCCTGGCTCTCCCAGATCATCTCGTTGGGCCGCCACTCGCTGGGGAAGGTGGGCGGCGGTGTGCCGCGATACATCAAGGGGCTGTGCGGCGTGAGCGCGAACGAGAAGTTGGTCAGGCCGCCGCTCTCGCGCGCGACCACGCAGGCGTCGTGCAGGTGCACCGGGTAGCGCACCACGCTCGAACCATTGCGATAGATCAGGCCCATCACGCGCGCCTTGGGGGCCGCCGCGCTGGCCAAGGTGCGCAGCGGCGCGCTCTCGCGATCGAAGGCGGCGAAGCCGCGGCTCAGCGGCAAGGCGAGCACACACGCGCACAAGAGGCCCGCGAGCGCGCCCCACCGCGCCCAACTCGGCTTCAGCACGGGCAGCGCGCCGACCAGCAGCATCGCGCTCAGGTGCGCGTAGCGCGTGTTCAAGTAGTACATGTAGCCGCGGATATCGAAGGGCAGGGCGAAGAACAGGGCGAGCGCGATCGCGAACAAGCCCAGCATGCGAAAGCGCGCCACGCGCCCCTCGCTCTGTGGGGCGCGCTGCACCAGCGCGATCACGGCCAGCACCAGCACGAGCCCGAGCGCCAGGCGCACCGCCCACTGGTCCGAGCCATCGTGGAGCGCGCCCGCCAGCACCGGGAAGCTCAGCTCCGTCGGATCGAACAGATCGCGCAGGTTCTGGTCGAACGGCTTGAAGGCGAGGTTCTGCTCCGAGAGCATGGGCCCCCACGACTTCCATGGTTGTCCGGGCGCGATCTCTGCCGGCTGCCCGAGCCGCAGCCCGATCCAGATCACGAACAGCAGCACGCCCGGCAGCACGCCCAACAGCGCAGGCAGGCGCGCCTTCGGGCTCGTGCCCTCGGGGGCGGGCGTGGTGAAGAGCAGGAACGGCAGCGCGATGCCCAGGTAAGCGAAGGCTTGGACGTGGAACAAGAGCACCAGCGAGAGCGACAGCGCGAGCAGCCCCGCCCACAGTCTACGCCGCGCTGCATCGCTGATCGCGCGCACGAACAGGCCGCAGGTAAGGAGGCTCAGCGGCTGGGCCGTGCAGTAGTTGATGAAGCCCCAAAAGAAGCTGTCGCCGTAGGCGAAGGGCAGGGCCAAGAGCGCAGGGAAGGTCGGGCGCCCGAGGCTCTTGAGCAGGAAGGCCAGGGACAGCGCGACGCCCATCACGTAGGCGCTGAGGAACAGGCGGTTGGCCAGCTCCAGGGGCATCAGCAGCGCGAGCGCGCGCACCGTGTAGTAGTAGCCGAGGTAGGGCGTCAGCTCGGGCCGGCGCGCGAACACCTCGGGATAGAGCGTGCTCGCGTCGTCCAGCCGTTCGAGCACCGAGATCAAGTGGAGGTGCTGCGGCAGGTCCACGAGCGGCAGCGCACGGCTCGACCAGAGCGGGATCACGGCTGCGATCAGGGCGAGACCCCAGAGCGTCTGCATCGCGGTCGGTCGGCGCACGGCGCGCGGACGATAGAAGCGCACTTGTTCCTTGGCAAGCTCGCGAGCCGAAGCGCGCCGGTCCGCGCGCGCGCAAAACCCGGATCACGCACGACACACTTGAATGCGGATGTGCGCTTGGCCTAGAGGCCTGGCAGATGGGTACTATCTCTGCGGAGCGACTCCGAGGAGGGGTCTAACTCCGTTTCGAGACCAGCATCGCCTGCTTCAAAGGATGTGAACATCTTATGAAGCAGGCGATTTCCTGGACGCGGCCTGAACGGCACGTTGAGTAGCGTCGCGCCGTCTAGCGACGCGTGTCAGGGCTGGCTCGGCAACAGCTCCGCCGGCCGGAGCCCTATCCTAAAACCGCGGAGCCGCCGAGGCACTCCGTACAGCAAAGAGCGGAGCGGCTGTTTCAGGAAAGGGCTACTTGGCCTTCTTAGCCGCCTTCTTCTTCTTCGCGGCCTTCTTCTTGGCGGGCGCCTTCTTCGCAGCCTTCTTGGCGGGCGCCTTCTTCTTCGCAGCCTTCTTCTTTGCAGCCATCGTTTCCTCCTTGACACAACTCTACACAAAGAAGTTCGCAAGAAAAAGAAACAGTGTTGTAGCTGCTGATCGTTTTTTTTCTCAGACCCAGCTGCCGGCGATCGCGATGCGATGCCGATGAGGCTCTCGAGGCGCGACGATCTTCACGTGGGCGACCTTCGCGAAGAGAGCTCCGAGCGCGCGAAGGGAGGCGCGATACGCGGCTCTGAGGTGACGGCTCTCCATCAGTGAAATACCGTGGTTTTCAAGGATTAAGTCCTTGGGTCCAAGTTTGATCACCGTCGCGCCGCCGCCCTGGTACACGCGATCCCAGAGCCGATCTTTTTGCTTCAAGACGGTCCACAAACTCTCCATCCCGGCGTTGCGCGTGGCCCTCAAGAGGCTCGCGAAGAGGGGCCCGCCCATGCTCGCCGCCATCCGCGATCCGAGATCGTCGGTGGTGCGATCGCCTAGCTTCAAGCGATCGCACGCCTCGTAATGGAGCCCTCGCCAGCTCGATCGGGACCCAGCTGGCGGCGATCACGAAGCGCATCGGCTCGTGCAATTCGGGCGCGAGCTCTCTCAGTAGCGCTCCTGAAGCCCGGCCTGGACCAGGTTCTCCATCGACTTGGTCAGGATGATGCCTCGGATGTGGGTGACGTTCGGCCCATGGGGGCTCCCGTAGTCGACCCCGATCTCCCCGCGCGCGGCGTTCGCTCGACTGCCTTGCTGCCTCCTTATTGTAAGAGGCACGGTGCTCGGCCCCTCTGGGGCAACGACACGAAGGGCGATCGAGAACACAAGGCGATCGCCCTTGCCGCAAGCGAGCCGACGGGTCACCACAGTGTCGATGCCCTCCAGCGACGACCTGCTCGAGCAGCCCTTCGGCACGATCTCCGCGCTGATCGCCAGCAGTGCGCGCGAACGCCCCGATCATCCCGCGCTAATCCAGGATGCGCGCACACTCGACTTTCGCGGACTCGATCGCCTGATGGATCGTGTGGCATCAGGGCTCGCGCGCGCGGGCGTGGAGTCCGGCCAGACCATCGCGATCTGCGCGACCACCTCGATCCAGTACGCGGTCGTGTACCTGGGCGCGCTGCGTGCCGGGGTCGCGGTGGCGCCGCTCGCCCCCTCGTCGAGCGACGAGAGCTTGGCCCTGATGATCGCGGACTGCGGTGCCAAGATCGTGTTCCTCGACGCGGCCGTGGCGCGCGCTCTGTCCAACACCGGCGACGCAACGCCACGCGTCGCGCTCGACGGCGGAGCACATGGATCGAGCCTAGAGGCTTTTCTCGGACCCGAGCTGGAGCGCTACGTACCGCCGGAGATCGATCCCGACGCACCTTTTAACATCATCTACTCGTCAGGCACGACCGGTACCCCGAAAGGAATCGTCCAGCCCCATCGCATGCGCTCTTTCCAGCACATTGGGATCCTAAGCTTAGAATTCCACGTGGACAAGTTGTCGC